>Ga0210401_10002966_pt1 | contig 18379 bp, 18 predicted proteins | sample IncBWH32MmetaG_FD_150866 | JGI IMG/M metagenome (GOLD analysis project Ga0210401, IMG submission 150866) | Forest soil microbial communities from Barre Woods Harvard Forest LTER site, Petersham, Massachusetts, United States - Inc-BW-H-32-M | ecosystem: Environmental > Terrestrial > Soil >... | reverse complement strand
CAACGGAATCGAAGAAAAATTCGACGCCCAGCTGGCGCAGGACTTCTTCGACGAAATCGTACTGCCCGACCGAGACTCCGCCGCTGAGGACGAGAATATCGGCCGCGAGCGCGCGTTCAATGTGTTCGCGCAGCTTCGCGAGATCGTCGGGCGCGTTTTCGAGAATCACCGCCTGGCCGCCGGCCATCCAGACCAGCGCGGCGAGCGACGTGGCGTTGCTGTTGCGAATTTGAAATGCGCCGGGCTTTTCGGTGACGCCGACGATTTCGTCGCCCGTGGTGAGAATCGCGACTCGAGGCCGGCGGCTCACCTCCACATGTGTGTGGCCGACTTGCGCTGCCATGGCGAGCTCGGCGAATCCAAGACGCGTGCCGCGAGCGATCACGCATTCGCCGACGCGCGATTCGGCGCCGGCCATGACGTAGTTCTGGCTCGGCAGCGCGGCCTGTTCGAGCACCGCGTAGCCGTCCTCTATTTTCGCGAATTCCTGCATCACGACGGCGTTCGCCCCGCGCGGAATCGGCGCCCCCGTAAAAATGCGAACGCATTCGCCCGAGTTCACGACGCCATCGAAGGCGATGCCCGCACGGCTCTCGCCGATGATGCGCAGACGTGCACCGGGCTGGGCCGCGTCGCTGGTGCGCACCGCAAAGCCGTCGCGAATCGAACGGTCAAACGGCGGGTAGTTGCGATCGGCCACGACGTTTTCGGCAAGCACTCGGCCGAGCGCAATGGCGGGGTCTTTTGAGAAGTCAACCGTTTCAGAGTCGTGCGGGCGCGCACGTTCGCTTAGGACTTCCAGAACTTTGGCGCGCGCGGCTTCGACAGAGAGTGTTGGCACGGTCTATGAAACGTCTCGCTCGAACATAGGGTTCCTCGCTCGGAAAGACGAAGAGAGATTTATCGCACCGAAAGCGTGCGACGGAAAACCATACTTCGTCCGCCACGGCGGAACGAGGATGACGACATTTAGGACGAAGATGGTACCAAGATTTGCGCGATGCCGCACCGAGTCGGGGCCAAGCGGCAGGTCTGCTCGTAAGAACTAGAGCCAGGAGGCGAGCTTGGTGCCGCGGGGCACGATGGTCGCGTCGCGCTCGGGGCCGGTCGATATCATGCCGATTTCGACTTGCAGCGCATCTGAAATGAAATTTAGGTAATCGCGCGCGGCGACAGGCAGATCTTTCACTTCGCGCGCCTCGGGCGTGGATTGCTGCCAGCCTTTGAGCGTCTGATAGACCGGTTCGATCTGCGAAAGCACTTCGATCTCGGCGGGCATTTCGTTGAGCGGCGAGCCCCTGTATTTGTAGCCCGTGCAAATTTTAATTTCAGCCTGCGCGTCGAAAACGTCGAGTTTGGTCACAACGAGTGAATCGATTCCGTTGAGCATCTTCGCATAGCGCAGCACGGGCAGGTCCAGCCAGCCGCAGCGTCGCGGGCGTCCGGTGACGGCGCCGAATTCGTTGCCGCGCGCGCGAACGGCTTCGGCGTCGCCATCGTGCATTTCCGTCGGGAACGGCCCGCTGCCGACTCGCGTCGTGTAAGCCTTGGTCACGCCAACGACACCGGTGATGCGCGTGGGCGCTACTCCAAGGCCCGCGGTCGCGCCACCCGAGATCGCATTGGACGAAGTGACGTAGGGATAGGTGCCGTGATCGATATCGAGCATCGTGCCCTGCGCGCCTTCGAAGAGCACGGTTTCGCCGGCATCGAGCGCGTTGTTCAGCAGAATCGTCGTATCGGTGATCAGCCCGCGAATGTGCGCGGCTGTTTCCATTGCGTGATCGAAAAGTCCGGCCGTTTCCAGCTTGTGGCCGTAAGAGGCGGCGCTGATGATGTCTTTCTCCGCAATTACCCGCTCGAGTTTTTCGCGAAAACGCTCGGCATCGAGCAAATCGCAGACGCGAATTCCGCGCCGCGCAGCTTTGTCTTCATAAGCAGGGCCGATGCCGCGCGAGGTGGTGCCGATCGCGGCCTGCCCGCGCGCCTTCTCTGCGGCACGGTCCATTTCGCGATGGTATGGAAGAATCACGTGCGCACGATTGCTGAGGAAAAGGCGGCCGCGCACTTCGATATTGCTCTTCTTCAGACTGTCGAGCTCGCCGACCAGCGCAGAAAGATCGACCACGGTGCCCGGTCCGATGACAGCTTTCTTTTCGGGGCGCAGAATTCCGCTGGGAATCAGTTGGAGAACGTATTTGCGGCCGTTGAAAATTACGGTGTGGCCGGCATTGTGGCCTCCCGCATAGCGGGCCGTGTAGTCAAATGTAGACGCGAGAAAATCGACGACTTTGCCCTTCCCTTCGTCGCCCCACTGCGCGCCGACGATCGCGACTGCTTTTGTCCGAGCTTTTTCCGTCACCTGCCGTGCTCCGTTGGGCCGCACTTGGCCCGCTCCGTCTCAAATCCTGAAAAGTTCAAAGGAGGGCAACTGCCGTAATACCAAACAATTATTTTACGCCGTCGATTGATTCCGAGCAAGCGAAGCGTCACCCGAACCCTGGTGCAGTTTGAAATCCACAGGCCCTGGCGACCGGCGCGGACCTATGGCAAGCTGTGACCATGGGAAACAAGGACGCTAGAAGGGCTGAGAAAAAGAAGCCCAAGAAACAGAAGCCAAAGCGCGAAGATATGAACCAAATCGCCTCTCGAATCGTAAAAGAGGCGACCAAGGGGTAACGGTTTCGAAGTCCTTGCGAACGTCAGTCTATAGCTCGCTTAGCTTGGCGAGGAATTCCTGTCTCATCCGGCGCATAATCTCAAAAGCTTCGCGACCCTTCGGATTATCGAATTGCGGTGGCGGCGTTTGCGTTCTCTCGCTGAAAGATGTCCCTGCATCCGCCTGCCCTATGCACGGCGCCAGAATCAGCTTCCAATCGATCAGCAAGAACTAGGAACCTGCCTGACGCTATACTCAACCTCGTGAACCAAGAGCGCCGAACATTGCTGGCTCCGCTAGAGAGAATTGTTTCCGGCACAAGGGACCGGCTGGCTAGGTTGCGACAAATCGCTGAACTCACTCCTACGCACGGCGCACACCGCTGGGTCGGAGTCTACGAAGTCGATCGCGCTGCAGGGATGGTGCGGGATCTTGTGTGGAGCGGTACGGGCACGCCAGAGTATCCGACGTTTCTCATGACGAAAGGCCTGATCGGCTCAGCGAGTGCGGAGCGGCGGGCGGTTAATGTGGCCGATGTCGCGAGCGATCCACGCTATTTGACGGCGTTTGGAAGCACTCGCTCGGAAATCATTGTGCCCATTTTCGATCGCGACGGACGCGACGTCGTCGGGACGATTGATGTGGGGAGCGGGCAGCCGAATGCGTTTGATGCCGCGGCACAAGATCTGCTGGAGGAGTGCGAGCGCGTGATACGCATGTTCTGGGATAATTCCGGCACTCCAAGTTCGTAAGCCTCTTGGGAGACGCGCTTCGATGTCGATCGTGCTGTTCCTCGCCACGTTGATTTCAATCATGGCGCTAACGGCCACAGTTGGGTTCCGCCTCAACAAGCACCCTCAGCTGGCCGGCCGAATTTTCCGAGGCTGGTCCGTCGGCGCGGCTGTGTACGTGACGGTGCTCGGCCTCGTAGCGATGTTGCCGACCAAGGCCGCTGCACTAAAACCCGGAACGCCCTATTGCGGAGACGATTGGTGCATGAGCATCGATGGCGTGAGCAAGACGCGCGCCGAAACAGGCTTTACCTACCAAGTTGCGCTTCGGGTTTTCAGCCGAGCGAACAAGGGAACGCGGAGCGCGCAGGAAGCCTGGATGGACCTAATCGATGACCGCAATCGTCGTTTCTCGCCGCTCAGCGACTCATCCCTGCCGCCATTCGAAGTCGAACTCAATCCCGGCCAGTCGGTCGACACCGTGCTCACCTTCAACGTACCTGCAGACGCGAACAATCTCGTCCTCGCAGTGGGTTTGGAGGGGATCCACTATTCGAGCTTCATCATCGGCAATGGCGATCTGCTTGGGAAACCGCGGCTGGAACTCAAGATTGGATAAGACGGCGCGAAATCATTGTCGCGTGCGCCGGTGGCAATCAGCAGCGTGGTCATCAACCATGCCGGTGGCTTGCATGAAGGCGTAGCAGATTGTTGACCCGACAAAACGGAACCCGCGTTTCTTGAGGTCCTTGCTCATTGCGTCTGATTCGGGCGTGCTGGCGGGAACTTCTCCAGTTGTGTTGACCTTCGGCTTGCCGCCGACGAATTGCCAGATGTACTTGTCGAAGCTGCCGAATTCCTTCTGCACGGCGAGGAAGGCTTTCGCATTGGAGATCGTTGCCGAAATTTTCAAGCGGTTGCGAACAATGCCGGCGTCTTTCATGAGAGAGCGTGTCTTGCGAGCGTCGTAGCGCGCGATCTTACGCGCATCGAAGCGATCGAACGCACGTCGATAATTTTCGCGTTTGTTGAGAATGGTTTCCCAGCTGAGGCCGGCCTGCGCGCCCTCGAGGATGAGGAATTCAAAAAGTGTGCGATCTTCGTGAACCGGTACGCCCCATTCGCTGTCGTGATATTCGATCATGGCCGGCGACTTGGCCCAATGGCAGCGTGTGGCGTCAGATGCGGCAGGATTCATATACGGGAAATCGGAACATTCGATGAAGCGAACTTCTCGAGACACCGAGGACAAAGGCAGTCACCAAACCGTTCGCGCAAGGAGGCCAGCGTTTCGGCGCTCGCTTTGACCGATTCGCACCAGCAGGCGCGCGACGGTGCTCCGCACTCAAAACCTTCGCCGCACGCGCCGCAAATTTTGGCCTTGGCCATGCGATCAAACTAACACAAGTGCCGCTCGAAGGTCCGCAAACACAACAAGAGCGCCCATCTCTCGATCGGCGCTCTCGGAAGAAATCAAGTTTAGGCGGAAGCGTGCTTCTCGATGACCTTGACGATCTGCTCCTTGGGTACCGCGCCGACCACTTGGTCTGCGACCTGGCCGCCCTTGAAGAAAAGCAGCGTGGGGATGCCGCGCACGTTGTACTTGCCGGGTGTGTTCATGTTCTCGTCGACGTTGAGTTTCACAACCTTCACTTTGCCGGCGTGTTCCTTCGCGATTTCCTCGACCGTCGGCGTGAGCATATGGCACGGTCGGCACCAATCGGCCCAAAAATCGACGATCACGGGCTGCGATTTGCTCGCCTCGATCACGTCCGCTTGGAAGCTCGCATCGCTTACGGCTGGAATGTTGTCTGACATGGTTGTAAGTATCCTTTTGACTGCGAAAGCGCCTCAGAATTGTATCCGGTCCGGGCGCTAACGTCTATTAGATGTTCCCGGTACTCGCGGGATTCGTGAACGCTTAGCTGCCTCATAAAGAGTGACATACGAGGCAGCCGATGTCTTCCAGGAGAAATCCTTGGCCATTCCGTTCGACTGGATGATCTGCCAGATCTTTGGATCGCGAAAAGTGGCCAGGGCCCTGCGGATCGCGTCCAGGAGATGCGCGCCCGAATACTCCTCAAACTTGAAGCCGGTGCCCTGCGCGGTTTCTCCATCGTAATTCTGGACGGTGTCGTCGAGGCCCCCGGTCGCGCGGACGACGGGAACCGTGCCGTAGCGCAGGCTGTAAATCTGGTTCAGCCCGCAAGGCTCAAAGCGCGATGGCATCAGGAAAATATCGGCGCCGGCTTCGATTTTGTGAGCCAGCGCGTTGTCGAAGCCAACTTTGACAGCGACTTTGTCCTGGTGCTTTTCCGCAAACGCCTTGAGCATTTTCTCGTAAACCGGCTGCCCCGTGCCGAGGGCGATGATCGAAACGTTTTCGCGGACCAGCCGTTCCGCGATTTCGGCGATCAGGTCGAAACCCTTTTGATCGACGAAACGCGAAATGATGCCGAGCAGCGGCCGTTCGAGAGATTCATCGGGCAGCTTGAAAAGCGCAAGAATGTCCTTTTTGCACATTTTCTTGCCGGCCATGTTATGGACGGAATAATTCTGGGCGATGAGCGAATCAGCCTCCGGACTCCAGATCGCGTAATCAACGCCGTTCAAAATACCAACCAGGCGCTCACCGCGATTGCGGATCACGCCTTCGAGGCCGGCTCCGTATTCGGGCGTCTGAATTTCGCGCGCATAGCGGCGGCTCACTGTCGTCAGATAGTCGGCGTAGATCAGCCCGCCCTTGAGGTAGTTGACGCGACCGTAGAACTCGAGCGTGTCCATGGTGAAAAGCTGCGGCGGCAGCCCGATGCTATCGAGCGCCGTCCGCGGAAACACACCCTGATACGCGAGATTGTGAATCGTCAGCACCGAGGGCAGCGAACGCACCGCAGGATCGTTCGCATGCTGCGTGCGCAGCAGTACCGGCACAAGAGCGGCCTGCCAATCGTGGCAATGAATTACGTCCGGCAGCCAGACGCGCTTGACGAACTCGATCGCCGCGCGCGAAAACTCAGCGAAGCGCTCGGCGTTGTCCGGGTAGTCGCCGTTGCGGTCGCCGTAAAGCTGCGCGCGCTCGAAATATTCCGGATCATCCACGAAGAAGTAGCGGACGCCATCAACGCCCTTCCCTTCGACGAACGCCGGAAAACGCAGCTGGTTCGAAAGGGCGATGGTGACGCTTGATACAAGCACCGACGAGGCCTTATTGCCGCGATAGCGCGGCAGCAAAACGGCAATTTCGTGACCCATCTCGCGCAGGGCGCGGGGCAAACCTTCGATCACGTCAGCGAGGCCGCCCGTCTTTGAATAAGGCAGGCCTTCGGAGGCCACAAACAGAATTTTCATCGGTTCCCGGTTCAAGGCGCAGAAAGTATCAATCGCGCCTCTGCTCGTCAAGAATATCGTCTTTCGCAGACGGGCGCAGCCGGGGATGTTGCGGTATGTTTCGACAATGCGCGAATCGCCGTCAGGTCATCTCACGCGGGAGGTCATTTTTCGCAAATATTTGACACCATTGAACGCGATATCTTCTGGATCGCGTTCGATGTCGCGCCAGATCGAAGCCGCCGCGGAGATGCCGCCAAGGCTGAAGCCGAAGCTTTCGATCACGAACCAGCCGTCGTAGCGTATCGCTTCGATCGTCGAAAAAAATTCCGACCAGTTCACGTTGCCCGTGCCTGGGGTGCCGCGGTCATTTTCGCAGGTGTGAACATGCTTCAAATGCCTGCTCGCTTGGCGCAGCGCCGGACCAATCGACTTCTCTTCGATATTGGCATGAAACGTGTCAACCAGGAGCCCTACATTGGAGTGGCCGACTTCGTCGCAGAACTTCGAGCCATCAGCGTCCGTGTTGAGGAAATAGGTCTCGAAGCGGTTGAGCGGCTCAATCGCCACTGCCACACCGCCGCCGGCCGTTGCCTCAACAATCTGCTGCCAGCTTTCCACACCGCGCTTCCATTCGTCCGCCGTACGCCGCCTGCCGGTGAAATATCCCACTGGAGAATAGAGCGGACCGCACAGCACTGTGCCGCCCATATCGCCCGTCGCTTTCAAGCAGTCTTCCACATGCGAACGCGCTTTGCGACGCGCGTCGGCGTCTCCGGAGATAAGGCTCATGCCATGCGGGATCACGCTGCACGCGGTGCTTTCGAGGCCAGCCTTCGCAAGTTCTTTGCGAATCGCCGCGGCCGGAAACGTGCGCGGCGCGAGGATGCCGATTTCGATGCCGTCGAGGCCGGCTTCTTTCAGTCGCGGCAAAATACCGGCATGCTCAACGCCAAATGTTTCAGCCCAAATATAGGAACTCGCGCCGATCTTCATTTCGTTATCCCTGGTGGCGCGAAGGCGAACGCGCCGGATGCTTATATCACGTTGGGCAGCATTAATCGTCCCCAATCAGGCGCGCCCGATGATCACGAACGATTGATCATGAACGTCGCTGTGTTGCCGAGGAAGTCGCGCAGGACCTGTTCGGCTTCAGCGGGCAAAGCGGCTTCCGCGAAGGCATTGTTCATCAGGTGGATCCAGCGGTCCCGGGCTGACTGGTCGATTGGAAATGGCGCGTGCCGCATGCGCAAACGCGGATGGCCTCGGCGTTCGATGTAGCGCTGCGGGCCTCCAAAGCGACCGATCAGAAAGTCGCGCAGCCGCTCTTCGGCGCCGTGAAGGTCGTCTTCCGGATACATCGGGCCCAGAATATCGTCCTGCGGAACCTGGCGGTAAAACGCACCGACAAGGCGAGCGAAACCATCTTCGCCAATCATTGCGTAAAGATTTATTTCATCCATGATTGAAAATTCTATCGCGAATTGGGCGCGGGTTCGCAATTCTGGCCTGCCGCTTCGCGCAACAATTGAGCGTGCTACACTCGGCGACTCTATGGCGCGACAAAAACTGGGCCAGCACTTCATGAGCGGGCCCGCCTGGCAGAATCGCATTTTCGAAAAACTGCCACACGCGCCGGAAGACACCTGGATTGAAATCGGCCCGGGTCACGGCGAAATGACACGCCATTTGGCAAAGGGCACGCGCCGATTGATCGCGGTCGAAGCCGATCCAAAACTCGCCGAAACTTTGCGCCAGCAGATCGCAGCGAATCCCGCTGAATGGCCGAACGTCGAAGTTGCCGAAGGCGACGTTCTTTCGCTCAATCTCGCCTCACTCGCCAACGGAGCGACGTTCCGCGTGTACGGCAACCTGCCCTACTACATCACTTCGCCGATTCTGCATCATCTATTTCAATGGGCCGACCGCATTGCATCGGTCTACGTCGTGATCCAGCGCGAAGTCGCGGAAAGAATTGCGGCCAAGCCCGGCTCGCGGGATTACGCCTACCTTTCGGTGGCCTGCCAGTTCTACACGCGTCCGGAAATCGCGCTGAAAATCCCCCCTGGTGCGTTTCGTCCTCCTCCGAAGGTCGATTCGGCGCTGGTCGCCATGTCTTTGCCCGGTGGACGCTCTTCCCTTTCGATCGAGGACGAGTCTGGCTTTCTGAAATTCGTTCAGGCGTGTTTCGCACAAAAGAGGAAAACGCTTCGCAACAATCTGCTCGCGCTTGCGCCCGATGAGACCGTCCGCGAGGCGATTGCGAATGTTGGGCTCGCCGGAGATGCGCGCGCGGAGCAGCTTTTATTGGAACAATTCGCCGCCTTATGGCGCCAATTGCGCGTCGGTTAGAACAAATTGGCGGACGTGCCCACGTGCTCGTGCCGCGATCTCCGCAGAGCGGGGGTTCTTACGTCGTGCGCATTTCGAAGGGATCCGGTTCAAGAAGGGCGCGCAAACGATCGGGAATGTCGGTCATGATTCCGTCGACGCCGGTCCGGATCATGTGTCGCATAGTCTCGGCATCGTTGATCGTCCAGCCGACTACTTGAAGGTCGGCCGCGTGCGCACGGGCTACGGTTTCTGCCGTGGCCAGGGATGAATGAAGACAGATCTGCCGCGCGCCGGAGCGCACTGCTGAAAGTACAATCTCCGGTCCGCCAGGTTCGCCGGTTTCGTCCGCCAGCAGCCCAACCATGATGGAGGGATCGACGGCGCGGATGGCAGAAAGTGTCGAAGGATCAAAGGAAATCACGATGGTTCGCGCCGCGTTCTGAGCGGCTCGAATCGCCGCAACCAGCGTATGGTGCATGCCCCACGCCACGTCGTATTTGATCTCGAGATAAAACACCACGTCGTTCTCACGCGAGAACTCCAGAATATCTTCGAGCGTAGGAATCCGCTCGCCGGCAAACTCGCGGTCGTACCACTGCCCCACGTCCAACTTGCGCAGTTCAGCCAGCGTCTGATCATGAACCGCGCCACGACCGTTCGAAGTGCGCTCGAGCGTCGAATCGTGAATGGCCACAAACTTGGCATCGCGTGTGAGGTGCAGGTCGGTTTCGATGAATTGGGCACCCAATTCGATGGCACGCCGGAACGCGGCAAAGGTGTTCTCCGGCGCGTGGCCGGATGCTCCCCGGTGTGCGATGACCCAAGGCATGCGCATGAACGCATCCTAGCAGAACCCCGGGCGTTGTCCTTTCGCAGCGATGAGCGACGTTGTGAAAATCGCAATGCTTGGTTAGGCAGCTTTTTGAGGCCGCGTGCAGGTTCCAGTACGCGCTCGAAAAAATCGCAAGATTCTTGATCGCCCACTTTTCGCTCCAGCAATCGTTGTGCAACTAATTGCGCAACTCTGTCAACGAATTTGGTCGTCGGCACATCGGGATCGCTCGCCGGATATCGAGCGACAGAATCGCCGTTTGTATGTTGCTGTCAGCGCGCAGGATACAAACGCGGCGCAATCGGCATCGAAACAGGCTTTGGAGGAGGGATTGCCACACTTTAGTGCCGAATTGTTTTTGCAGGGCGCTGATTCTGTTGAGGTTGGTAATAGAACTACCCTGCGAATCGGGCATCTTGGGAGGGGCTATTGGCTCTTGTTGTCTTGCTGATCGTCAGCGTCGTGGTGGGGCAGACGTGGCACGATTGGAGGAAGAGCAGCCGGGACTGGGTACTGCCGGACTGGGCAAAGGGTGTGGCGCTCGGTGGAGTGCTTGCGGTGTCGCTGGCTGCAGCCAGCGCTTTCGCGTCCGCTTGGTTGCAGGACCCGGGCTCGGAATGGGGCAGTGCGTTTGAATCGCGCGTCTTTTGGCCGCAGGTTGGACTTGTCGTTTTTGCGGTCGCTGTGGTTTTCCTGATGGCCCGCAAGCGCTCTTTGCCGTGGATGCTTCTGATTGGGGGCCTCGTGCTCTGTGCATTTTGGATCGGGATGGCTCTAGGATCTTAACCTTTCTATTTTCTTTATTTTAAGGGGTAAGTCTCCTCTCGCGTTCCAGGCCCTCCTTTTTCTCTCTCGGCCGGTTCTCCGCTTGAAACCGCCATTCGCCGGTACCCAACCGCCGCTCGCCGAAAACGGCGCGACCCGCTCTCAAAGCCGCTCTATTCTTTCGCCATGAACGAGCTACACAAGAAAGCGGGAGAAGCGAACATGACAAACTCAGGGCGGAATTCGACCGGCAGCTCAGAAAAAGGGACCGCCGTGGTGCTCGGCGCCGGGCTTTTGATCGTCCTTGGAATTGCGCTCCAATGGTTTGAAATGCTCTGCTCGCGTTTCATCTCCGAAAATTCGTGGTTCTTTGCGACGCTCTTTGGCGAAGCCTGGAATATGATCAACGTTTGGCTTTCAGCCGCACCGTGGCATCAGGACCTGCAGTTCTGGCCTCTGTTATTGGTTGTTACCGGCGCCGCGATTCTCTTCGCGCGCGGACCGCGGCCGGCAGTAGCCAAGAGCGAGTCGCGGACAGGAGCGATCCGTGAGCTTTAACTATCGTCCAAACCGGGGCTTGATGGGTGGGCTGCTGATCCTGGGCCTTGGCGTACTTCTGCTCGCTGATCAGGCCGGCTATGTGTCAGCAAGTCACGTTTTCCGCATCTTTTGGCCCGTTGTTTTCATGGCTTTCGGGCTGGAAGATCTGCTTGTCGGATTCAACCCAACCAAACGGGTTTGGGGCAGCCTGATTTTCGTGGGCGGCATTCTTTTCCTGCTAAACAATCTTGGTTATTTCCACATTCGGCTTTCGCTCCTCTGGCCGCTGCTTCTTATCGGCATCGGGATTTCGATCCTGCTTTGCAGGACTGGATTCGGCCCCAGATTTTTCCCTCCCCATCGAGGGGGACCGCATCCTTGGATTCGCCGGGGCCCGGGAGGCCCCGGCGGACCTTACGGAATGGGCGGCCCGATGGGCCCAGTGGGGCCGGGCGCTACAGGCGGTCCAGCAGGATTCGCAGGACCATCCGAGACGACGCCGCAGAATCCCGCCTCAGGACAGCCGCCCGCAGAGACGGCATCGTCATTTCAAAATACGCAGGATCGACCCGGCAGCGTGCCCCCGCCCCAATATCCGAATACAGGCGGTCCGGCCTATCCGGGAGGCGGACCGCAGAACTACTCGGATTGGAGGTCGCAGCGGCGCGAGTTCAAGCGGCAGATGCGCGCGCTCAAGCACAGCTGGCACGACTACCACTGGCAGCGTCACAGTTGGACACCACAGGACAATTCCCAGCAAAGTGGACCAGAACAAGGCGGTCCCCAGCAATCGGGACCGCAGCAAAACTACGCGGCAGGCTGGAATTCCAATGACTCGCAATTCAACTTTTCCGTGATTTTCAGCCACGTCGAGCGCCACATCACTTCGAGAAATTTCAAGAGCGGCAGCCTTTCGGCCATCCTCGGCGGATTCGAGATCGATCTTTCCCGTGCCGACATTGAAGGCGACGAAGCCGTGATCTATGCGGACGCGTTTTTCGGCGGCGGCGAGATCCGCATTCCGGAAACGTGGCACGTGGTGATCGAAGGCAACGCCATCTTTGGTGCGTTCATGGACGAGACGCGACAACGTCCGCCGGACGGCTCGGCGCCGCAGAAGAAGCTCATCATCCGGGGCACGGCAGTATTCGGCGGGGTTTCCATCGAAAACTAAAGATCTGCCATGCATCCGATTCTCGCTCAAATCCGGCGGCTCATGCTGTACCTGATCGCGTGGATTCCGATCGCAGCGCTGGTCGGCTATCTGCTAGCCGCGTCAAGCGGGCTCACGCGAGTCGAGGCGATAGTCGTTTCGGCGCCCCTGTGCCTGATTTACGCCTTCATCTGCCTTTCTGCTTATTACCAGTGCCGCACCTCGCCCCTGGACAAATCGAGCGATTTGCGGCTCGTGGCGACGCATCTTTCGGGCGCGATCGTGGCCGTGGTGATCTGGACGATCGTCGCCAAGGTGCTGGTGATCGAATTGGCGCAGACCAGTCCGTTCCATGGGATCGATAAGCGGTTCATAGGTGCGGCGGCGCCGTTGGTCGGAACCGGGATCCTGCTCTATCTGCTCTCGGTGATGTCTTATTACGTCTACATCGCCGTGACCGCCTCGCATGAAGCGGAGGCCCGCGCGATTGTGGCGCAGGTGCTTGCGCGGGATGCGGAATTGAAGGCGCTCAAAGCCCAGGTGAATCCTCACTTTCTGTTCAACAGCTTGAATTCGATCAGCGCGCTCACCAGCTCCGATCCGGCCAAGGCGCGAGAAATGTGCATTTTGCTGGGCGACTTTCTGCGCAGAACGCTCGGCTTGGGCGCGAAAACGGCGATCCCGCTTGAAGAGGAACTTTCGCTGATTCACTCGTTCGTCGCGGTGGAGAAGATACGCTTCGGCGCGCGGCTCAATATGGAAGAAAACATTGATCCCGCTTCGCTCGGATTTCTCGTGCCCCCGCTCTTGCTGCAGCCGCTGGTGGAAAACGCCGTCGTGCACGGTGTGGCGAATCTCGTGGGCGGCGGATGGATCCGGCTCGATGTAGCGAGCGTCGAGGGATTGCTTTCGGTGACCGTGGAGAATCAATTTGATCCCGAAGCGCCGGCGCGGCACAAAAACGGAGTCGGCCTTGCCAACGTGAAGCAGCGGCTTCAAACGCGCTACGGAAATCGAGCGAGCGTCGACGTCTCTGCCAGTGACGAGTCGTTTCGCGTGGCGCTGACGATGCCGGCCGAAGTGGCTGAGCAATCGGTGGCCGCCCGTCCGGTCGAGGCTGAAGTTCGCAAATGAATCTGACGAGTGTCCACCGTTGCGAGTGTCGGTGCCATGACTCTGGCGAGCAATGGCCCACTGCGTTCCGTGTTGCAGCGGATTTCGCGAGCCCCGGTCCCTTCGTGCTCTGGTCTTGCTCGCGCGAGGCTTCGCGCAGCGGCGGGTGCTTATGCTGCCGATCGCGTGGATCGGGCGGTTGATCTGAGGAGACGTTTGTGAACGCTGAAGCGCCAAAGAAAATTCGCGCCGTGATTGTGGACGACGAAGAGCTGGCACGGCAGGTACTGCGCGAGTTTATTGCGTCGCATCCGGAAATCGAACTGATCGCGGAATGCGCGAACGGATTCGAGGCCGTGAAAACTGTCGCCGAACAGAAGCCCGACCTCGTGTTCCTCGATATCCAGATGCCGAAGCTCGACGGGTTTGAAGTGCTTGAACTTATCGGGCGCGATACGACGGTCGTTTTTGTCACAGCGCACGACAACTATGCGATTCGCGCGTTTGAAGTGCACGCCGTCGACTATCTGCTGAAACCGGTCGCGTCGGCGCGCTTTGACGCGGCCCTGGAGCGTGCAAAGGAACGAATCTGCGGCAGAGCGCGGCCGGCGCAGGTCTCCGCGACTGCTCTGGCCGCTTCGGCGCGGCCTCCGGCGCATTATCTGGACCGCATTCCTGTTCGCGACGGCACGCGCGTCTTTATCGTCCCGGTGGCGAAGCTTGACTACGTGGAAGCGCAAGACGACTATGTGGCGCTGGCGTGCGAAGGCAAAAAGCATCTAAAGCAACAAACGATTGCGAGCCTGGAAGAAGCTCTCGACCCCGTGCGGTTTTTGCGGATTCATCGCTCATATATCGTGAATCTCGAGCGCGTGGCACGCGTGGAGCCCTACACGAAAGACAGCCACGTGGTCATCCTCTCAAACGGCGGCCAGCTGCCCGTAAGCCGCGCGGGCTATGCGCGCTTGCGGGAATTCCTCGATAAATAGCCCTCCCGTCACATCCGGGATCTTTACGGTTGTGCTACGGTTACGAGGTTGACCGAAGTTTGGGCTAAAACTAGCATTCGCACCGGGGGAATCCGACATGAGCAATTTAAAGATGCGTGTTGCCGCTCTTGCTGCGGCCCTCGCCTTTGTGTGTCTCACTTGCGTCGCGCAAACCGGGGTCACCGTCGCCGTAGCGGGTGATCCGATCACAATTGATAGCGGGAAGCTTGCCGGCACGATGCTCGATTCGGGCGTGAAAGCCTATTTCGGAATTCCTTTCGCGGAGCCGCCCGTACGTGAGCTTCGCTGGCAGGAGCCGCATCGCGTCAAGGCGTGGAAAGGCACTTACCACGCCGACCGCATGATGCCGGAGTGCGTCCAGCCGCTACGCGCGCACAACATCAATCATTACTTTGGCGAAGAGCCGACGAGCGAAGACTGCCTTTACGTGAATATCTGGGCGCCGGGCCCGGCAAAAGCGGGCGACAAGCTTCCGGTAATCGTTTTCGTTTACGGCGGCGGCTTCACCATTGGCTCAAGCGGGATCGCGCAGTACGGCGGAGAGAATGTGGCAAGAAAAGGCGCCATTTTTGTGAACTTCAATTACCGGATTGGACTGCTCGGATTCATGGCGCATCCCGAGTTGACGTCTGAATCGCCGCATCACGCATCGGGAGATTACGGCCTGCTCGATCAGGTGGCTGCGTTGCAGTGGATTCAAACGAACATTGCGAAATTTGGCGGCGATCCGTCGAGGGTGGCCATTTCCGGTCAGTCAGCGGGCGCAGGGTCGGTTTCGGCGCTGCAGGCAAGCCCTTTGGCAAAGGGACTGTTTCGCGGAATCCTGGCGATGAGCGGCAGCGAGTGGGGCGGCAACGCGATGACCACATTGGCTGAGGCTGAAAAGACCGGGCTGCAAGTCCAGGACGCGCTTAAAGCAAAGTCGATGGACGATCTGCGGCAGATTCCGGCCGACAAGTTTGTCGCGCTGCAGGAAGACTGCCAACTCGGTTGCGGCAGCGGAACAATTCGTTCGAGCGGACCCATCGTGGACGGATATTTTCTACCGGAGTCGCCGCAAGAGATTTTCGCGGCGCACAAACAGAGCGACGTTCCGGTGATTGTCGAATTCACGCACGACGAAAGTACCAACGCTTTGCGCAACGCCAAGAATCTGCAGGAGTATCTCGCCGCAGCAAAGCAAATCTATGGCGCAAACGCGGACGAATTCTTGAAGCTTTATCCGGCGACGACCGACGCGGAGGCTCAGGAAATGGGACGGGCGGCAGCGCGCGAATCGATCATCGAAAAGACACAGCGGAATTGGGCGATCGCGCAGGTGAAGTGCGGAAGCGCACCCGTGTACGTTTCGATGTTCACTCGAATACAGCCCTTCACGCCGGGAGTGGTGATCGCGGACAATCCGCAGGCGGTTGGCGCGTATCACACGAGCGATGTGCCTTACTGGTTTGGCACGCAGGATTCGCTGAACATGTTCCGCACGACGCGCAATTGGACCCCTTATGACCGCGATCTTTCTGCAAAAATGACCGAGGTGCTGATCGCGTTTGCGAAGACCGGAGCGCCCCAGACCGCAGCGATTCAGTGGCCGCAATGGAAGCCGCAGCAGGAGCAGTTGCTCGAATGGGGCGACAAGATTTCCGTTTTGCCGATGAATACCGCACGGCTCGATTTCGCGGCGCAACATGGCGGAGGTCGCGGTCCGAGCGGACCTCCTCCCGGACGATCTTCGCGAGATTAGGGCATCCGGCGCAGCGTATCCAGGAAGGAGCAGCTAACGGCTCGAAAGCAGCATTTTCAGCGTGGCACCGGGCGCGCGAGTCATTTTTTCGAATGCCGCCTGGCCCTTTTCGAGTGGCAATTTCTCGGTCCAAGATGTAAGGCTGATTTCGCCGTCGATGAGAAGCTTGAGCGCGCGGCGGAAATCGCCCGGCGTGTAAGCGAACGACATTACGACGCGATGCTCCCTGCGAATGCTGGTGACGAAGTCGATCGGGCTGCGCTGTTCGGCCATTCCGAGTAACAGCACCTGGCCGCCCGCCCTGCAGAGATCAAACGCGAGCTGACGCGCCGGCCCGCTGCCGCTCGCGTCGATGACCACATCGTAGTTCCCTTTCGCAACGGTGTCGCGAAGTGCGTCCGCGTCTTTCGTATCGATGGCCGCCTGCGCCCCCATTTTCTTGAGCGCCACCAGGCGCTCGCGGTTGGGATCAACAATCAGAATGTCGCGCGCAGCGATCGTTTTTGCGACGAGAAACCCGAGCGCCCCCATCGTGCCCGCACCGACGATCGCTAGCCTGAAGAACGGAGCGGGATTGAGAATGCGAAAAACGTGCACGATGTTCGCCAGAGGCTCGGCAAGCACGGCGGTTTCTGACGCGAGACTATCGGGAATTTCGTAAAGCTGGCCTTCGGGAAGCGTGACGAATTCGGCAAACGAACCCTCGGTGCGGTCGAGCCCAAGTAGCCGCCATTTTTCGCAAAGATTCTGTTCGCCGGCAAGGCAACGCGCACATTTTCCGCAAACGATCAGTGGATTAGCCACCACGCGGCGACCATCTTCCAACCGTCCGACCATTTCATGCCCCAGCGTAAGCGGAGGCTTGCGGCGCGGGCTGTGCCCGAGAAAACCGGACATGTCGGAACCGCAAATACCACTGAGTTCAATCTGCACTTCCCTTTCGCCGGCAGCCACGGTAGGCCGCTGCCGCTCCTGCATCTCGACTGACTCTGGCGCAACGTAAACGAGGGCTCGCATGAGGGTCACTATATCGCAGGCAACGCGACGGCGGTACTAGAGAGACACCGCGAAGGGCGGCTTGCTTGTTCCAGCCAGCGTGCAGCGCGATACTCTTCGAAGGGGTTAGCAGTCATGAGGCGATCCATCCTGATCGGGGGCTTGGCTGGGGCAGCGTTGCTGCTTTTTGCAGGAGCCGTGCGCGCCGACAACTTCAAATTGAAAGACGGCACCACAATTTCCGGCACAATCGTCGGCTTTGACGACAATTCGTTCAAAGTGCAGACCAGCTATGGGTTCGCGGTTGTGCGCAAGGATCAGGTTGTCTCGATCAGCATGGGTGAGGGGGCAAAGGCAGCTTCGGATGCGCCGGCTGCGTCCTCGGCTGCAGCGGAAGACAAGCCGACGCCAGCGGTTCCCAAAGTGCCTCAGCCGTCAGATGCGAAACCGGTTCACGTGGCAAGCACGGAAAAGCCGGTGGCTCCGCCGACAGTGAAAACTCCAGCGCCTGTGGCGGCGGCAGCAAGCGTCGGGACCTCTAACGAACCTGTTGCGCCGACCAAACCGGCGCCGCCCGAACCGATTCGCGAAGAAGTCGACGGCAGTACCTACATCAACCAGACGTACGGCTTCAAAATGTACAAGCCGCCTGACTGGAAAGTGATCGCCGGGGCACAGTCCTTGCTGCCGGGAGCGATTGCTGCGATGGGCACCCTTGATCAGACCACATACTTGCTGATCGGCCAGACGCCCGCGGGAAAGTCAATGGCCAATGACATTGATGCGACCGATCAACGCCTGCGCGGGCTGCTCGACAACTTTCGGCCGCTCGGTGAATCGCATTTGAACGTTTCGGGAACTCCCGCGGTTGAGCGAAAGTTCCGCGGCAGCGTCGATCAGAAGGATTGGTCCGGCACCGTCGTGTTTTTCTCGCGTGGCGGACAGCTCTACACGATCTTCGGGATGACGGTTGCTGACACGGACCTGGTTCAAATCCAGGAAAACGTGATCGCACGCGCCATTTCAAGCCTGACGTTTCAAAACTAATATTCGCTATCCGCCTACGTGTTCTCGTTCAGAATGATTGGTGACACTCGATAGAGTGTCGTCATGCAAATTCGATGGGGGAAGGTACCCAAAGCGCGAGAGCTCTCGCGCTTTGGGTACGCGCTGAGCCG
>Ga0210401_10002964_pt1 | contig 18384 bp, 19 predicted proteins | sample IncBWH32MmetaG_FD_150866 | JGI IMG/M metagenome (GOLD analysis project Ga0210401, IMG submission 150866) | Forest soil microbial communities from Barre Woods Harvard Forest LTER site, Petersham, Massachusetts, United States - Inc-BW-H-32-M | ecosystem: Environmental > Terrestrial > Soil >... | reverse complement strand
TTCGCTGGCGGCACTCTTCATCCGCGCCTTATCGGGCTCGAGATCACCGACCATCCCGGTCATGGCACGGACGGCGAGCGATAGCGCACTGAGCGCCCCCATGGTGCCCTCCTTGTCCTCCTGCATGTCCTTTTGGTAGGCCAGCGGCAGGCCCTTCATCACGATCAACAGCGCGGTGAGCGCGCCGATCACCCGCCCGGTCTTGGCGCGCACCAGTTCGGCCGCGTCCGGGTTGCGCTTCTGCGGCATGATCGAAGAGCCGGTGGTGAACTTGTCCGATAGCCGAACGAGGCCAACCAGCGGCGAGGTCCAGACCACGATCTCCTCGGCAAAACGCGACAGATGCACCGCTGCAATCGACGCCGCCGCCAATGTCTCCAGCACGAAGTCGCGGTCGGAGACCGCATCGAGCGAATTGGCCATTGGCCGGTCGAAGCCGAGCGCTTGCGCGGTCGCGTCGCGGTCGATCGGGAACGACGTGCCGGCGAGTGCTGCGGCGCCAAGCGGCGATTCGTTGAGGCGCTTCCGCGCATCCGCAAAGCGGCCGCGATCGCGCGACGCCATCTCGACATAGGCGAGCAGGTGATGGCCGAATGTCACGGGCTGCGCGGTCTGCAGGTGGGTAAAGCCCGGCATCACGGTAGCGGCATGTTCGATCGCCCGCTCCACCAGCGCGCGCTGGAAGGCGGCCAGCGCCGCGTCCAGCCCGTCGATCGTGTCGCGGACGTAGAGGCGGAAATCGGTCGCCACTTGATCATTGCGCGAGCGCGCGGTGTGCAGGCGGCCTGCGGCCGGACCGATCAATTCGCCAAGCCTGTTCTCGACATTCATGTGAATGTCCTCGAGCGCGCGCTTGAAGTCGAACGATCCCTTGCCGATCTCTGACAAAATCGTGTCTAGACCCTTGCCGATATTTTTTGCATCAGCGGCTGTTATGATGCCTTGTGCGGCGAGCATCGCCGCGTGGACTTTGGACGCGGCGATGTCCTGGGCATAAAGGTGACGATCGACGTCGATGGAGACGTTGATTTCCTCCATGATCGCGTCGGGACGCGCCGAGAACCGGCCGCCCCACATCTTGTTGCTCATGTCTTGTTGTTGCTCATGTCTTGCCGCTCATGACTTATTGTTCATGACTTGCCATTCAGCGTCACACCCGCGCGGAGCATTTTGTGCCTGCCGGCCAAACCGGCCGCTCTGCATAGCCGTAACTGATACAGGATGACAAACGATATGCCTGAACCGCCCTCGCCCCGACCCGCCGTCACGCGCCGGATTCCGCTTGCGATCGGCGCGGTGCTGATCGGGGTGGGAGTAGGATTTGCCGTCATATACGGGGTCGGCGGGCTCGCACGCGACACGGCCGGCGATCCTGCTTGCCGCCCCGCCGTCGATGTGGCGCGCAAGATTGCGCCGCTCGCGCGTGGTGAAGTCGCGGCGCTGACGATGGCGACCGTGCCGTTGCGGCTGCCGGACCTCGCCTTCCAGGATGCCGGCGGCAAGCCAAGAACGCTCTCCGACTGGCGCGGAAAGACCGTGCTGGTGAACCTGTGGGCCACCTGGTGCGTGCCTTGCCGCAAGGAAATGCCGGCGCTGGAGGGCCTACAAACCAAGCTTGGGGGTGCGAATTTCGAGGTGGTCGCCATCAATATCGACACCCGCGACCCCGAAAAGCCGAAGAATTTTCTAAAAGAGGCCAATCTGACCCGGCTCGGTTATTTCAGCGACCAAAAAGCCAAGGTTTTTCAGGATCTTAAGCAAATAGGCCGGGCCCTGGGGATGCCGACCTCGGTGCTGGTGGATGGCCAGGGTTGCGAGATTGGCACCATTGCCGGCCCGGCGGAATGGGGCAGCGACGACGCCATCAAGCTGATCAAGGCCGCGCTGCAGCCGGCGGACTAGCTCGTCATTCCAGGGCACGCGTCTTCGCGTGAACCTGGAATGACGGATGAAGCGGGTTTTAGGCGCTGACGTCGAGATTGCCGCCGATTCCGGCGCCCAAATTAGCCGGAGAGTTCTGGCCGACGCCGAGCAACGTCAGAACCGTCGACTTCTCTGTATCGAGGTTCGATTTCAGCACGGAATTCGCAACCTGCTGCTGTATCGCGCCTGCCTGAGACGCCAGAACGGCCACTACCAGACTCATGTCCATACGCAATACCCCAGAGCAGGACGATACCCTACCGGGCGGTGGTTAACGAATGCTGGAGATCGGGGCGAGGGCGGTACGTAGGATGGGTTGAGCGGAGCGATACCCATCAATGGCTGTCAATGAGGTGATGGGTTTCGCTTCGCTCAACCCATCCTACGAATCACGGCTTGGATGCCCTACCGCGTCGGGACCGGCTTGGCGCCGCGATAGTCGTAGAAACCGCGCTGGGTCTTGCGCCCCAGCCAGCCGGCCTCGACATATTTCACGAGCAGCGGGCAAGGCCGGTATTTGGAGTCCGCCAGGCCCTCATGCAGTACCTGCATGATCGACAGACAGGTGTCGAGGCCGATGAAGTCGGCCAATTCCAGCGGCCCCATCGGATGGTGCGCCCCCAACTTCATCGCCGCATCGATGGCCTCGACGTTGCCGACGCCCTCATAGAGCGTGTAGATCGCCTCGTTGATCATCGGCAGCAGGATACGGTTGACGATGAAGGCCGGGAAATCCTCCGATACCGCGATCTGCTTGCCGAGCCTCGTCACGAACTCCTTGGCCGCCTCGAACGTCGCATCGTCGGTGGCGATGCCGCGGATCAGCTCGACCAGCTCCATCAACGGCACCGGATTCATGAAGTGGATGCCGATGAAGCGTTCGGGGCGGTCGGTCGAGGCGGCCAGCCGCGTGATCGAGATCGACGAGGTGTTGGAGGCGACGATCGCTTCCGGCTTCAGCACCGCGCAGACGTCGTGGAAGATCTTGCGCTTGACCTCTTCCTTCTCGACCGCGGTTTCGATCACGAGGTCGCAATCGGCAAGCCCGTCCATGGTCTCGGCCGGCACGATCTTCTTCAGCGCTTGATTGCGCGCGTCCTCGGAAATGGCCTTTTTCGCGACCTGGCGCGACAGATTGCCGTTGATGGTCGCCATTGCCGACTTCAAGCGATCGGCGGAGACGTCGTTGAGCACAACGTCCAGCCCGGCCAGCGCCGCCACATGCGCAATCCCGTTGCCCATCTGGCCCGAGCCGATCACGCCGAGCTTGTTGATCAAAGCTGCCATCTTGTCATCCATCGGAACAGCGCGCGACAGGTGCCTGCCCTTCATCCCCTAAACTATACACTGGCCGCAGCTTTCGCATCAGGCCGGTGGAATCATCGTTACTTTCCGAGCTTGCCAAGCGCTTCGGTAAGCTCCGGAACCGCCTGGTAGAGGTCCGCGACCAGGCCATAATCCGCCACCTGGAATATCGGCGCGTCCTCGTCCTTGTTGATCGCGACGATCACCTTGGAATCCTTCATGCCGGCAAGATGCTGGATCGCGCCGGAGATACCGATCGCGACATAAAGTTCCGGCGCCACCACCTTGCCGGTCTGGCCGACCTGCCAGTCGTTCGGCGCATAGCCTGCATCGACCGCGGCGCGCGAGGCGCCGACGCCGGCGCCGAGCTTGTCGGCGAGCGGCTCGATATATTTGGCGAAATTCTCGCGGCTCTGCATCGCGCGGCCGCCGGAGACGATGATCTTCGCCGATGTCAGTTCGGGGCGGTCGCTTTTGGCGACTTCCTCGCCGACAAAGCTGGAGAGGCCGGGATCGGCCGCCGATGCGGCATTCTCGATCGGGGCGCTGCCGCCTGTGCCGGTTGCCTGAAAGGTGGAGGTGCGCACCGTGATGACCTTCTTGGCGTCCTTTGATTTCACGGTCTGGATCGCGTTGCCGGCATAGATCGGCCGTTCAAAACTGTCGGGCGAAATCACCTTGATGATTTCCGACACCTGCATGACGTCCAACAGCGCTGCGACGCGCGGCATCACGTTCTTGAAGCGCGAGGTCGCGGGCGCGACAAAGGCGTCATAAGACGGCGCCAGCGCCACGATCAGCGCGGCCAGCGGCTCGGCAAGATCATGCTCGTAGGCGTCGCCTTCGGCGACCAAAACCTTCTTCACGCCGGCGAGCTTGGCAGCGGCTTCCGCCGCCGCCTTGGTGCCCTGGCCGCCGCCGGCAACGAGAACATGCACGTCGGCGCCCAGTTGGGTAGCCGCGGTCAGCGCCTTGTTGGTCGCGTCCTTCAGAGTCTCGCGATCGTGTTCGGCTATCAGCAGCGTGGTCATCAGAGCACCCCAGCCTCGTTCTTGAGCTTCGACACCAGTTCAGCGACGTCCTTGACCTTGACGCCGCCCTTGCGGCCCGGCGGTTCCGATGTCTTGAGGATTTCGAGATGGGCGGTGAGGTCGACGCCGTAATCGGCGGCGTTCTTCTCGGCGATCGGCTTCTTCTTCGCCTTCATGATGTTCGGCAGCGAGGCGTAGCGCGGCTCGTTCAGCCGCAGATCAGTAGTTACGATCGCCGGTCCCTTGAGTTTCACCGTCTGCAGGCCGCCGTCGACTTCGCGCGTCACCTTGAAATCGGAACCATCGACTTCGAGCTTGGACGCAAAGGTCGCCTGCGACCACCCGAGCAATGCTGCCAGCATCTGGCCGGTCTGGTTTGAGTCATCGTCGATCGCCTGCTTGCCGAGAATGATGAGGCCCGGCTTCTCCTCGTCGGCGACGGCCTTGAGTATCTTCGCTACCGCCAGCGGCTCGACATTGCCTTCGGCCTTGACCAGGATGCCGCGGTCGGCGCCCATGGCAAGGCCGGTGCGGATAGTCTCGGAGGCCTGTGCGGGTCCGATCGATGCCACCACGACCTCGGTCGCCTTGCCGGCCTCCTTCAGGCGCAACGCTTCCTCCACCGCGATTTCGTCAAACGGATTCATCGACATCTTGACGTTGGCGAGTTCCACGCCCGATCCGTCGTTCTTGACGCGGACCTTGACGTTGAAATCGACCACCCGTTTTACCGCCACCAGAACCTTCATCGATCCTCTTTCGCTTGAATTTCTTGGGGTTTCGTCAGCTTGAATGGAACCTAAAGGTCCCGCCAATCCCGGTCAACGCGCGAGAGGGCAAAATCGCCCCGATTGCGGCACTTGAGCCGGATTGAGCCCGATCTCCGCGCAAACGCGTTCCGCGTCTGTCGCAGGGAAAACCGGCACCCACCCCGCAATCCAAGTGCGGGGCAGGCTTTTTCCGGACCATGCTCTAACGGTTCTGGCCGGGCACCCAGAGCACGTCGCCGGCGCCGTTACGGTTCGCCGAACGGCTGGCGACAAACAGGAAATCCGACAGGCGATTGATAAACTGAATCGCGGCGTCGCTGACCGGCTCGTCGGGCTTGGCCGCGAGTTCCACCATGATCCGTTCCGCCCGGCGGCATACCGTGCGCGCCAGATGCAGATGGGCCGCCGCCGGCGTCCCGCCCGGCAACACGAACGAGGTCAACGGCGCCAAATTCGCGTTCAGACCGTCGATGTCGCGCTCCAGCCGTTCGACCTGGCTCGACAACACCCGCAACCGCTCGGCCTTGCCCTCGCGCTGGGGTACCGCGAGGTCGGCGCCGAGATCGAACAGATCGTTCTGGATCAGGCCCAGCATCGCGTCGAGTTCGCGCGCGTCCGTCAGATGCAGGCGCGCGACGCCGATCACGGCGTTGGTCTCGTCGACGGTTCCATAGGCGCTCACCCGCAGATCGTATTTCGGACGGCGCTCGCCAGAGCCGAGCGCGGTGGTGCCATCATCGCCGGTTCGCGTGTAGATCCGATTGAGCACGACCATGTCTTTGCCCTCTAGCGTCCCATCGCCCAGACCGTGAGCATGGTGATGACGATCGCGACAAACTGCAACAGTACCCGCAACCGCATCAATTTCTGCGACCGGTTCGGCGAGCCGCCGCGCATCATATTGATGAGACCAAGCAGCAGCACCAGCGCGACGGCGCCGACAACCAGCGGAAGCAGTATAGAACTCAGAAAGGAAGCCATCGAACGTCAATAACACCGTGCTGGGCGAAGGGCCATCTCACCCGAACGGGCGCAACGATCTGGCTTTTAGCCCAATAATATCAGATGGTACAATGAGCCTCCGTGGCCCAGGTGAAATGTGAGTCGAAAATGTGAGGCAGCTTCGCTACGTCTACCTCATTGTCATGGACGCGTTCTACACGTTCCTCGCCGACGACGGCTGGGCGATCGCGAGCCACATCGCGCTTTCGACCTTGATGGCGCTGTTTCCGTTCCTGATCGTGCTGACATCGCTGTCCGGCTTCTTCGGATCGAAGGAGCTTGCCGACCAGGCGGCGGAGCTGTTGCTCCAGGTCTGGCCCAAGCAGGTCGCCAATTCGCTTTCCGGGGAAATCCACGATGTGCTGACGACCACCCGCGGCGACATCCTGACCATCGGCGCGGTGCTCGCGGTGTATTTCGCTTCAAACGGCGTTGAGGCGCTCCGCGTCGCGCTCAACCGCGCCTATTCGGTGCTCGAAGTGCGGCGCTGGTACTGGCTCCGGCTGGAATCGATCGGCTACACGCTGGTTGCCGCCTTCACCTCGCTCGCGATGGCATTCCTGATCGTGCTTGGGCCGCTGATCATCGAGGCGGTGCGGCGGCATATTCCGCTGGTCGTGGAAAACAACGAGCAATTTCTCAATGTTTCGCGCTACGGCATCACCATCGCGGCCTTGATCGTCGCCCTCTTCATCCTGCACGCCTGGCTTCCGGCGGGGCGACGCGGGTTCCTGCAGATCCTGCCCGGCATCATCTTCACCATGGTGGCGTCGCTGATCTCCGGCGTCGTGTTCGGCCAATACCTCGCGCGCTTCGCCAACAATTACGTCACGATGTATGCCGGGCTCGCGTCGGTCATCATCGCGCTGGTGTTTCTGTATTTCATCGCCGCGATCTTCGTCTATGGCGGCGAGTTGAACGCCGCGATCATCAAGTCGCGGCTGCCACGCGGCGTAACGCTTCAAGCAGCGCAGTCGCTAGCGCCCGCGGAGACACAGGCTTGAGCAGGAAGGCGTCGGCGCCGGCCGCGAGCGAAGCCGCTTCATCCTCACCGCGGCCCGACACCCCGATGATCGCCATGCGGCCGTGCGGCAGGCTCAAGGCGCGGATCCGCCGGATGGCCTCGATACCGTCGATGCCCGGCAACACCATGTCCATCAGCACCACGTCGAACGCGCCCTGCGCGATACGCTCAGTCGCGGCCTCACCGCGCCCGATGAACTCCGCCTGATGGCCGAGCTCGCTCAGGATCGTATTGAGCACGACGCGGCCAAACGGATTGTCCTCGACGCCGAGCACGCGCAGCGGCGGAACCTGATCGGGGGCGGCGGCCTCGGCCGCGGCCGACCCCGCCGCTTCGCCAGCCCTGGCGCGGTTCAAGGTTACCGTCAGCGTGAATGTGGCACCGCCACCGCGCCGCTGCGCGACCTCGATGCCGCCGCCCATCGATCGTGCGAGCTGCTTGACCGAGGACAGTCCGAGGCCGGCACCGCCGAAACGCGATGTGATCGAGACGTTGGCCTGCGAGAACGGACGAAACAGGCGCTTGATCTCGGCAAGCGTGAGGCCGATCCCGCTGTCGGCGATCGCAAAGGCTATGCCGACCTTGCCCTTGGTGCCGCGCATCGGCGTGACTTGCAGCGCAACGCCGCCCGCTTCCGTGAACTTCACGGCATTGTCGATCAGGTTTTCCAGCGCCGCGCGCAGGCGAACGGGGTCGCCGACCACCAGCGCCGGAAGCTCGTCCGATACCTCGACCTGCCATTGCAACCCTTTCGCCGCCGCCCGGCCGGCAAGCGAATCGCCGGCGTTGCGGGCGAGCGCCCGCAGGTCGAACAGATCCTGGCGCAGGCCGGTCGCTCCGGTAGCGTCCTTGGCCGCATCGACGAACAAGGTCGCAAGGCTCGCCAGGTGCTCGGCGCCGGCCTTGATGGTGTCGACCCAGCGCCGCTCGCGCTCATCGAGATCCGAGGTCGCGAGCAAATCGCTGATGGCGAGGATTCCGGTCAGCGGCGTGCGCACCTCGTGGGCGAATGCGGCGAGCGCCGCTTCGACCACCCCGGGCGCCGACTTCTTGGGACGCTTGCCCCGTGTCCTTGCGGTAGACTTGGAGACGCGCGTCTTCGTCGGCCGCCTATTCTGGAACTCCTTGCTGCGCTGGAAGCGCGACATTACCGCCATGATTCCCCTTAGCCCCGCGCTGTCGCCACCATGCCATGGCCGGGCTGTCTGAGTCACTGCGGCCTTTCGATTGCTCCACGTGAAACTCAAGCCAGGCCGATCAAACGGCGAATGTCTTCCGGGGTCGCGCCGGCCGCACGCAGTTCGCGCAGGCCGGTGGCGTCAGTGGATTTGGATAGCTTTTGCCCGGCAACATTCATGAGCAGGCGATGGTGCCGATAGGCCGGCTGCGGCAGGCCGAGCAGTTGCTGCAGCAGCCGATGCACACTAGTCGCGTGGAACATATCCTGGCCGCGCACCACTTCAGTCACGCCTTGCACGGCATCGTCAATCACGACCGACAGATGGTAGCTGGTTGGGGTTTCCTTGCGCGCCAGAATGACGTCGCCCCACCGTTCGGGGCGGGCGCTGATTTGGCCGGTCTCGCCGCCGGGCCCTCCGCCGTGCTCGCTCCAGCCGAGCGCGCCCGCGCGCCCGAGTGCAGCCGCCATGTCGAGCCGCAGCGCGTAAGACGCACCCGATTCGATCAATCGCCGCCGCTGATCGGACGCAAGCGACTTCGCGGTACCTGGATAGAGTGGCGTGCCATCCGGATCGCGCGGCCAAGCGCCTGCAGCCTCCCGCTGCGCCACCAGTTTTGCAATCTCGGCGCGGCTTTCGAAGGCCGGATAGATCAGACGCTGGGTTGACAATTTCTCAACCGCGTCGCGATAGCAGGCAAGATGTTCAGACTGCCGCCGCACTGGCGTTTCCCACGATAGGCCGAGCCAGGCCAGGTCTTGACAGATCGCGGCTTCGAATTCGCTCCTGCAGCGCGTCGCGTCGATATCCTCGATCCGCAGCAGGAACCGGCCGCCGGTTGCCCGCGCGGTATCGAAATTCAACAGCGCCGAATAAGCGTGGCCGAGATGCAGATAGCCATTCGGACTTGGCGCAAAACGGAAGGTGGGCGGCATGGCTTCCCAATATTCGTCATTGCCGGGCACAGTAGTCTGTCTTGCGCAGACTACGTATACTTGTCTGCGCTCCCGGCAATCCATCGCTCGAAGACTCTGTTACGAATGAGATGGATGCGCGGGTCAAGCCCGCGCATGACGACCCAGTGAATTGATATCTCCAAAATGCTCGTCCACCTCAACTCCCAGGCCGATCTTGAGGACGCGATCGATACGCTCGTCAAACAGGATCCGCGGCTGAAGCCGATCCTTGAGATCACCGGCATGCCGGCGTTGCGGCGGCGCGAGCCCGGCTTTGCGGGCCTTGCGCATATCGTCTGTGGGCAGCAATTGTCGACTGCGAGCGCGTCTGCGATCTGGGCCCGCCTCTCGGCGGCGTTCGATCCGTTCGATCCCGATGCGCTGCGCCGCGCCCGCGCCGATCGGCTTGGCCGGCTTGGCCTGTCGGCGGCCAAGATCAAGACCCTGAAGGGTCTCGCGCGCGAGCTTGTCGCGGAGCGGCTGAACATCGATGTGCTCGCGAACGAAGACGCCGACGCCGCGCACAACACGCTGACGTCATTGCATGGCATCGGTCCGTGGACCGCGGACGTGTACCTGTTGTTCTGCCTCGGCCATGGCGACGCCTGGCCCGCGGGCGATCTCGCCGTGCAGGAAGCGGTCAAGATCGGCCTCAAGCTGAAGCAGCGTCCGGCCGCAAAACAGATGACGCCGCTGGCGGAGTCTTGGCGCCCGCTGCGGGGCGCCGCCGCGCACCTGTGGTGGAGCTACTACCGGGCGATCAAGAAACGCGAGGGCGTGATCGGCGGCGAGCAAAAAGCGCAAGAAACGAACAGCGTTTCAAACTATGTTGCTGTTGCAAAGCCGCCGTCAGTGAAAGCAAAGATCGCAGCACGAAAAGCAACGGGATCGAAAACATGAAATCCATCGACTTCGTGGTCGGCCGCAACGATCTGCAACAATGCAAATCGATCGAAACGCAATTGCCGGATGGCGCCGCGCTTCCGAGCGACGCGCTGCTGATCAGGATCGATCGCTTTGCGTTCACCGCGAACAACATCACCTACGCGGTGCTCGGCGATGAGCTGAAATACTGGCAACTATTTCCGGCGCCGCAAAGTTTCGGCAATATCCCGGTCTGGGGCTTTGGCGAGGTGATCGCCTCGAAACACCCTGACGTTGCCGAGGGCGAACGCCTGTTCGGCTATTTCCCGATGGCGACGCATCTCGTGATCGAGGCCAGCGAGGTTACCAATCGGGCCTTGCGCGATGCCGCCGCGCACCGGCAATCCGTGGCACCGGTCTATAACGCCTATGCGCGCATCACCGGCGATCCCGCTTTCGCCGGGCGACAGGGCGACTATCAGGCGCTGCTGCGGCCCTTGTTCATGCTCTCGTTCCTGGTCGACGATTATCTCGCCGAGAACGAGTTTTACGGCGCGCGGAGTGTGATGCTGTCGTCCGCCTCGAGCAAGACCGCGTTTGGGCTTGCGCATCTCCTGCATGCCCGCGCCGATCTCAAGGTGATCGGGCTGACCTCGGCGGCGAATGCTGATTTCGTCAAGTCACTGGGCTGCTACCACGAGGTCGTGACCTATGACCGCGTGACCTCGCTGCCGGCAAGTTCGCCGGTCGCATTTGTGGACATGGCGGGAAACAGCGGCTTGCGCGAAAAACTGCACCGCCATTTCGGCGACGGCATGAAATATTCCGGGCGCATCGGGCTCACCCACCGCAGATCATCGCCGGACGAGCCGGAACTGCCGGGCGCCAAGCCAACGTGGTTTTTCGCCCCCGACCAGATTCGCAAACGAGCCAAGGAATGGGGACCGGGTGGCGTCGACAAGCGCTTCGGCGTGGCGTGGTCAGGCTTTGCGCCAACGCTGGAGCGGCGGTTGAAGGTGATCGAAGGCCGAGGGCTCGCAGTGGTAAATCAGGTTTATCTCGATACCCTCAACGGCCGCATTCCGCCAGATCAAGGCCACATGCTGTCGGTGGCGGAATAGGCCGCGCCTCGCTTCACGTCGGGCAGGATGCATCAGTTCCTTGGTACTTCGTATCTCTGCTCGACATGAAACGACTTCGCCGTGATCAGCCACGCGCTATTGATGTGATGGTATGCGAGATAGTCGAGATATAGAAGCGTATCGATTCTGACGCGAACCTTCACCACCGCCTGAGTGGGCGACGCAAAATCCACCAGCAATATCTCCTGTTGGCGCGGTGCATTCTTGGATTTCGGCGACGGTCCGCAAGCAAGCGCATTCTTGTAGTCCTGCGCGGGCAACAGTCGCAGATTTCCGTCTCGCAATCCGTGCAATTGGGCGCTCGAGGCAAACACATCGTCGAAACGCGATACGTCGCTGTCAAACATCAGGTCGAAATAACGCGCAACGGCGTCAAGCAGAGAGTGGTAGGTGGCACGGTCAGGCATCGCAGGCTCACTTGGTTGTCGAAGGCTTGATGCCATCAACGTGGCACGAGATCGCGAGGCATGTCCTTGCTAACTACGCTAATATCGGCGATAAAAAAGCAATGATATGCCCTTTTGTAGTTAAGATATGCGTTGTTATGCCAAAATATCACCTTGATCCGGTCGACTGCCGCATTGTTGCGGAGCTGCAAGCCAATGGCCGTTTGACCAACGTCGAGCTGGCCGACAAGGTCGGCTTGTCGCCATCGCCGTGTCTGCGTCGCGTCAAGCGTCTGGAGCGCGACGGGTACATCGAAGGTTATCGGGCAGCCTTGCGGCGCGACCGCGTCGGGCTCGGCTTCTCGGTTTTCATAGGCGTCAAGATAGACGGGCACACCAACGAGCGCGCGCTGGCGTTCGAGAAAGCCGTCGTCGAGATGCCTGAGGTCATTGCGTGTCACCTCGTCTCCGGTGAGGCCGATTACTTCCTCGAAGTCGTCGTGCCCGATCTCGGCGATTACCAGCGCTTCCTGGTCGGCAAACTGCTCAATCTGCCAATTGTGCGTGAGGTCCGCAGCAACATTGCGATCCAGACGCTCAAGGCAGGCGCACCATTGCCGCTCGAGCACCTTGAATCAGGACAATCCAAAAGCACTCCGCAAGCGGCGAAGTAGTCAAACCGTCTATCTCGATACGCTCAATGGCCGCATGCCGCCGGAGCAAGGGCACATGCTCTCGCTACCATAACTCCCGCGCTTTCTGCGCGATCCTAAAGGGTATAGTCTTGTCTCCCGGGAGGCCGCAGAAAGACGGTCCCAAGAGAGACGCGCATGCTGGACAAAACAGACGATATTTCGGTCGCGGCGGAAAGCTGGCTGGCACAATTCGAAAGTGCGCTCGCCAACGCGCGCGAGCTCAAGGCGCTGTTTCACGGCGAAAGCTATTGGCGCGATGTGCTGGCGCTGAGCTGGAACATTCAGACCGTCAATGGCGCCGAGGCGATCCTGGAAGAGTTGGAACGCCGCAGCCGCAGCGCGGCGCCGAAAAACTTCCAGATCGATCCCGGCCGCGCCGCGCCGCGCCGGGTGACGCGCGCCGGGATCACCTCGATCGAAACGATGTTCAAATTCGAAACCGCCGTCGGGCGCGGCAACGGCATCATCCGGCTCACGCCAGACGCCGCCGACGGCAACCGGCTGAAGGCTTGGACGCTGCTTACCACGCTTGAGGAATTAAAAGGATTTGAAGAACAGATCGGCGTGGTGCGCCCCCGCGGCAACGCCTATTCGCGCGATTTCCGCGGACCGAACTGGTTCGACTTGCGCAAAGCGTCGGCTGAATATGCCGACCATGACCCCACGGTGCTCGTCATCGGCGGCGGCCAGTCCGGCCTATCGATCGCGGCGCGGCTGAAGCAGCTCCATGTCGATACGCTGATCGTCGATCGCGAGGTGCGCATCGGCGACAACTGGCGCAAGCGCTATCACGCACTGACACTGCATAATCAGGTGCAGGTCAACCACCTGCCCTACATGCTGTTTCCGCCGAACTGGCCGACCTACATCCCCAAGGACAAGCTCGCCAACTGGTTCGAGGCCTATGTCGAGGCCATGGAGCTGAATTTTTGGACCGAGACCGAATTCGAAGGTGGCAGCTATGACGAGCACGAAGGCCGCTGGACCGTGACGCTGCGTCGCGCCGGCGTCACGCGGACGATGCGTCCGCGCCATGTCGTGCTCGCCACCGGCGTGTCCGGCATCCCGAACCTGCCCGATATTCCGGGGCTCAAGAACTTTGCCGGCAAGGTCGTGCACTCCAGCCAGTATGACGATGGTGAAAACTGGAAGGGCAAGCGCGCGATCGTGATCGGCACCGGCAATAGCGGTCACGACATCGCACAAGACCTCTATTCCAGCGGCACTGACGTGACGATCGTGCAGCGCAGTCCGACGCTGATCGTCTCGATCGAGCCGTCCGCCCAACTGGTCTACTCGCCGTACAATGAGGGAACGCTCGACGACAACGACCTGATTGCGACCTCGATGCCGCTGCCGCTGGCGCGCAAAAGTCACGCCATGGTGACCGAGCAATCGAAACAACTCGACAGCGAACTGCTCGAAGGCCTGGGGCGGGTCGGATTCAAACTCGACTTCGGCGAGGACAATACCGGCTGGCAGTTCAAATATCTGACGCGAGGCGGCGGCTATTACTTCAATGTCGGCTGCTCCGACCTGATCGTCAAGCGCGAGATCGCGCTGAAGCAATTTTCCGATATCGACACCTTCGTCGCGGCCGGCGCCACGATGAAGAGCGGCGAAACGATACCGGCCGATCTGATCGTGCTCGCGACCGGCTACAAACGCCAGGAAGAGCTGGTGCGCAAATTGTTCGGCGACGAAGTCACCAGGCGCGTCGGTACCATCTGGGGATTCGGCGAAGAGCAGGAATTGCGCAACATGTATGTGCGCACCGGCCAACCCGGCCTCTGGTTCATCGCCGGCGGGCTGGCGCAATGCCGGATCGGTTCGAAATATCTGGCCTTGCAGATCAAGGCGATCGAGGAAGGACTATTGTCGCATGGCCACTAACCTTCCCGCAGCGACGATCTCCACCGCCGAGCCAGCCGTCCTCGGCTCCGGCGAGCACCGCTACCGTGTGGTGGAAAACTGGGCGAAGCTGCCGAAGCGGTGGAAACTCACCGATGTGGCTTCCGTTGCCGTCGACAGCAAGGACCGCATCTACGTCTTCAACCGCGGCGAACATCCGGTGGTCGTGTTCGACCGCGAGGGTAATTTCATCACAAGCTGGGGCGAGGGGGTGTTCACCCGCGCGCATGGACTCTCCATCGATACCGAAGACAATCTCTATTGCACCGATGACGGCGACCACACCGTGCGCAAGTGCACGACCGACGGCAAGGTCTTGTTGACCATCGGCATTCCGAACCGACCGGCGCCTTTCATGAGCGGCAATCCGTTTCACCGCTGTACCCACACGGCGCTGTCACCGAAGGGCGAGATCTATGTCTCGGACGGTTACGGCAACGCCTGCATCCACAAATACACGCCGGGCGGCAAACGGATGACGAGTTGGGGCGAGCCCGGCACCGACCCGGGCCAGTTCAACATCGTCCACAACATCGTCACCGACGCTGATGGTTGGGTCTATGTAGCCGATCGTGAGAACCACCGCGTGCAGGTGTTCGACGGCAACGGCAAATACGAGGCGCAGTGGAATAACCTGCACCGGCCCTGCGCGCTTTTTTGCTGCGGCGGCAAGAATCCGAATTTTATCGTCGGCGAACTCGGCCCGGGCATGCCGGTTAATCTCAAGGTGCCCAATCTCGGGCCGCGCCTGACCATCGTGGATTCAAAGGGCAAGCGCATCGCGCGCCTCGGTGGACAACATGGCCCGGGGATTGAGACGGGAAAATTCCTCGCGCCGCACGGCATCGCGCTGGATTCCAAAGGCGACATCTATGTCGGCGAGGTCGGCGTCACCAACTGGAAGACGAGCTTTCCTGATAAGCCGATGCCGCCGCAGGTCCGCGTCGTCCGTTGCCTGCAGAAGCTAGCGAAGGTTTGACCGGCTTGCGCGTCCCACGGCACTTCAGCGAATTAACGCAAGCACGGTTGTTCCAACCAAAATCAACCCGAACAGAATGTTGGCGATACGCGATCGCAGTGGGTCGCCGAGAAAGCCGGTGAGCGACACGCCACCGAGCATCCAAAACAGATGGATGATCACGATCATGACCGTGAGCACGGCCGTCTTAAGGAGGGCGTCGAACTCGCGGGAGGTCTCAACCAGCATCGAGCCTGTGAACACGGCGGCGATCGCAAACCAGGCCTTGGGATTGGCGATCGCGAACAGGAAGCCGGTGGTAAACGACGGCGCACGCGCGTCGGCATCCTGCGCAGACAATCGCGGCGCGGTCGCGATCCTCGCCGCGAGATAGAGGATATAGACCACCGAGCCGAGCGTAAGTGCCGACCCAAGGCCTGGGATCGACATCAGCAGCGCAACAACCCCCGTCGCGACCGCGAGCAGAACCGCCGAAGTACCCACGATCGCGCCCGACACAAAGCCGAGCGAGGCGCGGATTCCGAACGCCGCCGTGGTCGCCATCACGGCCGTGTTCGTCGGCCCCGGGCTTCCCATCAAGGCCACGGCTTCCAGTACCAGCGTTAACAATGACTGCCACGGCGCGGCGGAGAAAAACATGGGCCCAGTCGTGGCGATTGCGCTAACCTCATCGGTATGCCGGAAACGCTATCGCCTCGATCGACAAGAAATCTTGAAGGGTTGTGCGAAGGCGCCTCGGACGCCGCGCGCAACGCAGCCCGCATCTCGATGCGCGAAGGATGCAACGGCATCGAGCGGTTGCAGGCACATTTTCGCGGCCGCGCGTTCGCGCCGCATCGCCACGACACCTACGCCATCGGCATTACGCTGGCCGGAGTCCAGACCTTTCGTTACCGCGGCGAGCAAAGGCACTGCCTGCCCGGCCAGTGCCACATCCTGCATCCCGACGAATTGCACGACGGCGCCGCCGGCACCGAGGATGGCTTTGCCTACCGGATTCTCTATATCGATCCCGGCCTCGTTCAGGCGGCGCTCGGCGGCAGGCCGCTTCCGTTCGTGGCGACCCCCGTGATCGATCTTGCGCCTCGGCAGAACAATGCGCTTTTAGCCGCTTGGGAGAGCGAGGGTCCGATCGATGAGCTCGCGCGGGCCGAAATCATCGCCGCCATCGCCGACATTCTGCTCGCCGCTTCCTCCGATCCCGCGACTGCGTCGCCGGCGCTTCGGCTTCCCGGCCTGCTGCGCGTCCGCGCGCTGATCTCAGCCTGCCCAGCCGAACGCCATTCGATCGCCGAGCTGGAGCGCGTGGCCAATCTCGACCGCTGGTCGCTGGCGCGGCAGTTTCGGCTGGCCTTCGGCACCAGCCCGTCGCGCTTTCGCACCATGCGGCAGCTCGATTCGGTGCGCCGATCGATGAAGTCGGGCGCCGACCTCGTCGATGCCGCGTTGTCGGCCGGATTTGCCGACCAGAGCCACATGTCGCGGCAGTTCAAACGCGCCTACGGCCTCACCCCCGCGCGCTGGCAAGCGGCGCTGCACTGATCGCGGCGGGCTGGCGTCAAGCCCGCCCCCGGATTTCGCGTTCGCTCATCTCGAGCGGGATGACTTTTCTTCGAATCGTCATCTTGCTCTATCTTTTTGTTTGAGCATGATCTTTTCGGAAAACCGGTGTCCACTTTTCCGGATCATGCTCTAGCTGCACAAAGTCGTCATGCCCCGCGCATCCGGGGTGAGCAGAGGATTGGTTTCACGGGGCCCGATGGTTGCGGATCAGGCTGCTGCCTGTGAGCGGCGCAGCCATTCGTCCAAACCGATGCGGCCGAGGCGCGCTTCACCCAACGGTACGAGCGAGCGTTCCTCGACCCGGCCGCCCCAGTATCGGGCCTCGGGGTCACACACGACCTCGCGCGGGTCGCCCACCGCCTTCAGATATCGGGCAACGATTTCGTTGAACGGTGCTCGCTCCGGGCCGGCGATCTCGACGATGCCCCTTCGCGGCGCCGCGAGCGCCACCTCGGCGACGATAGGAGCAACGTCGTCCGCCGCGATGGGCTGGAACAGGCCGGGCGAAAGCCTGACCCTATTTCCATCCGCACTTGAAGCGGCGATGCCGCTGAGGAATTCCAGGAATTGGGTCGCGCGGATGATGGTGTAGGGGATGCCTGAGGCCTCGATCAGTTTCTCCTGGGCGACCTTGGCGCGGAAATAGCCATTGTCGGGTGTCCGGTCAGTTCCGACGATGGATAGCGCGACGTGGTGCCGGACGCCGGCGGCGGCCTCCGCCGCGAGAAGGTTGCACCCGGAAGTCTCGAAAAATTCCAGCACCGCTTTGTCTTCAAATGAAGGCGAATTGGTGAGGTCGATCACCACCTGCGCGCCGGCCATGGCCTCCTTGAGTCCCTCGCCGGTGATGGTGTTGATGCCGCTTTTGGGCGAGGCGGCGACGACCTCGTGGTCGGCCTGGCGCAGAATGGCGACGGTCTTCGAGCCAATCAGGCCGGTGCCGCCGATCACGACGATCTTCATGGTTGACCTCCCTTGTCGATGACCCGTCGAGCAAATCAATCGACGGGTCGTTTGATCTGCAGGCCTGATGCCGGCAGAAATCTCACGCCCGCGCGATAGACCGCGCCGCTTCACCGATTGCGGCCACCTGACGTTTCGCCAGCCGCCGGTCGGCTTGCGGATCGTGCGTCGGCAGATACACGGTCGGGCGGGATTGGGTGAATCGCCGGATCGTATCCAGCGTCGCACCCGACACCTGCTCATCGGCGCTGACGCCGTCGAGCTTGCCGGCAAGCATCAGCTCCTCGTTGTAGGAGGTATCGCCCGCCAGAAAATATGCGGTGCCGCCGTCCTGAACGATGACCGAGATATGATCGGCGGTGTGGCCGGGCGTGCCGACGGCGACAACATCGCCGGCCTTGGTCAGCCGTCGGCTCGCGGCGAACGGGCCGAACGGCTCAGTGACGAGATCCAGCGGTTTTGGGTCGAACCAGCACGGCCAGCGCTGCGGGAGATAGCCGCGCAGCCGGCCGGCGAATCCGCTCGCGGTTTTCAATTCGCCGGAGGCAACGAGGATTTCGCTGTTCGGAAAATGCGCCAGCCCGCCGTCATGGTCCATATGCAGATGGGTGAGAACCACCCGCTTGACGTCGCGTGGGCCGAGGCCGAGCGCGCGCAGCTGCGGACCGATCTCCTGTTCGCGGTCGATGCGA
>Ga0210401_10002961_pt1 | contig 18395 bp, 17 predicted proteins | sample IncBWH32MmetaG_FD_150866 | JGI IMG/M metagenome (GOLD analysis project Ga0210401, IMG submission 150866) | Forest soil microbial communities from Barre Woods Harvard Forest LTER site, Petersham, Massachusetts, United States - Inc-BW-H-32-M | ecosystem: Environmental > Terrestrial > Soil >... | reverse complement strand
GCCGAGCGCTATGCGCAAATTACGCTTCTAGGGCGCACGAAGATCATTCGCGCAGCCGCCGATAGAGCGGGCCTAAAGCTCGACGGCATCGAGGTTCTCGATCCGTTATCGAGTCCCCGTGTCAGCTCGTACGCAGAAATCTATCTTGAACGCCGGCACGCTCGCGGCGTCACCCACGAAGAAGCTCAAGAATTTGCACTGAGGCCGCTTTATTTCGCTGCGCTTAGTGTCGCGGCGGGTGACGCCGATTCGACTGTTGGCGGCGCTGCAAACTCCACTTCGGATACAGTTCGCGCGGCGCTGCATTCGATCGGCCTGGCCCCGGATGCGCGAGTCGTGTCGAGTTTCTTCCTGATGTTGGCACCGGAGCGTAATCGCGCCGCCTTTGGTGAAAAGGGCGCGCTGCTTTTCGCCGATTGTGCCGTAGTTCCTGATCCCACAGCGCAAGAGCTTGCGGAAATTGCGCTAGCCACAGCCGAAAATGCGCGAGCTTTCCTCGAAACGGAACCACGCGTAGCCCTGCTTTCATTTTCAACTAAAGGTTCCGCGGCGCATTCCCATATCGAAAAGGTCCGTGAGGCCTTGAGAATCGCGAGAGCCCGCCAACCCGAACTAGCAATTGACGGAGAACTCCAAGCGGACGCCGCCCTCGTCGCCGCAGTAGGCGCAAGCAAAGCTCCCGGCTCGCCTGTCGCTGGCCGCGCTAACGTTTTGATCTTCCCAGATCTCGACTCCGGCAACATCGCCTACAAACTTGTCGAGCGTCTAGCCGGCGCCGAGGCTCTCGGTCCGATTCTCCAAGGTCTTGCGCGGCCCGCGAACGATCTGTCGCGTGGTTGCTCCTCGGAAGATATTGCAAAGGTCATCGCCATCACCGCCGTGCAGGCTATCGCGCGCAAGGAAATCGCATCCGTCTCGGGAGACTAACCTTCGTGTCGCTCCGTTTTCGTCGCGCGGCTATCTCTTCGCTATACCGAATATTCGCGCTTGCACTTCTCGCAGGTGTCGCCTTCATCCTCTGTCTTTCCTACGATCCTCGGGCCCTCGCTCAAAACCCGTCCGATCAGCCGGGCCAAGAAGTCGTCGCTAATCTCGCAGCGGGGCGCGTGGTGGTTGCGGTTGTTAAAGACGCCGTCTTGATCGCTACCGTCGAGAATCCATTCGAGGCCCAAACACACACACCCACTCCGGTCCCTCTTTCCGGCCAGCGCGCCGGCGTGCTTCTCGGTGCCATCGATTGGTTTTCCCCGTCGGCGAGTATTCAGATCGCTCGACTCGATCGCGAGCTCCCACGTCTTCACGGGCGGGTGAGTATTGACACCCCTAAACTGTCACCGGCATTGGAAGGTACGGAGGCCACCGACATTGTGTCTATCGGGCAAGGCCTTGGCGACCGCCTGAACGAAGTCGTGAAAGATCTTCATGCACAGATGAAATTGCCTGAAGGTGAACCGCTTGTTGAGCTCGTGGTGGCCGATATCGCCCCGGGTTACGGCCCCGAGGTGTGGCACGTGGACTATTCCTTCGAACAATATCCTCAGCGGGGCGACTTTTGGGAAACGCGCATCCCCCGTCCGCGTTATCTCCAGGACTGGCCACCCGAAAAAGGGCAACCACGGACCCTCATGGAATTTGACTACCCCCCCGGCATGATATCGCCGACTCTTCTCGAAATGTTGCGCCAGAAAGATTCTCGACTCGAAAAGCTTTCCATTTCCGACTCCACCATGTTCTCCGTCGCTTCCATGCTGCTAAACGGTTCGAGCAATAAAATCAAAGCAGCCGACGCGACACAGTTTCTGCGCGCTGCGATCCAAGCGATTTCTCCGCCAAACTCTCGCGAAACGATGGCTTCTATCGGCCTGGAGTCAGGTTTTGCATGGATCGTTCAGCCGCCAAACGAGCCAAAGCCCACCATTCAACAGAAAGAGCGCCCGGCCGACGCGCCAACGCTCATCAAGCCTTCTGGAAATTGATTCAATGCGGGTAACGGACTCGGATTCGAGAAGAAACCAACGGCAAGTACCCCGATTATTTCTTTTGCCGCAATTGTTCCTGAAGTTTCGCGTTCTTTTCTGCCACTCCCCGAACTAAGTCTTCTTTATGGGTGACCAGCCGGCGCGCGATTTCTAGATCTCCCAACCCGAGAATCTCCGCAGCAAAAATCGCCGCATTGACAGCCCCCGCTTTGTCGATCGCCATGGTCGCCACCGGAATTCCGGCCGGCATCTGCACAGTGGCGAGCAGCGCATCGAGGCCGCTCAGCGCACTTGTCGCTAGTGGAACTCCAATTACGGGTAATGTCGTGTTAGCCGCAATCACGCCCGCGAGATGTGCTGCCGCTCCCGCGCCGACGATTAGCACCTTCACTCCGCGTCCCGCCGCTGACGTGGCATATTCGTGCGCGCGTGCGGGCGTCCGATGAGCCGATACCACTTCCATCTCGTACCGGATGCCGAATCTCTCGAGCGTCTTGCCTGCTTCGCCCATCACCGGCAAGTCTGTATCAGACCCCATCAATATTCCTACCACCGCGCCCTGAGCGCCGTCGCCTGCCGTCACCCTAAAATCTCCTGTCGTGCTGGCTCAGGTAGGCCAGCCAGCACCTCGATTCGGTCACCGCGTCGAATTATCCCGCCCTCTACCACCCTGCAGAGCCAACCCCGCTGCCCGCGCAATTCCTCCTGAAGTCCTTGCCGGATTTCATCCATCCGCGAGCATGGATCGCACGGCACCGTTATCTCCAGTAAGCTGCCGCCAATGCGCAAGTGCTGACCTGGCCCCAAACGCTGAAAATCCAAGCCACGAGTCGTCACGTTCTCTTTCACAGCGCCGGGCGCAATGCCCAGTTTCTGCAGAGTCTCAATATCCATAAGTGAGACTTGCCGCTTACTGTCCGGCCGTCCGTGGATACATCCCCTCAGGCCCTTGTTCGGAAGGGCCTCCGCCTCCCCGATTTCTTTCATCGGGAAACGGTGCACAAGGCACAAGAACAGGTTGGTTACCTCAGGCATTGTGGGCCTCCACGGCTTCCTTCGCCCGTTGAGCCTTTGGTGTACACGGCGACGCAATATCCCCGCGGAACTGGCAACCGCTGAATGAAATAGTACTACACACAGAGTAAAGCGAGTAGCGACAGGAAGACAATTCACTTCCTGCGGTTGCAATGGTCAGGACACGGCCACCACTTGTGTAGTATTTAGAGCCTTCGTGACGTACCCCAGCGTGGAAGGCGGCCACGCCCGAACTGACTCGACCGCACGAATCGAGTCCCGAGACTTCCTGGCCTACTTCTGGCTTATCCGGATAGCCTTTCGAAGCCAGCACAACACAAACGCTCGCCGCAGGTGCCCAACTCGCCTGAATCCCAGCAAGTTCGCCCCGGGCAGCCGCGATGCAAGCCTGTGCGAAATCAAAATCTGCCCGCATCACGATTGCCTGCGTTTCCGGATCGCCGAGCCGGCAATTGAACTCAAGCACTTTCGGTCCCTGCGGAGTAAGCATCAGCCCGAAATACAGAAATCCACGGTAGGGCATCCCGTCTTTCTCAAGGCCAGACAACGTCGGCCGAACGATTGTGTCGACTATTTTCTTCTCAAGTTCTCCCGGCAAGAGATCATCGGTCGAATACGCTCCCATGCCTCCGGTGTTTGGACCTCGGTCCCCGTCATAAGCACGTTTGTAATCGCGCGTAGGCGCCATGCGCACAAAATTCTTGCCGTCGGTCAAAATGATGAATGAGAGTTCCTCACCCTGAAGCCCTTCCTCCAGAAGCACTCGCCGGCCGGCTTCACCAAATTCTTTGCGCTCCATTACTCGATCGATAAAAGCAGTTGCTTCATCAGGCGACGATGTCACAAGGACACCTTTGCCCGCGGCCAATCCATCCGCCTTGATCACGAGAGGCCAATCCACAGAACAAAGGTCAGTGTAGGCGTCGACAGCCTGCTCGTAAATTCCGTACACTGCAGCCGTGGGAATGCCGTGCCGCTCCATGAATTTCTTTGCAAAAATCTTGCTGCCTTCGAGCTGCGCGGCGGTCTTCGACGGACCAAGAAGCGCAAGCCCACGCGAGGCAAACTCGTCGGCGATGCCTTGAACCAACGGCATCTCCGGCCCCACGATCGTCAAGTCGGCGCCCAGCTTTGCAGCAAGATCGGAGGCGGCTCGCACATCTCCTAAATCGAGCGGAAAGCATTCAACGTCGTTCGCGATCCCGCCGTTTCCTGGCGCACACCAGATTTTCCCGACGGTCGGCGATTGCGCGAGCTTCCACACCAGGGCATGCTCACGTCCACCACTACCAATAACGAGAATCTTCATTGAGTTCTTCGCGTTTAAACGATCGCAAAAATTTCCCAGTGAGAACCATACGGCGTCCGCTCCTTCAGTGTCAACACGAAGCCTCAATTCGTTTATGCCGTACATAAATTTTCGATTGCCGACGATCCTCCCATTTGGGTCGATGTACAATCCTCCGGCAGACTTGGGCAAGGAGTTGCGCTACAACCTATCGAGGTGGTCCAGATTTGCACTGGGATTTCGCACTGATTTTCTTCTTCCTCGCGATTATCGTGCCTGGCCTGGGACGGCGGCGCGTTCGTGTCTTACTCGAGCTTCCGGACACAACCAAATCAGATCGACTCTCACTTTACGCTTCGACCATCACGCTCCAATGGCTCTTCGCTGCTGTAATCGTCTGGCGAGTCAGCCATCATTCGATTAGTCCCGAGCAGCTAGGCTTAAGATTGGCCGCAGTCCCGGTTACTTATACTACATCTATAGTGTTAAGTGGTGCCGTCCTTGTGCTTCAGCTTGTTAGTCTTCGACGACTCAATTCCGATCCCGGGGCTTCAGATAACGAAACCGTTCAGATAGCTCGCAAGGTATTCCCGAGGGACAGGTTGGAGCGGATCTGCTTCACTGCTCTCGTTTGCACTGTTGCGATCTGCGAGGAGTTCATATACCGCGGCTTTGTTCAGTATGTATTTCAAGCTTGGTCTGGCTCGTTGGTCGCCGGGATCGTCGGTTCCTCTCTACTCTTTTCCATTGCGCACTTGTACCAAGGTAAGCGAGGGCTAGTTTCGACGTTTGGAGCCGGCGCGATCTTCGCAGGTGTGCGTGCCTGGACCGGGACTCTGATCCCGACCATCTTCGCTCATTTTGTCGCCGACCTCACAATCGGCCTTCTGGCACCACGTCGGATACTCGCGGCCTTGGCAAAATCGTCGAGCGTCAGCGTGGGCTCACAAGGGCACTCAAGCGTCAGCCCTGGGGCGAATTTCGAATGACCGCCCTGACGACCCTAACGTCTGCAAGAGTCAGCACGGCCCTTGAGCCCTATGGAGTTGATCCCTCGATCGAACTCGTGGAGCGGATCAAAACGTACATTGAGCTGCTATTGAAATGGAATCGAAGTGTCTCCCTCACGACCATAACCAACGTCGACGAGATTCTAAGATTTCATTTTGGCGAAAGTCTATTCGCGTTACGGATGCTCCCTGTGGAAAAAAGTCGGCTCGCCGACGTTGGTTCAGGTGCTGGTTTTCCGGGAATTCCGCTTGCGATCGCGCGGCCCTCCTTTGAGGTCACACTGATCGAACCGAACATGAAGAAATTCGCGTTCCTTAGCGAAGTAATTCGAAGGCTCGATATTCCAAACGCAGTTGCCTTCCGAGGTCGCATGGTCAGTTTCCAAGCCCCGAACGAGCGCCCGGATTTTGTGACAGCACGCGCTTTAGGGCAATTTGACGAGTTATTTGAATGGGCTCGTGAGCAACTAGCGCCGACCGGGAAGTTAATTCTGTGGGTCGGAGACGAGGACGCCAGGAAGCTAGCCGCCGATTCACGCTTCAAGTGGGGAGTTCCCAATAGAATTCCTGGCTCCGAACGGCGCTTTGTCCTGTTAGGGTCCCCTGCGGATTAACCTTCACACATTGTTCCACGTGGAACAACCGCGCGTAATTCCCGCCTTCGTATTTGTTTCACGTGAAACATATTGCATCCGGACAAAAGTTTCTGTAGATTTCCGTTCGACTTCGGACTGGGGGAGTCTTTGGCGCGGACAATCGCTATCTCAAATCAGAAAGGCGGCGTCGGGAAGACCACTACCGCGGTAAATCTCGGTGCTTCGCTCGCAGTTGCGGAGAAGCGAACGCTGGTAATTGACTGCGATCCCCAAGGCAATACTACGAGTGCGCTGGGATATCCGAAGGATCCTTCCAGAAGAACACTCTACCAGCCGCTGATCCTCAACGAGCCCCTCGAACGCATAATTCTTCACACTCAGGTCGAATCCCTCGATATTGTGCCTTCGGACAAAAATCTCGCCGGTGCCGCCGTAGAACTCGTATCAGCAGACGAGCGCGAGTTTCGGCTGAAATCAGTCCTAAAGCCGGTTCAAGACAAATACGAGTTCATCCTGATCGATTCGCCCCCCGCTCTCGATCTCTTGACGCTCAACGCTCTAGCCGCAGCGGATTCAGTTCTCGTCCCGATCCAATGCGAGTACCTTGCGCTAGAAGGCGTTTCGGAGCTCTTGGATACGCTCATGCGGTTACGCCGAACCATCAACCCCTCACTCGCGATAGAGGGTATTTTGCTAACCATGTACGACGATCGCACAACCCTGTCAAAGCAGGTGGCAGCCGATCTGAGAAGCTTCTTCGGCACCCAGGTCTTTGAATCCGTAATTCCAAGGAATGTCCGTCTAGCTGAGGCCCCGAGCCACGGGAAGCCAGTGATTTTCTACGACATACATAGTAAAGGTGCGGAGAGCTATATTCAACTAGCCAAGGAGGTTATCGCCAATGCCGAGAAACGCTCTGGGCAGGGGACTGGGCGCACTGATTCGGGAGCCGGACCCACAGCCGCAACAGCAGCAGCAGCAGCCGCAGGCGCCGGCGCCGGCGTCGGTACCGGTGGGATCGGGGGCAGCGGCGGCGACAGCTCCAGCTCTGTCGCATCCGCCGACGACGCAAGCGCAGGCGACCGTACCGGCAGCGACACCGGCGAGTCCGCAGAGTGACGGACTCTTTCACGTTGACATCGACCTGATCGACCCAAGCCCGTACCAGCCGCGGACGCGCTTCCGCGAGGAAGCTCTTGAAGAGCTCGCGCGATCTATCCTGTCTAGCGGAATTGTGCAACCGCTCGTCGTTCGCAGAATTAACAATCGCTACCAGTTGATCGCGGGCGAGCGCCGCTGGCGAGCCGCGCAACGTGCGGCACTGCAGCGTGTCCCCGTCGTTGTGCGCGACGTCCCCGAAGAAATGGCGCTCGAGATGACGCTTGTTGAGAACCTTCAGCGCGAGGATCTCAATCCGATCGAACAAGCCCGCGCATTCCTCCGCCTCACGGAGGAATTCAACCTCACGCAAGAGAAGGTTGCCGAGCGCACTGGAAAAGACCGCGCCACCATCGCCAATTCGGTCCGCCTACTCAAACTCGATCAGCCGATCCAGGATCTTCTCGAGGAAGGGCACCTCACCGCAGGCCACGGCCGCGCACTACTCGCCATCGCCGATACGCAGGAGCGTCTCGAACTTTCGCGCCGCATCGCTCGCGGCGGTATGACGGTCCGCCAAGTGGAACGCCTAGCCGGTCGCCTCGCAAAACCCAAGACCGAGCGCGCCACTGTCCACCAGGATGCAAACGTCAAAGCAGCCATCGAGGAACTCCAGCGGGTCTACGGCACCCGAGTTTTCGTTCACCCAGGAGTAGCCGGACACCCTGGCAGGATAATCTTTGAATACTATAATGATAGTGACTTGAATCGTTTGTATGATCAGTTTGTATCTAAATAACTAGATACATAGGAGCTTGAAAGGTGGCTCTTTCGTGGTTTGATCGAAAGCCCCAAGACTCCGGCGAATGGGCCGGTTTTCTCGAAAAAGGTGTTCGCTTCGAGGGAAAACTCGAAGTCCCAGGAACCTTTCGCCTCGACGCTGCTATCAAGGGAACGCTTATATCCGCGGGAACGCTTATCCTCGGAGAGCACTCCACGATGGAGGGCACAATAGACGGGAATGTCGTCACGATCGGAGGCCGCTTCGATGGGACCATCAATGCCAAAGGGAAAGTCGAGATCCAAACGGGCGCGATTGTAGTAGCAGAGATCCACACTCCTTGCCTGAGCATCGAGGCAGGAGCCGTATTCGATGGCCGCTGCCACATGCTGGCGGTACCGCAGGCCAAGACCGAGACGCCGAAGACAATTACGATTCCTATCCGCTCAGCGGCAGCGCAAGCATAATAGCCGCTCTTTCCTCTCAATTCTTTCCCTGAAAGTTCGAGTTCCCGCCCAGTGACTTCTTCTCCAAAGGTCGCGCGCCACGGCGCTATAATTGGATTTTGGAATCTAGGGAGGCGGGAGTGACGGAAGCAGTTCGATTGACGACCACAGCGAAAGCCGCTGGCTGCGCTGCCAAACTAAGCCCTAGCATCCTCGACGCTGTGCTCAAGCGCCTTCCTCCGCAAACCGATCCAAATGTAATCGTCGGCTTCGAAACCAGCGACGACGCTGCGGTATACCGCCTCACGGACGACCTCGCCATCGTTCAAACTGTAGATTTTTTCACGCCCATCGTCGACGACCCCGCTCTTTTCGGCCAGGTAACTGCGGCAAATGCTCTAAGCGACATCTACGCAATGGGCGGCCGGCCGATCTCGGCGCTGACGATCGTCGCGTTTCCCACGGCCAGCCCACCCGAAATTCTCGAGGAGATTCTGCGCGGCGGTCTTTCAAAAATGGCGGAGGCCAAATGCACGGTCGTCGGCGGCCATTCGATCCGCGACGACGAATTGAAGTTCGGCTATGCCGTCACGGGTGTGATTAACCCGAATCGCATCTGGAAGAACGTCGGCGCGAAGCCCGGTGACGTTCTCCTCTTCACCAAGGCCATCGGGACGGGAGTTATCTCCACAGCTCTGAAGCAAGGTAAGGCGGAGCCGTCCTGGATCGCAGCGTCCACCGCATCGATGACGCGTTTGAACCGGGAAGCCGCCGAGGCACTACACGAAATCGACGACGCGACAAAATCTGAGACACCAATTCATGCAGTAACCGACGTCACCGGCTTTGGCGTCCTCGGCCACGCGCGCGAAATGGCTATCGGCAGCGGAGTATCACTAAAAATTGACCATGAGCGAATCGAATATCTGCCGGGTTCGATCGAAGCAGCTCGCGCTGGCTATTTCTCCGGGGGTATGAAGAATAATCGCGAATTCGTGGAAAGCTGCGTCGAGTTTGCTGGCAGCGTCACCGATGAGTTTCGCGCGTTACTCTTCGATCCGCAGACATCCGGCGGTTTACTCGCTGCGATAGCGCCCGGCGCCGCAAATTCCGCCCGGGCAGCGATGGAACGGCGAGGCATTCCCGCTCGAATCATCGGCGAAGTGGTCCCCAAGCGCCACCCGCTCATCGAGATTTTTTGAGCCTTCGCCCAATCGTGTACAATCTCGCCTCTCCGAATCGTTCATGGACCCTGTAACCCACGGCATCACCGGCGCTCTTCTTGGTAAGGGTTATTTCTCCGACCGTAACGGCCGCGTCGCCATTTTTGCTGCAACACTCGGTGCGGTCTTCCCGGATATCGATACGATCGCCGACGCAATCTCCCGTGATCCGCTCGCAATCATCAAATATCATCGCGGTATCACGCATTCCTTCGTCGGCCTTCCGTTGTTCGCGGCAATCCTCGCGTGGCTCACGCGCTGGGCCGCGCGGCGCTTGAAGATCGACGCGCCTTCCTTTGGCGTGCTCACGTTAATTTACGGCGTCGGCATCGCCAGCCACATTCTTCTCGATGGTATGACGTCGTTCGGCACGCGCATGCTCACGCCCATCTCCCAACAGCGCGTCGCCTGGGATCTGCTTTTCATCATCGACCTCGCGTTCACGTCAATCGTCCTGTTGCCGCAAATCATTGCCTGGATTTATAGCGACCGCGCCGAATGTCGGGTTCGCGCCGTGAAGATGTGGATACTTTTCACGCTAGCTGCCATCGCGAGTTGGGTTCTGGCAAGCGGAGTGGGTTACCCGTTCCACGTCTGGGTGCTTGTCGTTGCGATCTTTGTCATCGGCGCATTGTTTTTTCTTCCTGCGCTCGGCGATTGGGGCTTTCGCCTAAACCGTTCAGCATGGTGCCGCGGCGGAATCTACGCGATGTTTGTTTACATCGCCCTCTGCTGGACTGCCCATCACCTTGTGATGGCACAAGTGAAATCCTTCGCAGCCGAAAATCATATCGAAGTAGAGCGTATGGGAGCGCTTCCGCTTCCGCCATCGTGGCTGAGCTGGGGCGGCGTGATTCGCTCGACCGACGGCGTCTACCAATCGCGTTTCGATCTCCGCCATCTTCATCCGCAACCATTCACGTTCACAGCCGATTCGCCGCCCGACCAATACATGAAAGAAGCGTTGCAGCTTCCAGAAGTCAAAACGTACTGGGGCTTCGCGCGCTTTCCGGTGATTCGCAGCGCTACAGAAGAAGGCCTGCACATCGTCGAATTCGGCGAAAATCGCTTCGTAAATCCGAAGCGCCGACGGCCCCAACCCTTCACTTACGTCGTCGTGTTTGATTCCGGTGGTAAAGTGGTGGAGGAAGGCTGGGAACAGAACGGAATGTTCATGGAAAATTTAACGCGCATTCCCCATCACGCGGTGGCTCCGTGAAGGTTTTGATCTTCAGCGACATCCACGGCGATACGCGCGCGCTTGAAAAGCTCATCGCGCAGCCCGCTGACATCTACATCGCGGCCGGCGATCTCTCCACGTTTGGCAAGGACCTCGACCGCTGCGGCGAAATCATGAAACCGCTCGGCGACAAAGTGTGGGTTTTACCGGGAAATCACGAAAGCCACGACGACACGCGCGCCTTTTGCGAACGCTTTGGATTCTTTGACTTTCATCGCCAAATCCGCGTCCTGAAATCCGAACTTGGCACCACGCGATGGGCCGGCCTCGGCTACAGCAACATCACGCCCTTCAACACGCCGGGAGAATACTCGGAAGAGGAAATCGCAAAAGCGCTCGCACCGTTCGACAATTTGAAGCCGCTCTATCTCGTCGTCCACTTTCCGCCGCAGGGCACGCGCCTCGACGAATTTGCCGCCGGAAAACATGCAGGCAGTCCCACGCTGCGCGAATGGGCGGATCGCGTGCAGCCGGTCTACCTTTTCTGCGGCCACATCCACGAATGCGCCGGCCGCAGCGATCGCCTCGGTGCCACGCAAGCTTTCAATGTAGGAAAAAAGGGCTACTCGGTAGAAGTGTAGATCCCCCCCCGGGATCTTTACTCTGTGTTTCAGTGCCTCTGGGGCGGAAAACATCGTGGCGGGAAACGATGAAGCGGCGAAACTACCTCTTGTTCGTATTGTTCGCAGGATAAATCACAAGCTGGCGATGATCCCCGGAGCCTTCGCTCATCGTCCGCACTCCGGCCGCGCCATTCAATTCCAAATGAATCAACCGCCGGTCTCGCGACGACATCGGATTGAATCGAAAAGGCTGCCCAGTCTCACGCACGCGCTGCGCCGCCACCCGCGCCGACAATTTTAATTCTTCGAGCCGCGTCGTTCGATAGTCCCCGCAATCGAACCGCACGTGATCGTGCAGCCGGGGGTCGAGCCGCAGCCAGCGATGCCCCACGTGTTCGAGCGCCAGCAGCAGCTCGGCGTTGTGTTCAAGCAGCAATCCTTCATCCGCACCGCGAAACGCCACCACCACGTCCCCAGGCTGCGAATTGCCATCACCCTGCGCGCCCGCGCCGCGCGAAGAAATCTCGTATTCAAGTTCCAGCCCCATCCCGCGCACGCACACATCCAGATAACGATTCAGCTCTTCCACCGCGCGCGCACGGTCAAAATGCGCTTCCTCGCGCGGCTTCTCTTTCATCGGAGGCCGTTTCCCGGCCGGACGTCGCCCTTCGATCATTCGTTTTTCTTCTTGAATTTGCTTCTCGACGGCAGCGGCTCCGTGCGATTCAGATAATACTGCTGCCCCATGCCGACGAGGTTGCTCGTAAACATATACAGATTCAGCCCGCTCGACAACCGGAAGAAAATAAAGCCCATAAAAAGCGGCATAAGTTGCATCATTTTCTGCTGCGAAGGATCGGCGGTCGTCTGCGGCGTCATCTTCGTCGTCAGGTACATCGTAATCGTCATCGCAATCGGCAAAATATAATAGGGATCCTTCGCGGAAAGATCGTGAATCCAGCCAATCCACGGCGCGTGCCGCAATTCGATCGCGCCATTCAGCACTCGCCATAGCGCCCACCAGATCGGCATCTGGAACAGCATCGGAATGCAGCTTCCCATCGGATTGATGCCCTCGCGCGAATACACCGCCATCACTTCTTCGTTCATCTTTTTCTTGCGCGGGTCGCTCATCGAATATTTCTTGTAGCGATCCTGAATCTGGCGGACCTCCGGCGCCACCTTCTGCATTTTCTGCATGGAGCGCCAGCTCTTCATCTTCAACGGGAATATCGCCATGTTGATAATCAGCGTCAAAATCACGATCGCCCATCCGTAGTTCGGAACAAATCGGTAAATCCATTTCAGAATCTCGAAAATCGGCTTGGCGATAATCCCGGTCCATCCAAACTGCACCAACTCCTCGAGCGGCGGCTTCACCTTGCTCAGCAGCGTCAAATCCTTCGGGCCAACGTATACGCGCGCTTTTAGAGCTGCCGATTCCGTCGTCCCCGCCGCCATCTCAGCTTCCGGTTCCCCGACGGTCTTTCCCTCCACAAGCACATCGTGATTCTGCATCCAGTGCCACAGTGAAAGGTTGGTTCCATCCGGAATGAAGGTAGCGGTGAAGAACTGATCCTCGACGCCCAAATATTCGAGCGGTCCGCTCTGCACCGCAGGCTCCGCCTGATTCCCCGATACGCCGAGCTTTTTGTACTGCAGCAGATTCAGCTTGTCGTTCTGTTTGTAGAAAACTGTGACGAGCTGCGCCGCGTTGAAGACCTCTTTGTCGCCGAATCCGCCGCGCCACGCAATCGCAGCCGGAACCGGTTTGCCGTCCACCGTAACCGTGCACTCCACCGTCAATTCATAATCCGGTGTGAACGAAAGCCTCTTCACCACATCTACGTGGCCGTCGCTCCAGTGAAACGTCACATCAGCCGGCGCCTGCAAGTCCCCGCTCGCTCCCGACGCTGCGGGAGTCACTTCGTACAACCCAGAATTCACCTGCGCTTCGAGTTGCTTATCGGTGAGAACCAGCGAGAAAGGCCAGCCCAGTTGCTTCGCAGCGTCTGCGTTCACAAGATCCAGCGGCCGCGGCGGTTTCTGGTCGGTCAGATATTTTTTGAGCTTCCAACTCCGCACCACGCTCCCGCGATTTGAAAACTCCACGCGATAGAGTTGGCTCTCCACCACGATTGTCTTTTCTTCCGTGGCTTGCACTGCGCCCGCTGATAGAGGTTTGCTCGCGGCAGCTGGCAGCGCGCCCATACCTGCGGCGGACGCTTGCGATCCCGCACTCGCGCCAGGTGCTACCTGCGCGTTCCCAGCGGGTGTTTGCTGCGGCGCCGGAACCGGCGGCTTGAAAAAATGTCCCCAGGCAAAAAGAATCAGAAGCGCGAGCAAAATAAAAACGATCGCGCGAATCTGATCGTTCATTTCCGTCACTGCGCGAACCCTTTCCTCTCGGCATTTCCCGCGAGGTTGGCGCACTCTTTCGCGCGCCGCTCCATCAATTCCTCAACATCCGGCACCGGATCAAATCCGCCCTTCGTAAACGGCCGGCATCGCAGCAATCGCTTCACCGCCAGCACACTTCCGCGCCAAGCTCCATGCTTCGCAATCGCTTCATATCCATATCTCGAACAGGAGGGATAAAACTTGCAGGCGCCGCCAAAAAACGGCGAAAGAAAAACCTGATAAATGCGAACCAGCAGCAGCAAAATCCACTTCCCGGCCGAACGGAGCGCCCCTCGCAGGTCTTGCGTCAATTTACCGCGCCGCGCTTCGGCAACAGCTTTAGCAGTTCGCTCGTCACCGCCGCAAACTCCGCCGTAGCCACTGACGTGCGCGGATGAATCACTATGTCCCATCCTGGAGAAATCTCCTGTCGGTGCAGTCGTACGATTTCGCGGATTCGCCGGCGGATGCGATTGCGTTTTACCGCGCTCCCCAGCGCTTTCTTGATGCTCCATCCGAACCGGCTTTCATCGAGGCCATTGGCGCGAAGAAAAACGGCAAATTCTCGGCTCGTCCGGCGGCGGCCTTCGCGATACACCGCGTCATACTCCGACCGGCGCACCAGGCGAGCGGTGCGGGGAAAATCGTGCCGCGGCGTATCAGACGCGCGTAAGACTGTGGCGCCCCTTCTTGCGGCGTGTCGCAAGTACCTTCCGTCCACCCTGGCTCTTCATTCGAGCGCGAAATCCATGCTTCTTATGGCGGCGCCGCACATGCGGCTGAAAAGTGCGTTTCGGCAACGATCCCTCTCCTCTGCTTTTCGCTCAATCTCTGTATGTAGTACGTGCCGCGCGCCAGCCGAGTTTCGCCAGCTAATTCCGTTGTCTTACTGGAACGAATCGCGCACCCAAACGAAACAATGAGTCTAGACGACCCCCGCACATCGGTCAAGGAACGTCGCTCGCATGAATCAAGCTGCAAGCATTTTCCTCCGCGCCTAAGTTATATTCGGCGTAATATTCGTCGCAAGATTGCCAATCATCCTCGGAGACAACCTTGTTGCATTCACCGCGGCTCTTGCTTGCGCTTCTGCTCGTCCTTCCCGCGTCTTCAGCAGCACAAGATGCCCACAACCACGCTGCGCCCGAAAAACTTGGCGTCGTCTCCTTTCCTGTCTCATGTCGCCCCGCAGTTCAGCAACAGTTCGACCGAGGTGTCGCCCTGCTTCACTCCTTTGCGTATGCAGACGCCCGCAGCGCATTTCAGGCTGTAGCTGCGCAGGACGAACGCTGCGCCATTGCGCATTGGGGAATCGCCATGACGTATTTTCGCCAGCTTTGGGACCCGCCCATCCTGCCCGAGACAGTTTCGACCGCACAAAAGGAAATCCAGCGCGCCCAGCAGCTCGGTGCGAACTCCGAGCGTGAACGCAACTTCATAAAAGCTCTCGTCGAGCTATATCAGAATGCCAACTCCGTTCCTTATTCCACGCGCGCCTTAAACTACGAACGCGCGATGAGCTCCCTCGTTTCTCAAAACACTGCGGACCTGGAAGCAAATGTGTTTTACGCGCTCGCGCTCCTGGCCAACTCGTCGCCCACTGACAAAACGCATTCGAAGCAGAAGCAAGCGGCCAGCCTGCTTGAACCCCTCTACCGCTCCCACCCTCAGCATCCGGGGATCCCTCACTACCTGATCCATGCTTATGACAATGCGGAAATGGCGGCAAAAGGCCTCCAGGCGGCAAAGGCGTATGCCCAGATTGCACCCTCAGCCCCGCACGCATTGCACATGCCCTCACATATATTCACCCGGCTAGGCCTATGGGACGACTCCATCGCTTCCAACTTAGCGGCGGCGAAAGCGGCGCAGCAGCAGGGCGACACGGGAGAAGAACTTCACGCCATGGATTATCTCGTCTACGCCTACCTGCAAACTGGCCGCGATTCGGAAGCGGACCAGGTGGTTGAGCAACTGCAAGGCATCTCAGGCATAGACGCAGCTGATTTCAAGGTCGGATATGCATACACGGTCATGCCGATTCGTCTCGCCGTCGAAAGGAGCGACTGGGCAGGCGCTGCAAAAATCGTCTCTCCCGAGGGAGTTCCGCCCCATGTTGCAGCGATTGCAGTTTGGGCTAGGGGAATGGGTCTAAGCCGGACCGAGCGCGTCGCAGACGCTCAAGCAGAAGCGGATCGGCTGCGGCAGATCGAAACCCAGCTTCGTGCACCTGGCAACCAATCTAACAATCAATCGACCAGTGATTATTGGGCTTCCCAGGTCCACATTTTGCTCCGCGAAGTTATGGCGTGGTCCGCCGAAGCCACCGGCAATCACCAGGAAGCTGTCACGTTGCTGCGTGAGGCAGCCGATCAGGAGGACGGCATCGAAAAGCTTCCCCTTACCCCTGGACCGATTCTTCCCGCCCGCGAGCAGCTCGGATACCTTTTTCTTGAACAGAATCACCCGGAGCTGGCTGCCACAGAATTTCAGGCGGCTCTCGCAAATGCGCCCGGCCGCCGCCGCGCCTTGCAAGGCGCGGCACGCGCTGCCGAACTCTCCAACCACAAATAGATTCCGGATCAAAACTGATAGTGTCGATTTGCCTCTGCTGCTACCAGGCACCGTATCCGCTATTACGGGTATAATCCGGGGGAATTTCCAGGCCCCGTCGTGCGGCCCGAAACAACCGCGTCTTTTTGCAATCCATCCGGGAGAAGATCATGTCACACGACCACGAGCAAGACCAGCCCCGGCCGCACCATCACTCCTGCGGCAATCTCTTCGGATGCGGCGACGAAAAGGGCACCGGCGTACTCCGTGAAGACATCAAAGCCTCGGCCTTCACGAATCGCTCCGCCGATCGTCTCCAGCACATGGACGAGATCATTCAAGCGCAGTTCGAAGGATGCCTCACCGCGCGCGGCCGGTCGCGTCGCCGCCTCCTTCGAGCAAGCAGCTTCATGGGCGCACTCGCGGCTATCGGCCCATGGTTCACGAGGCTCGCGAACGCAGCTGATTCGAGCGAAGCGACCAACCTCGCTGCGGATAACTCATCGCCCTCGCAGAAAAAAGATGATGAAGGCCACGTTCACGTAGTCGAGTCCAACGATCAAACCGTCCACATGGGAGTCTATGACACCACGCTCCCTCCCATCCTCAAGATCGATTCCGGCGACACCATCAGCTTCCCCAACACATGGTCGCACTTCCTGAATCAAATGCAGCCTGGTGTTCCCGTCGAGACATTAGCGAAAATCCGCGTCAGCAATCCCGGAAAAGGTCCGCACTCGATCATCGGTCCTATCTACGTCAATGGTGCCGAACCCGGCGACGTCCTCGAGGTTCGCTACAAGCGGATTCTTCCCTTCAACTGGGGAGCGGTTTTCAATAATCCTGGCTCGCTGGGAACCGGTTTGCTCCCGCAGGATTTTCCCGATGGCCAGGTGAAATATCTAAATCTCGATCTTCCGAAAATGACGGCTGAGTTCGCCAAGGACATTCACGTTCCCCTCAAGCCGTTTCAGGGGACGCTTGGCGTTGCCCCGCCTGACGGATACTTCCCGCCTCTAAGTCCCGGCGTCACCAGCTCTGTTCCGCCGGGCCCGCACGCGGGCAATACAGATCTCAGCGAAATGGCCGAAGGCACCACGATGTTCATTCCCGTCTGGAAACCCGGCGCGCTGATTTTCACGGGTGACTCCCACGCCGTGCAAGGCGATGGCGAAATTACCATCACCGCCCTCGAGACGCGCATGCAGGAGTTGCGCATCCAGGTGATTCTTCACAAACAGAAAAATTTCGCCTGGCCCATCGCCGAGACTTCGACGCACTGGATCATCCTCGGACTGGACAAAGACCTGAACGTCGCCATGAGCCTGGCCGCACGCAATGCCATTAACTTCCTCGCCGCGCGCACCAGCCTCACCAAGCTCGACGCCTACGCCCTATGCAGCATCGCGGTCAGTTTCCGCGTGACGCAAGTCGTCGACATCGTGCGCGGCGTCCACGCGATGATTCCCAAGAGCCTTTTCACCGGCGATCTGCGCAAGCAAATTGCTGTCGTTTAACGTTGTCGATGGTAGCGGAAGTGGCATGCGGACGACTCATTGAAAGGGAAAGCCGTCCGTGCCCTCGTTAGGGAGAGCGTTACCGGTGTGAGTTGGCGGTTTCGGCAGAAAGTTTTATCTCTTCGCTCGCCTGCGCCAGAAGTTCTTTCGCCCTTCCCGCATGTCCGCCCAGATTGTAACTATTATCTTTTTGCGCCTCGTCCACCTTTAACCACGCCTGCTGAATGTACTCTTGCGCCGCTCGCATGTTTCCGTGTTTCTCACCGACGGTTACGCGCGGTCCTTGCTGCGCAAAGAGAACTGCGCTAAGCGCAAACGCGGCGCACAGCGCGATGGCAACCATCCAAATCCTCTTACTCATGAAATGTCCTCCTCGTTTATGTTCCAACGGTTCAGATTTAGAGACTCCAACCAGCGGGATAATATGAGATCTTAGTTCTCTCCACTAGAATTCAATTCGCCCCTGGTGTTCCCCAGGCAACGTTGAAACTTTTTTTCTCCGTTTGAGTCATAATGAGGGTCTATGCCCTTCGGTGCTCCTAACCCAAGCCTCTCCAAGCGCGAAATTCTCTCTGCCTGGGGGAATATTCTTACCGGTAAAGTCCCCATGCTTTCCATCGAAATCACTCGCGAGTGCCCGCTCACCTGCCCCGGCTGTTACGCCTA
>Ga0210401_10002960_pt1 | contig 18396 bp, 20 predicted proteins | sample IncBWH32MmetaG_FD_150866 | JGI IMG/M metagenome (GOLD analysis project Ga0210401, IMG submission 150866) | Forest soil microbial communities from Barre Woods Harvard Forest LTER site, Petersham, Massachusetts, United States - Inc-BW-H-32-M | ecosystem: Environmental > Terrestrial > Soil >... | reverse complement strand
TCGCGCTCAGCGAACTGCGCGAACGTTTTTGCAGCGCGACGAGCCAAGCCCCTCTTTTTGTCATTCCGAGCGAAGCGAGGAATCTCTCTTCGATTGTCGCGGAACAGAGAGATTCCTCGCTTCGCTCAGAATGACAAAAATTAACTGTGCTCCGCGCGATTAGTTTTTTTTCGATCGAAATTCATGCCTCAAGCACCCCATCCAAACGAAGCGCTGCGCATCGAATTCAACCGCTGGGCCGAGGCAGGCCGCGGCGAAGGGATGGAAGAGGACCATCTCCCCATCGTCTTGCCCGTTCTCGATCAAATGCAGCTTGCGCGCGATGAAAACGTGCTCGACGTGGGCACCGGCGCAGGCTGGCTCGTGCGCCTGATTGCCGAACGCGTACCCGAAGGGCGCGTCGTCGGCATGGATATTTCCGACGAAATGGTCCGCCGCGCGCGCCGCAATTACGTCGATCTCGAAAACGCGATGTTCATCGTCGGCAGCGCGGAAGAAATTCCTTGGGATGCCAATTTTTTCACGCATGCAATTTCCGTGGAATCGGCGTACTACTGGCCGGAACCGGCGCGAGGCCTGAAGGAAATTTTCCGGGTGCTGCGCGAAGGCGGAATGGCCTGGGTTTTGATCAACTACTACCGCGAGAACCCGCATTCTCACCAGTGGCGCGAGCACTTCGCCATTCCAGCGAATTTGCTGAGCGCACACGAGTGGGAAGCGCTTTTTCGCGAGGCAGGGTTCCGCGACGTCTCGCATCGCCGGATTCCCGATCCCACTCCCGCACCCGAAATCTATCAGGGTCGCTGGTTCAAGGACGCGGCCCAATTGCGCGCGTTCCGCGAGATCGGAGCGCTCCTCATTCGCGGCACAAAATGACCGCCGCATCCGGCTGAACCACCTCCTTCGTTTACTTGTTTGACTCTCCTTGCCGCCGCTGGATATACTCCAATTTCCGAATCAGCCAGAGGAGACTCATGGGCGTTCTCGACCAGCGGTTTGAAAAGAATTTCATGATTTCTTCAGTGGACTACGTTTTCAACTGGGCGCGCAAGTCCGCCATCTGGCCGCTGACCTTTGGCCTGGCGTGTTGTGCCATCGAGATGATCGCCTCGACCACGTCGCGCTTTGACATCGCGCGCTTCGGCGCGGAAGTCTTTCGCCCTTCGCCGCGGCAATCCGACCTGATGATCGTGGCCGGCACAGTTACCCTAAAGATGGCGCCGGTGCTCAAGCGCGTTTGGGATCAGATGCCCGACCCTAAGTGGTGCATTTCCATGGGTGCCTGCTCGAGCGTGGGCGGGCCTTTCAATGCGTATTCGGTGCTCCAAGGAGTGGACCGCATCGTTCCGGTCGATGTTTACGTTGTAGGCTGCCCGCCGCGCCCGGAAGGACTGATTTATGCGCTGCTGAAGCTTCAGGACAAGATCGACCAGATGTCACTGGCCAAGCGGCCCACCGAAATCCGGCTGCACCCCGGCATGGCAGAAGATTTCAAGCGCAACGTCATGGTGGCGCAAACGCCGTCGCCGCGCTGACCCAGTTGTAGCCCGCCTCTTTAGAGGCGGGGTCACCACTCGGAAATCCTTACCAGAAAAGGAGTTGGCGAATGGCATTTGTGCGCGCGGCGAGAAAAGACGAAATCCCGGCGGGCTCGATTCGCGAGTTTCAGGTCGACGGCTTGACGGTCGCTATCGCCAACATAGGGAACAAGTTCTACGCGATCAACAATACGTGCCTGCACCGCGGCGGACCTCTTGGTCAGGGATTACTGCAAGGGGTGGCCGTCACCTGCCCGTGGCACGGCTGGCAGTACGACGTAACCACGGGGAAGCTTGTAATGAACCAAGCGGTCGCGGTAAAGAGCTACGTGATCGAGGTACGTGGGGAAGACCTGTGGATCGAAGCAGCCTAGCCAGCCGAAACGAAGACCCTCGAAAGCCGACCTAACCAACTGCAGTTAAAAGACATATTATTTACATTCCCCCTTGCTCCCGGGCAAACTCCGTTGAGTCCGATCTTGCGCGCCGTGCGTCTAAATGGTTTAGAGGTGGATGGATTACGGGTTACTCTTCCTTGTGGAGTAACTCAGAAATGTCGAAATTTTACACAACGGGCGAGGTCCCGTGTATAGTGTCCGACCGACTTAGTACTCGCAGGACGATCATTCTTCGGAGGCTGCCCGGATTGACGACCGTTCGCCCCCCGGCAAAGAGAGGTCATTGGATCTTCTCGGTTAATCCCCACATTTATCACTGGGATACGCTGTTTGTGAAGGGCAAGGAAATGTGGCGCGGAGCGGGAATGCGCGCCGATGCCAACCGCGCTCTGAAGCAGGTGCGCAAAGGCGACCGGGTACTTTGCTACCATGCAGCGCCTGAGAGGGCTTTGTACGCGATCGCTGAGGTCACGCGAGATCCCTACGCGGATCCTCACGACCGCGAATCGAAAATGATGGTGGCCGACTTGCGCGCCATGGAGCGCCTGCCGCGCCAGGTTACGCTGGATGAACTTCGGGACAATACCTCCGTTCGAAAGATGAAGTTCCTCAAGAATGTGCGCTTGATCATCTCGCAGGTTACCGAGGACGAGTATCAGGAGATACTGCGGATGGCGGGCATCGTTGCCACGCCCGGACTTCCGCTGCCGTAGGTTCGTGACTTGTGATTCGTGACCCGTGAATCCCTCCGCGAGTTCTTTCGCGCCAAGCTCTTCCATTACCCATTCGCGTTCGGCACCGCAGATTCTGTGCTAGGTTGAAGAAAATGCACTATGCCTGAACTGCCCGAGGTCGAGACGGTTGTGCGCGGATTGCGATTGTCGCTTCCGGGGCGCACCGTTACGGACGTACGCTTCGGCAAAACGGATTTCGTGGATAACGTCGCGGCCATCGCGGAGCGGCTTCCCGGCACAAGAGTTTCGGCTGTCAAACGACTAGGTAAATTCATTTGCATCGAACTCGACTCAGGCGCTGCGAGCGGCATTACGCATCCGCGGTACAACCTCATTATCCATCTTGGAATGACGGGGCAATTGACGCTTCCGCGTTCGGGCGAAGCCGTCGCGCCCCACACTCACGTGTTCTTTGGCCTGGATGATGGACGCGAGCTGCGATACACGGACATCCGGCGGTTTGGACGCATGCTGCTCGTTCAGGAATCGGAGCTGGCAAATTTTCTGGCCCCGCTAGGGAAGGAACCGCTGGAAATCGGCGCCGAGGAGTTTTGCGCGCTTCTAGGATCGCGGCGCGCGCGCATCAAGGCGCTGCTTCTGGATCAGAGTGTGCTGGGCGGAATCGGGAACATCTACGCTGACGAAAGCTTATTTCGTGCGCGCCTGCATCCGACGAGAATTGCAGAAAGGCTGACAAAGAAGCAGCTCCTCGCTCTTCACGCAGCGATTCGCGCAGTTCTAGCCGATGCGATTCGTTTTCGCGGCTCCTCCATCTCCGACTACGTCGACTCGAACGGGAATCGCGGCGAATTCCAGCTGCGCCACCGCGTGTACCAGCGCGAAGGCAAGCCCTGCTTTCGCTGCAAGTCCACCATCCGCCGGGTCATAGTAGCCGGCCGCAGCAGCCACTGCTGCCCCCGCTGCCAGCCGGCGCCGCGACAGACGAAGAAACGAATCCACAGATGAACACAGATAAACACTGATTAAAAGCTAAACCCAAACAATATCGACTGCGCCCCTGATTGTGTTTGCCCGAATCGGGTCTTTAGAAATGGTTTTTTATCAGTGTTGATCTGTGTTCATCTGTGGATTAATTCCAGCCCCAAAATTCAGCCTGTGGATTTTGTTTCAGTCGAGTTAGAATTCCGCGGGTCGGAGGGCCATTGCGCGCCGTCGTTCAGCGGGTTACCAGCGCCAGCGTCACCGTGGAAGGCAAGGTCGCCGGGAAAATCCGCGCCGGGCTGCTGATTCTGGTGGGCGTCAGCAGGACGGACAACCCGGAAGCGGCTTCGTATCTCGCCGAAAAAATCGTCAATCTGCGAATCTTTTCCGATTCGGCGGCGAAGATGAACCTGTCCTTGCTGGATGTGCAGGGGGCGGCGCTCATCGTGTCCCAATTCACGCTGTACGGAGACACGCGCGCCGGGCGCCGGCCTTCGTACATTCAAGCAGCGCCGCCGGAGGATGCGAGCCGCCTCTACGGCGAATTCGTCCGGGCGATGCGCGCTCTCGGCGTTGCGGTGGAAACCGGAGTGTTCCAGGCGCATATGAGCGTCGAGCTTGTCAACGACGGGCCGGTCACGATCCTCCTCGACTCCGAGAAGACCATCTGATTCGACGCACGCCGCACAATCTGTTCAACATTTGGACCAGTTCCTGACTTCCGTATTGTGAATTTATATCGGAGGGCGATACAATATGGTGGTGACCGCCAGCGTGATGTCCGCGGCCGAATTCCGGGCCCTTGCCGAATTCCGGTACCGCATCCGCATTTTTCTGATCGGGAGCGAAGAGGCGGCCCGCAAAGCGGGCCTCGAGCCGCAGCAGTACGCGCTCATGCTGGCCTTGCGCGGTCTGCCCGTCGGACTGGAACCCAGCATTCGGGAGCTGGCCGAGCGCTTGCAGTTGCGCCACCACAGCGTCGTCGAGCTGGTCGACCGGCTGGAGCGCCGGCAATTCCTGCGGCGCGAACGCTCGCGCAGCGACCGGCGCCAGGTGATCCTGCATCTGACGTCCCGCGGCGAGCGCGTCCTCACGCGGCTCGCGAAGCAGCGAATCTTGGAACTGCGCACGGCGGCCCCGGCGCTCGTCGAGTCGCTCACCGCCGTGATCCGATCGACTCAAGACAATCGCGGCAAGCGCCGTTGATCGCCCGGGATTCGGATATCGGGCCGGCGGACCTTCCCGCCTGGAATTGCGCCCAGCCGGGCTTGCACAAACGGGAGGTTTCGCCATCGTGAGATTTTTCGGCCGCGGAGGTTCGCTGGATGAACCGGAAGCGCCTGCGCAGTTCCGTCTGGGGTTCATCTCGGTCCTGGCCGCGCTCGTCGGCGTTATTTCTGGCGTCGTCGCTTACGTGCTGTACAACCTCATTGGGTTCTTCACGAACATCGCTTTTTATCACGTCTGGTCGTTTCACTTCGTCAGCGCCGCGGAAAATCGGCTCGGGCTTTGGGTCATTCTCGTTCCCACCATCGGCGGGCTCATCATCGGCATCATGGCCAAGTACGGCTCTCCGAAAATCCGGGGCCACGGCATCCCCGAGGCAATGGAGGCCGTGCTGACTTCCAAGAGCCGGATCGAAGCGAAAGTCGCGATCCTGAAGCCGATTTCGGCGGCGATCGGGATCGGCACCGGAGGCCCGTTCGGCGCCGAAGGACCCATTATCCAGACCGGCGGGGCGTTCGGTTCGCTCGTCGGGCAAGTCGTTTCGACTACCGCCTCGGAGCGTAAGGTGCTGCTCGCATGCGGCGCGGGCGCGGGACTTGCCGCGATGTTCAACGCGCCGATCACCGGCGCGCTCCTCGCGATCGAGCTGCTGCTGTTTGAGTTTCAGGCGCGCTCGTTCATTCCGCTGATGCTCGCCAATGCGATGGCCGTCGCCGTTCGCGTCACATTATTCGGCGATGAAACGATGTTTCACATCGGCAGCTTTAACTACGATGTGATTCACGGCCTGCCGTTCTACCTGATTCTCGGCGTGATCTGCGGATTCGCCGCGGTGGGTTTTGCTTCGGCACTGCGGCGGCTCGAAGAGTTTTTCGATCACTTGAAAAAAGTTCCCATGGTCCTCCACCCCGCGATGGGCGCGTTGGGGCTGGGCATCGTGGGCTACTTCTTTCCGAAAGTGTTCGGCCCCGGCTACGAAACGATCGGCGACGTTCTGAACGTGCGGTTTGCGCTGGGCGCGGTCGTGCTGCTTTTGGTGTTGAAGGCTTTCGTCGTATTGATTTCTCTCGGTTCGGGCACCTCGGGCGGCACGCTCGCCCCCATGTTCATGATCAGCGCGGCGATTGGGAGCACGTTCGCCATGGTCGTCAATTACCTGATTCCGAGCGCGCATCTTTCGGTCGGCGCGTACGCCGTGGCGGCCATGGGCGCGCTGCTGTGTGCCTGCGCGCGCGCCACGTTCACGTTCATGGTTTGCGCCGTCGAAACGACGCGCGATTTCCACGCCCTCGTGCCGGTGATTCTCGTGTGCGTGATCGCCGACGCCATCGCCGTGCGCTACATGCCGTACTCCATCATGACGGAGAAGCTGGCGCGCATGGGGTTCAGCGCGGGGCAGGAGTATGAGGCGAACGCACTGAAGCAGCTCGCCGTCGCGGACGTCATGGCGCGCGATGTCGCCACCGTCGGCCCGCAAGTGAGCGTCCGCGAGGCCGCCGACCGATTTTCGATCGGCGATTTGCAATACTCCCGGCACCAGGCCCTGCCCATCGTGGACTCCGCCGGATACTTGCGAGGGATTGTGACGCAAGGGGATTTGGTCCGGGCGCTGCAGGTGGATCCCGAAGGCAAGATGACTGTGCTCGATGCCGGATCGCCTTCTCCGATTGTTGCCTATCCGGACGAGCGCGTCTTTGACGCCGTGACCAAGATGCTGGAGAACAACATCGGCCGCCTTCCTGTGGTTGAGCGTGCGAATCCGCAAAAGCTTGTCGGTTACATCAATCGCGCCGGGGTCATGAGCTCCTGGCGCGGCCATTTGCAGGCGGAATCCCTACGCGAGCACGGCTGGCTGGGCAATCTCGCATTCACGCGGGAGGGAAGCCCACAAGTGGGTATCGCCACAGGCCGCGTCGTGGCGTTATCGAGCGACGAACTTCGACTGTCGCTAAATTCGCACGGGGATAAAGACGGCGAGAAATTTGCCTTGCGCGCGCCCGCGCACGGCGTGTTTCCGGGAGACGTGGTGCGCGTGCGATACCGCACGGAAAACGGAGACAAAATCGCGGTTCAGATCGAAGAGCTGGGCCACGGGCAATGACGGCCGGCGACTGCGCTAAAATCCACCGCCGCCTCCGCCGCCGAATCCGCCCCCGGAGCTGCCGCCTCCGCTAAAGCCCGAACCGCCGCTGCTGCGTGGCGCCGAAGCCAGCGCCGAGTTTGCGCGCGAGGTCATCATGTCCAGGCTGGCAACGAACATGAGAGGATGGAAACCGCCGTTGTAGTATCCGCCCTGATACCACGAAGGCGGCTGCGAATAGATGTTCTGAAACGCACCGACCCATTTCTTTTCCACGCCCAGCGCCATGGCGAACGGCAGAAATTTCTCAAAGGTCTGCGGTGTTTCGCCCACGCGGCTCAGTTGGTCGGCTTCGACATGCGACAGAAAATCCTCGAATCCCAAAACGCCCGCGAGCGCTTTCACGCCGGTCAACGTGCGCGCGGACATGAACCAGCCGAATCCGACGATAATTCCTCCAGACAACACGCCCGCGATGAGGAAAGGCGCGGGAGCCATCCCCAACTTTTGCGCAACCGCGTTGCCCAGAAAAAGGAACAATACGCCCATGGCGAATCCGCCGCCCACGAAGGAACTGCGCACATAGTCCGGGCGATGCTGGAAATATCCGCGCTCCATCAACTCATCGAAGATGCTGTTCTTGATCTGTGGAAGGTTTGTGTAAAAGCGATTTTCGAGGCTGGAAAGAGCCACGTCCGGAAGCAACCCGTTCGAGAACAGCGCCGCGAGAAGCACGAGTTCGTGAGATTTAAGTCCGGCCCATTCCTTCGGGCTCTTCTTCAGGTGAAATACGTAGTCCTTGTTGGCAAGCACGTGAAGCAGACTCGATTTCTCAACTTCCTCGATCGTAATGTAGCCGCGCACGGCGAGGTCGACGATGGTGGACGTGATGTCCCGCATGGCCGCGTCGTTATCCACGAGCGTCCCGGCCTCCGCCGGACTCAATCCGTCGGGCGGCGCGTATTGCACGGCGATGGGTCCGACGCGCGGATCGCGTCCGCGCGAATTCCACAGCCAGAACATGAAGATGAAGACGAGAATGGGGAAAAAGAGCGGCCAATTACTGGCGAGAAACTGGTTGATGCGATCGCCGACGCCGGGTTCCGCAACGGCGCCTTTGTCCCAGCCGACGACGACCGTCAGCCCTTCATGAAGCCCCAGCGGGCGCAGCATGGAAACGTCCACTGAAGTATCGTTCGTAGTGACTTCAGCGTTCTGGCCGCGCGAGCCGCGGCCGCCGGTGTAATCCGTGGCCCGGATTCCCGTCGCGCCCTGCGGCAGCAGAATACGCGCGGAAGCGTCTTCGATGGGAACATCCCAGGCGTTTCCGGTGACGTTCCAATACAGCTCGTCGTGGTCCTCGAAAAATGTCACGCCGTTCTTGACGCGATAGGTGAGCGTAATCGTCTTCACCGCGTCAGTGGCGCCGTCGACGTAAACCTTCCACTTCAGGTATTGGCCCTGGCGTGAGGTCTCAACCTTTAGGGATTGGCCGCCATCGTCCCTCGCGCCTTCCAGCCGCACGAAAAGCGATTGGTTGAATCCCTCGGGCGTCGCATATTCAATGGGAATCGTGCGATATAACCCGTGCCACACCCCGATGAAATTCACTTCGACGGTTTCAGTGACGCCGAGCGAGGAATCCGGCTCAACGATCACTTCCGCGTGGAATTTTTGAATTTTGAGTTCGCGCGCGGAAGCGGGCGTAGTAAATGCAACCGCGATCATCGCAAGCAAAGCGAGCGATGCAAGCTGAGCGCGCCGAGCAAACCGATGCATGTAGCGAGGGTTTTCGGGAGGGCCGGGCTTCAGCCCGGCCGCAAGCGCGCTGAGAATTGCCGGCTTTAGCCGCTGAAGTTTCATCGGAGCCGTTAGAGTTGCGCGCTAGAGGTCATTGCCTGCCTAATCGCCGGTCGAGCTGAAGCTGACTTTCGGAGCTTCACGCTCCGCCGGCGCCGTAATCTGGAAAAATTCGCGTTCCTTGAAATTCCCCATCCCGGCGACGATGTTGGAAGGGAACTGCTCGATCATCGTATTGAAATCGCGGACCACAGCGTTGTAGTAGCGGCGCGCGTTCTGGACAGTGTCTTCAATCTGATTGAGCGTGTTTTGCAACTGGTTGAAGCTCTCGACCGCGCGCAGCTGTGGATACGCTTCGGCCAGCGCGAAAACCTGCCGCAGCGCCCCGGTCAAAAGGCCCTCGGCCTCGCCTTTGGCCGCCGGTCCCTGGGCGGACATCGCCTGATTCCTCGCCGCGACCACGCCTTCGAGCGTGCCCTTTTCGTGGGCGGCGTAGCCCTTCACCGTCTCGACGATGTTGGGGATCAGGTCGTACCGCCGCTTGAGCTGCACGTCGATGTCTGACCAGGCGTTGTCGCACTGCACCTTCAGCCGCACGAGGCCGTTGTAGGCGAACATGAAATACATCGCCACGGCCGCCACAAGCACGATGAGGCCAATCAGCATGGTGAAAAGTCCTTTCGCGTACGAGGAAACGCCTGACCCGACGCCTGATTTCACTATAAGAGACGCCTTTTGCCCCGTAAAGACAAGCCTGCCGGGGATGTGCGGTAAGAGCCTGTAGCCGATACGTGACCCGGGCGATTCGCCACTACGTCCGGCCAAGGGCACCGCCGGCATACCGCAAATGTCTTGGCAAGGCCGCCCATATGAGATACTCTTGCGCCCATCCGAAGTTGTCACGAATATTGACACATGCACTTCAAGAACTTCAGCGCCGCGGTGCTTGGGATCGACGCCTACCTCATGGAGGTCGAGGTCGACGTCGGCTCGGGGAAACCGGGTGATTTTAACATTGTAGGATTGCCCGATATTGCCGTGAAGGAAAGCCGCGAGCGGATCAAGGCGGCGCTGAAAAACTGCGGGCACGATTTTCCGTTTCAGAGCGTTACGGTCAACCTGGCCCCCGCCGACATCCGCAAGGAAGGCTCGGCGCTCGACTTACCGATGGCGCTTTCGATCCTGGGCTGCGGGGGCGCATTTTTCGGCAAGCGCCTCGACCAATACATTTTCCTGGGCGAGCTATCTCTCGACGGGCAGGTGCGCTCCGTGCGCGGATCGTTGTCGGCGGCGCTCGCGGCGCGCGACAACAAGATCAAGGCCGTGGTCGTCCCGGAGGCCAACGCGCGGGAGGCGGCGGTTGTGGAAGGCATTGACGTTTTTGCGGTGCGCAACCTGCCGCAGGCGGTCGATCTCGTCAACGCGCCCGAATCGTTCCTCCCCGTGCGGGTGGACGCGAGCACGATGCTGGCGGATGCGGCGCAGTACGCGGTCGACATGCGTGACGTGCGCGGCCAGCAGGCGGCCAAGCGCGCCCTCGAAGTCGCCTGCGCCGGCGGCCACAACATCATTTTCATCGGGCCACCCGGCGCGGGGAAAACAATGCTCGCGAAGCGCATCCCCACGATCCTTCCATCCATGGCGCTCGAGGAGGCCATCGAAACGACGCGCATCCACAGCGTCGCGGGCGTGCTCGACGACTCGCGCGGCCTCGTTGGCACGCGTCCGTTTCGCGCGCCGCATCACACCATCAGCGACGCGGGCCTCATTGGCGGAGGCGCGATTCCCCGGCCGGGCGAGGTTTCGCTCGCGCATCACGGTGTGCTGTTTCTGGACGAGTTGCCCGAGTTCGAACGCAATGTCCTCGAAGTGATGCGCCAGCCGCTCGAGGACGGTTCGGTTACAATTTCGCGTGCGGCGAATTCGGTGACGTTCCCGGCGCGGTTCATGCTCGCCGCGGCCATGAATCCCTGCCCCTGCGGATTCTTCGGCGATCCGACGCGCCAATGCCATTGCTCGCCGCCGCAGATCCAGCGCTACGTCTCCAAAATTTCCGGGCCGCTGATCGACCGTATCGACATCCACATCGAAGTGCCCGCCGTGAAGTACAAGGAACTGCGCGGCAACGGAAACACGGAAGACTCCGCCGCGATTCGCGAGCGCGTGATGCGGGCGCGCGAGCGGCAGTCGAAGCGCTACGCCGGCGAGCGCAGGGTTTTCTCGAACGCGCAGATGCCGCCGAAGCTGATTCGCAAGCATTGCGCCATCAGCGAAGAGGGCGAAAAGATGCTGGAAAACGCCATCACGCGCATGGGCCTATCGGCGCGGGCGCACGACCGCATCCTCAAGGTCGCGCGCACCATCGCCGATCTGGAAGGCGCGGACAATGTCGAGACCCGGCACCTTGGCGAAGCCATTCAGTACCGGACGCTCGACCGGACGTACTGGGCGTGACACCGGAAAAAGCTTCAACGCAGAGACATCAGTGTTCCGAGGCCGTTCGAGCGTCCTGCATGGCTTTTGCCAACTCCGGATGTTCGGAAAGCACCTGCATCATGGTTTCCTGTCCGATCTGTTGGCCTAATTTTTGCCCCTGGTCTTGCATCTCGATGCTTACCCGTGGAAGGACGCTCAAAGTCTTCTTTCCCAGCGGGGTTTGATAGAACTGAATCAGCCCCTTGATCTCTTCGTCCGAAAGATATTTGTCATAGATCGGAATGGCTGCATCGAGAAGCTTTGGGATTTCGGCATTCGCTCGCGCCATGAATTTGTCGAGAAAAAGGTCGATCAGCTTCGCGCGGTAATCTCCCGGCGGAAGGGAATTGACCAGGATCGGCCTCAGATTCTTGTCCATATTCCCCATGACTTCCGACATCAGGGATTTCGTGCCCGCAACGTCCAAGAGCTGGCGTATGTCAGCCTCTTTACCCGGATCGATTTTGGGAGCGGTTGCGGCTGCGGATGGTTCGGATCCCGCGGTCGTCTGCGTCTGTGCGAGCGGGGCCGCCGCCGGGGACTGTGGGGATTTGGTTTGGGCGGAAGCAAAGGACGCGACAAGAAACGAAAACGCCACCGTTGCGAGTATCCTCACGACTGTCTCCTTGAAATTCGCGTGGGGCTTGGATGCAATCCCGACGCTACGGCGTTGTCCCCTATCTGTATAGAGAAATCGTTGGTTCCTTGCGTTCCCGATGTCGGAACTAACAACGAAGCAAAACCTTCGACGGACCGGCGGGCTCATCCCAGCGTCTTCTCGCCACATTGAGCGCCGGCGGCGCGCTGGGCGGGGTGGTCCTAATGAGGCACCGCTCCGAGAATTATCGTTGACATATCGTGGTACGATATAAATAATAGAGGTGAGTCAAGCGCACCTCCGACACGCTTGGCCCGTCTTGTAGCAGAGTGAAAGGGGGGGCAGGAGTCTCCCCTGCCTCCCTTTCTTACTTCCCGCCGATTACGGAATTCTCCCCACGCAAGCGAATGCGAAGGCCTCGAACACCCGAGATCCGGGGGTTGCACGGGTGGAAACCTACTTGTGGCGAATGTCTTCGGGAGCCCGCTACCCGCTCGGCCGGCAAGCATACGCGGGAATTTCACGATATAATGGAGAGATATGCTTTCGCTAAATAACATCTCCATGCGCTACGGCGCGAGGGTTCTCTTCGAGGACGTCACCTGCTCGTTCATGGAAGGGCGCCGCTATGCGATCACCGGCCCGAATGGCGCCGGAAAGTCCACACTGATGAAAATTCTGGAGGGCGACCTCGAGCCGTCCAAGGGATCCGTCAGCCGGCCCAAAAAGATGGGTATTTTGAGGCAGGACCAGTTCGCCTTCGACGAATTTCGGGTCATCGATACCGTCATCATGGGCAATGGCTCGCTTTGGAAGGCGCTGCAGGAGCGCGAAGGGCTCTACGCCAAGCCTCACGACCAATTGACCGACAGAGACGGCATGCGCCTCGGCGAACTGGAAGGAATTGTCGGCGACGAGGGCGGCTACACGGCCGAGGCCGACGCCGGGATCCTGCTGGACGGCCTGGACGTCGAGCCCGCCCTGTACGAGCGCAAGATGAGCGAGCTGCAAGGCGGGCAAAAAGTCCGCGTTCTCCTGGCACAGGCGCTCTTCGGCAACCCCGCGGCGCTGCTGCTCGACGAGCCGACGAACCACCTCGACCTCGACTCTGTTCACTGGCTGCAGGATTACCTGCGCGAGTATCCGGGCGTCCTGATCGTCATTTCGCACGACCGCCACTTCCTGAACAGCGTATCCACCCACACGGCAGACATCGACTATCAGACCGTGATCATGTACACGGGCGGCTACGACGAAATGGTTCTGGCCAAGACGCAGGTTCGGGCGCGTATCGAGTCCGAAAATGCCGTGCGCGAAAAGAAAATCGCGCAGCTCAACGAATTCATCGCGCGCTTTTCGGCCGGAACGCGCTCCTCTCAGGTGATGTCGCGCAAAAAGGAAGTCGAGCGCATCCAGACCTCGGAACTGGCCAGATCGAACATCGCCCGGCCGTTCATCCGATTCGATATGAAGAATCCCTCCGGCCGCCACCCGCTCGAATTCAAGGGCCTCCGGAAGGCCTACGGCGGCCACACGGTGATCGATAAGTTTTCCGCGAACGTCGAGCGCGGCGAAAAAATCGCACTGATCGGGCGCAACGGCGCGGGCAAGACCACGCTGCTCAAGTCGCTCGTCCGCAGCGCTCCCGGTTACGTCGATGATGTCGACCGGCATTTTCTCGCGGACGCCGGCAACGTCAAATGGGGCCACGAGGTCACCGTCGGCTACTTCGCACAGGACACCACCGACACTATCACCAAGGGCACGACGCTGATCGAGTGGCTGCACCAGTTCGACCCCAAAGCCTCGCAGCAGGAATTGCGCGCCGTGCTAGGCCAGATGCTCTTCAGCGGCGACGACGCCACCAAGAACACCAGCGCGCTCTCCGGCGGCGAATCGGCGCGCATGATCTTCTGCAAACTGATGCTGCAAAAGCCGAATGTCCTGGTGCTTGACGAACCCACGAACCACCTGGACCTCGAATCCATCAACGCGCTGAACATCGCCCTCCAGAAATATCCGGGCACGGTCCTCTTCGTGACGCACGACCACGACGTGATCGACGAAGTCGCCACGCGCATCTGGCACTGCAAGGGCGGCCACATCGAGGATTTCAAGGGACCCTACGAGGATTTCCTGGTCTACGCGAAAGAAAAGGCCTCCTAGTTGAATCGGAAAGCCTGAATGGTCAGAAATTTGGTGCTTCTGCCCGGCATGGATGGGACGGGGGACCTGTTTGATGGTTTCGTTGCAGTCCTTCCGCCGGGGATAAGCGTCACAGTCGGGCGATACCCCGAGCACGACTACCTCGGGTATCGTCAACTCTACGCTTCAGTCAAGGAATTGACTCGAGATTTGAATGAATTTGTACTCGTTGGCGAATCTTTCTCTTCTCCTTTGGCGATCATGTTCGCCGCCGAGAAGCCCCCAAACCTGGCCGGCCTGATCATCTGCGCCGGATTCGCCTCCAATCCTTTCCCAGTCTTGGGACCCGTACTAAGAGCATTGGCACAGCCCTGGCTTTTTAGGCTTCGTCCCCCGAGCATCCTTTTCGATCGCTATATTTTTGAGGCTTCGACTGCAGCGGGCTTGAAAGACAAAGTTCGTCAGAACTTGCAAACTGTAAGTCCGGAGGTGCTTGCCGGCAGGGCTCAAGAGATTCTGAATTGCGATGCACGCAAAGAACTGGCGCAAATCAAGATTCCCGCGATGTACTTGCGGGGCGCACAGGACCGCCTCATCAAGGCACGGTGCTTTGAAGAAATTCAAAAGATTCGGCCGGACGTCCAGTTGGCTTCTATTGCCGCGCCTCACCTGGTCCTTCAGCATCAGCCACAGAAGTCGGTGGAGACTATCTTGAATTTCTGCTCTTCGCTGGGGTAGCGACAAGTCAGCCAACTGGGTTTTGCAACCGCAATTGCGGCGAGCGACGAATGTAAGGTCTACAAAACCACACAGCCAGGAGTGGCTGTGCCGCTTGCCTCTAGTGCCGCCTGAGAAAAAACGCAATTGTAATTGCCACGCTGATGACCGAAATGCACGCGCGGAGGACCTTCGGATTTGCCTTTCGCGCCCAATGAGCGCCCGCATATCCGCCAATAATCGTCCCCACCAGCATCAGCAGCGTTTGCGGCCAAACGATTTTATGCGCCCCGATGAATAGCACGGTGGCGACGATGTTCGCCGCAGCTCCCAGTAAAGTACGGCTCGCATTCATCCTGTGGATATCCGTAAGCCCAAACACCGTCCACGTGGCCAGCATCATGATCCCGATCGCCCCGCCGAAATAGCCGCCATACACACCGATAAGAAGCTGAATGACGACAACCGTTACCGGCCCGATGTGAAACACTCGCTTCAGCGCCGGCGCAAGGCGCAAACCAAAAATGAATAGGAGCGTCGCCAGCAAGAGCAGCCAGGGAATCACAAAGTCGAACGTCCTTTGCGGCGTGTACAAAAGCAGCAGCGCCCCGGCGATTCCGCCCACGATGCTGACAATCACCAAACTTACGAAAGGGAAGTCTTCGGACGACCGGAAATCGCCGCGATATGCCCACGCGCTGGCGAGGATTCCTGGAATGACGGCGAGGGTGCTGGATGCGTTGGCAATGATGGACGGCACACCGGTAAAGACCAGCGCCGGGAAGACAACGAACATCCCTCCGCCCGCGATCGAATTGAGGAGTCCGCCCAGAAGCGCCGCGCCAAAAAGTAGAAGGTAAGAGGGCATCGAGAGTCCGAACCTGCTAACTTACCATCCTTTCGCTGCTGCGGGTTCCGACGCGAAACTGGAGATCCGCGGCAACGTTACAAGAAGAGGGCGGGTCCAATTTCCCGCCGGATTTGAAAAACAGTAGTATTAGCATCGATCGGCTACCGTTCGGAAGTGCTGTAGCCCGCCGCGAGCGTGACTCGCGAGAAATGGAACGGCCATGAAACGCAGACGTCCACTCGGCCTCCTCCTTCTGGGAATTTGTCTCACGGTCGGCTGCGCTGAGGGGCATCTCTATCCCGTCCAGGGCCCGTTTTCCTCCCAAAGCCCATCGCCCGTATTCACGGCGAAAATGCACGGCGGATTCCATTCGGGAAACATATCTGCCGTGCTGGCGAGCGGCGAAAAAGCAACCGGGCGCTGGGAGTGGACGCAAACGGAATCGCCGTCCGCAGAAAACTCTCCCGCCAAGATTCCAGAAGTAGAAAGCCTGGCGTCTGTATGGGATACCGTTTACGGCCAGGATTTCTACGTTTCCCATGTGCTCGGGACCAAGCCCTTTGCGCGAGCGGTAGTCACGGGAGATCATGGCACGATCCTCCACATGGAAATGTATAGGCCAGTGGGCGAAGGCGGCGAAGTGCCCGTTAACTTTCGGGGCGTCGCCCGAGACAACAAAAACAATATTTACAAGGTGGTCTTCTAGATTCGCGTCCCAAACGCGCCGGCCCGTATGCCCCCGGGCCGATTGACTTACCCTTTCGCGCTGTGTTACGCATACAAGCCTTAGGCCGATCCGGCAACGGAATGCCCTCAAAACCGCAGCGGATTGAACTCACGATGGAGACTCTGATCGAGAGCATCGCTCTTGCCGAAGAAGTGGGTGTGCGCGTCGCCGCCGTGGCCGGATTTGGCGAGGACGACCAGTACAAGATCGGTCTCGCCGTGCACGAAGGCGTGATGAACGCGTTTCAATACGGCAACAAGCAGCGCCGCGAGCGTAAGATCCACGTGATTTTCGAGCTTCACGATGACAGGCTGGTGATCCACGTGGTGGATCAGGGGGCGGGATTCCGGCTCGAGGATATCCCCGATCCGCGCGACGACGAGAATGTCCTCGGCGATTCGGGCCGCGGCGTCCTCCTGATGAAGGCATTCATGGACGAAGTGGATGTCCTGTCCAGCTCCGCCGGCGGCGCCGTACTCGTCATGGCCAAGCGCCACAAGCAGTAATCCGATCCGCCGCGCCAAGGTTGGCAGATCCTTGGCGGATGTTTGGGAAGGCTCCCAATGAGCTTCAGAGCGACCAGCCGAGACGTCGGCGATGTCACCGTGATCGACATGGAAGGCCGCATCACCCTGGGAGAGGGCAGCGCCCTGCTGCGCGATCTCGTGAAGGAAAACCTCAGTAAGGGCCGCAAGAAAATCGTCATGAACCTGGCCGGAATCAACTACATTGACAGCACCGGGCTGGGCGAGCTCGTCAGCGGCTACCGCCTAGTCAAAAGCGAAGGCGGGGAATTAAAGCTTCTCAACCTTAGCAAGAAAGTAACTGATCTCTTGCAAATCACCAAGCTTTACACGGTCTTCGACATCCACAATCAAGAGTCGCAAGCGGTCGGAAGTTTCAGCCACTGAAGCGCGGTTCCCCGGAATCGGATCGGCGGAGCGGACCGGCTTACTCTCTCCTACCTCGCAATTTTGACGCATTCCCAATATGGGAAATTCCCTAGACAGCCGCGAATTTTTGTTGTATTGATGGCCCGCTTTTGTGGGTCCTGTAATTCCGTAGGTGTTCGAAGGCCCGCTTCGGGCTACCGCCCCCGTCGAGCAACCAGGACCGTACGGGGAAGCGCACCGGCAACGGCGGACATTACTATCTTTCACCGACTGGCGTTACGCCCGGCAAAAAGCGACCGCTCAAGGAAGAGGAGCTACTAAGTTGAGCCGAGAACAAGGTGTTGTGAAGTGGTTTAATGCATCGAAGGGCTATGGATTCATCCAGCGCCAGTCGGGCGAGGACGTGTTTGTACACTTCTCCGCCATACAAATGGATGGATACAAGACTCTGAACGAAGGCCAGATGGTCGAATTCGAGGTCAAACAAGGCCCGAAAGGCTATCAGGCCGAAAACGTCACCGCTGCTTCCTAATCGGGAACACGTGTTCTGAGGGCCTCGACCGGCGCCCGCCGGAACAGGCCCTTTCGCTTTTTTCCCCGAGTCCGAGCCGCCGTACTGTTTTCCTTTTTTGCCTGCCGAAGATGCGAATTAGTTTGTGCGCCATGGAGGAGAGAGCACCAAAACCCAGCCCCTTCGAAGATCGCGAAGGGTCTGCCACCCGGAAAAGCCAAATCAGTGACTCGGCGTTGACGTACTGGAGCGGCATCATGCGCCAGTCATGCGTCGTCGAGGGGAAAAATCGAGTAAGGGTGTACCACCCGCCCATAAACCGCTCTCAACAAGCAGACTTCCACGGCAATCTACTCCGCCGCGACAGCTGTTTCCGTGCCCCCCGTGGGTATCACCCGGCGGGCAATCGCGAGGAGATCGCAAGCCTGGACATTCTTTGACTCATCTGCCAACGCGGAAACCCGCTTGTAGCACTCATCGAGTTCTTCGGACGTGGGTGTGTAGCCGATTTCGACTAGCGCCGTGCGCAGCGCATTGCGGCCCGAATGTTTTCCCAGCACCAATTGCCGCTTGGGAACGCCAACTTCTTCGGGTGAGATAATTTCGTACGTGAGGGGATTCTTGAGGATGCCGTCCTGATGAATACCTGCCTCGTGCGCGAAGGCATTCGACCCTACTACTGCTTTGTTGGGCGCAACAGCTACACCGGTAATCTCCGACAGCAGTTGGCTCGTGGCATACAGTTTGTCGAGATGTAGATT
>Ga0210401_10002959_pt1 | contig 18397 bp, 16 predicted proteins | sample IncBWH32MmetaG_FD_150866 | JGI IMG/M metagenome (GOLD analysis project Ga0210401, IMG submission 150866) | Forest soil microbial communities from Barre Woods Harvard Forest LTER site, Petersham, Massachusetts, United States - Inc-BW-H-32-M | ecosystem: Environmental > Terrestrial > Soil >... | reverse complement strand
GGGAGCGTGACCCGTCGAAATGGCATTGCGGACGCGATCGCGACCATCGGAGAGAACATGACGTTGCGCCGTGCAGCCTCGCTCGAAGTCGGCAAAGGCGTTGTGTCGAGCTACGTGCATAACGCGGTGATCGAAGGCGCGGGCAAGATGGGCGTGATCGTGGCGCTGGAATCGGTGGGCAAGACCGATGAGCTGGCCGTGCTCGGTAAGCAACTCGCCATGCACGTCGCAGCCACCAATCCGCTGGCGCTGGATCCGGCAGGACTGGATCCGGCCGTCGTCAAGCGCGAGAAGGACGTGCTGGCCGACAAATACCGTCAGCAGGGCAAGCCCGAGAACGTGATCGAAAAAATCGTCGAGTCCGGTTTGAAGACCTACTACAAGGAAGTCTGCCTCCTTGAACAGGCCTCAATCCATGCCGAGCACGCCGGCAAGTCCGTCGCCCAGGCCCTTAAAGAAGCTGAGGGTAAGGTTGGCGCGCCGATCAAGGTGACCGGATTTTTGAGATATGCTCTGGGCGAGGGAATCGAGCGGCAGGAAACCGATTTCGCGGCCGAGGTCGCGGCGGTCAGCGGTCAGAAATAACCGCCCGAACTGCGCTTTCGGCCTGTTTGCGCCGGGAGCTGCCGGGCGGGCCAGGGAAGGCGATTCGCAATGGCAGAGCCGGTCTATCGTCGCGTAGTGATCAAGCTCTCCGGCGAATATCTCGCGGGCGCGCAATCCTTCGGCATTGATCAGCCAACCGTCGACCGGATCGCAGGCGAACTGATTGCCGCCCGACAGTTGGGTGCCCAAGTCGCGGTTGTCGTCGGCGGCGGCAACATTATCCGTGGCGTGGAGGTATCCTCGCGCGGCGTTTCCCGCCCGACCGGTGATACCATGGGTATGCTTGCCACCGTGATGAATTGCCTTGCACTCGAGGCGGCCATAGAGCGCCGAGGGGCGGCCGCACGCACCCTTTCGGCGTTCGTGATGCCCCAGATATCGGAGCTGTTCACCCGAAGTGCGGCGCACAAATATCTCGCCGAGGGCCAAATCGTCCTGCTGGGCGGCGGAACCGGCAATCCGTTCTTCACGACCGACACGACGGCGGTGTTGCGGGCGGCCGAAATCGGCGCGCAGGCGGTGCTGAAAGCCACCAATGTCGACGGAATTTACAGCGCCGATCCGAAAAAAGACCCCTCTGCCAGGCGATTTGACCGCCTCAGCCATTCCGAGGCCATTGCCGGCGGCTACAAGGTCATGGACGCCACCGCATTCGCGCTTGCCCGGGAGACGTCGCTGCCTATCATCGTGTTTTCGATCGCCGAGCCGGGCTCGATCGGCGCCATTTTGCGCGGCACCGGCCGCGGCACTGTCGTCGAGGGCTGACAGGAATCGTGGAGCGCTTCGCGCGAAGGGCCGATGGCCTCGACAAGCTTCAAGAGGAGAGAGCGTTATGCCCACGGGTAGTTTCGACATCAACGAATTGAAGCGCCGCATGCAGGGCGCCACGCAGGCTCTCAAGCACGAACTCGGCGGCTTGCGGACCGGACGCGCCGCGGCCTCGATGCTGGAACCGGTTCAGGTCGATGCCTATGGAACACATATGCCGCTCAACCAGCTCGCGACCATCAGCGTGCCCGAACCACGCCTTCTTTCGGTACAGGTTTGGGACAAGTCGATGGTCAAGGCGGTCGAGAAGGCGATCGTTGACTCCAATCTCGGTCTGAGCCCGGCCACCGAGGGGCAGGTGCTTCGTCTGAGAATCCCGGAGCTCAACGAAGACCGCCGCAAGGAGCTGGTCAAAGTCGCGCACAAATATGCCGAAGCTGCGCGCGTCGCGGTCCGGCACGTCCGGCGCGACGGTCTCGATGTGATCAAGAAGCTCGAGAAGAATCATGAGATCTCGGAGGACGACCAGGAGCGTCTGGCCAACGATGTGCAAAAGGCGACTGACGGGACGATTTCGGAGATCGATCACCTGCTGGCGGCCAAGGAAAAGGAAATCCTCACCGTTTAGGCTGTATTTTGCTTGAGCATGGTCTCTTCGGAAAGCCGATTTTCCGGATCGTGTTCCAAAGGATTGATCGATGTCGAATGCCGCAGCCCCTGCGACTGAAGGACCGGATCGAGCGGACGGTCCATTGCATGTGGCCATCATCATGGACGGCAACGGGCGCTGGGCGGCGGCCCGCGGCTTGCCGCGCGCGGAAGGTCATCGCCGCGGCGTCGAGGCGTTGCGCAAGGTCGTTCGCGCCGCAAGCGAACTCGGCATTCTCTACCTGACGATCTTCTCCTTCAGTTCGGAAAACTGGTCGCGACCTGCGACCGAGATCGGCGACCTGTTCGGTCTGTTGCGGCGCTTCATCCGCAACGACCTCGCGACGTTGCATAGCGACGGCGTGCGGGTGCGCGTGATCGGCGAACGCGAGGGATTGGAGCCGGACATCTGTGCGCTTCTGAAAGAAGCCGAAGACCTGACGAAGGACAATAATCGTCTCCATCTCGTGGTCGCGTTCAACTACGGATCGCGGCAGGAGATCGCCCGCGCGGCGCAGCGGCTTGCGCGCGAGGCGGCGGAGGGAAAGCGCGATCCCTCATCGATCGACGCCGACACGCTTGGCCAGTACCTCGACGCGCCCGACATTCCCGACCCCGATCTGATCATCCGCACCAGCGGCGAACAGCGCCTGTCGAATTTTCTGATGTGGCAGGCGGCCTACAGCGAACTGGTTTTCGTCCCGGTTCACTGGCCCGATTTTGACAAGGCCGCGCTTGAGGGGGCGATCGCCGAATATGCCAGACGGGAACGTAGGTTTGGCGGTCTGGCCGTGAAAACCGGATCGTGACCGAAGGCGACGCAATGCCGGCGGCCGCCGCGGAATCCGGGGCGCGCAATCTCCTGATACGGGTGGCCGCGGCTCTCGTGCTCGCGCCGCTCGCCATCGCCATCGCCTACGCCGGTGGATGGCTCTGGACCGCTTTGGTAACCGTGGCCGCGATCGGTCTCTATGTCGAATGGCTGACGGTCGTGGGTACGCGCACGCCGCGCGTCATGGCCGCCGGCGTCGCCACGCTTGTCGGCGCGGCATGGTGCGAGGCTGGACGCATTGGCGCGACCTACGTCGTTGCCATGGCCGCGCTTGGGATCGTTGCCGCCGCGCTGCTGGCCCGCGACCGTCGCGGCTGGACCGCCGTCGGAAGCGGCTATGCGTTCGCTGCAATGATTGCATCAATCGCGGTGCGACTCGACGAGATTTGGGGCTTTGCCGCGCTGATGTTTGTGCTGCTGGTGGTATGGGTCACCGACATCGGCGGCTATTTCGCCGGTCGCGGGATCGGGGGCCCGAAGCTCTGGCCGCGCGTGAGCCCAAAGAAAACTTGGGCGGGGGCCGTCGGCGGGTTTGCGGCAAGCCTAGCGGTCGCCGCGGGATTTGCCGGTTTCGGACTCGCGAAGATCGGTCCAATACTCGGGCTAAGCGCCGTTCTATCGATTGCTTCGCAGCTCGGCGATCTCTTCGAGTCGGCGGTCAAGCGAAGGTTTGGCGTCAAGGATTCCAGCCACGTCATTCCCGGGCATGGCGGGTTGCTGGACCGTCTCGACGGCTTCGTCGCTGCCGTCGCTTTGGCGGCGATTTTAGGATTTTTGCGGGGCGGCGCGGATGGCGTTGGCCGCGGTCTTATGGTTTGGTGAGATCATGAGCGCTGTTCCCTTGCGTAACAACAAAGCTGCGGCAAGCGCGGTCCGCTCCGTTACTGTGCTGGGTGCCACCGGCTCGATCGGCGACAGCACGATGGATTTGCTGCGCGCCGCGCGCGAGCGTTACAGGGTCGAAGCGCTGACGGCGAATTCCAACGTGCAAGGGCTCGCAAAGCTCGCCAGGGAATTCGGTGCGCGTTATGTCGCGGTCGCCGATCCCGATCGCCTCGGAGAACTGAAGGATGCGCTGGCCGGCACGCGCACTGAATGCGGGGCCGGCGAAAATGCCGTTATCGAAGCGGCCGCCCGTCCAGCGGATTGGGTCATGGCTGCGGTAAGCGGCGCCGCCGGATTGAAGCCCGCGCTGGCGGCTGTCGATCGTGGCGCTACCGTCGCCCTTGCCAACAAGGAATGCCTGGTGTGTGCGGGCGATTTCTTTATGCAACGCGCGACAAACGCCGGGGCCTGCATTCTACCGGCGGATTCCGAGCACAACGCGTTGTTTCAGGCGCTTGGTTCCGGCAATCGGGAAGAATTGGTTCGCGTCATCATCACGGCATCCGGCGGACCGTTCCGCACCTGGGCTAGCGCCGATATCGAGCAGGCCACGCTGGCGCAGGCCTTAAAGCATCCAAACTGGAGCATGGGACAAAAGATCACCATCGATTCTGCGTCGATGATGAACAAGGGTCTGGAAGTGATCGAAGCCGCGTGTCTGTTTGCGCTGACCCCGGAGGAGATCGACGTTTTGGTCCATCCGCAGTCGATTATCCACGGATTGGTGGAGTTTTCGGATCGCTCCGTGGTGGCGCAATTGGGAACGCCAGATATGCGCACGCCGATCGCGCATTGCCTTGGCTGGCCTGATCGCATCGTCGGGCCAGCGGCAAAGCTCGATCTTGCCAAGATCGGGCAGTTGACGTTTGAGGCTCCGGATTTCGAACGGTTTCCCGGACTTCGGCTGGCTTACGATGCGCTGCGGACCGGCCGCGGCGCGACCACGGTGTACAACGCGGCAAACGAGGTGGCGGTGGCTGCGTTTATTGGTGGCAAGATCAGGTTTGGTGCCATCGCGCGGCTGGTCGAAGCGACCCTGGAGGCCTGGATTCGCGCCGGCAATCTGGCGCCACTGACCTCCGCCGACGATGCGATCGCCGTTGACCATAATGCTCGAAATAAGGCAGTCACCCTATTGCCTCAAATTGCCTTAAAGGCATCCTAGAGCGTTGGGGCGGGGCCTTTGGCTCTGGGTGAGGGGAATCGGATGTCCGAGTTTTTTCTACATAGTTTCAATGTGTTAAGCCATGGTCTGGTCGGCTACATCGTTCCTTTCTTGTTCGTCCTCACCATCGTTGTCTTCTTTCACGAACTCGGTCACTTCCTGATCGCCCGCTGGGCGGGCGTCAAAGTGTTAACTTTTTCGCTTGGCTTCGGGCCCGAACTTGCCGGCTTAACCGACCGTCACGGCACACGATGGAAGATTTCGGCCGTTCCCCTCGGCGGCTACGTCAAGTTCTTCGGCGACGACAGCGAGGCCTCGACGCCATCTACCGAAACGCTCGACAGCATGACCGAAGAAGAGCGTGCGGGCAGTTTCCATCACAAGAAGGTCGGCCCGCGAGCCGCGATCGTGGCGGCTGGCCCGATTGCCAATTTCCTTTTGGCGATCGTTATCTTTGCGGGAATGGCTCTCTATTTCGGAAAGCCAAGTTCTATCCCCCGCGTTGATGCGATCCAGCCCGATAGTGTTGCAGCGTCAGCCGGATTTAAGGTCGGCGACGTGGTCATTTCCATCGACGGCCGCGCTATCGAAAGTTTCGCGGATATGCAGCGAGTGGTGTCAACCAGCGCAGGCTCTCAGCTGGTTTTCCAGGTCAGCCGAGACGGTACCATGATTACGCTGACCGCCGTTCCGGCGCTCAAGGAAGTGAAAGATCTGTTTGGGAATAAGCACCGAGTCGGTCAGCTTGGCATTCAGTACAACGCCCGGCCGGACGATCCAAAATCATCGCCCGTCGGATATTTGGAATCGGTGAAGATTGGTGTCGAACAGGTCGGATTTATCATCACCAGCACGTTCAAGTTCGTCGGGTCGTTGTTTGTAGGAGTGGGTAATACGGAGGACGTCGGCGGTCCCCTTCGGATCGCGCAGCTTTCCGGTCAGGCTGCCAGCCTCGGCTTCCAGTTCGTCTTGCAGCTATGCGCCGCGCTTTCGGTTTCGATCGGATTGCTAAACCTTTTCCCGGTACCCTTGTTGGATGGCGGTCATCTTTTGTTCTACGCCGTGGAGGCCGTGCGAGGGCGCCCATTGTCGCCCAGAGCGCAGGAAATGGGCTTCCGGATCGGTTTGGGGCTGGTGCTGATGTTGATGGTGTTTGCCACCTATAACGACATCCTGCACCTCGCCGCATCCTGAAGCGGCTTTTTTATGACGTGGCCGATAGGCAACGTCTTGGAATGAAAATGAAAATGCGCTGCCACATAAGGTTTGCCGGCTTGGCAAAATTGGCTACAAGCGGGTCAACCGATGGGAATCTGCCGGCTCGCGGGGGTGCGGTCCGGCATCTGAATTGTAAGGGCGCCTGGCGCATGAATGTTGGAATGCGGGTGCGGGGGGGCTTGTTGGCCGCCCTGGTCATGTTCGCGACGCCAGTAGTCGCTACGGTGGCGGTCGGGCTCGTGTCCTCGTCGGCGTTAGCGCAGACCGTTGATTCCATTCAGGTGGAGGGCAACCGGCGCGTCGAGGCTGCGACCATCCGCTCTTATTTCAAGCCCGGCCCCGGCGGGCGGCTGGACCAGGGTCACATCGATGACGGTCTGAAGGGCCTGATCGAAACCGGCCTGTTCCAGGATGTGAGAATCAACCAGGCCGGCGGTCGGCTCGTGGTAACCGTGATCGAAAATCCGGTGATCGGCCGCATTGCCTTCGAGGGCAACAAGAAAATCAAGGACGAGCAGCTCACATCGGAAATTCAGTCCAAGCCGCGCGGTACGCTTTCGCGTCCCATGGTCCAGTCCGACGCTCAACGTATCGCTGAAATCTATCGCCACTCCGGTCGTTATGACGTGACGGTGCTGCCTGAAATCATCGAGCAGCCGAACAATCGCGTCGATCTGGTCTTCACGATTACCGAAGGCAACAAAACCGGTATCAATTCGATCGAATTCGTCGGCAACAAAGCCTATTCCTCGTACCGTCTGAAGGACGTCATCAAGACGCGCGAGTCGAATCTGCTGAGTTTCCTTGGCGGAAGCGATGTCTATGATCCGGATCGGATCGAGGCCGATCGCGATCTAATTCGCCGCTATTATTTGAAACACGGTTTCGCCGACGTGCAGGTGATAGCTGCGCTGACGGAATATGATCCGCAGCGCAAGGGCTTTCTGGTGACGTTCAAGATCGAGGAAGGCCAGCAATATCGGGTTGCTTCGGTCACCTACCAGTCCAGCATCCCCGCGCTTGACGGCAACGTTCTCAGCCGCTTCTCGCGCGTCAGCGTCGGTTCGCTTTACAACGCCGAAGCGCTGGAGAAATCAGTCGAGGAAATGCAAATCGAGGCCTCCCGGCGGGGATTTGCATTTGCGGTCGTGCACCCCCGCGGTGATCGCAATTTCGAGGCGCATACCGTTTCGATCATTTACGCTATCGACGAGGGACCGCGTACCTATATCGAGCGCATCAACGTGCGCGGAAATACGCGCACCCGCGATTATGTGATTCGTCGCGAATTCGATATTTCCGAGGGTGACGCGTACAACCGTGCGCTGGTCGATCGGGCCGAGCGGAGGTTGAAGAATCTCGATTTCTTCAAGACGGTGAAAGTCACGAACGAGCCGGGATCATCGAGCGATCGCGTGATTCTCAATGTCGACCTTGAGGAGAAATCCACCGGCGACTTCTCGGTGTCAGGTGGTTATTCGACCACAGACGGCCCGCTTGCCGAGGTCAGCGTTTCCGAGCGCAACTTGCTGGGCCGTGGCCTGTTTGGGAAGATTTCGGTAACTTACGGTGAATTCGCGCGGGGCGTTTCGCTCTCGTTTATCGAACCATATTTGCTCGATTACCGCGTCGCGTTTGGCATTGACACCTACTATCGCGAGCAGCTGGCCAATACGTTCATTTCGTATAACACCAAGACGATCGGCTTCAGTCCGAGGATCGGACTGACCCTGCGCGAGGATCTCACCTTGCAGCTGCGCTATTCGATCTATCAGCAGACAGTCTCACTCCCAAGTTATCTGGACGATTGTAACAACAGCCTCACGAACGGCTTGCCCTTCAACCCGTCCCCGGCATTTGTGAACGCAAATGGAGGCCCCGCGGCTGCTACGGCGCTCGGCGCTACCGACGCCTCCGGCGTAGGGCTTTGGTGTTACTCCGATGGCCAAGCTTCGTTGCCTGTGCGCAAGGAACTGGCCAACGGCGCCGCATTGACGTCGGCGGTCGGTTATTCGCTGGATTACAATACGCTTGATAACAACAGGAACCCGACCGACGGCCTGCTGATTGACGTCAGGCAGGACTTCGCTGGTGTCGGCGGCAATGTGACCTATCTGAAATCGGCGATGGACGCGAAATTCTATACGCCGCTGGTCGCCGATATCGTCGGGTTGATCCACTTGCAAGGCGGCATTCTCACGCAGGTTGGCGACAATCAGATCCGTATGCTCGATCACTTCCAGATGGGACCGAATCTGGTCCGCGGCTTTGCCCCTAACGGCATTGGCCCGCGTGATATCAATCCTTACGGTACGCAGGACGCGCTCGGCGGCACAAAGTATTGGGGCGCTTCTCTCGAAATGCAGATGCCGTTCTGGTTCCTGCCAAAAGAGATTGGCTTGAAGGGCGCCGTCTATGCCGACGCCGGCGGACTGTATGATTACCAGGGGCCGACGAATTGGGCTTTGACCGGCGAAGTCAACACTCCGGGTTGTATACCTCCAACCAACATTAAGAACGTGGCTCCCAACCCCGGAACCTGCTTGGGATTGCAGTTCGACCCGCAAAATGTCATCCGCACATCGGTCGGTGCGGGTCTGATCTGGGCATCGCCGTTCGGCCCGCTGCGCTTCGACTATGCGGTACCGCTTACCAAGGGCCCTCACGACGTCACGATGAATTTCAAGTTTGGCGGCGGGACATCGTTCTGAGTTCGCTTACCGGCCCGACTGCAGCGGCTGGAAGGGAGCAGCCGTTCTTTTGCGGGCAACTGCCCTCGACGACGCTTGCAGATATTGCCGGATTGACGAACGCCAGCCGATCACGGGATTTCTCTTCGCGATCGGTCGCCCATCAGCCGGTCGCGACCGACCCAGGGTGACGCGGAGGTGGCCGTGGGGAACCGCTATCGACCGCGACGGCTTGCCGAGTACCGGGAGGCGAGGGCACAAAAAATCGACAACCGGGCCCAGATCGGCCAGAATGCGACTATCGGAAAGCACTTGCCACATTCCCGCGAGCGGGGCTGGGCGGCCGATCAGAAGGGTAAGGGGCGGGAGTAATGGAGGAGTCACCGGTCAGGTTTGCGCTGGTGGATATCAACGATATCCTCAAGACGCTTCCGCACCGTTATCCGATGCTGCTGATCGACCGCGTCATTAATATTCGGGCTGATTTCAGCGGAATCGGTATCAAGAACGTCACCTTCAACGAACCGCCGTTTCTTGGTCATTTTCCCGAACGCCCGGTCTATCCCGGTGTCATGATGATTGAAGCCATGGCCCAGACCGCGGGCGTCATCGGGATCAAGTCGATCGAGGGCACCGAAAAGCCGCGCGCGGTTTATTTTCTCACCATCGACAAATGCAAGTTTCGCAAGCCGGTGATGCCGGGCGATACGATCGAATACCACATGCACGTGATCGGCAGGCGCAACGCGATGTGGTGGTTCCACGGCGACGCAAAGGTGAACGGCAAGGTCGTCGCCGAAGCCGATGTTGGTGCGATGCTGACAGATTGAGAAGAGGATGGATCGCAAGTGCGAATCGCGGCCGGTCACCTCTCGAGCGACTTGCTTCAATCGACACGATGGGATTTCTGTGTTTTAATTTTTTCTCTGTCTGGTCTTGGAAGCATCAGATGCGTACCGCGATGACGATTGCCGTTTGGGCCGTCTTACTGGTTGTTCTGAATGGCGGCGTCGAAGCTGCAAGCACGTGCATATCCAAGGCCACCGAGGCGCTGCCGCGCATCGCGGGCCTTGTGGTCAAAAAATCACGTACGCGTCCGGTGCCGCCGGCGATTTTGGCCACATGGAGAGGCCAGGCTCGCCCTGTCATCATTGACGTGGATTTCGAGGCCGCTGGTGAGGCGCAGACCTATTCCTACATGTGTGTGGTCACGCAGGTGGCCGCCTTCGTGCAACGCACGATGAACTAGGAAAGCCGCGCGTTGCAGTTCGCTTGAATTCGCGTGGCAGTCTCCGCTCTCTATGGGCCCACCCGCCGTCCTGCGAATTTCGCCGATGGTAATCGTTGTGAGCCCCGCAGGATTGACAAGGCATATACTCGTGATTTCCGTCGGCGAAGTTTGTAAAGCCGGCTCGCGCGGCGGTCAGACGTCACTGGACAGCATCGGCAGCCCGCGCTAACCACTGAAAAATCGAGCGATTTACCTCTTACCCCGCAAGAGACATGAGACCATTCGATGAGCACGATCGATCCCACCGCGCGAGTTGAGGACGGCGCTGTGATCGGCGAAGACGCGTCGATCGGTCCGTACTGCATCATTGGCCGTCATGTCGTGATCGGCGCGAATTGCAACCTGGTTGCGCATGTCAATGTGGCCGGGCACACGACGATCGGCGCCGGCTGCGTGATTCATCCGTTTGCCGCGCTTGGTGGTCCCCCTCAGGATCTCAGCTATCGTGGCGAGCCGACCAGGCTCGAGATCGGTGAGGGATGCACCATTCGGGAAGGCGTGACGATGAACGTTGGAACGAAGAAGGGCGGAGGCATCACGCGGGTTGGAGCTCGCGGGTTTTTCATGAACAACAGCCACGTCGGTCACGACTGTGTCGTTGGAAATGACGTGATCTTCGCGACGTCGGCGACGCTGGGGGGTCATTGTGAGATCGGCGATTTCGTCTACATCGGCGGCTTGTCGGCGGTACACCAATTCGTTCGGATTGGATCGCAGACAATGGTCGGCGGAGTCTGCGGCGTTCGCGGCGACGTTATTCCCTACGGCCTCGTCAACGGTCAGTATGCTAGCCTCGAGGGTCTCAATATCATTGGCATGAAACGCCGCAACTTCACCCGCGAGCGGCTCGCGACGGTACGGTCATTTTATCAAAAGCTGTTTCACGGACCTGGCATTTTCGCCGAAAGATTGAGCGCGGTGCGGCCTTTGGCGGACGACGATCCCGCAATCGCGGAGATCCTCGGCTTCATCGGCGACGGCAAGCTTCGCGCCTTATGTCTTCCGGCCGACCAGCGCGACCGGCATTGATGGTGGGGTAGCCGAAGCCATGACAACGGCCTTGGAAATTTCATCGCCGATAGGGCTGATCGCGGGCGGTGGCGTGATGCCATTTGCGGTCGCTGACTCACTGGTGGCGCGCGGCATTGACCCGATTGTGTTCGCGTTGAAAGGCGCCTGCGACCCCGAGGCGGCGGAGCGCTTTCGCCATCACTGGATATCGGTCGGCCAGTTCGGCCGTGCGGTGAGGCTGTTTCGCGCGGAGAACTGCACGGATCTGATGTTCATCGGGACGCTGGTGCGCCCGGCACTGTCGGAAATTCGACTGGATTGGGGCACGATTCGCGTCCTCGGACAGGTTTGGAGGGCCTTCCGGGGCGGTGACGATCATCTGTTGTCCGGCATCGGGCGTATGCTTGAACAAGACGGGTTTCGCATGGTGGGAATCAAGGACGTTGCCCCGGATTTGCTGATGCCGGAGGGGTGCGTCACTCGAAAGGCGCCCGATGAAGAAGCGGTGGCGGATATCGTTCGGGGACGTGAGGTGCTGCGCGCGCTCGGTCCCTTCGACATCGGTCAGGCCGTTGTCGTGATCGACCGTCACGTGGTGGGGGTCGAGGACATCGAGGGCACGGACGGATTGCTTGCGCGCGTCGCGCGGTTGCGCGCCGAGGGTCGGATTCGCGCCAAGTCTTCGCATGGCGTGCTCGTGAAGGCTCCCAAGAGCGGACAGGATCTGCGTTTTGATTTGCCGACCGTGGGACCGCGAACGGTCGAGGGCGCAGCAGCGGCTTCGCTTGCGGGAATTGCGATTTTAGCCGGCAATACGGTTGTTGCCGAGCCGCAGGCCATGATCGAATCCGCCGACGCCGCGGGTCTCTTTGTGACTGGTTTGTCCGCCTGATGCCGGCCCCGCTAAATAGCAATGTGGCGCGGAGGATTTTCCTGATCGCGACCGAGGAATCGGGCGACCGCCTTGGTGCGCATCTGATGAAGGTGTTGCGCCAGCGACTGGGCGGAGCCGTGCGGTTTGAGGGCGTCGGGGGCCAGGCAATGGCGCGCGAGGGGCTAACGTCGCTGTTTCCGATCGAAGAACTTTCTATCATCGGCCTCGCGGCGGTGGTGTGGCAGCTGCCGAAGGTCTTGCGCCTCATCCGGGAAACCGTTGTTGCGGTGATGCGCACGCACCCGGACATTCTCGTGATCATCGACAGCCCCGATTTTACGCATAGGGTGGCCAGGCGCGTCCGGGCCCGCGATGCGGCCATCCCGATCATCGACTATGTGTCACCCTCGGTATGGGCCTGGAGGCCCGGCAGGGCGCGCGCCATGCGTGCTTATGTCGATCACGTCCTGGCGCTGTTGCCCTTTGAACCCGATGAATACCGGCGGCTGCACGGTCCACCCTGCAGCTATGTCGGCCACCCGCTGATCGAACAGCTCGGTTCGCTCAGGCCCAGTGCCGATGAGCAAAGGCGCCGCAACGAGGCGCCGCCCGTACTGCTGGTCTTGCCCGGAAGCCGCCGCAGCGAGATCAGGCATCACATGGCGATCTTCGGCGAGACCATGGGACGGCTGCAAGCCGAAGGCATCGAATTCGAACTGATCCTACCGACCATGCCGCATCTGTTGGAGGCGGTCCGCGATAGCGCGAAACGCTGGAAAGTCGCGCCGAAGGTCGTCGTGGGTGAGCAGGAAAAGCGGGCCGCCTTCAGGATCGCGCATTCGGCGCTCGCCAAATCCGGCACCGTGACGCTGGAGCTGGCACTTGCAGGTGTCCCGATGGTGACGGCCTACCGAACGGGCGCCGCCGAAGCCTGGATTCTCCGGCGCGCGATCAATGTGACCTCGGTGATCCTGGCAAACCTGGTGCTCGGCGAGAACGTGGTTCCGGAATTCCTGCAGCAGGATTGCACCCCGGAAAAACTTTCGGGTCGGTTGCGCGAAGTTTTGAGCGACTCAGCGTTGAGACGCCGGCAAGTCGATGCGTTTGCAAGGATTGACGGCATCATGGCGACCGGCAATCAGCCGCCGAGCGTGCGCGCGGCTGACATCGTCCTATCGACGTTGCGAAAGTCTCGGCGGACGCATTAAGACGCGAAGCGCCTGGCCGCTGAGGCCTTCCTATTTGCGGTTTCCGATCGGGATGTAATCCCGGCGCGTCACGCCGGTATAGAGCTGCCGCGGACGGCCGATCTTCTGCTGTGGATCCTCGACCATCTCGCTCCACTGGCTGATCCAGCCGACAGTACGGGCGACGGCGAACAGCACAGTAAACATCGAGGTCGGAAAGCCCATCGCCTTGAGCGTGATGCCCGAGTAGAAATCAACATTCGGATAGAGCTTGCGGTCGATGAAATACTGATCGTTGAGCGCGATCTTTTCCAGTTCCATCGCGACCTTGAGCATGTGATCGTCGCCATGGCCGGTCTCGGCCAGCACCGCGTGACACATCTTTTGCATGATCTTGGCGCGCGGATCGTAGTTTTTGTACACGCGGTGCCCGAACCCCATCAGGCGGACTTCGCTGTTCTTGTCCTTCACCTTCTTGATGAAATCGGGAATCTTATCGACAGTGCCGATGCCGGCCAGCATCGCCAGCGCCGCTTCGTTGGCGCCGCCATGCGCTGGTCCCCACAGGCAGGCGATGCCCGCGGCAATACAGGCGAACGGATTGGCACCGGAGGAGCCGGCGATCCTAACCGTCGAGGTCGAGGCGTTCTGTTCGTGGTCGGCGTGCAGGATGAAGATCTTGTCGAGCGCGTTGGCAAGAACCGGATTGATCTTGTAGTCCTCGCACGGCACCGCGAAGCACATGTGCAGGAAGTTCTCGGCAAAGGAGAGCGAGTTCTTCGGATACATGAAGGGCTGGCCGATGGTGTATTTGAACGCCATGGCGGCAAGGGTCGGAATCTTCGCGATCATTCGCATCGAAGCGATCATGCGCTGCTGGGGATCGTTGATATCGGTGGAGTCGTGGTAGAAGGCCGCCAGCGCGCCGACCGAGGCCACCATCACCGCCATCGGATGGGCGTCGCGGCGGAAGCCCTGAAAGAACCGCGCCATCTGCTCGTGAACCATGGTGTGGTGGATCACGCGGTTGTCGAAGTCGGCCTTCTGCGCTTTTGTCGGCAGTTCGCCGTAGAGCAGGAGGTAGCAGGTTTCGAGGAAATCACCGTTCTCGGCGAGCTGCTCGATCGGATAACCGCGGTATTCCAGGATACCGGCATCGCCGTCGATATAGGTGATCTTCGACTGGCAGCTGGCCGTCGAGGTGAAACCGGGATCGTAGGTAAACATCCCCGATTGTGCATAGAGCTTGCCGATGTCTACGACGTCCGGCCCAACGGTGCCGCTCGAAATCGGTAAATCGAAGGTCTTGTTGCCTACCGTCAGTGTTGCGGTTTTGCCGTGGGATGTTGCGTCCATCGTGATGTCCCCGGTGATCGTTGCGCGAACCGGCTCCCGCGGGCCAATCCGAGACGGGATGGCGAAGGAAAGCCCGGTATTCTAAATGCGTGCCCCAAATGGGTAGCTTATTGCAGTGTGCGCTGCAAGATGGCGACATCTAGGCCTCATGTAGGGGTCTGATCGCCAAGTCGGGCCAGAGATTCGTCCCGTCCGAGCACCGCCAGGACGTCGAAAATCCCGGGCGAGGTGGTACGTCCAGTCAGCGCAGCGCGAAGCGGCTGGGCTACCGCACCAAACTTGAGGCCTTCCTGGTCGGCGAATGCACGCATCGCCGCCTCCGTAGCCTCCGCCGTCCAGTCCGTGACCGCCCCGAGGCTGACACGAAGTCTGCCGACGAGCTCGCGATTTGCCGGTGTCAACAAAGCGGCGGCCTTGACATCCATCTCAAGCGGACGGTCGGCAAAGATATAGTAGGCGCTGTCGATCAGCTCGATCAGCGTCTTGGCCCGTTCCTTCAGGTTCGGCATTGCCTGAAGCAATTGCGCGCGCGTCTTATCATTGAGCTTTGCCTTGAGGTCGGGACCGTTGGGCACATAGTCCAGAACCTTCTCGAACATGTTCACGAGGGATTGATCGTCGGATTGGCGGATGTAGTGGCCGTTGAGGTTTTCCAGCTTGGCGAAATCGAATCTCGCCGCCGAGCGGCCGACACCTGACAGGTCGAACGCCGCGATCATTTCCTCGGTCGAAAAGATCTCCTGGTCGCCGTGGCTCCAGCCAAGCCTGACCAGATAATTGCGAAGCGCCGCCGGCAGGTATCCCATGGCCCGATAGGCATCCACGCCGAGCGCGCCGTGGCGTTTGGAAAGCTTCGAGCCGTCCGGACCATGGATCAGCGGAATATGCGACATGTTGGGAATGCCCCAGCCGAGCGCGTCGTAGATCTGCTTTTGGCGTGCGGCGTTGATCAGATGGTCGTCGCCGCGAATGATATGTGTGACGCCCATGTCGTGGTCATCGACCACCACGGCAAGCATGTAGGTCGGATTGCCGTCGCCGCGCAGCAGTACGAGGTCGTCGAGGTTCTCGTTTTGCCAAACGACGCGACCCTGGACCTGATCCTCGATGACGGTCTCGCCTGCCTGGGGGGCGCGCAGCCGGATCGTGGGCTTCATGCCGGGCGGCGCCTCCGAGGGATCGCGGTCGCGCCACATGCCGTCGTAGAGCCGGGTACGGCCTTCGGCGCGGGCTTTCTCGCGCATGGCCGCCAGTTGCTCAGGCGTGGCGTAGCAGCGATAGGCGTTGCCACTGGCCAACAGGGATTCCGCCACCTCGCGGTGGCGCACGGCGCGGCTATATTGGTAGACCACCTCGCCGTCCCAATCCAGTTCAAGCCACCGCAGCCCGTCCAGGATCGCGGCGATCGCCGCGTCAGTCGAGCGCTCCCGATCGGTATCCTCGATCCGCAGCAGCATCTTGCCGCCGCGGCCACGCGCATAGAGCCAGTTGAAGAGCGCGGTGCGGGCCCCACCGATATGGAGGAACCCGGTCGGCGAGGGAGCAAAGCGCGTGACGATAGGGTCGGTCATTTGCGGCGGTTAGAAGAATGCGGGATACGCCCGGGCGGCGCGAAGGGTGTATAGCAGGAACCGGGCATAACTAAAGCCTTCCTTGGCGCGATCGGATTTGGCAGATAGACCGCTGATTCCCGAACAGGAAACACGAATGACCATAGAACCGGTGGCGGCAGAGGTAGGGCGCGATTTCATTCGCGACATCGTCCAGGCCGATCTTGATGCCAAAAGACACAGCGTCATCGTCACGCGTTTTCCGCCGGAACCGAACGGTTACCTGCATATCGGCCATGCCAAGTCGATCGCACTGAATTTCGGCATCGCTCAGGAGTTCTCCGGGCGCTGCCACCTGCGGTTCGACGATACCAACCCCACCAAGGAGGAGCAGGAATACATCGATTCCATTCAGGCCGACGTGAAGTGGCTCGGTTACGATTGGGGGAAATTCCTTTTCTACGCCTCCGATTATTTCGAACGGCTTTACGATTGGGCTGAAAGTCTCATTCGTGCCGGGCTTGCCTATGTCGACGACCAGTCGCAGGAGGAAATCAGGATCGCGCGCGGCACGCTTACGGAACCGGGAAAAAACAGCCCGTTCCGGGACCGTTCGGTGGAGGAAAATCTCGACCTCTTTCGCCGCATGAAGGCGGGCGAATTCCCGAATGGCGCGCGTGTACTACGCGCCAGGATCGATATGGCTTCGGGCAATATCAACCTGCGCGACCCCGTGCTCTACCGTATCCTGCACGCCACCCACCCGCGCACCGGCGACAAATGGTCGATCTACCCCAGTTACGATTACGCCCACGGACAGTCCGACGCGATCGAGGGCATCACGCATTCGATCTGCACGCTGGAATTCGAGGACCATCGGCCGCTTTACGAGTGGCTGCTGGACAATTTGCCGGTGCCCTCGAAGCCGCACCAGTACGAGTTCGCGCGGCTCAATCTGACCTACACCCTGCTTTCAAAACGGGTGCTGACCGAACTCGTGCGCGGCGGCTATGTCGCTGGCTGGGACGACCCGCGGATGCCCACCATCGCCGGACTGAAACGGCGCGGCGTGCCGCCGGCGGCGATCCGGGAGTTCGTCAAGCGTATTGGCGTTGCCAAAGCCAACAGCGTCGTCGATGTCGGAATGCTGGAATTCTGCATTCGGGAAGTACTCAACAAGACGGCGCTGCGGCGGATGGCGGTGCTGCGGCCGCTCAAGCTCGTGATCGAAAACTATCCGGAAGACCAGGTCGAGGAGCTTGAGGCGGTCAACCATCCCGACGATCCGCAAGCCGGCACGCGCCGCATCGCGTTTGGCCGCGAACTTTACATCGAGCGCGACGACTTTATGGAAAACCCGCCGAAAAAGTTTTTCCGGCTTTCCCCAGGCAGCGAGGTTCGGCTGCGCTACGCCTATTTTGTCACCTGCCGCGACGTGGTGAAGAATCCGGCGGGCGAGGTGATCGAGTTGCGCTGCACCTACGATCCCGCCACCCGCGGTGGCAATGCACCGGATGGCCGCAAGGTCAAGGCGACGATGCATTGGTTGTCTGCGGCGCAGTCAAGGCTAGCGGAAATCCGTCTCTACAATCCGCTTTTCGCCAAGCCCAACCCGGATGCATCCAATTTCGCGGCCGACCTCAATCCGCAGTCGCTGGAAGTCTTGAAGGACGCCAGGGTCGAGCCAGCGGTTGCTGCGGCCAATTCAGCCGACGTCGTGCAGTTCGAACGGCAGGGTTATTTTGTGCGCGACAAGGATTCGACGCCTGATCATCCCGTCTTCAACCGGACAATTGGTTTGCGGGATACCTTCGCCAAGGAAGTCGGCAAGGGCTAGGGCGACGTGCGGTGAACGGCCCTCTCATTGGAGAGGGCCGTTCGCCCGCCAGACGCTTCAGCCTGCAATGCCAGGCCTGAAAGCCGGGCGCGGAGTTGTTTCTCGGCAAGACGGTCCCTGGCCTTCTCCTGGATCAGCAAATTGATGAGGGCCAGCCGCTTTTGTTCGTTGGTCGCTTCCGCCAGCATTCTGCGATAGCGATTGTAATTGTATCCCTCGTCCGGATTACCCATAGCGCTGCTCGGCACTCAACCTGTCCGCGAAGATTGTTATGCCGTCGGCAAGGGTGCAAGGCCGCGGCATCAAACGCTGTGGATAACACGGCTGCTGTAGGTTCCGCAGGACGGAGACAGGGGGCTTCTCGATCGGGACCCTGATCAGGCCAGGCGTTGACGAATTTCGTCACGCATCTTCCCGCGAAAAGCCTCCCTGCGGGCCGGCCGTTCGCTTTCGTCGACGTCCCACCGATCGAAGATATT
>Ga0210401_10002956_pt1 | contig 18406 bp, 16 predicted proteins | sample IncBWH32MmetaG_FD_150866 | JGI IMG/M metagenome (GOLD analysis project Ga0210401, IMG submission 150866) | Forest soil microbial communities from Barre Woods Harvard Forest LTER site, Petersham, Massachusetts, United States - Inc-BW-H-32-M | ecosystem: Environmental > Terrestrial > Soil >... | reverse complement strand
GTATCGGTTTGGCAGAGTGCATCGATCTTGATCTGACCGTTCGCCATGCGGCAAAGCGCGCAACCCTCGGGCATGTAGCGAGCCTTTCCTGTGCACCGGCTAAACGTGCCCGATGATGAATCGGCCCGCACTTGAGATCAACGGCCTTGATGCCGTCAAACACACGAAACGACCGCGGTCCCGAGGGCGGCCGCGCCGGCCGCCCCCGGATTTCGCACGCCTCAGAGCACCATCTGCATCGGCTCGGCGATGTAATGAAAACCTTCGCCGGTCTTGACCACATGGCCATAGCCCGGCCACGGGTAGTGATAGGACATGACAGGAATCTTGTTGGCTGCGAGCATGTCCAGCATCTTCACCCGGCTCTCGGCCGCCTGACCAGGATCGGTGTCGTAGGAGAATTGCATCCGCGGCTTTTCCAGCAGCAAGATCTGGTGATGGGTGAGGTCGCCGAGGAAGGCGAAGGATTTTCCGCCCGAGTTGATCATGAAGATGTGGTGGCCCACGGTATGTCCGGGCGCTGCCATCGCCGTAATGCCGGGCAGGATTTCCTGGCCGTCCTTGTAGAACAGGAGCCTGTCGCGCACCGGCATCAGATTCTTGCGGGCGTGGACGATAAAATCCTTCATCGGGCCGCCCATCTTGCCTTCATCGGTCCAGTAGTCGAAATCGCTCTGGGCGATGTAGAACTGCGCGTTCGGGAACAGCACCTTGCCGGCGTCGTCGACCACGCCGCCGATATGATCGATATGGGCGTGGGTGAATACCACGGCATCGATGGCTTCCGGCGGGATGCCGGCTTCCGCCATGCTCTTCTGCTGACGCCCGGTGGTCGGGCCAAATCCTTTGGCGGTGCCCAGGCCGGTATCGAACAGCACGAGCTTGTCGCCCATGTTCACGATCGGCGAGTTCTGCTCCAGCACGATATTGTCCGGCGACAGGAAATTGTCGGTCAGCATCTTCTTGATTTCGTCATCCGAGGCGCCGGTAAAGGTGCCTTTGGGAGGGCCGAGCGGCAACGGCCCGTCGGAAACCGCGGTGATCTGGGCGTCACCGAGATTGAACCGGTAGAAATAGGACGGCTGTGTGGTGAGTTTGGGCGCGCGCGCCAGCGCGCGGTCGCCGAGCATCGTGGTGGCGCCGAAACCGGCGCCAAGGGCAAGCAAGGATCGTCGCGAAACATGAATCGTCATGGCGTCATTCCAGTTCTATGAGAATTGCGTTTTTGGCCGGGCCGATCGATCCGCCCGGGCAACGACAGGTTCCGGCGGCTTTTTGGCCTTTGGAAGGCATGCGCTGGAAAAGCGCGCGGAGCGAGTTTGCTCTAGGCCCGCTTGTTCTCGATCACGTCCCAGATTTTTGCCGCTACATCCGGTCCGCTGAGTTTCGCGATGGCGCGGATGCCCGTGGGCGAGGTCACGTTGATCTCGGTTAAATTGCCGTCGATCACGTCGATGCCGACGAACAGCAAGCCGCGCTCGCGCAGCGCTGGCCCAAGTGCTCCGCAGATTTCGCGCTCGCGCGGGGAAAGCTCGGTGGCCTGTGCGGCGCCGCCGCGCACCATGTTGGAGCGCAGATCGTCCGGCGCCGGCACGCGGTTGACCGCGCCGGCGAACTCGCCATCGACCAGGATGATGCGCTTGTCGCCGTGCTTGACCTCGGGAAGGAAGCGCTGGATCACCCAGGGTTCGCGGAAGGTGACCGAGAACATGTCGAACAGCGAGCCGAAATTCATGTCTTGCGGCATGATGCGAAACACCGCAGCGCCGCCATGGCCGTGCAACGGTTTCATGACCACGGCGCCGTGCGTGTCGCGGAAGGCGTTGATCTCGTCGAGGTCGCGCGAGATCAGGGTTGGCGGCATCAGCTGCGGAAAATCCATCACGAACAGCTTTTCCGGCGCATTGCGCACGCTCGCCGGATTGTTCACCACCAGCGTCTTCGGATGCAGCCGTTCGAGCAAATGCGTCGAGGTGATGTAGGCGAGGTCGAATGGCGGGTCCTGCCGCAGCAGGATGACGTCAAAAGCGGCCAGCGGCTCGCGCTTGGGCTCGCCGAGCGTGAAATGATTGCCGGGTTCGTCGCGCACGCTCAGTAGCTGCACCGGTGCCACCAGTTCCTCGCCGCGCAGCGAGAGCTTGTCCGGGGTGTAGTAGGAAAGCCCGTGGCCGCGCTTCTCGGCTTCCAACAGCAGCGCGAAGGTCGAATCGCCAGATATGTTGATGCGCGCGATGGGGTCCATCTGGACGGCGACGTTCAATTTCATCTTGGAGGTCCGGGTGCCTTGAGGGAGGATGGTTTAAGGGCTGGCATCGAATGCCGCTAACAGATGGCGCGGCAAATGCCGCGGCGCAATCAGCATGGCGTCAAAACGCAGCTCGAAATTCGCATGTTCGGGATGCGCGGCGAGCCAGGCCTGCGCGGCATCGTTGATCCGCGCCTGCTGGCGCGGCGTCACCGCAAAGGCCGCGTCATCCAGCGTGGCACGGGCCTTGACCTCGACAAAGGCCACAAGATTGCGCCGCTTGGCGACGATGTCGATCTCGCCATAGGGCGTGCGGAAGCGCTTTGCCAAAAAAATGCGGTAGCCTTTCGCCATCAGATAGGCGGCGGCCCGGCTTTCGGCGGAAAGGCCGGTGCGAAACGCCGCTACCCGCGCCGGTGATGCCTCGTCAGGCTCCGCCATGGCCGCCTTTCGCGTGCATATCCTTGTCAGTTTCCTTGTTAGTATCTTTGGCGAGTTCGAGCGCGCGGGCGTAGATCTCGCGGCGCGGCCGTCCCGACAGTTCGACCGCATGCGCCACCGCATCCTTGACGCTGCCAAGCCCAAGCTGGCTGCGCAAGAGATCGTCGAGCGCATCTTCCGTCATGACCCGTGCATCCGCCGCCGGCGGGCCGACCACCAGCACGAATTCGCCGCGCGTCTCGAGCTCGGCCGTGCCCCGCGCCAGCTCGCAAAGCGATGCGCGCCTGATTTCTTCATGCATCTTGGTCAGCTCGCGGCAGATCGCCGCCTCGCGCGCGCCCATGATATCGGCGAGATCGGCAAGCGTATCCTGCACGCGGTTACCGGATTCGAACAGCACCAGCGTCGCGTAGATCCGCGCCAGTTCTGCAAGCCGCGCGCGTCGCGCGGTTTGCTTTGACGGCAAAAACCCCTCGAAGAAGAACCGGTCGGTGGGAAGGGCTGCAACCGAAAGCGCCGTCAAAACCGAGGAAGCTCCGGGGAGTGCGCTCACGGCATGGCCGGCGGCACAGACCTCGCGCACCAGCTTGAAGCCGGGATCGGAAATCAGCGGCGTGCCGGCGTCCGAGACCAGCGCAATCGAAGCCCCCTCGGCCAGCCATTGCAGGATTTTTGGCCGCGCGGCTTCCGCGTTGTGTTCGTGATAGGGTTTGAGCTGCCCCGATATCACGTAGCGCTCGGTCAGGCGGCGCGTGATGCGGGTGTCCTCGCAGGCGATGATGTCGACGCCCGCGAGCGTTTCCAGCGCGCGAAGCGTGATGTCGCCGAGATTGCCAATCGGGGTCGCTACCAGATAAAGTCCGGGAACCGGTTTCGGCGCGGTCAGGCTCTGGCCGCCGACGGAAAATGTCCTGTTACGAGAACCCGGCTCGCCTTCAGTTCGGTATACGGAAGTGGCTTTTGCGCGCATAATGCCAATCTAGAGCGGACCCGGCGCTTATACCATTGCGGATGCAGTGCTGCGCTACCGCGAACGGAAGAGGGGTCCTGCATAGCAACCGCGCCGAGGCCACAATCCTTTTGTTTTGGTTAACTAATTCGTCGACAATACGCCCGAATCCGCCCTCCTGATCTTTGGAACGGCGAACATCCTGGCCGATTTCGGTCGGTCAAGAGAGTCGGTCAAGAGATAGAGACACCATGCTGGTCCCATTCGATCCCAAGGCTCCAACTTCGGAGGCTCCAACTTCGGAGGCTCCAACTTCGGAGTCCCAGCCTTCGGGTGCAACCCGGCGGACGGCGATCGGCTTGATCATCAGTGCGCCCCTGCTCGGGGCCTGCGCCGGCATGCAGCAGAGTTTTAGTCAGCTCAGCTCTTCGCAGGCGCAGGCCCCCTCGGGTCCGCCGCAGCAGCCGCTGGTCGCGGGCAATGGCCAGGTCAAGGTCGGACTAGTGCTGCCGCTGTCGGCATCCGGCAATGCCGGCGTCGCGGCGCTATCGATGAAGAACTCGGCCGAGATGGCGCTGGCGGAATTCCAGAACCCCAACGTCCAGCTCCTGATCAAGGATGATGGCGGCAATCCGCAAGGTGCGCAGCAAAGCACCCAGCAGGCGCTCGACGAAGGCGCCGAGATCATTCTGGGCCCGCTGTTTGCGTTGTCGGTTCCGGCGACCGCGCAACTGACGCGCACGCGCGGTGTTTCGGTGATCGCGTTCTCGACCGATTCGAGCATCGCCGGCCGCGGCGTCTATCTCCTGAGCTTCCTGCCGGAGTCCGACGTCAATCGTATCGTCGAATATTCGGCCAGCATCGGCAAGCGGTCGTTCGCAGCGTTGTTGCCGGACAATGCTTACGGCAACGTGGTGGAAGCCGCCTTCAAGCAGGCGGTCGGCCGCAAGGGCGGGCGGGTCGTAGCGTTCGAAAAATATGGCGCCGATCGCGCCGCTCCAGCGCGCGCGGTCGCGTCATCGCTTGGCACGGCGGACGCATTGCTTCTCGCCGATGACGGCGACGCCGTGGTGGCAGCCGCCGATGCCCTCACCGGAGCCGGGGCGAATTTGCGCAACATCCAGCTTCTCGGCACCGGGCTGTGGGACAATCCGCGGGTGTTTGCGAGCCCGGCGTTGCAAGGCGGCCTGTTCGCCGCGCCCGATCCGGCCGGTTTCCGCGCCTTCTCCAACCGCTACCGCGCCAAATATGGCGGCGAGCCGGTGCGCACTGCGACGCTCGCCTATGACTCGGTTGCGCTGGTCGCGGCATTGGCCCGAACGCAGGGGCCGACACGTTTTTCGTCCGACGTCCTGACCAATCCATCTGGTTTCGCCGGCATCGACGGCCTGTTCCGTTTCCGCGCCGACGGCACCAACGAGCGGGGACTAGCGGTGATGCGGGTCGGCTCGGGCGGCGGTGTGCCGGTCGCGGGATCGCCGAAAAGTTTTGGGGCGTAACTCTTTTTGGAGCATGATCTTTTTCCGAAAACCGGTTCCCACTTTTCGGGATCATGCTCTACGCAGCCAGATCGGCTACCACCGCGTCGAGCACCGGAAATCCGGCTTGCGTCACGCGCAGCCGCCCGCCTTCGTCGACCACGATCGCGCCTTCCTCGCGCAGTACCGCGACTCGATGCGGGTCGAGCGTCCGGCCCGATAACGCCTCATAGCGCTTGGGGTCGATGCCTTCGGCGAGCCGCAAACCCATCAGCAGAAATTCGTCGGCGCGCTCCTCGCTGTTGAGGAGATCGTCGGTCACGACGCCATGGCCGCCAGCCTCGACCCGCATCAGCCAGGTCTCGGGACGCTTCTCGGTCGCGGTCGCATGCCTGAGCCCGCCGATATCGAGCCGGCCATGCGCGCCCGGACCGATGCCGGCATATTCCTCAGCCCGCCAATAGACCAGATTGTGCCGGCACTGCGCGCCCTCGCGCGCGTGATTGGAGATTTCATAGGCCGGCAGGCCGCGCGCCGTGCAGACCTCCTGCGTGACATCGTAGAGCGCACGCGCGGTCGCCTCATCCGGCGTCTTCAATTTGCCCGCGGCATGAAGGGCAAAGAACGGCGTGCCTTCCTCGATCGTCAGCTGATACAGCGACAGATGCTCGGCGGCTTCCGCGATCGCGAGTTTTAGCTCGTCGGCCCACATCCCGGGAGCCTGACCGGGCCGAGCATAAATGAGATCGAACGAATAGTGCTGGAAGGCGCGGCGCGCGATTTTGACGGCATCGAGCGCTTCGCGCGCGGTGTGCAGGCGTCCCAATTCCTTCAGTGACGCATCATCCAGGGCCTGCACGCCGAGCGACACCCGGTTGACGCCGGCTGAGCGGTAGCCGGCAAAACGCGTCGCCTCGACGCTGGTGGGATTGGCTTCCAGCGTGACTTCGGCACCGTCAGCGATGCGCCAGTGCTTGCCGATCGCATCCAGGATCGCGCCGACGGTTCGAGGTTGCATCAGCGACGGTGTGCCGCCGCCAAGAAAGATCGAACTGACGTCGCGGCCCGGCACCCGGCTAGCCGTGGTCTCGATCTCGCGGGCAAAGGCGTAGGCAAAGCGATCCTCGTCGATCGCAGTATGCCTCACATGGCTGTTGAAATCGCAATACGGGCATTTCGACAGGCAAAACGGCCAGTGCACATAGACGCCGAACGCCTCTTTTCTCTCCCCCGCTTGCGGGGGAGAGAAAGGGTTAGGACCCTCAGCGCGGCGCAAGGCAGATCTCCGCGAGCTTGACGAAGGCGCGGGCGCGGTGCGACAGGCCGAGGCCGAGCGGCGGCAGGCCGTGTTTCTCGATGGAGGTCATCTCGCCGAAGGTACGCTGAAATCCGTCCGGCATGAACATCGGATCGTAGCCGAAGCCGGCCGTACCGCGCGGCGGCCACACCAAAGTTCCATCGGCGCGCGCCTCGACCTCCTCGAGATGATCGTCGGGCCAGGCGACGCACAAGGCCGAGACGAAGTGCGCTCTTCGTTGCCCTGGCGTCGTCGCGCCGCGCTCCTGCAACAGCCGCTCGATCCGCGTCATCGCGACCGTAAAATCCTTGGTCGGCCCCGCCCAGCGCGCGGAGAAAATCCCGGGCGCGCCGTCGAGCGCGTCGACCACAATTCCGGAATCATCGGCGAAGGCCGGAAGCCGCGCCGCGTTCGCCGCTGCGACCGCCTTGATCCTCGCATTGGCGCGAAAGCTGTCGCCGGTCTCCTCCGGCTCGGAAAGGCCGAGCTCGCCGGCCGAGACCACCACGACGCCGTGCGGCGCCAAGAGGTCGCGCATCTCGGCGAGCTTGCCCGGATTGTGGGTCGCGATCACGAGCTTGCCTGTAATGGGGCGATGCATAGCCAATTTGATTACGCGACCGCGAGCTTCTGCAGGTCCACCAGCCGCGCCACGCCTTTTTTCGCCAGCGCGATCAGCGCCAAAAATTCACCTTCCGAGAACGGGGTCTTTTCCGCGGTGCCCTGCACCTCGACGATGCGGCCGTCTCCGGTCATCACGAAATTGGCGTCGGTGTCGGCCTCGGAATCCTCGGCGTAATCGAGATCGAGCACCGGCGTGCCGTTGTAGATGCCGCAGGAGATCGCGGCGACGTTGTCGCGCAGCACATTGGCCTTGAGCATGTTGCGGTTCTTCATCCAGGAGATGCAGTCGGCGAGCGCGACCCAGGCGCCAGTGATCGAAGCCGTGCGCGTGCCGCCGTCGGCCTGCAGCACGTCGCAGTCGACGGTGATCTGACGCTCGCCCAGCGCCTCGAGGTCGATGGTGGCGCGCAAGGAGCGGCCGATCAGGCGCTGGATTTCGACGGTGCGGCCATTCTGCTTGCCGACGGAAGCCTCGCGGCGGGTGCGTTCCAGCGTGGCGCGCGGCAGCATGCCATATTCCGCCGTGACCCAGCCCCGGCCCTGGCCCTTGAGCCATGGCGGCAGCCGATCTTCCAGCGTCGCCGTCACCAGCACATGGGTGTCGCCGAATTTCACCAGGCAGGAACCCTCGGCATATTTGACGACGCCGCGTTCCAGCGACACGGCGCGCAATTCATCTGGTGCACGGCGGCTTGGCCGCATGGGAATTCTCCGAAAATCCGCAAGGTTAATGGCTTGCGGTGCTTGTAGGAGGGGGAACGGCCAGCGGCAAGAGCGTTTGCGTCCGAATGGACGCTTGTCAGCGGCCCGCCGGATCGACAAGTTAGGGCGTATAAGGAGTTAGCCGTGGCCCACCACGATCCGATTGGCCTGATCGCGCCGAATGCGGGCTTAGCCCAGCTCAACGAGCGCTCTCGCGACATATTTCGTCAAATCGTCGAGAGCTATCTCGCGACCGGCGAGCCGGTCGGCTCGCGCAATATTTCCCGCCTGATCGCCGTGCCGCTGTCGCCGGCCTCGGTGCGCAATGTGATGGCCGATCTCGAGCAACTCGGTCTGATTTACGCCCCCCACACCTCGGCCGGCCGGTTGCCGACCGAACTCGGATTGCGGTTCTTCGTCGACGCCTTGATGCAGATCGGCGACCTCACCGAAGCCGAGCGGCAGTCGATCCAGAACCAGTTGGCGTCCGTCGGCCGGGCACAGTCGGTCGAGGCAGCCCTTGGCGAGGCGCTGACGCGGCTGTCCGGCCTGACCCGGGCCGCGGCGGTGGTATTGACCGCCAAATCCAATGTGCGCCTGAAGCACATCGAATTCGTGCGGCTGGAACCGGAGCGCGCGCTGGTGGTGCTGGTCTCCGAGGACGGCCAGGTCGAAAATCGCGTACTGGCCTTGCCGCCCGGCGTTCCCTCTTCCGCGCTCACCGAAGCCACCAACTTCCTCAACGCGCGCATCAGAGGGCGCACGCTGGCGGAGGCCCGTCTCGAGCTTGAGACCGCGCTGGCGCAGAGCCGCGCCGAACTCGATCAGCTCACCCAGAAGGTCATCGCGGCCGGGATCGCGAGCTGGTCCGGCGGCGACAGCGAGGACCGGCAATTGATCGTGCGCGGCCACGCCAATCTACTCGAAGACCTGCATGCGCTCGAAGATCTGGAGCGGGTGAAATCGCTGTTCGACGATCTCGAGACCAAGCGCGGCGTGATCGACCTGTTGGGACGCGCGGAACGCGCCGAGGGCGTGCGGATTTTCATCGGGTCGGAAAACAAGCTGTTCTCGTTGTCGGGTTCCGCGACGATCATTGCCCCCTATGGCGACGGCGCCGGTCATATCGTCGGCGTTCTCGGCGTGATCGGGCCAACCCGGCTCAACTATGCCCGGGTGATACCGACGGTGGACTACGCCGCGCGCATCGTGAGCAAGATGCTGGGCGGCTGATCGACCCCGAAGTCGGGCGGGTTATGCTTGATTTTCGGCGCCTAAAGCACGATATCCGGGCCGAGAACCCCCACATTGACCCGATCCAAGACGATTTTTTCGAAAAGGCAATCCATGACCGATCCCAACCGGCAGAACGATGAACCGGTGACCCCGGCGCAGGCTGGCGAGCCCGTGGTGTCGAAGCCCTATGTAATGCCCGACGATCCCGAACCGGGCTCGGTGGAAGCGCTCGCCAAGGAAGCCGCTGACGCCCGCGACAAGGTGCTGCGCACGCTGGCTGAGATGGAGAACCTGCGCAAGCGCACCAGCCGCGAGGTCGCCGATGCCAGGGTCTACGGCATCACCGGCTTTGCGCGCGACGTGCTTGATATCGCCGACAATCTGCAGCGCGCGCTCGACGCGGTTCCGGCCGAGGCGAAGGCCGCCGCCGATCCCGGCCTGAAAGCCTTGATCGAGGGCGTTGAATTGACCGAACGCTCGCTGCTCAATGCGCTGGAAAAGAACGGCGTCAAGAAATTCGACCCGTCCGGCGAAAAATTCGATCCGAATTTCCAGCAGGCGATGTACGAGGTTCCCGATCCGTCGGTGCCCTCGGGCACGGTGGTGCAGGTGGTGCAGGCCGGTTACATGATCGGCGATCGCGTGCTGCGCCCGGCACTGGTCGGGGTCGCCAAGGGCGGGGCGAAGTCCGCTCCGGTCAGCGGCAATGAGCCGAACAGTGCAGCCTAGAGCCTTTTCCGTTCCGATTGAATCGGAACGGAGGCTCTCTTTCTTGTTTTGACGCGTTTTCTTCGCGCGAACCGGTATCCACCCCGGATCAGATCCGGGGCAGGTTTTTGCTGGAAAACGCTCTAGCCAGATGCCCTCTGCCAGGGTTGTTGCGCCATTTCAAAAGTCAGGCCCGCGGCAAAGCGGATGGATCCGCGCGGGCCGTCTTATCTCAGGCTACAGCCCGTTGCGGCAATATGGCGGGTTGGTTGATGTCTTCAAATTCCTGCTCGGCTTGTGCCTTGGCGGTCTTGAGGATCTCGACGGCATCGGCGATGTTGTTCTCCGAGTGATTGGCCATCACCTGCATTCGGACGCGCGCAGCTCCTTTCGGAACGGCCGGGAATTCAACCAGATTGGCGATCAGTCCGAGCTCCGGCAAGCGCCTGCTCACTAGACGGGCGAGGCCTTCCGTTCCCATCTTGACGCAGACGATCGCGGATGGGTCGCCGTAATAATCGAGACCGGCTTCACGCAGTTGATGGCGAAGGGTCAGGATGTTTGCCATCAATGCCAGACGTTGCACGCGTCCCTCAACCGATTCCACGATTTCGAACGCTTTCAGAATGGTGGCCGCCTGCACGGGCGAAAGCGCATTCGAGAATGTCGCGGGCGCGCTATAAAAGCGGAGATACTCCTTCACCGCGCGGCTCTTGCAGGCGACGAAGCCGCCATTTGACGCGAAGGTCTTGGAAAAACTGCCCATCACGATATCGATCTTGCCCAACATATTCTGGATGCCGATGTGTCCTCGGCCGTCCTTGCCGAGGCAGCCCAGATCGTGCGCAACGTCCACAACCAGGGTCGCGTTGAACTCGTGGCAGAGCGCCTGAAGCGCAGGCAGATCCGGGGTATCTGAGTCCATCGAGAAGAGGCCCTCGGTAACGACCAGAATGCCATTCTCTTTGTCCTTTGCCCTGATCTTGGTCAGGATGTTTCGGCAATATTCATTATCGAGGTGGCGGAACAGGTGAACGTTGTTGGTCGCGGCGTTAGCCCCTTCCTGGAGACAGGAATGCGATAGCATGTCCATCACCACATGGTCCGCGGAGCGCACAAGACCCTTGATCACGCCGAAACCGGCAGCCCAGCCGGTCGGGTACAGCACAACTTCTTCCATTCCAAGGAATTCGGCGATCTTGCGCTCGAGCGCGACGGAGTAGGACGTATTGCCGACCAGGGCCGGCGAACCGGCGCTGTGCACGCCGCAGCGTTCGATCGTCTCTTTGGCGGTTGCCTTGATTCCGGCATGCGACGACAGGCTCAGATAGTCTTGCGAGGCAAAATTTACGCCGCGCATCTTGTTGCCGCTATCATCCTGTGCCCAGCAAACCGTGTTAGGTCCATCTTCGGTCGCGCGAGAAAATGGCCAGAGGTCATTTTGACGACGCAGATCTTGCCATTTGAAAAAGCCTTCGGTGCGCCGGAGAAGGTCTGCCCCACCGGGCACGCGGAAATCTCTCATGCTGCCCGTCAATGCGGCAGGCGGAATACGGGCGCGGGTATCGTCTGACATCATTAATCCCTGTTCGGCGTTTTTGGATTTTTTGCCGTCTGGGGCGAACGATGATCGACCGAAATTAATATTCTGTTCTGCCGAAGCGGTCTAAATGGTTCAGAACAAGTTAAATCAAGCAAAAGCTAATGGGATTCGATCGGCGTGTCTTGGACTTACGAGTTACTTCAAAATTCTTAACCCAATTAAATTCAAAAAAATTCTCAACCCAATTGTATTCAAATGCGCGCGCGCAAGCATAGGAATTGCGGCAAACATATCGGCTGGTGTCGACCTCCGAGCGCCAGATCGAGCGAGCACGCGACCATCCAGGGCCAGAAGTCAGGCGATGGCGCTTTTGCTCTGGTTTGCAGGCAGGCAGGCCCGAATTTTGCCGAGCAGCCGCTGCATATCGACCGGCTTGGTATCGAAATCGGAACATCCGACCTCGACGCTCTTGTCGCGATCGCTGGCCAGCGCGTGGGCCGTCAACGCAACGATTGGAATTGCTGACGTCGCAGGATTAGCTTTGATCAGCTGGGTCGCTTCCCAGCCGTCCATTTCGCCCAATGCGACGTCCATCAGGATCAGATCTGGCATCTCGCTCGAAGCCATCGCAACGCCCGCCGCGCCATCGTGAGCACAACAGACCGTGAAGCCGTGACGCTGTAGGCGCCGCGTCAGCAAGTCGCGGTTGATCGCATTGTCTTCAACCAGCAGGATTTTGTGCATTGGTCGTTTCCGCGGTCGATTGCAGAGCGAAATCGGAGGCCGCGGGGACGAGCGTCGCGGAAGCGAATGCATCCTGTTTGCGCCGGCCAGTCAGCAGCGGCATCCTGATTGTGAAGCGGCTTCCTTTTGCGAGCTCGCTCTCGACGAAAATCTCCCCGCCCATCAGCTTGCAGAGTTTTTGGCTGAGGGCCAATCCCAGTCCGGTGCCGCCGTATTTGCTGGTGCTGGAATCGTCGATGACGGTGAATTTTTCGAAAAGCCTGGTGATCTGATCCGAAGCAATGCCGATACCCGTGTCGATGATATGGATCACAAGATCATCACCTGGTTCAGCGAGCCGGCGCTCCGCAACAAACTCGACCTTACCGTCGTGAGTGAACTTTACCGCGTTATCAAGTAACTGACCGACCATATTGCGGAGCTTGCTGGCGTCACAGAAGGCCATTCCAAGATCAGGAGCGATGGTGCAGCGAATATCGTTGCCGTTCTTCTTGGCCGCCGGTCTCACTACGTCGACAATCTCGCCGAATAAATCGGCCAGGCTGGTCTCCTCCAGGTCCAGGTCCATCTTGCCAGCCTCGATCTTCGACAGGTCGAGTATCTCGTTGACGAGCTTGAGCAGATGCTGGCCCGCGCCGTGAATCCTGTTCAAATCCGCGATGCTTTCGCTGTCGCCTTCTTCCTTGGCGTCCTCAAGCAAGACCTCGCTGTAGCCAATCACCGCATGCAGCGGTGTTCGCAACTCGTGGCTCATCTTGGCGAGGAATTCGGCCTTGGCGGCGCCCGCCCGCTCGGCTTCCTCCGTCGCCTGGCGCAGCGCCGCTGCGGTCGCCATATGCTGGCGCATTTCGCCTTCAAGTTCGGTCTGTGAAGCCTGTATCTTGGCGTAATAGAGCGCCATCATCGCGACGTAGATCGAGGCAGCGATGGTCGAGACAAGTCCCAGACCTTGCATTGCTGCAACCGGCAGACCGTTCTTGAGATGGTAACCATACAAATAAAAGGCGCTGAAGATCGCCAGGTTGGCGGCAAACATGGCCATCACGATCAAGCGAAGCGACTTGGATGAACCCAGGTAGAAGAACGCCAGCAGTGGAATAACAAGCACCCACGGCAACGTCGGGGACGTTACGCCACCGTAGAAGTAGCAACTCCAGAGAATACAAAATATCAGGTTTTGGATCGAAACCAGCGCGAGAGGATTGTAGGGCGCGCCAGCCCGTAGCACGAACGGAAATATCCAGAACGCCGTGATTGAAATTGCCAGCACCGCAACCTGGTATCCTGGCGCTGGGTCAAGCACAAACAGCGCTATAGGCACGACGTTTCCAATGAACGGGCCGAGAATATGGCTGACCAGAAAGACATGCGCGCGATTTCGCGCATCGCGGTCGCCGACGAACTCGGCCGGAATAAAATAGTTCACAAGGCGTTCGAGGGACGCAAGCAATTTTGCGAGTTTGGCTTTCATGAAATTCGCCGCGCCTTCTGCATTAGTCTTGAAGAGCGGCCGCCGTGTTCGTTTCTCGCAACACCGCGCAGCCGGTACCGAGCACATTTCCGCTCCGGGCAGCAGATTTTCAGGTTCCGCTTAAGGCCGCGTTAATCGGCGGAGCGGTGGCTTAAACCAAATATTAAAGGCACTTACGCTAGCGTCCCCGGTCCGACAGAAGTCATCGGGGGCGGCGGGAAATGCTGATCTGGAAACAACTTGTCGCGTTGATCGACTGGTTTATACCGACCGCGGCGAAAACTGAACGCTCTGAACATGGCCTCGCGCAAAACTTCGTCTTCACGCACCTCTTCGGCCCCCTGCTGTCGCAATCGATCGCCCTGTTTCTATATCTCAGCGATCCGCATCCCGGCATTGCCTGCTGGACGGTGATTGGCTGCATATGGTTGTTCTGGACGTTGCCGTTTGTCTACAAGGCAACAGGCAATCTGCAACTGTCGGCGCTGATCTCCGTCGAATTGCTCGCCTTTACGTCGCTATTTGGCGCCTTTTTTTACGGTGGGGTAAGCTCGCCGTTTCTGCCGTGGCTGATTATCGCACTCCTGCTTGGCTTCTTCTACCTGTCCGAACGACCAGTCCTTGTTGTCGGATTGTTCACTCTGAACATTCTTGGTTTCTGCCTCGCTTACCTTCAGTGGGGATTTCCCGAACTCGTGCCGCAGCAGCAGCTTGCGACGGTCGGGTGGATCTCCATTCTGTCGGCGACAATCTACATGTCTTGGATGGCGATCTATTACGCCAATATGATTGCAATGCGCTCCGACCTCGAACGCGAAGCGGAACGGCATCGCGAGACTGCAATCCGTCTGCGCGAGGCCAAAGATCTGGCCGACATAGCCAATCGCGCAAAGTCGATCTTCCTTGCCAAGATGAGCCACGAGTTGCGAACGCCGTTAAATGCCGTAATCGGATTCAGCGAAATTCTCTTGGAAGACGTCGACCTGGACGGCAGGAATCGTCACAAGAAAAGTGACCTTGAGCGCATCAATTCGGCCGGCAAGCACCTGTTGTCGCTGGTGACTGACGTACTGGACCTGTCGAAAATCGAGTCGAACTTAATCGAGTTGAAGATCGAGCAATTCGACCTCAACGAGATGGTCCAGGAGGTGATTGCCAATATCCAGCCGATGGTTTCTGAAAAGGGCAACAGGCTGGTGGTCAAATGCCCCAAAAACCTCGGAATCGTCTCGACCGATCAAACCAAGTTGCGACAGGCGGCGTTAAATCTGATGAGCAATGCCGCCAAGTTCACCCAAGGCGGAACGATCACGTTATCCGTGCAGCGCCGCAAGAGTCAGGCCGGGGACTGGATCGAAATTCAGGTACTGGATACTGGAATCGGCATCGCTCAGTCGGATATCGGGTGCCTCTTCCAGAATTTCGGCCAGGCCAATCGCACCACTTCCAGCAAATACGGCGGAACCGGTCTTGGTCTGGCGTTGAGCCAAAAGTTGTGCGCGCTTTTGGGCGGTGGAATTTCCGCGACAAGCGAGCTTGGCCAGGGATCGTGCTTTACGATCCGCGTGCTCGCATGGATGAACCAAGACTGCAGCGACGATGAAAGCTTTTCTGGAACAATGCCGCAACCCGCAAATGCATTGGCGGTCTGAAAGATAATCTAATGCCTGCATCGAAAGCCCCAACGCCGCGCGATATAATGATGCGGCCAGACGCTCACCAACCCGCTACGACCGACGGAAACGCCGGTGTCCGTCATCGTTTGCTCATAGTAGACGACGTCAACGATAACCGCACCCTCCTGACGCGGCGCTTTGAACGTCGCGGCTTCGAAGTGGTAGAGGCAGACAGCGGGTTCGCCGCGCTCGAATTGATCGACAGGGAACCATTCGACCTGGTCCTTCTCGACGTCATGATGCCGGGGATCGACGGCATCGAAACCCTCAGGCGAATTCGTAAACAGAAGTCAGCGTCTGCGTTGCCCGTCATCATGGTGACGGCAAAAACGGGGACCAACCATATCGTAGATGCACTCGAACTTGGTGCCAACGACTATGTCACCAAGCCGGTCGATTTTGCTGTCGCATTTGCCCGCGTCAATACTCAGATCGGCCGGAAGCGTGCGGAACAGCAGGTATTGTTGGCCAACGAGGCGCTGCGTAAAGCTAATGAAGAACTGGAACGTCGGGTAGAGGAGCGGACTGGCCGCCTTGTTGAGGTCAACCAGCGGCTCAAGGTGGAGATTGCAAATCGCGAAGAATCGCAGGCCAAGTCGCAATATCTAGCGTACCACGACTCGTTGACCGGACTTGGCAATCGTCTCTTGTTCAAGGATCAGCTTGAAAAGGCGCTCAACGATGTTTCAGTCACGCCGCATCCCGTGGCGGTTTTGTTCTTGGATCTCGACGGCTTCAAGGCGGTCAATGACACTTTGGGTCACTCCATCGGCGATCTGCTCTTGAAATCAGTTGCGGCCAAACTGCGCGACATTCTTCAACGAACGGATCGCATCGCAAGACTTGGCGGCGATGAATTTGCGATCTTGCAAGTTTCAGCCCCCCAGCCCGGGTCGTCCATAGCTTTGGCGGAAAAAATCATCGAAATTGTCGGTCAACCGTGTTGCATCGACGGTCACGATGTAACGGTGGGGGCCAGCATTGGGATCGCTGTTGCGCACCCAGGCGATATCAATACAGAAACCTTCCTAAAGAGCGCTGATCTCGCAATGTACAGCGCGAAATCCGAAGGTCGCGGTACTTATCGCATGTTCGATCCGGAAATGGACGCGATCGTTCAGGCGCGGCGCGGTCTGGAACGAGATATGCGCACCGCACTTGTGCAAGACGGATTCAGGCTCTTCTATCAACCGCTTGTCAATTTGCAGACCAAGAAAGTAACCACCTTCGAGGCGTTGATGCGATGGCAGCACCCCGCGCGCGGCTCGGTGCCTCCCTCCATATTTATTCCGGTCGCGGAGGAGATGGGTCTGATTGTCCAACTTGGTGAATGGGCATTGAGGCAGGCATGCATGGAAGCGATGGAATGGCCAGATGGAATCTGCGTTTCAGTCAACTTGTCGCCTCTGCAATTTTCCAAGGGCAATCTCGTTTCCACGGTAATGAGCGCTTTGGCTTCGTCGGGATTGCCGGCGTCCCGTCTCGAGCTCGAAATCACAGAATCTGTATTGCTGGAGAAGTCGGAACGCAATATCTCGATACTCAATCAGCTGCGGCACCTGGGCGTTCGAATTTCGATGGATGATTTCGGCACCGGTTATTCCAGTATTGGCTATCTTCGTAGTTTTCCATTCGACAAGATCAAGATTGATCGATCATTTGTCAAAGATGTGCTCGTCGACGAAGGAAGCCTCGCAATTGTCCGCGCGATCGCTGGGTTAGGAGTAAGCTTCGGCATGATCACCACTGCCGAAGGCGTCGAGACCGTGGAGCAAATGCAGCGTTTGAATCTCGAAGGCTGCATTGAGGTTCAAGGATATCTATTCAGCAAACCCATACCATCCAACGAGATTGCTGGGCTGCTTGAGAATTTGGCCGATAGACGATCAGGGCCCAATGCTTCCGGCGTGTAATATCGGCGCGGGATGCTCGCTCAATCAGCTTCGCGGCTGAATTCCATCGCGCACGGCGCGGAACCGTGGAAAGGCGCTCGACCATTGGTCGCGTGGGGCGCTGCCAATGATGCGCAGCGCGTTCGCGTTGCCGAACCGCAGCCATTGCACCACGGTCACGGCCGTATTGTCCTTGCCGCTGGTCGCATCGATACGGGTCTCATATCCGGGCATGCCGTCGATGCGGATCGGCTCCGACATTGTGATCCGCGCGTCGCGCACGCCGGGGATCGATGTCGCGGTCTGTTGCGCGAACCGGCCGCGGTCGTCCGGCTGTGCCGCTGTCGTGCCGATCAGGCCGATCACCATGAAGGGGGCGGGTTCGAAGCCGGCCGCCTCGTCATTATCGGCGAGGATGACGGCGGCGCCGGGCGCGAGCGTGCGGATGTTCTTGAAGTTGCCGAGCTCGGTGACCTTGAACGGCATCAATCCAAGCTGCTCTTCGACTGGAACCTCCTTACGGATCGTCGCCGACGCGAACATCTGGCGGACCGCATCATCGCTGTAGATCTTGCTCGCATTCTCGGGAACCTGCACGGCGACATAGCCGGAGAAGGTGATGCCCGGCAGGATCATCGAATAACGCCGCACGCTGGTCGCGCCGTCCTTTGCGTTTTCGGCGGTGTAGTAGGCAAGGCCCGCCGGCGACTCGATGCTCTCCGGCTTGATGCCGTTGGTGCCGGCGGGGTTGGCTTTGAACGCATTCGCCACCTCGCCATAGGCCTCCGCCGGAAGCTCCGTCACTAGCACCTTGACGCTGTGGTCCTCGCTCTCAAAACCGGCGAAGGCCTTGGCCGGAACGAGGCCGACCAGCGGCGTCAAGCCGACCCGGGCCCCCGGCGGGAAGACCGTTTCGCCCGCGAAGGCGGACGAATTGGCGGCAAAGAGGAGGGCAACCGCGGTGAGGAGGCGAAGGGGCTTCATGGGCAACCTGCTTGGCTTGCTATTCGAGGCCGCTCAATGGTCGGCCGTCGCGGCCCCTTCCGAAAGGGGTCTGTTTCGGACGCCGCTTTTAACGGTTTTGCCGGTCCGGCAACAGGGTCAGTCGCGCGGAGGCCAAGGGCGGGCCGGGGCGCGGGTGAACCGACACGATCTTTCAAAGACCAATGTTTTCATGGCTCAAGGTTGCGTCCGGTCCTTGCGGGCCGGTACCCCCCTCCTATATGAGGCTCACCGTCGCAATATCGCGAGTATTTGATCTAAGGGGTTTGGATCGGGCGCCGTCAGGGCCCAGCCGACCTGCCTCAAAAAGAGGGATATCTGGACCATGGGAAAGGTCATTGGGATCGATCTCGGCACCACGAATTCGTGCGTCGCCGTAATGGATGGCAAAACAGCCA
>Ga0210401_10002955_pt1 | contig 18407 bp, 20 predicted proteins | sample IncBWH32MmetaG_FD_150866 | JGI IMG/M metagenome (GOLD analysis project Ga0210401, IMG submission 150866) | Forest soil microbial communities from Barre Woods Harvard Forest LTER site, Petersham, Massachusetts, United States - Inc-BW-H-32-M | ecosystem: Environmental > Terrestrial > Soil >... | reverse complement strand
GGAGCCGGAACTCACTTCCAGTGGATCCTGGGCGAGCCCAATCACCAACAGCTTTCCTCTTACGGCGAGTCCTTTCAAGAGACCGGACATCGCCTTGCCGCTTGGAGCTGTGGCGAGGATGGCGTCGGCTCCGCCAAGTGCTCGCAGCTTGGCTCCGGCGTCTTCCGCCCCGCTGTCGATGTATTGGTGCGCGCCGAGTTCTTTTGCAAGCTTCTCCGACTCCGGACCTAGACCAATGGCGACAGTCCTGAATCCCATCCTTCTCGCGTACTGAATCCCGAGGTGACCGAGTCCGCCAACACCTTGGATTGCGACGAGCGCACCGGCACGCAAGCCGGCATTTCGCAGGGCATTAAATGTCGTCACACCTGCACATAACAGTGGTGCTCCCTTGACGGCCTCGAGACCGTCCGGAATCGTCACCGTGGTGCGCGCTTCAATCATCATGACTTCCGCATACCCGCCGTCGATCATGATGCCGGTGAGCACCGCATTGGCACAGTTGACAAAGTCTCCGCGGAGGCATGAAAGGCAGGTGTCGTCCCATCCACCACAGATCCCAACACCTACCCGCTGACCTACGGAGCGGGTCGTAACATTTGAGCCGACGGCATCGATGCGCCCGATGACCTCATGCCCAGGTACGCGCGGATAGGTAAGGTTAGGGAATTCTCCGTTTATAAGCAGGCTGTCGGTATGGCACACGCCACAAGCCTCAACCCTGATGCGAACCTGATTAGGACCTGGATCTTGGAGCGGCCTGCTAACTTCGGTGAGGACTCCCGGTTTCGAGACCTCGATCGCTCTGTATGTTGCGTTCATATCGCCTCCGCTTTGACTCGGATGAAGTGCGAAACTCCGCCGCGAATTGCTTCAGGTGGTAATCGATGTGGATTTGAAGGAGCTTTCCCCATTCCGCGTACGACATTTTTCCGAACATGGGGTGCGGGCCCCAATCGCCAGCAACCCTTGCATGCCACGCAGCGGGCCCAATCTGCGACATTTTTGACCTCCCGTGTGATTGATTCATCATAGGTCAATCGCTGGCCGAAGGGAGGGCGCCCCAGTCGCCCGAAACGGCCGGTGCGACCGGCAGTCACCGCAATTGGCGATTGAGAAAGGCGTATGTCCGCTCGTGGGCGAGTGCTGCAGCCTCGGCGTTGTAATGCGCCCCACCATGCCGAGAGAAGGCATGATTCTGGCCCGGATAGCTGTAGACTGTGGCGTTTGGTTTCCTGGCAAGTGCCGTCTTAATCTCAGCTTGCGCCGGCTTTGAAATGAACTCATCCTCCTCGGCCAGGTGCATCAGCATCGGCGCGTTGAGCCCATCGATCTCTCCTAGATATTTCTCAGTGTCACCGCCGTGATAAGCGACCGCAGCGTCGACGCCATAACGCACGGCTGTCAGAAAGACCATCAGCGCGCCCAGGCAGTAGCCGAGGACGGCAACCATGGCGGTGCACCCTGGCAGCTTGGCCACAGCGTTGACGGTGTCCTTAACGTCCCTGGCGCCAGCGTCTCGGTCATAGGCCTGATAGAGACGAAGGCCGTGTTGCCAGTCGGCCTCGGAGGTCACGGTCAGGTCGACGCCCGGCTCCTGACGCCAGAATAGGTCGGGCGCGACCGCAAGGAAGCCTTGTTCCGCTATTTCATCGCACGTCTTTCGGATGTCGGCGTTCACCCCGAACAGTTCCTGCAGAACAACGACGGCGGAAGCCGGCGAGGCCTTCGGTCGCGCGATATAGGCACCAAACGCGCCGTCCCGTCCTTTGATCGTGATGTGATCCTTCATCATCGTGCTCTGCTCAGACATTGTGTCCTCCCCAGACGACGTTGATGTGCGCCTCCGCCGATGTCGTCAGAATCGGCGGAGGCCCAGATCTTGGCGAGCCGTCTCAGGATGGCGAGACCACCGTTGGCTCACGAAGCTATTAGTCGGCACCGCGAGCTACTTGTGAAACGGCGGAGGTGGCTGCCTCTTCGATGAGCTTGGCTGTTTCCTTCGGATGAGACATGTAGGCCACATGGCTGGCATTCACTTCGACCGTCTTGGCATTGGCGCGCTTCGCCATCATCCGCTCCTGGTCCGGATTGATCGATCGGTCTGCCGTGGCCACCATGTACCAGGTGGGCTTGGTCTTCCAGGCGGGACTCGTGACCTTGTGGGTGAACGAGTCGCCGGAGATCGGTACCTGCGATATCGCCATGAACGCTGCTTTATCCGGCGGAATGTCCGCAGCGAAGTCGGCCGCGAAATGCTCTTGGTCTATCCACCAGTTCCCGTTGCTATCCGGCTTGAATGCCTTGGACGCTTGCGGCACGGCCTGCTCGATCGACGCACAGCTCTCACCTTCATCGAGCGCAAAGGCGGCAATATAGACAAGTGCCGCAACTTTTGGATGATTGCCGGCCTCGGTGATGATGGACCCGCCATAACTGTGACCCACCAGAACCACTGGCCCGTCCATACCGTTGATGGCCGCCTTCGTATACTTTTGGTCGTCGGCGTACGAAGTCTCGGGGGGCTGCGGCACCGACACCTTGTACCCATCATTCTTGAGGATGTTAGCGACGGCTTCCCAACCGGAGCCGTCAGCAAAAGCTCCATGCACCAAGACCACATTCTTAACAAGCTGATTCATGACCATTCTCCTTTGTCGTTAAGATCTACTCGGACCTTTTTGATTCTCGATGTCGAACGCCGTAGCACCCAACCGCTCCTACCTGTGCGAAGAACGTGCTTCCCACTTGACCGTAAAGACCTGTCGGCTTCTTTGAAGTCGACCCGCGCATCAAGTTACGCGTACCCAATCACTCGGCTCTTGCAGGATTTCGCCGATTTTGTTGTTTATGCCGGAAGAATGTGCACATAACCTTGCCGGGGTGTGGAACCTGCTAAAGTGTTAGGAGTTGAGCGGTCTAAGAAGACGTGGAAGTTGAGCGCAACCTTCTGCGCGGTCGCCTGGGATCAGCCGAGGTCATCGGGCCCGATAACTTTCGTACTATGATAGCGTCGCCATCGTCCGGGGCTTAATCCGACCACCTGGCGGAACGTGCGCGTGAAGGCTGCCTGGTCTCCAAACCCAGACCGCATTGCGATGTCGACGATCGGTGTGGTCGTCTGCCTGAGTAATTGTTGGGCATGCTCAATGCGACGCTGAATCAGCCACTGGTGGGTTGAGATGCCGAAGGTCTCTTTGAATGAGCGGGTAAAATGACTCACGGACAAGGCGCACTCACGCGCAACCTCCATGAGCCGTATTCGGCCGTCCAAATTTTCGCACAGCAGTTCCGCCGCACGGCGCTTTTGCCAAGGCGCAAGGCCACCTTTTGAAAACTTGCCGACTTTTTGCAACACACCATACCGCTGAAGCAGATGCGCTCCCAGAATCAGGCTGAACTGATCCAGCGCAAGCAGCGAGGGGCCATCGCTGCGTCCGATGAAGGGCAGAACGCTCCTTGTCATTTGGGCTAAGACCAAATCGTCTTCAACAACCGATAACTTGTAGCTGTTTACGCGGCCAAAGCCAAAATCAGCCGCGATGTCGTCAAGCTCTACCCGCGGCATGGTGTAATGCACATAATCGAACGCCTTGCCGGCCCAGCAGCTTGGTTCTGAATCGAAATCGATGACATTGCTTTGAAAACGGAGGAATGATCGGCGTGTGGGTACAAGTTTGTCTGCGACCCACACTCGATAGCTATTCAACGGCAGAGATTTAAGGGAGATCGACACTAGGAGAGCCGGGACGCTCGACACCCTTGCGATTCGATCATGCAGCCCAGCTGTGGACTCAAGGCGCGTGATCGTAAAAGTACCTGGAGTTGGAACTGGCGGGGGTACCGAGGAAGTCCCATCGAATTTGATGTGAGTTGTAAATGGATCTTCGGACCATGCTTCGTCCGAGGGCGCAGAACCCCGATTCTGTTCGCGAGCGCGAATCGTACTCACGGCGACCTCCAAATCCGAGACGACCGGTCATCTTGTATCGATTCAAAAATACCATCACTGGGTGCATTTATTTTTGTGAGCTTAAGAAGAAACATCATTGTGATCAGAAATCACAAATTCAGTTCGTTTCGACAAGCCATGAACGAACGGTTCATCGCCACATCGGGGTAATGTCTAGTGCTCAGTATCGGGTCGCGCGTCGAGCGACCAAAACCCGTGAAATGCTCCTTCTTTCAGCCGGCAAGCTGTTTCAGGAAGTCGGCTACATTCGAGCGAGCATTCACCGCATCGCTGCGGCCGTGAATGCGCCTAAGGGCACTTTTTACAACTATTTCAGGAGCAAAGAAGAACTTGCCTCAACACTCGTCGATCGCCAATTTACCGCTATCTATCAATCACTTTCTCTAGCGCCGGGGGGGAGCGCATGCGATCAACTGAGGCAGCATTTCCACTTCTTAGCCATGGAGCCGCCGACGATCGCAATAGCTCCACTCCAATTGATTGCGATCTTTGCTGCCGAGGCTCCGGCAATCCCGCCCGACATCGGGCAAAGAATTGCCGATGGCATACACGTCTGGGATAGGCAGTTGGGCGACCTAATCTCACTCGCTCATATTGAGAAAGGAACCTCGGTCGCGCAAGACTCCACCAAACTAGCGTTATTCCTAACTACGTGCTGGTGTGGGGCGATCGTTCGTAGAAAGTCGAATCCTTCTTTCAATCTCGACGACGATTTTGTTCCGTTCGCGTTAGCTTTAATTTCTTTGAGTAAGCCGAAGCAAGGAAACCAGACCTAACGGACACCATTCAGCGCCGTCAAGGCAGCTAAAGAATCCATGTAATCTCTCCAATAAATTATCTTTCTATTTTCAATGGTGACGACCGAGATGAACCTGTTGTCATAGCCTGCACCACTGGAGAGAATTCTTCCGTGCACTTCGTACTCCAGGATCACGACGCGACGATCCTGAGAGCGATGCACGACAAGCGCATCGCCGGAGTGAAGCTTGATCGTCTTGCCGTATCCCGAGAGGGCAGCCATTAGGTTGGCTCGTCCTCGAATCATCACAGGCCAACCGGGGAAGTGATAGCGGGACTCAAAGGTTGCGTCTTCGGCGAATGTGTCGAAATAGTGTTTGCCGTCAACGAGTCCGCGTAGGCCTTCCATGACGACTTCGAAGAAGGGGTCCAGGGCTTCAAAAGCTTTGTATTCGGTTTTCGGCATCGTCACCTCTCAGGCCTTTGGCAAATTGGCATCGATGCCAGGATACGAGTTTCTTGGACCGATGGCACGGCCGAGCGCTCATGCACTCGGCCGAGTGCCACCGACGCCGAATACTGCTACCGAGCCGCAACCGCGCGGTCTGTTCTTGGCTCGAAGTATTGCGCCGCGTCGAGATCGGCGATAAGGCCGGTCCGCGTCGGCCGCCAGCCCAGCAGCTTTCGCGTTCGCTCACTCGACGCCGGGCTATCCATCAGCGCGAAATGCGCGAGCCAGCCAAAGTGCTCCGCTGCTTCCTCGGGAGATTTGCTGACCACCGGAACGTTCACACGACGGCCGATCGCCTGAGCGATTTCTCGAAACGGCACGCCCTCCTCGGCCACGGCGTTATATCTGGCTCCCGCAACACCTTTCTCGAGTACGAGCCTGTAAAGGCGCGCTGCGTCGAGGCGGTGCACCGCCGGCCAGCGGTTTGCGCCGGCGCCGGCGAAGATTGAGACGCCTTTCTCGCGAGCGATAGCGATGGCATAGGTGACGAGCCCTTGTTTCTCCGGATCGTGGACCTGAGGAAGGCGCACCACCGAAACGCACACGCCGCGTCCCGCAATCGAAGCCGCTGCCTCTTCTGACGCGATGCGTGGGATTGAACCGGGGCCGGAATATGGCGGATCGTCTTCCGTTGAGAGGCGCCCCGGCGTAGGACCCGCCATCCCGGTCCCGGAAGTGACGATCAAGGGTCGGTCGGAACCCTCGAGTGCGGAACCAAGCGCTTCGATGGCGCGCCTGTCGATCTCGCAGTTCTCCTTGAATTTCGAGAAGTCGTGGATGAAGGCAGTGTGGATCACGGCATCCGCAGCGGCCGCTCCGCTGCGCAGGCTTTCCAGATCTTCGAGATCGCCTCGATGCACCTCGGCGCCAGCCGCGATAAGGGACTTTGCGCCCGCATCTGAGCGAGTAAGACCGAGTACTTGATATCCTTCGTTGATGAGTTCCCGAACGATCGCAGAACCGATAAAGCCTGTTGCTCCAGTCACAAAGATTTTCATAGTCGCTCCTTCCTTTGCATGAAGTTATCGAAACACGGAACTAACGCGCCGACTGAGACCTCGCCTGAACGCTCCCGGCGATCGCGTTGATCTGGGCGAGGGCATCCGCAGGAAATTCTAAAGTTGCGGCACCGAGATTCTCGCGAAGATGGCTTATTGAAGAGGTGCCCGGAATCAGCAGAATGTTAGGAGAACGGTGCAAAAGCCAGGCAAGCGCGACCTGCATCTGGCTCGCCTGCATCGATGCCGCAACCTGATCGAGTGTCGACGATTGCAACGGCGTGAACCCTCCCAACGGGAAGAATGGGACGTAAGCGATCCCTTGCTCTGCGAGAGCGTCGATGAAGGTGTCGTCCTTGCGGCTTGCCACGTTGTAGAAGTTTTGGATGCAAACGATCTCCGTCATTCTCTGAGCTTCTTCGAATTGTGCGGGAGTTACGTTGCTCAGACCGATGTGGCGAATCAAGCCCTGACGCTTCAGATCGACAAGGGCACTCAAAGGAGCCTCGATCGATCCTTCCGACGGTTCCATCATTCCACCCACTCGAAGGTTGACGACGTCGAGAGCGTCGATGCCAAGATTCCGAAGGTTGTCGTGAACGCCGTCGATCAGCTCCTTGCGCGAAAGCGCATGTAGCCATGACTTATCTTCACCACGACGGGCTCCCAGCTTGGTGACAATGACCAAGTCAGCTGGATAGGGATGAAGTGCCTTCTTGATGATCTGATTGGTTGTATGCGGGCCGTAATAGTCGCTGGTGTCGATCTGGTTGACGCCAGATGCGATGGCCTCCCGCAGGACAGCAATCGCGGCGTCTACGTCTCGTGGAGGCCCCCATACCTCAGGGCCCGCAAGCTGCATCGCGCCGTAACCCATGCGGACCAGCTTGATTGGGGTGCCGGGAAGTGTAAAGCTGCCACCAAGCTTCGCCTGTTTTGTCATCGTGTTTCTCCCTTTTCTTGATCCGCTTTTTTGATTTTTCTTGCGTACGACATACGAACGGCTAGAAAGATTCTCCAACCATTTCTTCGCTTTTCTTCCAAAGCGCCTCCGCAGCGTTGGGATCAAGTGCATAAGCACGGACTCCTTCGCTTGTGGGGCTGATCGCTATATCTTCAGGGACCACTTGACCTACATGGCAGTTCTCACAGTATTTCCCACCAATTTCCCTGGCCGGAGCAACCACCGCTGCCCAGATCGAAGTCGCTGCGCCTTGAGGAATTGTCTTCCACGGGAAGGAACTCTTACCCTCCGCTGCAAGCTGTTTTTCCAATTGGTCCATCATCGCCTTTAACATGGACGGATCCATGTGGCGGCCTAACTCCGTCTGTATTACCCCAGGATGGACAGCAGCGGCACGAATATCTCGTGAGCGATAACGCTGGTCAAAGGCAACTGCAAAAAGGATGTTTGCGGTCTTCGATCTGCCATATGCCAAGAAGGGATCATACGGAGTTCTCTCAAAATTGGGATCGTCAAGGTTCACATTCGAGAAGCGGTGGCCTGCAGAGGCCAAGTTTACGACCCGTCCGCCTGCACGAAGAAGCCTTGCAATCCGGTTTACCAGGACGAAGTGGCCCAAGTGGTTGGTGCCGAACTGCATCTCGAAATGGTCGGTCGTATCGCTAAACGGCGTGGCCATCACGCCTGCGTTGGCGATGATCACGTCAAGCGGCTCGCCCTTTCGGAGCAGTTGATCGGCGCAGTTTCGGACGCTCGCAAGGCTGGCCAGATCGAGTTCGACGAGCTCAAAGCTTCCACCGTTCGCCGCCGCGGCCTTTCGTATTTGACTTGTCGCCGCCGCGGCCTTGGCCAAGTCGCGCGCTGTGCCAACTACGTTCGCGCCATGGGCGGCGAGTGACCGCGCCGTCTCCACGCCGATCCCGGCCGAAACGCCGGTCACCAGGATTCGCCTGCCATGTAGATCGATACCGGACAAAACTTCTTCTGTGGTTGATGTAGCTCCGAATGTTCCCACCATGTTTTTCTCCTTCTGCCAGCTGCTTGAGCAAGTGCCTATTGACAAGTGGCGACGGCTCGCATAAAACGGAGAGTGTCTCCGCACTAGATAAGATAGTCGGAGGGGCTCTCCGGTTACAAGTTTTTTTGAGTTTTTTGATATGCCGACGAAACGGTCACAACCCGCCCATCGAAAGCCCCGCGCCGACGCGCAGCGGAATCGCGAACGCATTTTGGAGGTTGCCAAGGAGGCGTTCACCCGGTCGGGCGCAGATGCCAGCCTGGACGACATTGCCAAACAGGCAGGTGTTGGGCCGGGGACTTTGTATCGCCACTTTCCGACGCGCGAGGAACTTCTACAGGCGGTTTATCGGTCCGAGTTGGAAAAGCTGGCCGCAGCAGAGCGAAAGTTCGCTGAAACCATGACACCGATCGAAGCGTTGCGAGCCTGGCTACTGCTCTTCGTTGATGCCATCGCGGCAAAACAGCTCATCGCCTCTGCGCTCAATACGCTGGTGGGCGATCACAAGAAAGTGTTCGCAGCTTCCTACGCTCAGATGCAGGAAGCGCTTCGCTCCCTGGTGAGGCGCGCAATCACGAACGGCGACATACGGAAAGACCTTGATCCTATGGATCTCCTTCGGGCTCTCGTCGGCATCGCCAACGTTTCGACCAGCCCGGACTGGCAGCAAAGCGCCAGGAGACTCGTCGATATCCTCATCACGGGTTCGCGACCGAACGGGCGATCCTGATGGGAGCACTTTCCCATATGGCTCTCAGAAGGGGCTGTTGCTGTTCTTCCACCGATTCTGCGGCGGAATAATAGAGAGCACGTCCCAATGCTCCGCAATTTTGCCGTTTTCAACTCGAAAAAGATCGTAGTTTGCCGTGGGCGGTTCGGTGCGTGCCTCGACCAGGCAAAGCACGAAATTGCCATCCGCAATATACCGGCGAGGTATCAGCACTTGGGTGGCGCCGGGCTTTACAACGCCGGACACCCGCGCTTTCATCTGTGCGGTCCCATCACCAACCTTGGAGGCATGCTGGACATAATGATCGCCGTCGATGAATTCATCGACACGATCAAAACGCAATTCAACGGTTACAGCTTGCTTGAAGTTGCGAACGAGAGTCCGATTCGCCTCCGTCTGTTTGCGATCGACAACAGCGGCCGGACCATCCACCTGCGTATGGCCGGACGGATTGGGACCGGCCTCGGCAGCTTGTCCGCCCCAATGTTCGACGATTTTGCCGTCCTTGAAGCGAAAGAGGTCAAACGCTATGACCGGCCCCGAAAAGCCGGGCCAGCCTTCGTATTTCGAATGAAGCATGACCATGTCGCCATCCACAAACGTGCGATAAATCGTAACGTTCGTCGCCGGAGAATTCGCTAGCTCGGCCACGAAGGCCCTCAGGCCGGGCAGGCCGTCCCCAATGTTCGGATCGTGTTGCACGAACGGCTCGGAAAAAAAGCGATCGAGGGCCGTGGAATCGCGATCTCGAAAAATCGCGATCGTTGCCTGCCGCGCTGTCGCACCCAGGTCGGGGGCGTCGGATTTCTTCCGGGCTTGCGACCGCGCCGGTGCATAACCGAACAGCAGAAACATAATTCCAATCAGAGCGGCGAGACGTGGCAACACCAGCAGTCGTCTGCGATTTTTCAGTTGCATCATGGCACCCTTGCCTCCATTCGTCCTTCCTTCCTCAGCCGATGCGATACTGACCACCGTCAACGACAATTGCCTGGCCGGTGATGAATGCCGCATCGTCGCTTGTCAAAAAAAGTACGGCACCTGTCACATCCTCGGGTTCTCCCAGCCGCTTAATCGCCTGCTGTTCCCACGTGGCGCGTTTTTGCTCTTCAGATTGGGGCGCGGTTGCCAGCGTATTCGTCAGGCCGGGCAAGACTGAGTTTGCGGTTATGCCATCGTTCGCAACATCATTTGCCAAACCTCTCATGAACCCAATGATTCCCATCTTTGTAGCAATGTAGTGGCTCATGCCGGGTATAGCCAAGCCCACCATATTCGACGAGATGCCGATGAACCGGCCCCACTTCTTCTTCCTCATCGCCGGCAAGAAATATTTCACGCTTAAAAAGTGTGAGTCTAAATTTGTAGCCATCGTCTTACGCCACGTCGGCAGATCCAGATCCTCGATGGAGCGATTTGGAAAATAACCCGCGTTATTGACAACAATATCGACCTCGCCCACATCACGGGTCTTGGCGGCCACCGAACGCCACTGCTCTTCCTGTGTTACATCAAGTTCAAGCGCGCATCCCGCGGGACCAATCTTATGGACGGTTTCGTGCGGAGGCTTGAGGTCGGTCGCAATCACCTTTGCGCCTCGGCTTGCCAATGCCAGCGCTATCGCTTGACCGATACCTTGAGCAGAGCCTGTGACCAACGCCACTCGGCCCTCGTGTGTTCTTATTGAGGTTTTCATCTGCTGTGCATTAGCGCTCGCGCGCCGTCTTTAGAGCTTCCGTCCACCAAAGAAGATCGTCGATCATGACATTCGCTTGCTTACCCAGCTCGGCGAGGCCTTTTTCCACATCCCCGCCCTGGAAATGCGCCCAAAGCGTTGCCACCGGAATATGAACCGAAGATCGAATCGGCGCCATTTGAATCTCGATCGCCGTCTCGCGTAGCTGCTGGACGGCTCGTGAACCCATGGCGCTACCATAGCTCACAAAGGCGGCGGTCTTGCGGTTCCATTCCGGGTAAACCCAATCGATTGCATTCTTCAGCACTGCGGAGGGACCGTAGTTGTATTCCGGCGTGACGAATATGAAGCCGTCCGACGCCGCGATTTGGCCGGTCCACTTCTTTACTACGTCGTGTTCGTAAGGCGGCCGGCCCGGCATAGCGGGCGGCAGGGGCGCGTCGAAGAAAGGCATCGGGAAGTCGCGAAGATCGAGCAGCGGCGCTTCAATCGCCTCTCTCTTCCGAAGCTCCTGATGAATCCATTGAGCCGGCTTTTCAGAGAACCGATTCTGGCGTGTGCTGCCAACGATTACGGAGATCGTCATCATGTTTTTTGCTCCTTGATGAGGGATAGCCTGGTTGTGCCCCGCGCTGCAGATAAATCTGGTACGCGCGATCTCTAGGCCACACGAAGCACGATCTTGCCGTGTGGCCTGCGTCTTGCCGCTCCCGGCCCACTGACGAGGCGACGCTGGACATTGCCGTCAGGCCGCGCAGATGGAACCCGCTGCCCTGCAGCGCGTGCGCGACCGCGCCGCCCTGATTGCCTGTCACTCCGGCGATGAGAATCGTTCGACCGGTCGTCATGGCTGAGACCTCCTCAAAGGTGGCGTAAGTTTGGTACTCGAGTCTGCCCTCAACTCCACCCGCGCTTTGCTTCGTTTGTTAGACTCCTCAGGCCCTTGGCTGCAAGCGCGACTGGAACAAACCGGTAAAGGCTGGTCGTACGTCGACGAAGATCAACGCCCACAGTATAGCCACTAGGAGCGCCAGCGGAAGCCCGCTCGGGGCCATCAAAGCGTGGAAAGAAAGAATGTTGACGATCACCGGCGCCAGCAGGGCCACCGCCAACGCTACGTAACGGTTGACCAGCAGAAGTACACCCGCGATGACCTGAAACCCGAAGATCACCCACAGGTAATGCGACACATAAAGGGAGCCCAGGAACTGTCCAGCAATGCCCCCCGGTGGAGGGAGAGGAATGAAGTTCAGGAAGCCGTTCAGGCCGAAAACGAGGAAGATCACACCTGCTAAGTATCGGGCGATTACGGAAGCGGTTCTCATAACCGGGTTCTCCTTTGCTTGATGACCATAAAGCATGACCCCAATTATATTGACGTCAATATATGTGATGGCGTACACTTCTGGAAGATTCAGGTTTTTTATGGCCCGAGGCATTCAAGGGACGGACCACGTCTGGCTGGTAATGATGAAGGCGATGCGCGCCCTGACAAGATACGCAGCCGCTGATATTGAAGAGACAGGACTCGGCCTCTCGGATTTCGCTGTGCTGGAAGTCCTTCTGCACAAAGGGCCTATGCCCGTCAATACGATAGGCCCAATCGTCGATCTGACCCCAGGCTCGATCAGTACCGCGGTTGACCGCCTCGTCGACAAGGGCTTGGTGAGCCGGGTCGAGAGTGCAGAAGACCGGCGAGTTCGGATCGTCGCCCTCACCCCACGCGGCAAGAACCTCATTGTTACAGCCTTCCGAACGCATTCAGGGCAGATGGGGAGAGTGTTCTCTGAACTGAGCCCTGATGAGCTTCGTGGCCTAGAAGCGGCGCTAAAAAAAATTGGGAAGCGCGCCGCGGCGCTGCTGGCGTAGAGGGGTTGAAGAGACTCAAGCAGACATCCATGAGAACTTCGCAGGGCAAAGTGTGGCTCAGGGCAGCTTATCGAAAAACATGTAGAGGGCGGCAATCCGACCGTCTCGGGAAATGATGAAATCAGTCCCGGCGTAAGCCGGCGCATCCCCAGGGCGGCCCGATACCCATCGGACCCTTCCGGCATCGCCCGATTCTTCGGGCTCAGCAATTGGCTGATATCGAAACTCAGGGTGAGTAGCCTTGACCGCCCCCGCGATGCGATCGATCGCGTCGCGGCCACGGATGGCGCCCTTGCTGGGATCGTAGAACACGCCATCTTCGGCCCAGATCTCGTCGATGGCCGCGCGCCGACGCGCGGGATCGTTTTCACCGAAGACGTCGCGAAGATTTCGGATCAGTAGCTCCGATATACTGTGTGGCATGGCTTGCGTCCTTTCGGCATCGAGTCCCCGTCGATCATGGTTACACACGCGCCGTTGCAGCAGCGAACTCCTTTTGGATGATCGGGACTACTCGAGTCCCCAGAAGTTCGATCGACCGTAACATCTTCTGATGCGGGAGCGCTGACACGCCCATTTGAAACGTAATGCGAGTGAGGCCGCCAAGGGCTTCATTGACGTAAAGTATTTTCTCCGCGGCCTTTTCTGGATCGCCAATGATCAACGCACCTGTGGGGCCGCACACCGCGTCGAATTGCGCCCGCGTCGTGGGGGGCCAGCCGCGTTCCTTTCCAATCTCCGTGAAGGTATGCGCGTAACCCGGATAGAAATCGTCCGCGGCCTGCCGGGTCGTGTCTCCCAGAAAACCGACGGCATGGAGTCCCACCATCAGTTTCTCGGGCCCGTGACCGGCTCGACGGCCGGTCTCCCGATAGAGATCGATCAGTGGACGAAAGCGTCGTGGCTCTCCACCGATAATGGCGACTGCCAGTGGGAGACCGAGTTCGCCTGCACGGACGAAAGAGGCCGGCGTGCCACCCACACCGACCCATATCGGCAGCGGATTTTGCAGTGGACGCGGATAGACCGCTTGGCCAGTGAGCGGGGCGCGATATTTGCCTGACCAGTGAACGCGGATGTCCTCGCGAATCTTCAAGAGCAGATTCAGCTTCTCGGAGAAGAGCGCGTCATAATCTTCCAGTTGGAAACCGAAGAGTGGAAACGACTCCACGAAGGAACCGCGGCCCGCGACGATCTCCGCGCGGCCATGTGAGATCAAGTCCAGAGTGGCGAACTCCTGGAAGACTCGAACCGGATCGGCTGCGCTTAGAACGGTTACCGCGCTCGAAAGTCGGATGTTTTTCGTTCGCGAGGCAGCCGCGCTCAGAATTACCGCCGGCGCTGAGTCGAGGAACTCGGCCCGATGATGTTCGCCGATGCCAAAAACATCCAGCCCGACCTGGTCGGCGAGCTCGATCTCTTCCAGAAGATTCTGCATCCGTTGGACGGGGCTGAGGCTGAGTCCGGTTGCTGGATCGGAGATGACTGCCCCAAAGCTGTCGATACCGATTTGCATGTTTGCGACTCCTTCTTGATTCCCGGTGCTCATGAGCGCGCCAGACGCGACTCCGTAGCGCCGGAAAACACGGAGAGAGTGAGAACGCGATCAACCGAATAAGCGCCTGCTCCACGAATTATAAGAAAGCTGACAATCGCGAGCACCAGCAGGTGAAACTCAAATCCCTCGCCTTTTTGAGTGCCAGTCCAGTTCATGAAGAATCCAAACGCGCGATGCACCGTCAGAATCGCGATGACCATATTCACTCCGATTCCGAGAGCTGCAATGCGAGTCAAGAATCCAAAGATGAGTCCAATGCCGCCGAAGAACTCGGCCGCAATCGCCAAGAAGGCCAGCGGGGCCGGAACATGCATCAGGTCGGTGAAGAAACCCATCGTCCCTCGGAATCCGAATCCTCCAAACCAACCCAGCATCTTCTGCGCGCCGTGCACGAAGAAGACGGCGCCCAAGGTGAGCCTTAGAATCGCGGTCGCAAGACTGTCATCCGTAAAGTAAAGCCGGCGAATCATGTTGTGCCTCCAGGACTTAGGGGATCCGTAGCTCTTTTCCGTGCGGAGCCCCCAAAACAATTATCTCGACATCGAGATAGATGCCGAAGCCCGTCAGAAGGATTCAGGCATTTTCATGGGAGATCTAGTAGCTTACGCCCCTCGACATCGAATATGATTGGGCCGGGAAGCCCGCAGAACAATGAGCGACTTAGACGTATCCGCCGCACAGGGGGGCCGAGAACCAGCGGTACGAGTCTGGCTCATTCTGTGGAAAGCAGCGCGCGCGATCGAAAAGAACGCGCTCCAAAGTGTGTCCGCGCTCGGCCTGGGGCTTTCGGATTTCGCCGTGTTGGAAGTGCTCCTCCACAAGGGACCGTTGCCGGTCAATACCGTAGGCAAGAGGATTCTGCTGACCAGCAGTTCGATCACCGCGGCCATCGATCGTCTGGAGGCGAGGAAACTGCTTCGGAGGGTTACCACCCGCAGGGATAGGCGCAGCAGGATCGTCGAGCTCACCGAGGCGGGCCGACGCTTGATCGAGCGCGCCTTTCAAAAGCACGCGAACGACATGGAGGAAACCATGGCCGTGCTCAAAACCAACGAAAGAACCGAGCTGGTCCGTCTGCTCAAGAAGGTTGGGCTGTGGGCGGCTGCACGGCTGGATGACAAGAGCTGATACGGTGCCGCCGCATCCTGATTCGGACTAAAACTTATGGCCGCGCGAGCAATTAGTCATTTTGCCGGTTGAAATGTGCGAAATCACTTCGGTTAAATATCGCTTCAGACTAGGATACCCGCATAACGATTGGTGCCGCGCTCATGAAAATTCGCAAGACTCGGAAGTCGCGTGAAGTTCCAGTAGAAACCAAAGGTAAACCCGCCGACGAAGAGCGCCGATCCCGTGTCTGGTTCTTGGAAAGTATGGACCGGATCAACCGGACTGTTCAAGGCACCGACGATCTCGATCGGACGATGAGCCACGCGCTCGATGCCGCCTTGTCCATTTTCGGTTGCGACCGAGCCTGGATGATCTATCCATGTGATCCAAAGAGCCAAACGTGGCGAACCGTGATCGAGTGTGCGCGTCCAGGGTTTGCTGATTCTTCGTGTGTGGGTCGAGATTTCCCGATGGACGCGGAAGTCGCTCACATGCACCGCATCGTCAGGTCCTCAGAAGCTGCCGTGCGGTTTGGCATGCGATCCGACAATCCTATACCAGCCGAAATTGCGAAACGTTTCGGTGTGCGATCGCAGATCTGCTTGGCTGTCGATCCAAAAATCGATAAGCCTTATATCTTCGGCCTGGGCCAATGTTCGCGAGCGCGGAGCTGGACTTTGCAAGAGCGGAGGTTATTCGAAGCAATCGGTCAACGGCTTGCGACGCTACTCGCCAGTTTATTGATGTCACGCGACTTACAAGAAAGCAAAGCCAGGCTTGAAGAAGCACAGCGCGTCGCACACGTGGGCTACTGGGAGTGGGATCTTGAGACGAACGTGGTCGTTTGGTCGGACGAGACTTATCGAATCTTTGGGCTCAAACCACAAGAACGTCCAATGGACTTAGCAGCGGTCCGCGAAATGGTCCACCCTGAGGACCGAGAAGGTCTCTACGGCGGAGTGGACGTAGAGCTTGACGCTGGCGTGCACCCCGTTGCGGAGTTTCGAATTATCACGCCAACCGGAGAAGTGCGCACGGTACATGCCATCACCTCAAAGCTTTGGAGTGCAAGACCGGGCGATCCGGCCAATGGGGCATCCGGAAGGGCCCGCGGGCTGTTCGGTACCGTTCAAGACGTCACGGAATTAAAGCACGCCGAGGAAGCCCACCATGCCCTGTCCCGGGATTTGCAAGAAAGCAAAGCTTGGCTCGAAGAAGCCCAACGCGTTGCCCATCTTGGCTACTGGGTATGGGATCTTGAAACAAATCAGGTGATCTGGTCGGAAGAAACCTACCGCATCTTTGGGTTGACGCCCCAGGTGGGCTCCATGGACATAGCGATCGTGGGGGAAATGTTCCATCCGGATGATCGAGAGGTTGTATTTCGGGCAGCGGAAGAGGCTATCCGTTCTGGGACGCGTGCTGACAGTGAACATCGGCTCATTCGTCCCGATGGGGAAATACGCGTCGTCCATAGCTTAGGTGAAGTGAAGAAAGATTCAAAAGGCCGAACCCAAATGTTCGGTACGACCCAGGACATCACTGATCGGAAACGCGCAGAGGAAGCTCTGCAGCGAATGTCAGGCAGCTTCCAGGACAGTAACGCCAGGCTTGAAGAAGCTCAACGAATCGCCCACGTCGGACACTGGGACTGGAACCTCGAGACGGGTAGCCTGGCCTGGTCTGACGAGACCTATCGTATTTATGGGATGGCGCCGCAGGAACATCCCATCGACATAGCGATGCTTCGAGAAATGATCCACCCTGAAGATCGAGAATCTATGTTCCGGAAGGCAGAGGAGTCCCTTCTCTCCGGAGTGCCTGCAGACGCAGAACATCGGATCGTTCGTCCGAATGGAGAAGTGCGCACGGTGCATAGCCGGGCCGATGCGAGGAGGGACGCTTCGGGACGGCCGTATGAAATGTTCGGCACCGTCCAGGATGTCACTGAAGGAAAGCGAGCAGAACAGGCCTTGCGGCGAAGCCAACTCTACCTAAGCGAAGGTGAGCGCCTCGCCCATGTTGGGAGCTGGGCGTCCACCAACTTAGGGATCAGCTGGGGGGAGGACCTAGGTCTCTATTGGTCCGACGAACTATATAGGATTTTCGGCCTTGATCCGAAGAACGGCGCCCCAGGCCTTGAGCAGTGTCTGGCTTACGTCCACCCACAGGATCGAGCCCTCATTGCCGAAAAAGTCAAGGCGATGCATGAAGAGCATTGCATCTGCGATGTAACGCACCGAATTGTCCGACCGGACGGGGAGATGCGGTATATTCGCGTCGTCTCTAATCCCGTTGTTGAACAAGGAGCTTTTAAAGGCTATATCGGTACCACAATCGACGTCACAGAGCAGGAGTTACTGACACAGGCATTGCGAAGGGAACAGGCATATCTCACCGATGCACAAAGCATGGCCCACATCGGAAGTTGGGTTTTCAATCTCATCACACACAAGCTACTGCATTCATCGGACGAAAATGCTCGCCTGTATGGCTTTGATCCCAGCCAAGGCCCGATATCAGCCGAACGCTTTTTCGACACTCAACACGCGGAAGACGCACCGCATGTTAATGCAGCTCTTGAAAGAGCAGTCCGCGAGGGAACGGATTTCTACCTTGACGAATATCGGATTCATCATACCGACGGCAGCATCAGATTCCTGCGCGCGATCGGACATCGCAATGCATCCGGAGAACCAGGCGAGTATGTCGGAATCACCATGGATATTACGGAACGCAAGCGTGCCGAGGAAGAGCGCGAAAGGCTCCGTCAGTTAGAGACTGATCTTGCGCACACCAACCGCGTCAACATGATGGGGGAGCTTGCCGCCGCGCTGGCACACGAAATCAAGCAACCCATTGCGGCTTCGATCACGAGCGCAGATGCCCTTTTGCGATGGTTGGCACATGATCCACCCGACTTAGAAAGAGCGCGGGCAGCAGCAGACAGAATTCAACAGGACGCCAATCGCGCCGCCGAAGTTATCAACAGCTTGCAATCTTTCTATAAAAGAGGAACACCCGTAAAGCGCGCAATCGTCGATTTAAGAGGCGTAATTGAAGAAATGGCTATTTTACTCAGCACTGAAGCAGCTCGCTACTCCATAACAATCAGCGCTGAAACGGAGCAAGATACACCTAAACTTCGGGCAGATCGAGTGCAACTTCAGCAGGTAATTATGAACTTAATGCTGAACGCGATCGAAGCTATGAAAGATACCGGTGGTGAATTGACCATCAAG
>Ga0210401_10002953_pt1 | contig 18415 bp, 12 predicted proteins | sample IncBWH32MmetaG_FD_150866 | JGI IMG/M metagenome (GOLD analysis project Ga0210401, IMG submission 150866) | Forest soil microbial communities from Barre Woods Harvard Forest LTER site, Petersham, Massachusetts, United States - Inc-BW-H-32-M | ecosystem: Environmental > Terrestrial > Soil >... | reverse complement strand
GTTCTTGGAGCTTGGATATTTACTTGAGTGGTGCCGTTCAAATGTACGGGTCCAACGTATACAGTAGAGACCAATGTGTCATTGAGAACGACCCTGACATTGTTGACGTCCGAGTTTCCCGGCAATCCTTCGACCCACATTGCGATTATATCGCCGGTGCTCAAATCGAGTTCGTTCGTCTTCCAGGTACACCCATCAGCAATCCCCACGATTGCAATGGTTCCGACCTCTAGAGGTAGATTCACCGCAACCCGCTTTTCGTTGCTGGGCCGACTACTCCCGAGCCTCACCCTGACGTCGTGCCAGCCGGAACGCAGTCCCGGGGGTAGCTTAAAGTGCGCGCGCCAGGTCGCGTTTCCTCCTAGTTGCACCCTAATTGGTTTCACGCCAAAACCTGAGACCTCGGGTTTTACCTCTTCTCGTTCGAGCTTTGTCGAAGGAGATCGAAAAGTACATGTGATGTACTCATCGAGGCGACTGTCAAAATTGATGCCATAATTCATGCTATGGTGTGCAGAAAGCAACTCGGGGCCAGACTCGGCGTCTGGCTCGGCCGGAAGCCAGCTTCGATAACATATTACGCAGGCACTAAACTCAAATACTTTTTGCGCTTCTACTCGAGCGAAACCAGCGGTGCGGCATAAGCCCAAGAGGCAGGCCAAACTGGGTCCGTACCAATTGTCCGTTTGCCCGCCCAATTCGTCTGTCTCGTAGAACTCTAGAACCGGACGTTCCGCGACGCCCGCGCCCGGACGATGTTCTTCTCTGAGAATGAATGACTCGACTGCGACGAAGTCGGTTGCGAGCGCGCAAACGCGCTCCAATGCCAGCAGGGGATGCTTTAGATGATATAGCACGCCCATGAAGAGCACGATATCGAATTTGCCGATGCGCTCGGGTGTCAATTCGTACATGTCGAAACAGCGATAGTCCACCTTGGAATTGAGGAGCTTATGGATCACTCGAAAACGCGGATTGTCCCAACAATCTACGGCTACTACATCGGCGCCACGCCGCTCCATTTCAAAGGCAAACCAGCCGTCCCAGGTTCCAATATCCAGAACTCGCTTTCCTTGCAACGCTGCCGGAATAGGGAACGCTTCGATTCGTCGCTTCTGATGTTCTAAACTCGAGACCCCCTCGATTTTCGTGCCATCGGCGAGTTCAAAGCTGTGCCACCATCCTTTAATCTCTCTCAGCCGGTTCCATTCGCGAACGTAAGCAAATGGATCAGTCACGCGGCGTTCGACAACTTGCCATCCTCATGCATGGGGTCAAATTGCTCCGGTCTTCAGACATTTTCTCACGTCTTAGATCTCCTCATATGTACTGGAGGCGCCTGGTTTTGTCGGTCCTATAAGAAAGGGACTGGCCCACCCGCTCTCGGGATTGCCGCCGACTTGATAGGGATCCCAGAGCATCGGGTGGCCGTGGTGCCATTGGGCGGCCTGCACCCGCAACCAGGGGCTACTTGGTTGGTCAGATCGGGTTTGTCGAACTCCTGGTACTGACTCGTCAGGAGCGTCTTCCAGGGCACCCCGATAGTCAGGGCGAGGAGGATCAACGGCGCAAGAAACAATTGTTGGGCACGCGTGAGAAAATATCAAGCTTCGCTTAAAAGACCTTTTTGGAGTCTCATTCAACTACACCATTATCAGTTTTCTTAATTGGAAGTTTCCGTGCTAGGTCTGCAGGGAAACCCGATTGGATTGCGCCAAAAGTTTGGAATTTCAAGGAAAAGTAATGTCTTTTGCCGTGTAGTAGGGGAAGGAAGTACGTCCCGAACATGGTTTTGTCCGAATCATATAAGAAAGGGATCCAGCCCTGCCAATTGCCCTTTCCGAATCACGTGGTCCACGACGGTTGTTGATCCAAACGGCGTCGAGGCGTGCCGATGCCCGGAATTACTGAATCGGCGTAACCGCTATTGTGGGGGCTGAACGCAAATCGCCGCACCATCGAAACTTATAGCCACCCCCTTTATTTTGTCGCCCTCAAGAAAAGGGGCCAGCCCCGGATTCGGGCGTAGGGAGTATTTTCAATATGAAACAGTCGACTCCACTATCAAGCAGGCACTTTATGTTCCGTAGTTGCATCTCCAGAATTGCCGAGGTTACTCATCCGTTTCTGCCTCTTCGCCTTCAATTAGTCCCGCTCCCGAATGTGACCGCCCGCGACATGCCGCTTCGGTTTGTCGCGGGTCGGGGTGGGACTTCAGACCACTCCCTGCGGTCGCGGCTCGGTAAACGGTTGTTGGCCGCAAGCACATTACCGGGCCGGAGACTTGCGCCATGGTGAGAAAATGAAGCATGTCGTCGTCCTTGCCCACATTATCCTTTCTTGACCAGCGCACTCAGGCGTTTCCAGTCTTGACTTCAGCGCAGATCGATCGTATTCGTCCCTTGGGACGGCTGCGACAAGTGCAGCAGGGCGAAATTCTCTTTGAGCCCAACGATACGGCCATTCGGTTTTTCGTCCTGCTCTCGGGAAGCATGGAGATCGTGCAGCCGAGCCTGGACGGCGAGCGCGCACTTGTGTCACATGGTCCGGGGCAATTCACCGGCGAGATGACCATGATTTCCGGACAGCGCTCTCTAGTGCGCGGACGCGTGACGGAGGCGGGCGAGTTTCTCGAGCTCGACGCGGATACGCTGCGGTCGCTGGTAGCCAAGGACGCCGAACTGAGCGAGATCTTGCTGCGCGCGTTCATTCTGCGCCGGATCGAACTTATCAAACAGGGCTTTGGCAATGTCATCCTGATGGGATCGAACCACTCCGCCCGGACGCTCGAGCTGCGTGAGTTTCTGGGCCGGAACGGATATCCGTACACCTACGTCGATCTCGATACGGACCAAACCTCTCAGGAGCTGCTCGACCGCTTCGAAGTGAAGTTGTCCGAAGTGCCGGTGGTGATCTGCAACAGCCGCACCGTGCTGCGAAGCCCCACCATTCAGGAGTTGGCCAACTGCCTGGGCTTCAACAGCCGGATCGATCAGACGCAAGTGCGCGATGTGATTATCGTGGGTGCAGGCCCGGCTGGCCTGGCGGCAGCGGTTTACGCGGCGTCAGAAGGCCTAAATACTTTGATGATCGAGACCACCGCTCCGGGGGGCCAAGCAGGATCGAGCTCGAAGATCGAGAACTACCTGGGCTTTCCGACCGGAGTCTCAGGACTGGAACTGGCTTCGCGCGCGACCACCCAGGCGCAGAAGTTTGGGGCGAACATGCTGATCGCGCGCAGTGTGGTAAAGATCAATTGCAGCCGCCGACCCTACGAAGTGGTGCTCGAAAGCGGCGATGCGTTGGCGGGAAAGGTTATCGTGATCGCCACCGGAGCGCAATACAAAAAGCCGCAGCTTTCGAATCTGGCTCAGTTCGAAGGAGAAGGTGTCTATTATGGCGCCACTTATATCGAGTCGCAGTTGTGCGGAAACGAAGAGGTGGTTGTAGTAGGAGGAGCAAACTCTGCCGGCCAGGCCGCGGTGTTCCTGTCGCAAACGGCAAGCAAGGTGCACATGCTGGTGCGCGGGTCAGAGTTGTCGAGCACCATGTCCCGGTATCTCATCCAGCGGTTGACGCAGAACCCGCAGATTGACTTGCATTTCGATACTGAAATTGTAGGGCTGGAGGGCGACGGGCGCCTGGAGCGAGTGGTGTGGAAGAACAAGAAAACCGGTGAGATTTGTACTCGCGATATCCGCCACGTGTTCATCATGACCGGAGCGTCGCCGCGAACCGAGTGGCTGCGGGGTTGCATTGCCATGGACGACAAGGGCTTCATTCTGACCGGGCGCGATGTGGATGGCCGCGTTCCCACTGACCAGACTCCCCCGTGGCCACTCTCACGCCCTCCCCAAATGCTGGAAACCAGCCTGCCCGGCATATTTGCGGTAGGTGACGTTCGCGCGGGAAACGTGAAGCGGGTGGCGGCGGCGGTCGGAGAGGGCGCCATCAGCATTTATCTGGTTCACCGTGCGCTCGCCGAGGTATAGCGGCCAAGCCGGTAGCGGGCAAGCCGCTTACGGCATCTGTGGGCTGGCGCTTCTGAGCATTTTCGCAACCCAATCGGCGTGAGGAAAACCGGACGCCGAATAAGCGCGAATCTCTTGCTCCACATCGTAATCCACGCGCCGGATGGAAGGCTTGGAATCGTCCAGCAAAAGATAAGCGGCGCGGCGATCGCCATCGTAAGAAAGACTGACACTGCCGGTATTGGCGACCGTCATCCCTGAAACAGTTCGAATGAAGGCGTGGTGGATATGCCCATAGATAACAATCGACTGGCCGAGCGGCGAGTAGACCGACTGCAGCTCGGCATCACTGGCGGTGTGGCCGGGCGAGCGCCAGGTACTTTCGGGACTGGCATGCACCAGCGCTATTGGATCCTGAACTTCGATGCATGGCAGGTCGCGCAGCCAAGCGATTCTCTGGTCTCCAAGGGCTTCGCGGGTAGCTGCTACCATTTCACGGATTGCAGCCCAAAGGGCCGGCGGCGCTGATGATTGGCTCGCGAACTCTTCCAACGATTCAGGCTTGAAGAGCACTTCATCGGTATTGCCAAGCACGCCTGGCCAGCCCAAGGAGCGAATCTGGTCCACGATATTCGCCGGACTCGAGCCCCCGTGAGGCAGATCGCCGCCATGCAGAATCAAGTCCGGAGAGGCTTGCCGCAGATCCGCCAAGACTGCTTCAAAAGCGACTCGGTTGCCGTGGATGTCAGACACAATTGCAATGCGCATCAAATTTCTTGGTAATCTCCGTTGAATTCATGTTATGATATTCACTATCGCCAGTACCGCCGCTGTCCTGGACACTTAAGAGATTCAGCCGCCGTTCCGCAAAGCTTAAGAGATTGCTGATGGAATCTCGCGCATGGATAGGTTGGCGGCCTCGCTGTTTGTTGTCCTCTTACACTTCCAACTAACAATCTCAGCCGGATTTGATCGGTCAAGCCAATGCCTGGCTTCAGGAAAAGGCGCGAACCTCAACAGTAATCGTCGGGTAGTTGTTCGAATATTTCAAGAGATCCGCGGAACTGTTGCGACCGCGGCGCCGACGGGCGTGTCATAGACGCATCTGGTTTTTGTGCGTTTTACGTGGTCGCAAGGGAGTGTGAGTTGACATGCGCGCACCGACTCGAGTTTTAAGCCGGGATTCTCTCGATCCAGGAGCCAGCCCAGGCCCCACGACCACCCCTTCGGAGCTGGTAGATACTGCCCTCGCCGATACGACGATCGATAACCAGCGCGATCACACTGAATCGATCACCAGCCGTGTGGATTGGCAGGAGCTGGTGACGCGAATTCAAAGTGGAGACAATTCCGGACTGGAAGACCTGTATGGGCTCTTTGCGCGCGGCATTCGCTTTTATCTGTGCCGCCAGCTCGGTCCTCAGGAACTAGACGATAAAGTGCACGATGCTTTCCTCATCGTAGTGCAAGCCATCAAGCGCGGCGACTTACGCGAGCCGGAGCGCCTGATGGGCTTTGTCCGTACGGTTGTCCGCAGGCAGGTTGCCGCCTATATCGATGACGTCGTTCACAGCCGCCGGGAGGAACTGCATCTGGACGTCGGAGTCCGAGTGGCCGACGGGCGCAATAATCCGGAGCAGGATGCTGCCTTCCAACAAAAGGTCGAATTCATGACCAGCATTCTGCAGAACTTGTCGGACCGCGACCGGGAGGTCCTGACGCGCTTCTACCTGGATGAGCAGACCCAGGAGCAGATCTGCCAGGAGATGGATCTGACGGAGACGCAGTTTCGCCTCTTGAAATCCCGAGCGAAGGCCCGGTTTGGCGAACTGGGTAAGCGGAAACTCCAACAAAAGCCGTTGGGTTCACTTTTTTTGAGAACTTCCGCCGACTCCTCCCACTAAAGCCACAGAAGAGCCGTTCTGGGGCTAACTAACGTCCCACGGCCAAGCTGGGCGACCTTGGATCAGGTCCCCTGGGAGGGTTCTGTCATGAACACTGGCTTTCTTACTCACCTTTCAGATGACACGCTGGAAGGTTACGCCTTGCAGCGAATTCCTGAACTGCACCTCGAGGGGGTGGAAGAACATCTGCTGAGCTGTCTCCCCTGTCAGATCCGTCTGGAAGATATGGATGAGTACATCAAGGTCATGCAGGCCGCTATTGCAGAGGTCTCATGCGTAGTTGGCACGTCTTAAGATTCCACCGGAATGCCCCGCCGTCTTAGATACTCACGGTAATACTGATAGGCCAAGTAAAGGAATGGGGTGATGAAGAGCCCTGCCTGCCAACCTCCGATTCGGTTCGCGACGATGATCAAAGTCGCAAGCACCCCACCAGCTATGTAATACCAAATCAGATATTGGGTCATGTTTCGCCAAACAGCGCGGAAGGCTTCTTGCTCCATCAATGCGATCATGCCGGATACGAGTCCGGTGTTGACGATGAAGAACACTAGGGCGGCCAGAGGCAGCATTCGCGGCGCATGATCCAGACCTTCGCTGAGGACGAAGTGGGAAGGGTTGTAGGCAATCGTGACCGCGATCGCTACCGCCGAAACGTTGAACATGATCTTTCGGGCTTCGCGTTTCTCGCCGGGCCTCCACATGCATTGCACTAACGTCGAGCCGCACGCGATTATGAGAGCTTCACCCAGCGAGTAGTTCGCAATGCCAATCAAAACAAAAGCGAATACCGGAGAAACGTTAACCGAAATTCCCGGCATCTTCACCCGCCAAGTCGCGCTGAGCATGCCTAGGGCGAAGTAGGCAAAAAACTGCTGAAAATCAGTGGGAGTAAATTGACTAAGCCCGTTGGAAAACAGGAAGAGCCCAATACCGACAACACAGTAAAAATAGGCTCTGGAGCGCGGAGACATTTGTAAAACGTAGGGCAATTGCCAGACCAGTCAGACTATATAGGAATCAGCCGGTTACAGTCCTATAGCCCACCGGGCTAACAGTCAGATTGTCCCGGTCGGGCCAAACTGTCGTTGCACTGAACCTACTCCCAACGCAGTACTATGCTCAGAATACGCGCCGGCTTAACCTATCTATGGTGAACTTGGCAGTATCTGCAACCGCCATCACCGCCATCACACCCGCCTGCACCGGATCGGTGACCACCAGGTCCGCAGCTTCCGGAACACTGCCGGCCATATTCAAGCTGATGACCAGCAGGCCCTGCGCACGGACTTCCCGCACAGCCTTCTCGATCTCGCCGCCCATGAGCGCACCAGCCAGCACTAAGGCTTTGGCGCGGGGCAAACGCGCGACTGCGCGAACGGCGTCGGCCAGCGGTTGCTCGCCCACTAGAGGAATCGTATCGACAGAGATGTGCTCGCCGCGGATATTGTGCCGGTCGGCCTCTGAGATTGCTCCGATAGCCACCTGACCGACCTGCGCGCCGCCGCCGACAATGATGATTCGCTTGCCGTAAATCTTCTGCAGGGTCTTGACCACCGTGACCTGCCGGACAATCTCCAGTTTCTCGAGATCAGATTGCAAAACCGAAGGCTCGACCGGCAGATCGATCTCAAAATAGATGCGCGATTCGGGCGGCCGCTCCTCAATGATCTCCACCGAAGCGATATTGCCGCGGTGGCGGGCGATGACGCCGGTCAGCTCGTGCAAGACACCGAGCCCCGATCGAGCGGCAATGACAATGCCAATCCTTTCTTCTCTCATTTTCGCTGCGCTCATCTTCTCGCCCATGTTCTCTTCGCTCATCTAGCCTCGTATTTCCGCAAAAGATCGTCCCAATGGCCTTGCGCCTTCAGCAGGATCTCGGCTACTTCCCGCACCGCGCCCTGTCCGCCGGCGCTTTGCGTGACATGCCTGGCGGAACGTTTCACCTCCGGGCGCGCATTGGCGGTAGCGATCCCCAATCCCACTCGATTCATGATCACCACGTCCGTCAGGTCGTCGCCGATGTAGGCTACTTGGGCGGCGGGAATGCCGGAGCGGTTGAGAATCTCTTCCAGGATCGGAATTTTTTCAATGTGGCCCTGGTAGACGTAGGTCATGTTGCACTGCTTGGCGCGCGCCTCGGTGGCCGGTGAGACACGCCCGCTGATGACGCCGGTTACGAATCCCTTCCAGGACAGCCATTGCAGCGCGATGCCATCTTGTGTGTCGAATCCTTTAGTCTCAACGACGTTGCCGGCGGAATCGGGGACACCGTATACTTTGCCGTCGGTGAGCACACCGTCTACGTCCATCAGGAGCAGGCGAACCTGCGCGGCCAGTTCGGTCACGGTAGCGGGCACGATATCAATTCTCCTGGAAAAGTTTTTGGAACAGCCGGCGCTGGCACTCCAGCAGATCAGTATAGACGGCGCGATACTCGGCTCGCGGCTGATGCACCGCGCCCAATCGCGGAGTCACATCAGCTACGTTCTTGATGACCCCGAGCCGCTCTAGCGCTAGGAGCGCAGCGCCGCGGCTGGTTGCCTCGGACTCCAGACAAGTCGTAACCGGCAGGCCCAGCGCGTCGGCCATCATCTGCGTCCAGGCCGCCGATCGCAGCAATCCGCCGCCAGAAGAGATCAGGGCTCGGGGCTGGCCCAGGCTCTTCGCCATGAGCTGGTAGACCTCCAGAAAGCGCAGCGCTACCGATTCAAGAGCAGCTTCGAGTACATCGATGGCCTTAGTCGAAAGACTCAGGCCGGTGATGGCGGCACGCAGGTCTGACCGCCAATAGGGCGACCGTTCGCCCGCCAGAAAGGGCAGCAACAGCAAGCCATGCGTCCCGGGCGCCATTGCGGCTAGTTGTTTCTCGGTCTCGGCGGAATCCGGCAATGCGAAAGTACGATGCATCCAGTCATATACCTCGCCGCCGTTGGAAAGCGAGCCTCCGATAACAAAGCGGCTGCGGTCCACTCGATAACACCACAGTCCGTACGGCAATTCCACCGCCGGCTGGCAAATAGCGCGCAATGCTCCGCTGGAGCCAATCATGAGCGCAAAACGCTCCGGAGTCACACAGCCGCTGCCAACACTGTCGCAAGCCCCGTCGCCTGAAGCTGGAAACCATGGAATGCCGTCGAAAGCAGGCAACTGGGTCCGGTACGAATCGAGCAATGCCGATTGTGCGTGATCCATTTCTCCCAAGGGACACAGATGCGACTTATCCAGCGGCAATGCAGCCAGAACTTCATGGTCGTAATCGTTGGCAGCCTGGTTCCAAAGCCCGGTTGCTGAAAGCATGGACGTGGATGCAGTGGCCACGCCAAAGAGTTTCAGAAACAAGTATTCGCCGAACGACATCCAACGATCGGTGGCGCGGAACGCATCCGGGCGGGTTTCGCATAGCCACAGAAGCTTAGCCGGCCAATAGCTCGAATGTAGGACGCAGCCGGTTCGCGCGTGCACGCGTTTGGGATCGAGCCGCTGCTCGAGTTCCTTCACTTGGTTTCTGCTGCGCGTATCGAACAAATGCAGCAGCGGCGTGGTCGGCTTCCCTGCCCGGGCCACGCCCAACAGGCTGTGCCAAAATGTGGAAACTCCGACTGCCGCTGGTTTGATCCCGGCCTTCCGTAGCTGGTCCTGAATGGTGGAGAGCGAGCGGAGGGTCACATCCAAGAGACGATCGGCCTCCAATTCCACGCCGCCATCGGGCGTGGCCGTAAACTGATAATGGATCTGCTCACCGAAGCCGTCCTGCTGACGCGCTTGGGCGTCGAACAGCAATGTGCGTACGCTGGACGTCCCGACATCGAGCGTGACGACCAGTGCCTCCGCGGACATGCCATTCATGGTAACCCGGACCTTGGCGGTTTTCGGTAGCTATTCGGCGTTGGTTCGCTGGACCGAATGCTACTCGTAACGCAGAGCCACAATTGGATCCACTTTTGTCGCACGGCGCGCGGGGATCAGCGTTGCACAGAGCGCTACGGCGAAGAGCACCGACGGTATCTCAACGTAGGTGGCCAAGTCGGTAGGACTGACGCCGAACAGGAGGTCCCCAATGAACCGCATGCAAGCCAGTGAGCCTGCCACGCCCAGCACGACACCGGCCGCGCTAATGAGCGCGCCTTCACGCATGATTCCGCCCAGTACGCTGCCCCGCGTGGCGCCTAGCGCCATACGGATACCGATCTCGCGAGTGCGTTGCGAAACCGAGTATGAGAGCACGCCATAGACTCCGACTGTTGCGAGCAGGAGGGCCAGCCCGCTGAAGGCCGACAAGACCGCCATGCTGAGGCGGGGCTGCTCGAGGGTGCTGTCCACATACTCGGTCATGGTGCGGACGAGAAATACGGGCAGGTCAGCATCCATGACGGCCACCTGATGCCGGATGCTGGCGGCTAGAGCGGCGGGATCCCCGACGGAGCGCACCATGAGCGCCATCGATGTCAGCGTCTGAGAGTAGATGGGCAGCTGCGTGTAGGGTACGTAAACCTGGACCCGGGAAGAATTACTGGTGAGGTCATAATGGCGGACGCGGCGAACTATGCCGACGACCTCCCGCCATACGGGTTGAGGGTCCGCGATGGAATGGCCACGATACTCAAATGCTACCCGCTTACCCAAGGGATCCTGCCCCGGCCAGAGCGCCTGGGCCGCGCTCTCGTCGACCACGATCACCAGCGGATTGCCGGCGCGATCGTGTTCGTCGAAGGTGCGCCCCCTCAGCAGGGCAATTCCCATCGCCTGAAAATAGCCTCCGCTGACGGAACCGAAGGTACAGCCGGGGCCGGGGTGATTCGGATCGAGGGGAGCCCCCTGGGGCAAAATACTGGATTCGGATCCCCCGCCGCCAAGCGGCACCAGGCTGCTGATCCCAGCGGCGCCCACGCGTGGCAACGCCGATACGCGACCCAACAGGTCGCGGTAAAAAGCCGACACTTTATCGGGCGAGGGATAACGCTGGCTGGGCAGACTGATGCGCAACGTCAGCACGTGGTCCGGACGGAATCCTAGCTCGATCCGAGTGAGGTGGGTGAAGGTACCAATCATGAGAGCAGCGCTTATCAAAAGCATGGTGGCGAGGCCGGCCTCGGCGGCCACCAGGAAGGGACGCAAGCGGGAACGCGCAGACGAAGTCCGGGTCAAGTCGCGAAGCGAAATCTGCGCATTCCGTGAAGTGATGCGCAGCGCCGGCCAGAGGCCAAACAGTGCCGCCAGAGCGAGCGACACGAGCCATGTAAAACCCAGAACGGCGGCATCCATCCCAACTTGGTCGATTCGCGGAATGAAGGTTGGCTTCGACTGGACCAGGACCCGCAGCGCCAACCATGCCAATCCACTGCCCAGCAAAGCGCCGCAGAATGCCAACAGCACACTTTCGGTCAGCATCTGGCTCACCAGGCGTGAACGCGACGCGCCCAGCGCGCGGCGCACGGCGACCTCGCGCAGGCGGGTTTCGCCGCGGGCCAACATCAGGTTGGCGATATTGACGCAGGCAATCAGAAGCACGAAACCAACTGCAGTGAACAACACGAGCAGGTTGGTTCTGATGCTGCCGACGACCACGTCATCCAGGCTTCGTACGCGGACGCCGACGAAGGTGTTGGAATCCGGGTACTGCTTGGCCAGGCGTTCGGCAATGGTGTCCATCTCCGCCTGTGCCGCTTGCAAGGTTACGCCCGGACGCAACCGACCGACAGCGGTAAGCCCCGGATGGTTCCCCCGTTCCAGCGGCATGCTTTTGACGAATGGCCCCAGGGGCGCCCAGCAATCCACACGCGCCGGAAACCGCATACTATCGGGCATGACTCCTACCACCTGGTAGTTCACGCCGTCGAGGGTGATAGTCCGGTCCAGAATGTCGGCTGCGGAACCGAAACGGCTCCGCCACATGGACTCGCTCAAGATGACGGTGGTGGCCGCGCCCGGCTCGTCCTCCTCCGCAATAAATGCGCGGCCCAGGAGCGGACGCACGCCGAGAGCGTTGAATACATCCGCGGAGGTCATGGCGACCTGTAGACGCTGAGGCGGATTGACGCGCGTGAGGATGGCATTCTGCGAGCGGAAGACGCCCAAGTGTTCCAGGCTTCGTACTTGCTTGCGCCAATCCTGATAATCCTGCCAGGAGACGGAAAAGGTTTCCGGCGCTTTGTTAGGCATTTTGCCGAGCTCCCAGATCATCGCCAACCGTTCGGCATTCGGATACGGCAGTGGCCGGAGCAAGACCGCGTTCACCACGCCGAAGATGGCCGAGGCGGCGCCGATCCCCAGAGCCAGCGTGAGAATCACTACCAGAGTGAAGCCGGGGTTTTTCCGCATCATGCGCAGGCCGAAGAGCAAGTCCCGAAGAAGGCCGCCGAGAGGCGCCCACGAGCGGCGGCTGCGGGAGGCGGTATCGGCGCTTTCTTGGAAATGCTCCAGGGCGGGCGCGGCGCCGCCGGGCAGGCGCTGCAATTCCTGGTTGAGGGCTTTCCAATCCGGGACGTGCTGCCTTGCAAATGCGGCCGCGTCGGCCTCCGCCATGCCGCCGGCCAGCGCCTCACGGTAGGCATCTTCGAGTTGCTGAGCCAGATCTTCGATTATTTCTGCCTCGCGATCGGGGCGTAGACCGGGCAGATGCAAATTCTGGCGGATATATTGCTTCCACTCAGGCATGTTCTCCTCCCAGGATCTGGTTGACGGCGCTGGTGAAGTCCTCCCACGCGCTGCGCTGTCGCACCAACGCGACGCGCCCTTGTGCGGTCAGCCGGTAGAAGCGGCGGCGGCGCTCTCCCGCCTTCTCCACCCACCTACCGAGGATCAAGCTCTGCGCCTCCAGCCGGCAGAGGATGGGGTACAGCGAGCCGACGCGGAATTTAATCCGGCCCCCGGAGCGCGCTTCGATGAGCTTTCCCAACTCGTAGCCATGCCGGGGACGGGCCTCCAGCAAGGCAAGGATCAGGAGTTCGGTGCTGCCCTTCTTGAGTTCGCGGCTGAACAAGGTGGACCTTCTGGACTACAATATACTTCAGTCAAGTATACTTCTAAGAGGCAGGTTGTCAAGCCCGCTGCAGTATCAGCAGCGAGTAGTCGCCCTGGGTCTATGAACCGCCAGACTGCGATTCAAGCCGATTGAAACTGACTACTACGAGCCTTGGTTCGTTCGGACGCCACAGTCCATCATTCACACCGCAATGCATCCAGCGGGTCGACCCGTGACGCACGGCGAGGCGGGACTGTCACCTCCGTGGACCACGGGAGTCGCTCGGGATGGAAACCACAAAAAGGCCCCACGGGGCGGTCAGATGTATAATCGAGGCGACTTGGAAATAATAACGGAAATTCCGGCTGATGGGACACCTGGTGGGCCATTGATCAGAGACATTGAAAGAACTCTACACGGCGTTGTCGCCGATTCGTAGAATTGGAAACTTGGGCTGCATGGCGTGGCGGGCTTTCCGCGAGACAATCGCTTTCGTATTGAGGGTATCATTGGCGGAAACCGGTAGATGGAGAGGTCGCGAACCACACCCAAACCGCTGAACCTTTTGTGCGTGTGGAGCGCCTGGAAAAATGCCAACCGGCGTTTCTCGGCCGTGCCTCCACGCATGAGGACGACGGGCCGCGCTGACCGGTCGTCGGAACAGGAACGGAACAGGGGGCTCATGCCGAGCGAAGAGCACGATGAACTCGTGATGTCGCTGGTGGAATCCGTGATGAAACACCCTCCGGAAGAGCGTCCAGCACGCCTCCAGGCTCTCTGCCGCGACCCCGCGCTCCATGAAGAAGTGCGGGTGTGCATTGAGTGGGAAGAGCGCATGGGCGGGTTCTTGCTCGATCCACTTCTCAAACGGCCCGCTGGTGAGGACATCTTCCCCGAAGATTACTGCCTAGGGGAGCGCTTTCGAATCATCCGCAAGGTAGGGCAGGGCGGGATGGGGATTGTGTATGAAGCCATGGACCGGGAATTGGACCGGCGTGTGGCCTTGAAGTGTGCCAAGCCCGGCCATCGCAGTCACCTGCCGCCGGAAGCGCGCGCCGCCCGAGAAGTGAGCCACTTCCACGTCTGCAAGGTGTACGATCTGCACAAGGCTTCTACCGACTTTGGCGAAATGGACTTTCTCTCGATGGAGTTCATAGAGGGAGAAACCCTATCTCAACGGATTGATCGGGACGGGCCGCTGTCGAAGCGGGAAGCCCGGGAAATTGCTTCCCAGATCTGCTCGGGTCTGGAGCAAGCGCACCGCCAGGGCGTCATTCACGGTGATCTCAAGTCCAGCAATATTATTCTCGCGCGTGCGCCCGAGGGGGGTATGCGAGCGGTCATTACCGATTTCGGTCTGGCCAAGCTGAAGTTCGCCGAGGGAAGCAATTTAATGAGCGTCCGCGGCGGCACGTTCGACTACATGGCCCCGGAACTGTTCCGCGGCGCACCGGCCACGGTGGCCTCCGATCTCTACGCCCTGGGTGTGCTCTTTCACGCCATGTTGACCGGAGATACTCCGAGAATGCTTCGTCCGTCGCTGGCGCGAGAACTCATCCAGTCCTGGAATTGGAAAGCCGGCTCGCAAACCAGCACCGCAGCGCTTGACCCGGCAATCAGCGATGCGGACTGGCAGCGCCAGATTGAGGAACTCCCGTCGCCGTGGAAAAAGGTCGTCTCGCGCTGTCTGGCGCCTCAGTCGAAGGACCGCTTCGCTTCCGCCGAAGCCGTGAACCAGGTTCTAGTGCGCCGATCGACATGGTTCCGCTGGGCCGCCGCTGCTGCGGCTGTTGTAGCTCTGGCGGCCGGATGGCTCGTGTCGTCCGGAAATCAGGCGAGCCCTTTGCAGGACTTGGTGCAACTCACTTCCGCCACCGATTTGTCGGGCTCCCCGAACCTCTCCCGCGATGGGAGAGTGATTGTTTATGCGTCGGACCGGGCTGAACCCGGGAACCTCGATATCTGGATTCAGCAGCTGCCTGCAGGAGAAGCCAGGCGACTCACCACCGACCCATCCGAGGATAACGACCCCAGCGTTTCGCCGGATGGGCGAACCGTCGCTTTTCGCTCTGAACGGAATGGCGGCGGAATCTATATGGTGGATACGTCCGGAGGGGCCGAGCGGTTATTGGCCGCTGGAGGCAGAAATCCTCAATTTTCCCGCGACGGCCAGCGCATCGCCTATTGGACAGGCGATATGAACGAAAGCATCCCATCGGCACGTATCTATTCGATTCCAGTGCGGGGAGGTCCTGCAACACTATTGGCGGCAGACTTCAAAGATGCGCGCCTGCCGATTTGGAGCTCGGACGGCCGCTTTCTACTCTTCAGCGGATGCCGCGCTCCAGGACAGCCGCTCAGCGCGTGCTCGGACTGGTGGGTGATGAGCGCCAATGGCGGAAGTTTTTCCAAGACCGGTGCCATGGCACTCTTGCGCCAGCGACAAGTCGTTCTCACCCAGACCCTGGGCGCCTGGCACGGCGAACAAGTCGTTTTCGGCGGAAGGCATGGAGACGTAGATAGTTTGTGGGAACTCACCATTTCGCGGCGGGACTTGCGTGCAGTGGGCCGCCCCAGACAGCTTACCTCAGGCGATGCGAGCGAGACGGAAGTAACGGCTGCCGAGAATGCCTCCATCGCAATTGGCCGGCTTTCCGCGGCGCTCCACGTATGGCGTATCGACCACGCTGCTATTTCTCTGGACATTTCTCCGGCTAAAGTGACGGCCGAAGCCGCGGTCGATATATGTCCGAATGTAAGCCGCAATGGCCATTGGTTGGTATTCGGCCGCGGTTCCCGAAGCCACAGAGACATTTGGGTAAAGGACCTTCGATCGGGGATAGAAACTGCATCCGTGATCTCGAAATTCGACAAAGCTTCGCCCCTCATCGACGACTGGGGTACGACGATCGTTTATGAGCAGCGCGAACCGGAAGCATCGACTATCTGGATCTCTCGCGATCAATCTCACAGGAAGTTATGCACGGGGTGCGGCAATCCGACAACCTGGTTTGGCGAGAGTGAGGCATTTTTCTATTCGGGAAACGTGCCATCCAGAATCATGATCGCTGATCTCAGAACTGGGGCTTCCAGGACCGCCCTCGACGGTCATTCCGGATCGGTTGGAAATGCCGATTGGTCGCCCGCGAACCAGTACCTGCTTTTCACAGCCTCGCCGGATGGCAGCCGCAATCAGACCTTCGCGGTACGTTTTCCTCGCACCGTCGGCCAACCGGTGGGGGATTGGATTCCGGTCACCAGCAAATCGGAGTGGAGTGACTGGCCGCGTTGGTCGGGAGACGGAAAAACGGTTTTCTATCTGTCAAGCCGCGACGGGTTTTATTGCGTTTGGGGACAACACTTCGATCCTGTTCTAGGCAAAATAACGGGATTTCCATTTGCCGTAGCGCACTATCATAATCCGCGAATCTCTCCCAACCGCGTAAGGCAGAGCTCCTTCGCGATGGCAGTCTCCGGGGATTCCGTCTTTTTCAATTTGGGTGACGTAACCGAAAGCATCTGGACTGGAAAGCTGAGAGCGGGCAACCTATTTCGCCTCAGCAGTTTGTTTAGATTTTAGTGTTCAGATTTTAGTTGCGTTTGGCAGATAGTTTGAGTATAGTAGCCACGATTGGAGCTTAGATGGCTAAGAAACCAAAAGGACTTAGACCGGCAATCGAAATCACTGTAAAGATCCCGGCCGGCACGAAGAAGCGGGAAGTGGCTAAGAGAATCCAGGCGGCGCTGCAGCAGGTGCCCACGGACGTCTTCGAAAATGGCGAGACAATCGTCGTCCGCAGCCAAGTTTTTGGACCACCACTGAAGCCGCCGAAGACGAAGGGTTGAAGTTTGTCCCATGCACGTATGCCTGATTACGGCACCCACGGCGGCCGAATTCCAAGAACCTGAGGAATTCACCAGTGTGTCGGTTCAGGATGTTTCCGGCGACCCCCAACTGGGCATTCTGAGCCTTGCGGCTGTTCTGGAAAAGCGCGGCGATCTGTGCCGGATTGTCAACTTAAATCGTTTTTTCTTGGAGTATGCAAATGCCGGGGGAGCTCACAGGGTTCGGGACTTTGCCTCGGCGGCCGCTGAGTTAATCTCGGGAGCTGAGGCGGAAATCTATGGATTCGGAAGTATCTGCAGCAGCTTTCCGCTCACCATTCGTATTGCCCAAGCGGTGAAGGCTGTCCGGCCGCGGTCCACCATTCTGCTCGGCGGCCCTCAAGCGTCGGTGGTCGACGTCCACTCACTGGCTGCGTTTCCATTTGTCGACTTCGTACTTCGCGGCGAAGCAGAACTAACGTTACCAATTCTCCTAGACCAGCTAGCCCGTGAGCGCCGTTTTGAGCAGGTGCTGGGGTTGACATATCGCGATCACGGCCAAATCCGCCGTAACCCAAACGCACCGGTAATTTCCGATCTGGACTCCCTCCCTTCGGCAGCCTATCACCTGACAGATGAACTCACCGGAGCTCAATCGGCAGCGCTGGAAGTGGGGCGCGGATGCCCCTTCGCATGTACCTTCTGCTCCACAAATGACTTCTTTCGCCGGAAATTCCGGCTGCGCTCCCCCGAGCGCGTTCTCGGTGACATGCGGGACATTGCTTTTCGCTACGGAATCCGCGAATTCGGGCTCGTGCACGATATGTTCACGGTGGACCGGCGCCGCGTGGAGGCGTTTTGCGATGCTATGTTGGCGTCCGGTGATGGGTTCAAGTGGTCATGCAGCGCCCGTACGGACTGCGTAGACGAGGCGTTACTCGAACACATGCACCGCAGCGGGTGCCATGCGATCTTCTTCGGAGTGGAAACTGGTTCGGCGCGGATGCAAGAGATTATCGACAAGCACTTGGACCCACGGCGTGCCGAGGAAATCATCGACGCGGCCGAGCAGCTTGGCATTGACACCACCGTTTCGCTCATCACAGGATTCCCGGAAGAGACCCCCGATGACTTGCGGCAGACCCTCCGCATGTTCGTCCATTCTGCACGCTGTCCCCGGTCGGCTCCGCAGTTGAACCTGCTGGCCCCGTTAGCCGAGACTCCGGTTTACTGGAAGCACAGGCACGAGCTGGTGCTCGATGAGCTCTGCTCGGACGTGTCGCATCAAGGCCGAAATCAGGACGAAGCTGACCTGGAACTGATCCGCCGTTACCCCGAGATTTTCCCGAACTTCTATCTTCTCCCAGCGCCGCAACTGGACCGCAAGAGCCTCATCGAGTTGCGAGAGTTTATCTTAATGGCTGCGGTTCGGTTCCGCTGGCTATTGTGCGCCCTTGATCAGACGACGCCGGATTTCTTGGATTTCTTTGAACAATGGCGCGAGCATCGGCTGGCCTTGCTTCCTGCGTTGAACGGCCCGGACCTGCGGCACTATTACCGTACCGAGCAATTTCGCGAGGACTTTCTGGCGTTCGTGCGCGGCCATCCGGTGGGTGGAGCTGCAGTAGTGGCGGCGTTGCTCGATTATCACCAGGCGCTAATGCTGACCAGCCGGCAGAATCCAGTCGAACTATCCCATGCTGACGTAGTAAAGAGACGTGCCAGGTTGCGTTGGACTGATATCCCGG
>Ga0210401_10002952_pt1 | contig 18423 bp, 13 predicted proteins | sample IncBWH32MmetaG_FD_150866 | JGI IMG/M metagenome (GOLD analysis project Ga0210401, IMG submission 150866) | Forest soil microbial communities from Barre Woods Harvard Forest LTER site, Petersham, Massachusetts, United States - Inc-BW-H-32-M | ecosystem: Environmental > Terrestrial > Soil >... | reverse complement strand
GTTTCCCGATTTATTGCCGGGGAGCATCGTGAGAGCGGACACCCGCGGCGTCGGCGAACTGCTCCGAAGCATGCAGAGCAAAAACTCCGAGCGACTCTTTCTCGTGGAGCACGCCCAAGGGCTCGTTTGTTGCCGGTTGCATGCGAGAACGAAAAGCAGGGTCACGCTCCGCGCATCGACACTGCCGTTTGCGCAAACCGAGCTGCGGCTGGGCTCGGAAGCTCGTATCCTCGGAGTCCTGGACTGGGAACTCCGTCCTTTTAAGAGTTCGCGGCCCGATGTTCCGATGGCTTCCATGAAGTTTCTATTGCCCCGAACTCTCCCTGCGGCCCGGACGCAGCTAGGCCTCCGCGAACTTCTCGAACGTGCCCGGTTGCGCAGCGGACTTTCCATCCGCAATGCCTCCGCAAAGAGCCGCTTGATCGCCGAGGCCCTTCGGGATCAGAGATACTTCTGCTCTCCCACATCGCTCACAGATTATGAGACTGCGCCTCGTTTGCCCCTGCAAATCCACAAGATCCTTTCGGTATGCGTTCTATACTCGCTTGGCTTTCGGGAACTTCTCGCGGCTGCGGGCCTCGACACGGACGATTCCGGTCGTGAACCCATTCCGGATAGGCTCGTTGGCCGCGATACAACGGATACTCCACTGACGGCGATCGATGCTACAGCAAGAAACAGAAAGCAGCCGGGTTTTCTCTCGTCTCTGATCGCCGAGCTCCAGGAGATTCCGGTCTTTCTACGGCACTCGTTGTCTACGGTAACGGGTCTTCCGGCTCTCTCTCTGCGCGATGTGTTCTGGACGGGGGGCATAACTGCTTCCCTCCATTCGTATCTGAAGGACGCCGTTTTCGTGTCCGTGAACAGGCGCCTCAAGATTCCCGTTTTCTTGAAACGAAAGTTCCTGTGGGAGCAGCCCCTCTACATCCTCCTACTGCGGGATGGAACCTACCTCTTGGCGGGTTGCAGCATCGAGGGCAGCACTCTCATCGTGCACCCGTTTGCGGACGGCTTTTCTCGTCCGCAGATGCTTCGGAATGACGCGGATGCGGAAGTCGTTGGCAAGGTCACGGCGATCTTCCGCCGGCTTCAATGACCGTTTTTTGCGCGACCCTCGGAAGCTCCCGACCCTTTCTTTCGCGTGTTTCCCCAGTATTTCTGAAGAGGATGACCGAAACCCGAACAGTTGCGCTTTTCTCTATCGCCCGGGGAGGAAATCTTCCTACTCTGATCGTTCTTGCCCTTGGGAGGAAAAGGCTGAATTCCATTTCCTTTCGATCACTTTTGAACCTCGTTCCCGTCGAACTTCGCTGGCTCGCGACCGCGCTTCGTCCCGTGTGGACCCTGCACGCCGCGAGTTTCCTGGCGTTTACCTTTGGGAGCGCGCTCGGACTTCTGGGGCCCCTCGTCCTAAGGTGGCTTATCGATCGTATCCTTCCAGGACGAGATGCGTGGTTGCTTATTTCGGCCGTGGCTCTTCTCTTCCTAAGTTACGAAGGACGCGTCGTCTCCACGAGCCTCGGAAGCTGGTTGACGGTCGCGGCCTCGCAAAAAATCGTCTTGGCGCTTCGCCTCGAAATACTGAAACATCTCGACAGCCTCTCGGCCGACTATCACGAAGCCACCCCGACGGGAGAAAAACTCTATCCGCTCCGGGAACCCGTGGACGAGATTGCCTATCTCGGTTCCGACCTTTTCCCCGGGATCCTTCGAACGCTCCTTTCGACCGCTTTCACCCTTTTTGCGATGGGCGCACTGAGCTTCCGCCTCACCCTCATCGTTCTGCCCCTCGTGCCGGTGTTTCTTGTCACCCGGCACCACTTTCGGCAGCGCCTCGGACTGCATGCCGACGATCTGCAAGGCAAGCGGCTCGAAGTGAACTCGTTCCTCGAAGAGCACGCTCCCTCGGTCATCCAGATTCAGTCGTTACAGCAGGAAACGCGCCGCGAGCGCGATGCGTACCGGCTCTTCGCCAAGGCCGCGCGTTCGCAACTGCGGCTCGCACGGACCGGCGTGTTCTTCAGCATTTTCACGAACCTCGCCATCGTCCTGGCCATCTCCGCCATCCTCGGCTACGGCGGCGTTAGGGTGCTCCGGGGAGACCTCACCATCGGAAGCCTGGTGGCCTTCTATAGCTACCTCGCCCAACTCTTCGAACCGTTGAGCGGGGCCATGGAGATGTATGCGCGGGCGCAGAGGACGTTTTCGAGTATCCGGCAAGTGCGTGCCGCGCTGGCCCTGCGGCCTACGATCCAGGAAAGTTCGCACGCTGTTCGGTTGCCTTGCGGTGCTTCCTCGGACCTCGAGTTCCACGAACTCCGGTTTGCTTACCCGGGCGAGAAAGAGCTTCTCCATATCCCCCGACTCATGATTTCCGTCGGAGAACGCGTGGCGCTGGTAGGAGAAAACGGGGCTGGCAAGAGCACGCTCGCAAAGCTCGCCGCCCGCCTGTACGATCCGGATTCAGGGTACATATCCTACGGCGGTGTGGATCTTCGAGCGATTCGCCTCAGAGAGTTGCGCTCGGTGGCCGCCTATCTCCCGGCCACGCCAGTCCTATTCGACGACACACTCGCCGTGAACCTCCGCCTGGGACGGGCCCAGGCGACAGACGAGGAGCTTGCCGAGGTACTCCATGCCGTGGACCTCACGGGTTTTGTCGAGAGCCTTCCCTCGCGCTACCAACAACCGCTGGGCCCGGGAGGGTCGCGCCTTTCGAGTGGACAACGGCAGCGTATCGCCCTGGCCAGGGCCCTCCTCAGGAAGCCGCGCATTCTGATCCTGGACGAGGCGACGTCTTCGATGGATGCGGCGGTCGAACAGATCGTTCTCGACCGCACCCGGCTCCTTCTTCCGTTCTCAACCGTTGTCTTGCTGTCCCACCGCCTTTCTTCTGTTGCTTGGGCAGACCGCAAGATCGTCCTCGAAGCGGGAAAAATTGTTCGCGACGAAAACATCAAGGCAACTCCAGAAAGCGGCGGCAACTCTGAGGCGTAACTGCCTGGAAATCCAGAGCCCTCGCCGACACTTTTCACAATCTCTTGATATCGAGCTCATAACCGCGCGCCGCCATAGTCTTGGCGAGAGTAAGGCCCGCTTCTTTTGCAAGGTCATCCTTAAAGGGAATATAGATGAGCCCCTGAATGTCGGACGGACGCTCCATGTTTTCCTGTGTTTTGAGCAGAATCGCGACGTTTTGCCTGCCAAGTTTCGTCAGCAGCATTCCCAATTCAAGAACAACGTTTTGTCGGGCGCGATAGGCCTTCTCATCTGCATGATTTGCCCGATACCCCTCATCATCCGGCGTAGCTAAAACGACCCCAAAACTGGCTTCGGCCATCGCACCTTCTAATTTTTCGATGACGGTCTGTCCCTCTGTCGGCAGTTGGTCCAAGATTAGAGGCTCCAGTCCCCAGCGCCTTAGCATAGCCTCAAGCTGCGTTCGGCTCGTTTGGTCGTGACCGTACACTACAAATACTTTACGTTTCACGGGTCGCACGGCAGCCTTAGCCGCGACCCTTTCGCCCTTGCCAAGAACGGATTCGACCTCCGCCTTGTTTTTACCCTGAACGCTTACGGTGCCGTTGTCGAATGCATTTACGATAGCCCCATTCGTCAAGCGCAACTGATCACCTGTGTCATTCGGGAGACGTCCTTCACTTTTTATTTCGATCCCAGCACTCTGAAATAACTCTTTCAGTTCGGACGTTTTCATGTCGCCGTCTCTGTGTCAGATTTGAACAATCTTTGGCCCATGTAGACAAATAATATAACTTACCGCGCGAAGGCCAGCTGATTGAGTCATAATTAATTCACCACAAATATACCTCAAACGGGAGCTACAAATTGCCAAGCCGTTTTGCGGACCCTCTCGGTGCAAGTGAGGGGAAGTTCTCGCTCAGGACAGAGAAGAAGACCGGCCGTGTCGGTATATTCTACGAGCTTCCATCGAGGGTGTATTCAGAAGCCAAAGAGCTGGCTGACCTAGAGGACCTTAAGGACGCCGGTACAGACCTTGACAAGCGGACACCGATAAAACTCCTCGAAGTGAGCGTGAAAAAGGATGTGCTCGCGATCATTCCGCGGACCACGTTCCCCGGCGTTAGTTTTCTCGAACCTAAATACGGTCGAATCAAGGTCATTTTCTTAGAAGGCTTCAATTTCGCTTATCCCCGACGCGCCGACGAAGTTGAATACCTGCTTCAGGAACTGCCGAAGGGATTCGTCAAAGATCCCGAATTCGGCCTCGGATTGCTAAAGGACTATCGATACATCATTGATGCGGTTGAGACGATCCCCGACGTGAAGCATCTTTGCATCAGTAGAAGTCGGAAGACTGCGCTACAAGGTGACACCTACATCTTGAATTTCAATCAATTTGACGGTGTCAGAAGAGCAATCGATAATGCCCATCGAAAAGCGCTAAACGGGGCCATGGTCGAGAAGCGCGTCTTAACGCACAACAGCTTGCTATACGGAATCGATAGCAAGACATATCCAGAACAAAAGTTGACTTATCCAGAAGGCACAATACGCAAGGTCTTCGAAAACAACAGTGGTGGCCAGTTTTCCGAGAAAGATCAAGTGGCAGCTCTTACGGTCGTACAAGACAGCCGGCGCAGTCTAGGCAAAAGCCACCCGGAGAAACTGCTACAGTTGCAGCGAGAAATAGACCTAGTGACACTCGAAGATCTCATTGAAAAGATTCAGTCGCGTCTCGGAAAGCACCTATCTGAGGCAATATGGCAGTCGTTCTTTCTCGAATGCCCTTTTGTTTTGAGCTTGACGTTCGCGCTCCCAATAGTCGTGATGGAGGGGCAGGTTTCAGTTGGTGGGCGCGACTTTCTCGGGAAAGGCGATAAGATAACCGACTTCCTCGCCAAAAATAATCTCACAGATAACATCACGCTGATCGAGATAAAAACCCCACAGACGAAGCTGCTCGGAAAGCAATATCGCAGCAAAGCCTATCCTGCCAGCAAAGACCTGGTTGGCTCCGTCACTCAAGTGCTCGACCAACGATATAAACTCCAGACCGAAATAAACCAACTTAAGGCTAATTCTCGTCGATGGGATCTGGAAACCTACGCGGTGCGTGGCCTTGCAATCATTGGCATGACTCCCAATGCGCCCGAGGAAAAAAAGTCTTTCGAGTTGTTTCGCAACAACCTTCACGATGTTTTTGTGGTTACCTTTGACGAGCTCCTGGAGAAACTGCGTCATCTCCACGCCTTCTTATCGGCGGACGAAAGAACCAAGCCGACGGAACCGACTCTAAGATCGGGCACGGACGAGGCCGATAAATCGCCCTCAAAAGCCGAAACCCCGAACGAAAAGTCGACCAAAACCATGCTAAAGCAGGGCGATTCTCGCAAATAGCACACAATTCCCCTTAGATAGCCTTAACTAGTTCGGGAAGCACCTCGTTCATGAATAACAGGAACTTCTGAAAATTCCACGACATTTCGTTCAAGGGCCTTATCCATCCCTTCTCCTCCGGGTGGCGGGCTCGGATTCACTAGATCGGGCCTGATTAGGCCCGAAATCCGCGCACTCTCCCAAAGCTCGTTTCGTTTCCGGCTATCCGTATCTTGTTGTCCTGCCTAGTGAATTCGCATTCGATGACTGAATGTCGAACAGTGTGCGATGTTTCTGGCTATCGAACGCCACAAGTGGCAATGTGCGTGGAATCCGAATGATCCGCAACTGCGGGAAGGATTCAAAATCGTGCGAGTTGCAGAAAACGTACGGTCCACGCACAGCCAGGATGGCGGTATCGTCCTCGACATTCTCCACGGGCAGATGTTCCGCCTCAACTTCGTCGGATCGAGAATCCTCGAACTACTGAAGCAAGGCTCTCCGGAACCACAGATCGCGGAACAACTCGCGCGTGAGTTTGGGATCGACCGCGCTACGGCAGAAACGGACGTGCGTGAGTTTGTCGAAACGCTTGAGAAGCACCACCTGCTGACGGTGCGCGACGGAAATTCCCTCACCTGATCTGGAGCAACACTGTGCATATGGATCCACACGAAGAACGCGAGACCCGCCGCATCATTCTCCTAAGGGGAAAGAATCCGGAGGTCCTTGTAGGTTTTGATGGAACGCATCGCACACTTCCTGAAGTCGAAATTCCTCGTTGGCAACGAGTCGCGGAACATCTCATCGCTGCTCTCAGCGAAACCTATGGCATTGACGCCGTATCGGTGTCCTCGTTTGAACCTCCGGGTGCGGAATCCGGTTCCAGGCAAATCCGCTACGAAATCATGGAGCCCTATGCTCCAGATGCGGAAGCTCCACGCGAAAAAGAATGGGTGGCTGTCGACTGCCTCGTCGAGAGTGGGTTCCGCGATCCTGGTGACGTTTACGCGGTGCGCCAGGCAATCTCGCAATCCTTGGCCTGCGCAGAAGACGCATCTCTCGGACCGTTTGGAAGGCTTGGCTGGTTCCCCGATCTTCAGCGATGGGTGCAAGAGCAAATCGCAACGCAGGGGCTTCACCTGAACGGCAGGTTCCGCCAGCTAAATGCGTGCCCCACATTTAGCCTCATTCGCTTCGAAACCGATGGGCCGGCCGTTTGGTTCAAGGCCGTGGGCGCTCCGAACCAGCGGGAATATCCTCTCACGCTCGCTCTCGCCCGTTCTTTCTCTCGCTTCGTACCGCAAATCATCTCCACGCGGCCGGAGTGGAACGGTTGGCTTGCGCGAGAGGCCGAGGGAACTCTTCTTAACGACTGCTCCGCGATCGCGTCATGGCAGGCGGCGGCCGCAGACCTTGCCGAATTACAGATCTCTTCGCTCGGCCGGAGCCTGCACCTCCTTGACCCCGGCGCCCGCGACCTGCGTATCTGGGCGCTCTCGGATCTGGTGGAGCCCTTTTTTCGCGCCATGGGAGAATTGATGGAACGGCAAACCAAGATGCCCCCCGCGACGCTCTCCCGCGAGCAGCTTCGTTGTCTGTCAGGACGAGTCCGGGACGCGCTCGCGGTTCTCAATGGGGCAGGCATCCCCACCACCCTTGGGAACCTGGATCTCAATCCGGGAAATATTATTTGTTCGCCCACCGGCTGCGTGTTTCTCGATTGGGCAGAGGCCTTCGTCGGGCATCCCTTCCTCACTTTCCAGTATCTGCTGGAACATTTCCGGCGAACCTTGGGGCCAGACTACTCACAGGAAACGCAGCTTGTTGCTCGGTACGTCTCGCCGTGGCGCGCGTTCGTGTCTGAGAGTGACATCCGCCGCGCTCTCGAGGTTGCACCTCTCGTGGCCGCATTCGCGTACGCCACGGGAAACGATCTGTGGAAGGACGCCGGCAAACTCGAAGTTACGCGCACTGCAGGCTATCTGCGCAGTCTCACACGGCGGATGGAGCGCGAGGCCCAGGTACTCCTGGAAGGGAGCGTTTCATGCCCAAGCTGATGGAGCATCCGCCTCATTCTCCCATCGAGGTGGTTACCGATTTTCTGCATGGCGTTCCCGTAGCCGACCCATACCGTTGGCTCGAAGACAAGGACTCTTCCCGAACTCGCGCTTGGATCGCCGAGCAAACACGCTACGCTCGGAATTATTTGGATGCGATTCCGGGACGCGACCTCATTCGCGAACGTATTCGGGAATTCCTCGCCGTTGAAACTTATGACTCGCTGCAGCGAGTCGGCCATCGCTACTTTTTCAGGAAACGGTTGGCGGACCAGGAACAGCCCTGCATCTACATGCGCGACGGTGCGGCCGGCGAGGATTGCCTTCTAGTCGATCCGCTGGAATGGGCCACCGGCAACCATACCGCCGTCACACCCATTACGGTTTCACCCGATGGTCGGCTGCTTCTATACGAGGTGAAGCAAGGGGGAGAGCGAACGGGAGCCTTTGCACTGCTTGATATCGAAGCTCGCAAGCGGCTTCCCGATTTCCTCCCTCGCGGGTACTTGCGGGGATTTGGCTTCGCTCCGGACGGCAAGGGTTTCTACTACGTTCATGAAGCCCTCGGTGCGAAGCAGCCTTTCTACCGCGCCGCCTACCATCATGTCCTCGGAACATCGCCGAAGGAGGACCAGGAAATTTTCTTTGCCGGTGAGGACGAGAAAATCAGACTTTTTCTTTGTGCCGATGCAAAATACCTCGTTTTCCTCGTCTATCATTTCCTCGAAAAAACACTTACGGATATTTACCTCAAGGCTCTCGACCGGGACAGGAAGCCGGTGCCAATTTTCCGTGGAATCGACTATAGCCTTGGCCTGCGGTTGGTCGACGACAGGATTCTTGCCATTACGGATCGCGACGCCCCGAACCGTCGAATTGTAGAAATTCGTCTTCGGGAAGATGGCGAGCACGAATGGAGCGAAATCGTTCCCGAAACCGATGCTCCCATTGGAACTTGGCACATCGTCGGCGACCGGCTTTTTGTCTCCTACAGAAAATACAGGAAGCACACCATCTGCGCGTTTGACTTCTCAGGGCAGAAAGTCGATGAGCTGCACATTTCCAATGACGAAACCGTCCGCATTCTTGGGAGCTCCCCAACTGGCGACGAACTGCTCCTCGAAGCGGAATCCTTCTCCAAACCGGTCGAGATCTTCCGCTATTTCACAAAAACCAAGCAACAAACGCTGTGGGTGAAAAAGAACAGTCCGCTGCATCCGACAGACTACGGGCAGCTTCAGGTCTGGTATACGTCCAAAGACGGCACAAAAGTTCCCATGTACCTCGCCGGTCGCCATGACGTCCTCGACGGATCCGGCAGCCCTACGATCCTGACTTCCTATGGCGGGTACGGGATTTCCATGACGCCGCAGTTCAGCGTTTTCGTCGCTTTTCTGATGGAGCGCGGCTGCGTATTTGCGCTGCCGAACATTCGCGGCGGTTCGGAGTTCGGAGTGGAGTGGCACAACGCCGCAAAGCGGCGCAACCGCCAGACCGCCTATGATGACTTCCTTTCAGCAGCCGAATGGCTCATCCATACAGGCCGAACCGCGCCACGAAAGCTCGCCATTTTCGGCGGATCGAACTCCGGCTTGCTCGTAGGAGCGGCCCTGACGCAACGTCCCGACCTGTTCCGGGCCATCGTGTGCATGGTTCCGATGTTGGACATGCTGCGGTACCACCTCTTTGACTACGCGCATATCTGGAAGGACGAATTCGGTTGTGCGGATGACCCGGACGACTTCGCCGTCCTCGCAAAATACTCGCCTTATCATCAGGTACGGCAGGGCACGGCCTATCCCGCTACGATGATCGTCTCCGGTGATGCTGATCAGAACTGCAACCCGCTGCACGCTCGCAAAATGACGGCCCGACTGCAGGCCGCCAATGTTTCCGAACATCCCATTTTCCTCGACTACAGCAAGTTTCGCGGTCATTCGCCGGTCCTCCCTTTGAGCGTACGAATCGAGGCACTGACGGATCGTATGGCTTTTCTGTGTGATCAGTTGCAGCTCTCGGCCTGAACGAAGGAGTTTCCAAATGTCGTTTCTGATGTTCGAAGCATACCTAAAGTTGATTCATTTCGACCTCTACCTGACGCGCGGCAATTTTGCGGCGCTATACGACAAGGTGCGCAATTACCCGACCGGATCGCACACACCCACTCCCGAAGCGATCGATGATATCTGCTCTGCCGTCGACATGGCCTGCATCTGGTACTGGAAGGAAGCGCTCTGCCTGCAGCGTTCCGCAGCCACGGCCTGCCTCCTCAGAAGGTACGGCGTGCCCGCGCAGATGGTCATCGGTACCCAACAACTGCCGTTTAAGGCTCACGCATGGGTAGAAGTGCAGGGCCGCGTCGTCAACGATAAACCGTATACACCGGAAATGTACGCAGTGCTCGATCGCTGCTAGTCCTCGCGCGCAAGGCGTCAGCAAGGAGCGAATCATGGGCGTTCAATTTGGACGATGGAATTTGGACGGTGCTCCTGTCGATCAGACTTACCTGGCAAAGGTGAAGGCGACGATCGCCCCATACGGCCCCGACGACCAGGGGACCTACGCAAAAACCGGCCTCAGCATCCTCTATCGCGCCTTCCACACCACCAGAGAAGCGCACCGTGAAATGCAACCGCACGTAAGCGAGTCAGGGATCGTAATCACCTGGGACGGCCGCCTCGACAATCGTGCCGAACTCATTCGCCAATCCCGCGATGTACAGACGGTCCGTGATAGCGACGTCTCGATCGTCGCGGCAGCCTACGAGACCTGGGGCGCCGACTGCTTCGCTAAGCTTGTCGGCGATTGGGCCCTTTCCATCTGGGACCCAAACTCCCGCTCGCTGATTTTGGCGAAAGATCCCGTCGGCACGCGACACCTCTACTATTCGATCGAGAACGATCAGGTCGCTTGGAGCACCATCCTCGATCCACTTGTTCTTTTCGCCGGCAGGTCTTTCCCCCTTTGTGAAGAGTATATGGCCGGCTGCTTCTCGTTCTTCCCCGCCGCTCCCTTGACGCCCTACATCGGGATTCATTCCGTTCCGCCATCATCGTCGGTGGCCATCGGTAACCGCAAGCAAACCGTCACCAAGCATTGGGATTTCGACCCCGCCAGGGTAATCCGTTACCGCACCGACGCCGAATACGAAGAACACTTCCGCACCGTCTTTGAAGAAGCCGTCCGTCGCAGACTCCGCTCGGACAGCCCCATCCTGGCTGAGCTCAGCGGCGGCATGGACTCCTCCTCCATCGTCTGCGTCGCTGACACTATCATCGCCCGCGACGCCGCCGAAGCTCCGCGCCTCGACACTGTCTCCTACTACGATGAGTCCGAACCCAACTGGAACGAGCGCCCCTACTTCAGCAAGGTCGAGGAAAAACGCGGCCTCACCGGCATTCACATCGACGCAGGTTCACAGCAGCCGCTCGCGTTCGAGTTCAACAACGATCATTTCGCAGCAACTCCCGGCTCCGGCAACGGGCGGTCATCCGAAGTCAGCCGTCGATTGTCGGCCTGCATAACCTCCCAGGGAAATCGCGTGGTCCTCTCCGGTATCGGCGGCGATGAAGTAACCGGTGGCGTCCCAACTTCCATCCCCGAACTACAAGACCTTCTTGCCCGCGGCCATGTCAGGGCTCTCGCCCATCAACTAAAAGCCTGGGCCCTTAATAAGCGCAAGCCGTGGTTTCATCTGTTATTGGATGCCACTCGGGGATTCCTTCCCTCCGCGCTTGTCGGCGTCCCGAAACACCAACGCCCTGCGCCCTGGCTACATCCGGCGTTCGTGAAACGGAATCGCGCGGCTCTGACTGGTTATGACAAACGGACAAAGACCTTTGGCTCCCTGCCAAGCTTTCAAGGAAATCTAGGGACCTTGGATGCCCTGCGCAGACAGCTTGCCTGCTCTGACTTGTCATCGGACCCGCCGGTTGAGAAACGCTATCCGTACCTCGACCGTGATCTGCTCGAATTCCTATTCGCCATCCCCCGCGAGCAACTTGTTCGCCCCGGCCAGCGCCGTTCTCTGATGCGTCGTGCGCTTATCGGCATTGTTCCCGACGAAGTCCTCAACCGGAAGAGAAAGGCCTACGCTTCCCGCGGAGCGATCGTGGCTACCGTTACCGGACGGCCGCAGTCCACCGAGATGAGCCGGCACATGATCAGCACTCTCCTGGGCATCGTGGATGACACGCTCCTGAGGGAGGCGTTGCAACAGGTCGGGCAAGACGAGCAGGTCCCCATGGTCGCACTTATCCGCACATTTGCCATCGAATCCTGGTTAAGGTGCATGACTGACAAAGGCGTATTGGATGGATTCACCCCCTTTTCTGCACGTCCCACGGCGCAACAAGCACCTCGCCGGGGCCTGTTGCTAAAAGCTCAGCTAGCTAGCTGCATAGGAAAGCCACAAGAAAGGAGGTGAATCCCATGAAATACGAAAAGCCAGAGGTAACTCTGATCAACGGCGCAACGGCTGCGATCCAGCACACTACGCCGAGTACCAAGTCCGGTAGCCCGTATGACAACGTGATCCAGCAAACGCTGACCGCGACTGCGTACGAAGCGGACGAGTAGTCGGTTACCGGAGCATTCGCCTCAACGAGTGCTCCGGACATTCTGATTCTTTGAAAGAGGAGATTGAAAATGAAATACGAAAAGCCACAAGTCGTTCTGATTGACGCCGCAACGGCTGCAATCCAGATGACCTTCAAAAACGGTAGGCCCTACGACAACTTGATCAATCAAACGCTGACCGCCCCGGCGTACGAAGCGGACGAGTAGTCCCTTGCCGGAGCACTCGCAACAACGAGTGCTCCGGACATTCTGATCCTTTGGAGAGGAGATCGAAAATGAAATACGAGAAGCCACAAATCATTTTGCACAACACCGCAACCACGGCCATTCGCATCACCGCGAAAGATGGCAATCCGTATGAAAATCTGGTGAACCAGATTCTCACCGCCTTGGCGTACGAGGCTGACGAATAAAGCCACCTACAACCGACGGGCCCGCGACTCTGTGCAAGCTGACATCGCAGAACAGTTGGGCGCAAGAATTACCGGCAAAGTCAATTGCGAGCCGCTCGACTCGCCAACCGCGTTCGGAACTCCCGCCAGCGCACGTATTGATGCGTTTTGCTCGGATCGGGATCCTCTTCCTCTTTGAGCCAAAAGCACAGCCAGTCAACCGCTCCTCCCTGCGATACAAGCCGATCCCATGGTTTCACCAGGATGTGCGTGGCGGTTGGCAAATAGAGAAGATCAACGGGTTTGTTCAACCACGTTAGCCCCGAAAACCATTCCCACTCACCGAACAAGGACGCGGGATCGTTTGCCTGTAGCTGCACGGGCGCCTGCACTTTGTCCAACGAGAATCCCGGCGAGTTCTTCAACCAGAAAGCGAGCCCGTCACCGAAGGGCGCGGCGCCGATGAGAGACTGGCTCTCGGAGGCGCCCAGGGGAATCGCATTGGCCACCACCAGATATTCGAAGTATCCGCCGTCGAATCCATCGCTCGCGATGGCGGCTGCGAAATGTTGGGTTGAGTGCGTTAAAGCATATTTTACGTACAAGCAGGTTCGGCTAAAGCCGATGAGGCCCACGCGAGCAGGATCGATGATGCCCTTTTGGTTCAAGGAATCGATTGCGTCCTCATAAGACCTCATCGCCCGTTCCATTTCCTCGGGAGTATCCAGCGAATCCCGAAACGTATCGTTGACTTGCAGAACCACGATTCCCCGGTTCGCCAGGGCTTGCGCTGCAAACGCCGTCGGCCACGGCCCATCGATCCAAAATTCATGCGCATCGAAACCATGCGTCTGGATCACGAGCGGATATCGACGGCCGGCGGTGTAATCCGGCGGAAAAATCAAGCCGGCGTTCACGGCTCTTCCGTTGCGATCCGTCCATTGGATTTCCTCAACATGGCCGAAGCGAAGGGTCCTAAACTGCGGATTCAGCTCCAAGAGGGTGGCTTGTTTCTTGGTTTTTGCGTCCTCTGCGATGATGCGCGGCGGCACATTCAACCCCTGCTCGACGCGGATTTCCGGGCGAGGATTAAACTCATCGGAAGGGATTCCTGGCAATGGTTCCCATCTTCCTTCGATCTTCCGATAATAAACAGCCTGAGGGGAACCATCGGATTGTTTCTGGTCTTGCACCGAGGAAAACTGCACAACATTTATTTTTGGATCCCATCGAACCGGTCGCAACTCTGCACTCGTAACCTTAACGAACGCCCGGCTAGCCACTTTAACCTCGATGACAAACCTTTCCACCCGTCGCGCCTGAAGTTCTACGGAATCGTCCACGTCCAACGGCAGACGCGTACCACACAATAAAACCGACTTCGAGTCGGGAGACCACAGCACGTCGTCGGAAGAAAAAGGGGCGGGGGCATCAAGCAAGACTGTTCCCTTTCCCGTTTGCATATCGATAAGCTCGTATCGCAGGAGCAAGCTTGGCGATTTCGCCGGCAACTTGCGCCGAAACGTTGCTCGGATGTTGTCATCGTCATATTCGCGCCATTTGTCCGGCAATTCCGTCGCATCGGTCTTCAGAACTAGATAGCGTCCATCCGGAGACAGAAAGAGGTTGCCCATGCCGGGATGTGATGGCCCCTGAGTCTCCAGGCGATCGTCTGCGGGAGATCCTTTCTTTTTCACGAAGAGCTCGGGAGCCTGAATCTTAAGTTTTCCCGCAGCAAGGTCCGGTAGCAACTCGGTCGTAACCTGAAAGCCCAACCGCAGGCTGGTTGCACCTACCACATCGTGCTCCGGACTATTGGCGGCATAGACGACCTCGTGGCTCTTTTCAGAAATGGCGTAAGACACGAGCGATGTTCGGTGGTTTGTGATCTTCTTGAGTTTCCCTGAACTGCATTGAATGGAGTAGAGCTCGGTAGGGTCCCTCCCGCGGGAACCAAGAAACAAGATCGTGTCACTATCCTGCAGCCAATTCACATCCGATATTCCCTCTTCATTTGACGAAGACGAGAACGTCACGAGCTTTCTCGGAACCGGGCTGCCGAAGGCGTCGACCGTGCGAAACAACAGCAGGGAATACTCGTTTGTGTTGGTTTGCAGATTGCCTTTGCTGACGACAATCGCGAGGCGCCGTCCATCCGGAGAGAAGGAGGCAAACCCTGTCGTTGGCCCAACGCCGGTGTACCACGTGGCCTTGAGGGGGCCCCCGATGCGCGTCATGCGGATTGAATCGGCAACTGTCACCGGAACTTTTTTCGTATTATCGGCCTTCTGCGCTGGGCACATATCTCCAGGCTTAAGCAGCCCGGCTAAAATCAGAAATGCTGCGCCTGCCTTTATCCTGGACATTGCAGGATCTCCCGTTTCACCCCGGAAACCGGTCAGAACGTCAGCTTCAACGACAGTTGAAGGGACCTGGGCCCTCCCTCCTGGAAGAGCGGACTTAAGCCCCCCAATCCGTTGTTTAACGTTTCTGTGGATAGCAGGGCCGACGGACCGAAGTTTAGGTTGGGAAACGGGTTGGTAAAGTTTGGATGGTTGAACACGTTGAACGCATCTGCACGAAACTGCAGATTAAACCGTTCGGTTATTGGGAACTTGCGCCCTATCGACAAATCAACCTGCGTCAAGCCGAAGCCGGCTATGTCATTGCGCGGCTCCGTTCCTTGGCGCGGGGTTGGCGGAATCACGAAAGCGTTTGGGTTCAATCCTAGTCCTCCGGGACAGACGTGTCCCGGCGCGAGCACTCCCACACTCTGAAATACCGACGCGCACTGCGCCCCACGCAGATACAAGGGTTGTCCAGGCACGAGATCTGCGCGTGTGGTTCCGCTGCCGCCAAGAACCGATGGCGTTGTAATGACCGCATTGAACGGGAATCCCGTCCGGGCAACGATGACCGTGTCCACGGACCAATTCTTGGTCAGCAGGGCGAGAGGCCCGGAATTTGCGGCAGCCGGCACGTCATAACTCAGGGCTCCGGAGAAACTCTGCCGTACATCGAAGTCCGAAGATGCATAGTCCTTTGCCCCGGAAACGACGGCAACGCTGGTCGGAAGCGCAAGGGTGACATCATCGGAAACATCGTCCAGCGAGTGAGACCAGGTGTAATTCAGCAGAGCCTGCAATCCTGACGAAAGGGGCCGGCGATATTGTATTTGCAACGCGTTGTAATTCGAGCGTGCATCATTCCGCGTCAACTGAAAGACGCTTTCGAAGTTAGGATTCGGCTGATTCAACGCTTCCCGCCTCAGTAGGTCTCGTCCCGCCTGCCCAACGTAAGTCGCCGATAGCGACTGCTTCCCCCCAAAAGATTTCTCCATGGCGACGTTCCATTGGTACGAGCGAGGGAGCTTCAGATCTGGAGAGAATGCGCTGATCGCTTGTGGATAGGGAGGCTGGAGCGAGATGGTGGGCAAATAGGGTGTCAGATCCGTGATGGGCAGTGGAACGCTGAAAAATAGGCTGAACGCTTGATTCGGAAAGCTTGACGCAACACTGGCAGAGGAACCTACGCCGAGATCATAGAACACTCCTCCGCCCGCACGCAGGATGAAGTCACCTTTGGGCGTCAGGCTGTAGGCCAAACCGAAGCGCGGGGCAAAATTGCCGTACGTGGTTGCCCACAAAGGCGTCCCGGCCGGAGCGATCGCGATTGCCGCCGGATCGTTCACGTTCGACCAGGCTGCCAGCGACGTATTTCCACGGGCCGAGGGTGCCGGGCTCAACTCCCATCTGAGGCCATACGTCAACGTGAGCCGAGGCGTAACCTTCCACGTATCTTGGCCGTAGAGCGACAACGCCGGAGCCAGAATCTGCGCGGGGAGAGCAATCAGCGGCTCAAGAAAATCGATCGAGCCCGAAGAAACCAGGCTTTGCGTGCTTAAGGCAAAATAGATGGGGAAGTACTTGGTATCCTCGTTTGCGCTCAAGAAAATCGCTCGATAATCTCCCCCAAACTTCAACTGATGTCCGCCTGCCGAGAAGGTGAAGTCATCAGTGAAATTAACTTGCTTGGTGCTGCTCCGTCCTGCAGATCCCACGTGCAACGCGTTGAAATCCAAATCGAAGAACTCCGCTTGATTCTGGCTGCTCGAAAGGTTCCCAAGGTACAGGCCGGCGTTTGGCGGAATAGAGCCGCCGAATGACTGCAAACTATAGGAAGTGGCATTGCTCTGCGTGGAGTAGTTGCCCCGCAGCGAGTTCGATAAACGCGGGCTGAGCAACATGTTCACGCCTACGGTCAACGTCTGCGTGTCTACCGCAGTGGTACTGACGCCGCTGAGGCTGTTTGTGAAATTGGCAATCTGCGAGGGAGCGCCGTTGTACCGTCCGAAAATCGAGAACCGATCATTGAAAGTATGGTCAATGCGGACGCTGCCGGCGTCGAGCGCAGCCTTGTTGGCAAAACTTCCGGTGAATGGCGCCGTATACGACGTAGGTGATGCCGGCGTTCCATTCGGAAACGGGTAGGCGTTCAGAAATGGCGCAATTGCGGCAGAGGCCTGCATGCGAGCAAACGCGGAAGGAACTTCGATGATCTCGGTCTGGGGAAGTTCCAGCCGAGCCCCTTCGTAGGAGAGGAAAAAGAAGGTCTTGTTCGGCCAGATCCGTCCACCCAGAAACCCGCCGAAATCGTTGTGGTGTTCGGGAGCTCTTGGAATCGGCGGAATGGCCGAATTGTTAAACCAATTATTTGCGTCCATTACTGTGTTGCGAAAATAATCAAACACGCCACCATGAAAATCATTCGTCCCCGAACGGGTGGTAAGGATGACTTGCCCCCCTGGCGTGCGTCCGAATTCGGGCGCGAACGACGAGGTCTCGATTCGAAATTCCTGTAAGGCGTCGACAGAAACGAGACTACTGGTGCCTCCGAGCGCGCTGAGTGCCTGCGCGCCGCCGGTCCCCGTCTGCGAGAGGGCCAGACTCACTCCAACACCAAAATTCGCCGAGACACCGTCGACTGTGAAGCTGTTTGCGTTGGTCCGCTCACCGGCAATGCTGAACTGCCCGGCAGTCGTCGTAGGAGTGCTCGGAACGATAACCACTCCCGGTGTCAGCTGAAGCAGAGTGTTGAAACTGCGTCCATTGAGGGGCAACCTGCCCAAAAACTGACGGTCAATCACGGTACTCACGGCGGCGTCCTGCGTATTGACCAGTGGCGCCCCGCCTTCCACGGTCACTATCTCGGAGGCCGCTCCGATCGGCAACGTGAAGTTGATTGCAAGCGCATCCTCCACATGCACGACGATGTCCGGCTTGATGATCGTCTTGAATCCAGTGTTTGAAACCTGAATGCGGTATGTTCCAGGAGGAATATTGGGCACCACGTAATAGCCCTCGCTGTTTGCCTTGCCCGGATACTCCACTCCCGTGGCATTATTGATGATCAACACGTTAGCGCCGACAATTACGCCTCCCGAAGGATCGAGGACGATTCCGCTGACCGTACCGTTCGGTGATTGCGCAACGATCAAACTACCTGCAAGAAATAGACACACCAAAAGCCCCACGCCCCGGTTCATTCGCACGAAAATCCTCCTGGCGCCTGATGACACGCCCTTGTTTGAGTTTTCATGCGAAAAGGAATTTTCTTGCCGCCGACTGTCTTTCGATGGATGGGATTCTGCAAGGAGGGCCGGAGCGTTCTCGCTTATGGATGATTGGGATTGACCTTCAGATACGCATAGAGGAAGGGCTTACCGCTTGGCTTGGAGCTGCCGCCGTTCGGTTCCACGGTCACGAACACGGCGTCGATCTGCGCAAGTTTCTGCGGATCGTCGAATTTCAGGATCCATCGTTTTTTGGCAACACTATCCTCGTAAAAGACACCCAGATTCAAGGCTTGTTCTCGATCGGTCCCGCGCTGGCCCCAAACCTGGAATGTGCTTGCGTTCTTCAAACCTGGCTGCCGGTCGAGATCGTAGGCGTAGAAAATCAGGGACTTCCCTTTTGTGAAAAAAACCCGCCCGTAAGACTTTTTCGTTGCCGCGTCTTTTCCAACATCAATGACCT
>Ga0210401_10002949_pt1 | contig 18430 bp, 11 predicted proteins | sample IncBWH32MmetaG_FD_150866 | JGI IMG/M metagenome (GOLD analysis project Ga0210401, IMG submission 150866) | Forest soil microbial communities from Barre Woods Harvard Forest LTER site, Petersham, Massachusetts, United States - Inc-BW-H-32-M | ecosystem: Environmental > Terrestrial > Soil >... | reverse complement strand
GCGATTCCTAATGCCGAATCGATGCCCGTGGCAAGTGGAACGGTGCTGGCTCCGAGACTGCCCCCGAGATACGTCGAATAGTTCAACACCGGATCCAGAATGAGCGGTTCGCTGCGGTCATAGTCCAGAACAGAAAAGGTGACTACATGGCTCTTCGCCAGTACATAGCCTCCTGCAATCTCATGCCGCTCGCCTTTCACCACCTGGTACACGACCGGCTTTTGCAGTACCACTTCTCCACCCGGCACACTCAGCACCACATCCCCGCGATCGTTGATACGCAGCCTGCGAGCACCTTGCAATTTAAGTTGGATGGCTCTCGGGTCACCTCCCGGCGCAACCACGAAGTCGTATTCCAACCTCCCATGGTTGCCGTAAAAAACCAGGTCCACTCCGGGATAAAGGCCCGAGTACTTCACTTGCCCGTAGGACGCCACGTCGCTGAGCCACTTCTTGGGATCGCTGCCGATGAAGTAGTTCGTTTTCTTTGCCACACGTTCCATCGCGCTGATTTGCGGAGCTGGAGTGGCTCCTTCAAAGCGCATGCGAATGGCAGTCATCGCCCTAGCGCGTGCAGCGGCGTGAATTGCCTGGATCGTTCTGAAACGATGCAGCGGAGACAAGTCGTAGTGTTCGGGAGTACGCAGGGCCACTACCGCTTCCTGAGGCGTCAAAAAAAGTTCGTATCCGCTGCCATGCGACAGGTAGCGGACTTCCTGCACCGTCTGCCCCACATTTTCTTCAAAACTCAGTGGCAATCGGCTATAGGCTTCGGCCCACTTGGAATCCTCTTTCGTGCGTGCAGGATTCGCCGTCGCGCGCGCTCCCGCCGGAGATACGCGCGCCTGCGCTCCGCGATCGCTTTTCCCTGGGCCTCGAAAAGACGCCAGACACCAGAGACCGGAAATCAGTACGATTGCGCCTGCAAACTTCAAAGCCGTCACCCCAATACCCCGCGTCTTCATGGTGGCCTCTCCTTCGAGTTGCTACTCGTTCTCAGTGCACTTCGCCGCATGTACCCCCGCCTTTGCTCCGCCCCTTCGCAAAGTCCGAATCGGAACTGAGCAAAGCCATGCTTATCAAGGAAATTTCCAGGTTTGTTGGAGAGGAAGGAAGCATTCTGCGAGCCGGCGACATAGCGCCCCAATTCGGGAAGATTCGTGCCAAATCGGGAATCGCCTCTGTATCCTATCAGATAACTTGCTAACGTCGAGGAAAGAATCTTAAACTCTCTTGCCCAATACCTGTTAAATGGAATCTGAGCGATCGAATGATTCAAAATCCTTATGGATAAAGTTGCAGAGTTCCTTCAACTTTCTTGTTCCCTCACGCGGATAGATTCGGCGGATCGGGACCTTTGTCACCAACTGCCCTAGCACGGCGAACTCTCGTGCGCGCAGCTCTCGATCAAGAATCTTATTGGCATAAGTATCGGCAACCAATAGAAGAAGTGCGTTTTGAGGCCGGATAGGCTCCGCGTACGGTGCCGGGTCTCGTCTGCGATCACCAAGGACATAGATGGCACCAAGCGGAACAGGTCGGCTCTCGAAGTGCGCTCCTTGGCTTTCGAGATCCAGGAGTCGTTTTTCTCCTCCGGGCATGAAGCGCGGTAAGGCCTCTGGAGAGCCGTAGAGCATTTCCACCGAATCCGGCCAGAGGCGAAGATGCGGATATGCCGGCATGACCAAAAAGTTGTCTCCCCGGTTTTTGAGTGCCACGATGTCGTCAGATATGACCCCGTACCCTTCACGGGCGAATGCCGCTGCCGTCGTCGATTTTCCAGCGCCTGCTGGACCGACCAACGCAATAGCACGATCTTTAATGCACACAGCACTCGCATGCAGACAGATTATGCCCCGCAATCTCAGCACAACCCCGAGGACCGGTCCCAGCAGATAAGCAGCTGTATTTTCGAGCGGCGACTCCGTGGACCAGGTCGCCCAGACATTCTCTTGCTTGCGATCCACCCAGAATTGCGTTCCGTCTTCATAGACAAGCCGCACATAACCGCCGGGCTCGACTCTCGAAATCCTCAGCATCGGCTCACCTAATGGATTCGTATCGGAGCTAATGTAGGTCAATTCTTCGCGCTGCGGCAGATCCTTTTCATTGGAATAAGGCAGGAACCCCAGGTGTATTTCCACATCGCATGCGTCACCTGACGAATTGTGTAGGCTTACCCCTGGGAGGGGCAAATTGGAACGAAGATGCAGGCCGTAGACGAAATAATCAAAGCCCAATTCTTTATGCGCGATGCATTCTTTCTTCGCGATCGGGAGATTTTGTTCGGGCCGAATCCTTGAAGGCTCCGAGTTTACTCTTTATCCGCGCTCGGGTTGGCTTCCTGAAATGCCGGATTCTTCAATGAAGGCCCGCACCAATTGTGAGCTCGAGGGCAGGTTAGATATGAGTGTGGACGTTTCTCTGACCCCGGGCGCCATCACGCCGACCGTTGATTCCCGTCGAGTGGGTGAGTTCCCGCACTGTGCCGTAATTGGTCAACGTGGGTTTCGAATACGGCTTTTTCGGTCCCGGTTTCGCGGGCTTACCCATTCCCAGCCTCCGCATGCATTCTATACCGAACTCCCCGCGCCGATTGCAACCAAATGTTGAGGCAATGGGGTCGCATCTTAGTACTTATCTGTTCCGCGTTCATCTTACCACGCGTCAGCGACAACTCGGATCGGTCGATATATCTATCCAAATCTTTGCTCCAATGCATCTGTTCGAGCCGCTCTGCGCCACTCCGTTGGAGTTGTGCCGCAAGGGGGTCGCTTTGCACCGGCGTCTTCGGCCGCATCCGTACCGTTTCCGGTATCCGTCCGGCCATCGATTCACGCAGCAGCATCTTCTGAAAAAACCAAGGGAAGGGCGGAAGGGCGAGAAGATAACTTACGATCCTAAGATCGAGAAAAGGATACCGAGTTTCCAGAGGGAAATGCGTTGCTCCCGCGTTTTCGCTTTCAAACATGTGTGTCCACTGAGGCAGGGAAAGAGAGGCGTAGGCCTTTATATTGATTGGATGCTGAAGCGGTATATTTGGATGCGGGCACCATTCCTTCCACCGCTCTTCGAGTTTCATTCGCTTGGCGAAGTCCGCCGCCAACCATTCCGGAAACACCGGCATGTCCCGCTTCTTGCCAATCAATCTCAAGAACCGTGCTTGAATTCCGCGCCAGGGGAAGGGTCTAATCCAAGCATAATTCGCCACCTCCGTTAAGAGGCGTCGCCACTCTCCTCTTCGCCGCAGGTCATTCACGTACGGCCACATCTGAAAGTCCATGAGATTGTCAGCCCCTTCCCCAGACAATAAAACACGGCAATCGGGGGAAATACTCCGGCAGGATTCAAAAAATCCCGCACTTAAAGGATTGTCGAGTGGTTCAGGCAAACTCGATTCCGGCTCGTCCCAGCCCTGAAAAAGCTCCACCTTATCCAGGGCCTGAAATTTGATGGGAATCCCGAGGAATTTCCCAACCTCCCGCGCATAGAGGCCTTCCTCGTCCGGAATCAACGATTCGTAGACCGATGTATAACCGAAGATTTTTCTCGGTTGACCATTCGGCCCCGAAACCTCCTTCGCCACAGCCGCCACCGCGGACGAGTCCAACCCACCGCTCAGCAGAATCCCCACCCGGCCGGTGCGGAGACGGTCCGCAACCGCTTCTTGCAGCAGCGCCTGAAAGTGCTCGATGTAATGGTCGGCCCGGGCGTAGCGGATTCGCCCGTTCGTAGGCGGCGACCAGTACTGCCTGATCTTCAATCCGTTCGAACCAAAAGTCAGGCAATGAGCCGGCGGCAGCCGCTGAACGTCACGAAAGCTCGTTGTCGCATTATCATAATTCAGTCCAAACAGAAGAAAATCGCCGATGGCCGCGTCGTTGAGTTCCTCGGAAACTTCCGGGTGCATTCGAATGCAATTCAGCGTATTGCTGAACAGAAAGAATTTCCCAGGCTGCGCGTAGTAGAACGGTTTGATGCCAAAATGATCGCGCGCACAAAAAAGCGTCCTGGCCCGTGCATCCCAAATCCCAAAGGAGAAATCGCCACGCAGATGTTCGATGCATGCCGTGCCCCAAAGGGAATACGCATGCAAAATCAGCGTTGAGTCCGGGACCGACCGGTCAATTTTTCGTCCGGTTCGTTCCATCCCGGCGATTAATTCCTTCCGTCCATCAAGTCGCGCGTCTGCCGTGATCCAAAGCCGGCCCTCCAGACTCGCGGGCTGTTCCTCCCCAGCCGATTCGTAAGTAGTCCGTAGCATTGCGTGCCCCAACCCAATTGAGCCATCGCACCATATGGCGTGCGCGTCAGGGCCGCGGTAGGCAAGAGAGTCCACAAGGCTCTGCAGCAGCGCCCGCTCGACCCGCGCACCGTCATGATGGAAAATTCCGACAATGCCGCTCAATCCGTTGGCCTTTCCATGAGAGTGTTTCGTTGTTCGGCTGGCGAAAAGGAATTGCCGCAATCCGCATCTTCATGCGGCACAGCTCCACCCGGCCCGCTCTAGGCATGCCTCTCGAAGAAGAGTATCCCGCCAAGAGAGAACCACATCTCTAATCCTTGCAGGCTGGAGCTTCATTCTACTGACACCCGCAATCACCTGCAACAAACTGTTTTTGCTCGGAAGGATTCCGCGGACAACGAATGCAAAGGAAAATACTTCTTACTCCAAGGCTCCGGAACGCCTGCGACGCGGGCGACTTTTGTCTTGCAACTCCGGAATCGGCTAGGCAGAGTACCGTGGAATGATTCTGCGTCTTTCCAACTCCTTGCAACGTGGGGCACTCGTGCTGGGCGCCTTCCTTGTTTTGCTGCTTCTCTCGTATGCCAGCATTCGCAATGCGCGTGCCGAATACTTTGCCGGTTTACAAACCCGAGAAGGACTCGAACGCGCCACGCACCTCGAACCCGACGACGCTCGTAATTGGTATCTCTTAGGTCGCTATTGGCAATTCAACCTTGAGGATTCGGACACTCAGCAAGCGATCCGCGCTTACAAGATTGCGGCGTCTTTGGATTCCCATTCAGCTGACGCCTGGCTCGGTCTCGGGTCCGCATATGAATCGTTGGGGGATCTTGCATCCGCGCGTGACGCATTTCTTCATGCCAAGAAATCTTACCCGCTCTCGGCGGAAGTCTCGTGGCAATACGGAAATTTTCTCTTGCGGCAGGGCGAGTTGCAATCAGCCTTCACTGAAATGCGCCGAGCTGTCGAAGCCGATCCCAAACGTGGCGCCGAGGCTTTTTCCCGCGCTCTCCGCGCCGAGCCCGATGTGGATCAAATTCTAAATCACGTTCTCCCACCGAATCGCGATGTCTACGTGGTCGTGATTTGGGATCAAATCACCGACGGTCAAACCGACATCGCCCTCCAGGTGTGGGACCGGCTCATCGCAATTCGCCCCCAGCTGTCGCTGGGGTATGTTTTTCCCCTTATTAAAGCTTTGAGGAGTAATAAACGAATTACAGATGCCCGCCGCGTCTGGGACCAGGCAGTGGTTGTTGCCGGCATGGCTGATCTTCAAGGCCCTCCGGGCTCGGTCTTGTGGGACGGCGGTTTCGAGTCCGGAGTCAACGGAGGAGGATATTCCTGGCTCTTTCCGGAGGGCCTGCGAAATGTGCAAATCGGCATCGACGCCCAGGAAAAACACTCCGGAAATCATTCCTTGCGGCTGACGTTTGACGGAAAGTCCATCGTCAGTTCCACGGACATCTGCCACTACGTTCCTGTGTCACCCTCGACCACCTACCGTTTTTCGGCGTGGGTGAAGACGAGGGCGATCACTACGGATCAAGGCGTCCGATTCCAGTTACGCTCTCTCGGAACGCAGGACAGTTCTGTGGCCGCGACCCCCGAGCTTCATGGTAGTGAGCCTTGGACCCACATCGAAATGCTTTGGTCCTCGGGAATAGATGTACAGGAAGTTCAGGTATGTTTGGTCCGTTCCCTGAGCGATCAGCTCGAGAACAGAATTAAGGGTACAACCTGGGTGGACGACGTCGCGCTGGTGCCGGAAGCGGCGGAGCACTCCAGGCCATGAAGTTCTTGCGAGTCGGTATCTGCGCGCTGATCGTGTTTGGAGTCGCGGCGCATGGAGGGGTTGAGGATTGGGCGCGCGCTGTCCTGGAAACGGGGGCGGGATTCCTCTTCCTGGCTTGGTCTCTGTGGATCTATTTCAACGACAAAGAACATCCTGTATTTTCACCCCTCCTGCCACCGCTCGCGGCGCTATCGCTCGTGGTCTTAGGGCAGTTGTTTTTCCGTCAGTCTGCCTCTTCTTACAGCACGCGAATGGAGCTGCTATTGCTCTTGGCCGACCTGATCGTCCTCTTTCTCGCGGTTCAAGCCTTTCGGACTCTGGAAGATTGGCGGGGTTTCGTGTGGTTCGGAATGTTTTTCGGTTTCCTGGTCAGCCTCTTCGCCATTCTGCAACATCTGACATCTAACGGAAAGCTCTACTGGTTTCGCGAGATAAGCTCCGGAGGAATGCCTTTTGGGCCGTACGTAAATCGGAATCACTTTGCCGGATTTGCAGAGTTGGTTCTGCCGCTCGCACTTATTCCCCTCGTCTTGGGCCGGGTCCGGCGGGAGCGCTGGCTAGTTGTAGGACTATTCGCGGTTCTTCCGATCGGGGCGCTCTTCCTCTCTGCGTCGCGGGGAGGCATCGTGAGTTTCGGCGCCGAGCTAGGCATCCTGGCGCTGGTTATGATTCTAAGGCGCACCAAGGGAAAACAATTGCTCACAGGAGCCGCCGTCCTACTGGTCGCATTGGTGCTGGTCTCTTGGCTGGGCATGGGAAAGATCCTGCAACGTCTATCATCCGTCCAATTACTCGAAGTGACCGCGGGAAAGCGTGCCTCCATGCGGGCGGACACTTGGCGGATCTTTCTGGATCACCCCTTCTTGGGAACGGGGCTTGGCACTCTCCAAACTGTTTTTCCGGCCTACGAAACACTCTATGACGGAAAAATAGTCAATCACGCACACAACGACTACCTGGAGGCTCTTGCGGAGATGGGGCTTGCGGGGGGATTGTGCTGCGCGTGGTTTATCGGCGTATTAGTGGCGGAGTCTCTGAAGCGATTCCGCCAGCTTAATAATTCGTTTTCAGCAGCCCTTCAACTCTCGGGTTTTATTGCCTGCGCCGGCTTTCTCACCCATAGCCTCGTGGATTTCAATCTGCACATTCCGGCGAACGCCCTATTGTTTTTTCTTATGGCTCACCTGGCCACCGCGGAGATTCAGGTGGCCACGGCACCCTCATCGCCCTCCAGGCGGCGGCGGCGCAGTTCTCGAAATCCCTGACGGTCTGGGGTGTTCTCCCTGTATAATCACACCTGGGGGTTATCTATTCTCATGCAGCCAGCCAAACTGGATGCGTTGATGTGGTGTCTTATCACGAGTGCCCTTCTGGGGATGCTGGTATTGACGCCGCCCAGCCACGCGCAGACCGTCCTCGAAACACCGCAACAGACAAATGACCGTATCCGCGCGCTCTCCTCGACGGCACGCCTGTCGCCGCATGACTACGTAATTGGCAATGGGGATGTGATCGTCGTCGATGTCTTTGATGTAAAAGAACTCAGCCGGGAAGTGCGCGTTAGCCAGACGGGGTCCATCGGTATCCCCTTGATACCGGTCCGCTTGCATGTCGCGGGGCTGACGGAACTCCAGGCCGAACAGAAGATAACGGAAGTACTAGAAGCTAATGGTCTGGTCTCTCACCCTCAAGTAAGCGTTAGCGTAAAAGAAAGAAAAAGTAAGCCGATCACTGTGGTCGGTGCGGTACAACACACTATGGTGTACCAGGCAGATCGGCCCGTCACTATTCTGGAAGTCCTGGCAGAAGCCGGCGGAGTCGCCAACGATGCAGGCGACACGGTGATCGTGACGCGCCCATCGCAAGAGCCTCCGACTGATTCGTCAGAACCCCCGGCAATCGGTCCGGAAGATCCCGGTCCAGCGACGACACCAAAGGAATCCACCCAGTCCGGCGCTGCTTCGGCGGAGTCCGCATCCAGCACGGGCTCGGCCTCAGACATCTCCTCTGCACCCAAGACTGTGTTTCCGGGTCCGGCCTCCACCGTGTCCCCAGATGCTGTTGCCAATCCTCGTGTGCCCAATGAACCGCTCCCCCTGAGCAATACGATTACCATCAACCTCAACGAACTCGTGGAATCCGGAAATGCCACGAACAACATTATTCTCCAGGCCGGCGATATCGTTACCGTCCCACACGCGGGAATTGCTTACATACTCGGAGCAGTGAACAGGCCCGGTGGATATGTCATGGCCAATGATCGCTCACTGATGAGCATACTGAAATTACTTGCGCTCTCCGGCGGCTTAACCCGCACGGCAAAGCAAGATAAGGCTGTCATCGTCCGCAAGGACGCTCAGGGCCAGCAGCACGAAGTCCCCGTCGATCTCAAGAAAGTGCTTGAGCGCACGACTGAAGATGTCCCACTCCAGCCCAGCGACATTTTGTATGTGCCAAACAGTGCAGCAAAACAGGCGATCCTCAGGACTATGGAAATAGCAATCGCCATTGGGGTCGGAGTGGCGTTGTACCGGATTTCATATCACTAGTATATGGCTGAAGAAAACAAAATCGTGTCCCATGAAAATGGTTCGAACGGTGCCATCGAACTGTTGCCTGTGTCGCCTCGCTTCCCTGCCTGGGAGTTGTCTCCACGGGAACCCCACCTCTACGACTACCTGCTGATTCTGCGGAAGCACCTGTGGCTGATTCTTTCCTTCATGCTCGCGGTCGTGACCATCGTCGCCATTGCCACCTTCCGGATTCAGCCGGTTTACGTGGCCACTACCCGCATCGAAATTGACCGAGAAAATGCGAACATTCTGCCGTTCCAAGGGAATGATCTCTACGACTATATGGCAGATCTCGATAATTACATCGAGACGCAATCCAAGATTCTGACCAGCGAAACACTCGCGCTGCATACGATTCGCGACAGCGGTCGATGGGGTGGCTCTGAATTTTCGTCGCCGAGCGGGCCGTCAGAAGCATTAGCCAGCGGCAGTCTCGCAAACCAGAAGCGCCCGCCCGAACTTGGTGAATTTTTGCGAAGTCTAAGCGCGAAGCGAGTCCCCAACAGCCGCCTGATGGATGTCAGTTTTGAATCAACCGATCCTCAGCTCGCCGCACGCACCGTCAACGCACACATCGCCACCTACATCGCGGAGAATTTCCAAAGTAAGTATGAGGCCACGACGCGGGCCTCCACGTGGCTTACGGACCAGCTTACGGAGTTGAAGATCAGAGTCCAAAAATCGGAAGATGCGCGCATCGCCTATGAACGGCAGAACCAGATCTGGACACTCGACGACAAGCAGAACCTCACCTCCCAGCGGCTCTCAGACATCAACAGACAGTTTACCGAAGCGCAGAGTGAGCGCATGAAAAAGGAATCGCTCTACGAGTTTGCCAAGTCTGGCAATTTGGATGCCATACCTCAGATCCAGGGCGATGCTGCACTCGCGGATTTGATGAAAAAGCACAGCGATACGTCGTCGGCCTACGCGGATGCATTGAGCCAGTACGGTCCCAATTTCCCCAAGGTGCAGCGCCTCCAAGCGCAGCTCAAAGATCTCGGTCAGGCCATCGAAAAAGAGAAAAGGAACATTTTGGACGTCTTGGAGAGCAATTACAAAGAAGCGCGGCAGCGTGAAACGCTGTTGACGCAGGCGCTCGACGAACAGAAGGCCGAAACCAATCAGATGGCGGGAAAGCTTGTGGAATACAACATCCTCAAGCGTGAGGCAGAGGCGAACAAGACTTTGTACGATGGCCTGATGACGAAATTAAAGGAAACCGCAATTTCCCAAGGCCTGCGTTCTTCCAATATTCGCGTCATCGACGCGGCGATGATTCCTTCCACCCCTTCGCGTCCTTCGAAGACTCGCAATGTAGTGCTTGCCTTCCTCATTGGTTTGGTTGGCGGTATCGGCCTGGCCCTATTGCGCGAATACCTGGATAACACCGTAAAGACGCCCGACGACATCGAGAGGCTCGTGCGGTTGCCCTCGCTTGCAGTCGTGCCGCAGTTTGCCGGTTCAAACGAGGATGCCAAGAAGCGCGGTCTTCTGAAAGGTTTCGCCGCGAACGGTCACGAAAGCAGGATCGAACTGGTCGCTCAGCATCTTCCCAAATCGCACGTGGCGGAAGCGTTTCGTGCCCTGCGAACGGCAATCTTGCTCTCACAGGCAGATCATCCACCGCAAGTGATTCTGGTTACTAGTGCGTTGCCGCGCGAAGGTAAGACGACAGCGGCAGCGAACCTCGCCGTCACGCTCGCACAGTTGGGAGATAGGACGGCGCTCGTGGATGCCGACCTTCGCAAACCGGGCATCGGTCGTCTCCTCAATCTCGGCGGCGGAAAATATGCGGGCTTAAGTTCGTATTTGGCCGGCGTTTCAAGTCTTGATCTGGTATGTGTGCCTCACCCGACGATTCCGAATCTTGTTGCCATTCCCACTGGACCCTTGCCGCCGAATCCCGCGGATTTGTTGTCGTCACACAAGTTCGCTGAAGCCATCGCCGAGCTGCGCACCAAATTCAAGTTTATCGTGATTGATTCGCCGCCCGTCATGGCCGCTACCGATGCCGTGATTCTCTCCGTGCAGACCGACGGCGTCCTGCTCGTCGTTCGCAGTGGTGAAACAGCCAAGGAAGCATTTACGCGCACACGCGAATTGCTTAATAGCGTCAAGTGCCGCATCCTCGGTGTCGTCTTGAATGCCGTCGACACCAGCGCGTCGGACTACTACTATTCTTACCGCTATTACCCATACTCGTATGGCTACGGTCCCCAGGAAACGGACGGGACTCCGCACAACGAAAGTTCCGATTCCGTCACCGAACTCGTTTCTCAGGATCGTGATGACGACTCTCAGGCCCTTTAAGGAGGCCCCTTGCGCTATCTGATTACTGGCGGCGCCGGCTTTATCGGCTCGCATCTCACGGAAAGGCTGCTTGAGCGCGGCGACCGCGTCGTGCTGCTCGACAATCTCTCCACCGGAAGCATGGAAAACATCCGTCATCTGAAGTCTTTTGAGCACATGGAATATCACCTCGACAACATCGAGAATCGCCAGTTGGTCGCGGAACTCGTGGATGATGCCGATGTCGTCGTGCATCTGGCGGCCGCCGTCGGCGTCAAACTCATCGTCGAGAGTCCCGTCAAAACCATCGAAACCAATGTCAACGGCACGCAGATGATTCTCGAAGCAGCCTGCAAGAAAAAGAAACTCGTTCTGACGGCGTCCACGTCCGAGGTCTACGGCAAGAATACCAACGTTCCCTTTCACGAAGATGCCGATCTCGTGCTCGGGCCGACCACGAAAGGCCGCTGGAGTTACGCGGCTTCCAAAGCACTCGATGAGTTTCTTGCCCTTTCCTACTGGAAAGAAAAGAAGCTTCCCGTCATCGTGGTCCGTTTGTTCAATACCGTCGGCCCGCGGCAAACCGGCCGCTACGGAATGGTTCTACCCAATTTCGTCAAGTCTGCACTGGACAACACAAGCATCAGCATCTACGGCACCGGCAAGCAGTCCCGCTGTTTCTGCGATGTGCGCGACACTGTCGAAGGTCTTATTCGCCTCATGGACACGGAGCGTTCCATCGGCGAAGTCGTCAACGTGGGCAATACCGAGGAAATCTCTATCGAGGGGTTGGCGCAGAGAGTCAAGGAGCGCACCGGCAGCTCCTCTCCCATCGAGTACGTGCCCTACGACAAAGCCTATGAACCCGGCTTCGAGGACATGATGCGCCGCGTGCCATCCGTCGAAAAACTGCAGCGGCTGACGGGTTTCCGCCCTCGCACGCCTTTGAACGAAATCATTGACCGCGTCACCCTGTTTTTTCAGATGAAAGCCGGCGGATTGGATATTCCCAAAGTAGCGGCCAGCAGCGCGGACTAAGTTCTGCCTTATTTGCGCATCTGGCTTTCCTAAGACCGTCATTCTCGCAACATTCTCTCGCTAACCTTCAGATTCTGGGCCTTTGCGGGCCAGACGCAGTCATGCCCGAATGAGACCTCATCCTTGAGCGAGCCGGTCCTCCCACCCAGCAGCCGTTCCTCGCAAATTTCATCAAACTTTTAGCCCAATTCTTCGTCTCTACCTCTAGCTGCACACGGGGTTCCTATGACTACATCCAACATGGACGACACGCGCCCCACGCACGCCAGCGGCTGGCTGGATTCCGCGCTTCGCGATTTGCAGTATTCCTTCCGCACCCTTGCGCGGACACCGGGCTTCACCGCGATAGCCGTCTTGACTCTCGCCTTGGGCATCGGCGCCAACACGGCGATCTTCACCCTCCTCGACCAAGTCTTGCTACGTCTCCTTCCGGTCAAGAATCCGCAGCAGCTCGTGCTTCTCACCATGCGCGGGCATCACTACGGCAACAATTGGGGCGGCAACGCCATCTCGCATCCCATGTATCGGGATTTTCAGGCTCACAATGAAGTCTTCTCGGAAATGTTTTGCCGTTTCCCCATCGCCGCGAGCCTTTCCTTTGGGGGGCAATCAGAACGCGTGGCCGTGGAGCTGGTCTCCGGAACCTACTTTTCCACCCTCGGTGTCGGCTCAGCCCGCGGACGCCTGTTCACATCCGAGGACGATCGCGTTCCAAGCGGACATCCGCTCCTGGTCCTGAGTTACGACTTCTGGAAAACAAGGTTCGCGGGTGATCCGGCCATCGTCGGCAAGACCTTGATGCTGAACAATTACAAAATGACTGTTATTGGAGTCGCGCAGCAGGGTTTTGACGGCGTGGAACTCGGTCAATCCCCCAAAATCTTCATTCCCATCATGATGCAGCCGCAAATTATTATCGGCAACCCCAACGACATGCTGAAGGATCGCCGCACTCGCTGGGTGAACGCGTTCGGGCGGTTAAAGCCCGGCGTCTCGCAGCAGCAGGCGAAGGCAGCGCTCCAACCTTTCATGCACTCCATGCTCGAACAGGAAGTGCAGGAAGCCGCCTTCGCCCACGCGTCCACCTACGATCGCCAGGAATTTCTAAAAAGCTGGATCGATGTCTTGCCGGGATCGCAAGGCCGGTCGTACACGCGGAGTGCGCTTTCGACTCCTCTCTGGGTCTTGATGGCCACTACGGGAGCCGTACTCCTGATCGCCTGCGCCAACCTTGCGAATCTTCTGCTTGTGCGCGGCAGTGCCCGCACCAAAGAGATAGCCATTCGTCTGGCCATCGGCGCGACTCGTTGGCAGATTATTCGGCAACTCCTCATGGAGAGCCTCTCCTTGTCTTTCCTCGGGGGACTCGCAGGGCTGGCCTTCGCCTTCTGGGCAGACAAGGCGCTCATGGGCGTCTACCTGCCTTCGGATTCCGGCGGTCTGAATATCTCTAGCACGCCCGATCTTCGCATCCTACTGTTCACCTTCGCCGTAACGATTTTCACGGGCATCATCTTCGGTCTTGTCCCCGCGATGCAGACGACGAAACCCAATATTGCCGGAACGCTAAAAGATCAGGCCGGCGCAGTCGTGGGCGGCGGCCACAATGGCCTCCGGAAAGGCCTCGTTGTTGCCCAGGTGACTCTTTCCCTCTTGCTACTCGTCGGCGCAGGACTCTTCGTCCGCAGCCTCGCGAACCTGCGTAATCTCGGCCCAGGTTTTCCCGCGGAAAAGTTGGTCGGGTTCAATATCGACCCGTCTCTCAATGGCTACACTCCGGAGCGCATGAAAGTTTTCTATCCCCAATTGTCGGAAGTTCTCATCTCGGTTCCGGGAGTTCAATTTGTTGGCTTGGCTTCCATGCGCGTTCTTGAGGACAACGAATGGGACAGTAGCATGAGCGTCGAGGGCTTCACCCCGGCGAAGCCCGACGAACATGCGGAGCCCTTCATGAACGCCATTGGCCCCAATTATTTCGCCACTATGGGTGTGCCCATCGTCGCCGGGCGCGACTTCACCAGAAACGACAACCGCGACGTCAAGCATGGTCCTCAAGAGTGGAACTGGTCGCCTACCACCATCATGATCAACGAAAAGTTTGCAAAAAAATATTTTGCCGGACGAAATCCCATCGGTCTCCACCTTGGATTCGGAACCGATCCAGGCACCCCCACCGACATGGAAGTCATCGGCGTCGTCAAGGATTTCAAATACACCAATCTGCGCGACGAAATCCCCGAACAAGCATATGTTCCGTATCTGTCGGATCGCCACCCCGGTGGCATGACCGTCTACGTTCGAACCGCCATGGATCCCAATCAATTGATCCCCACGCTGCGCGCCAAAGTCCGCGACCTCGATCCCAATCTCCCCGTCTATGCCATGCGCACCACCGAGGTACAGATCAACAACTCACTTTCCACCGAGCGCATGATTGCCAGCCTCTCCGCGGTATTCGGATTTCTGGCAACTCTTCTCGCGGTCATCGGTCTCTATGGCGTCATGGCCTACACTGTTGCGCAGCGCACACGTGAAGTCGGCATTCGAATGGCTCTCGGCGCCGCTCGCGGCAATGTAATCTGGATGGTCATGCGCGAAGTCTTGCTCCTCGTCGCCATCGGCGTCGCCACTGGCGTCGTCGCTTCCCTCGCGCTCACCCGTGTCGTCCAGAGCCAGCTCTTCGGCCTCACGCCCCATGATCCGCTCACTCTCGCGCTCGCCACCGCAGCGCTCGCGTTTGTCGCCTGCGCCGCCGGCTACATTCCCGCCTTGCGCGCCAGCCACCTCGACCCCATGGCTGCCTTGCGCTACGAATAAGGCTTGTTCTTTCAGAACCTCACTCAGCAACCCTTACGAAAAGGGCTACACTCAAGAAATAGCCAACGCCGGTGCGTATTAAAGCGACCCTCTTTCAACTCGCGGAAATCTAACTCCGAAGTAGAATCATGCGGTACAATACCGCCACGGTAGTTTGCAGTTCCCAGGTCCCTTCCTCGGCTTTGGGAGATTGGCTCCACATCGTGATGTTGCCTGCAATCAGGGCAGCCGGGGATAGGAGAAGTTTTCGGTGGGCACCTCGTTCGTGGATCAGCAACACACCAGTCCCTCTCTCTCCACGCGCGCTCACAGTTCCGAGCGCCTGCTTCTTCTTCTCTTTCTTCTCTCGCTGCCGCTTCTCAATCCCTGGGTGCGCGGTGATGGCGTTGGCTATTATGCATTTGTCCGCGCTCCGCTGATTGAACACAGTCTTGATTTTACTAAAGATTATCAGCACGCCAACGAGAGTTTTCGTGAGTCTCGCCTAGATGAATCGGGCCAGCCGAAATCGGAATTTCGTACGCCCACCGGCCATCTCGAGAACCATTTCACCGTTGGCCCCGCTATCCTCTGGAGCCCGTTTCTTCTCCTCGCCCACGCCGGCGTCAAGCTCGCGCGCGCCCTAGGTTCCTCCGTCGCCGCCGACGGTTTTTCAGCTCCCTACCGCATCGCGATGGCCTTCGCTACCGCCTTCTATGGTTTTCTCGGTTTGCTCCTTGCTTTCCGTCTGGCGCGGCAATACGTCGAAGAACGCTGGGCGCTCCTCGCCACCATCGCCATCTGGTGGACGAGCTCGCTCCCCGTCTATATGTATTTCAATCCCTCCTGGTCGCACGCGCTTTCCGCATTTACCGTGGCCCTCTTTCTCTGGTATTGGCACAAGACGCTTTCCTCGCGGTCGCTCTCTCAATGGTTGCTGCTCGCCCTCATCGGCGGCATTATGCTCAACGTCTATTATCCCAACGCCATGGTGCTCGCCGTTCTCGTCGTTGAAGCCATGCCCCAATATCTCTCAGCCTTCCGCCGAGGCGCAGCCGTAGCGGCATCCGAAGCACCGCGCCTTGCCGATCTGCTCGTGCATCACCTCTTCTTCGGGCTTGTCGTGCTCGTCTGTCTGCTGCCCACCTTCATCACGCGCTACATCATCTACGGCGGAGCATTCGAATCCGGCTACATCCCGCTCAAAAACTGGCTCTGGGCTTCACCTGTTTTCCTCGCCGTCCTGTTCTCATCCAATCACGGCTTGCTTGTCTGGACACCCATCCTTCTTTTCGCGATTGCCGGACTGATTCTCTTCCGCTGGCGCGACCCGCGCGTCGGTGCTCCGTTCCTCGCTGCCTTGCTGGCTTTTTATCTCTTCATCGCCTGTTACCCCGATTGGGCGGGCATCTCTTCCTACGGCAACCGCTTCTTCGTCTCGCTCACCACGCTCTTTATTCTCGGCCTCAGCGTTTTCCTCGACCGTTTCGCTCGAATCTTCCGATCTCGTAGAGCGGCTCTCGCCACAGTGTCCGTCGTCCTCGCCCTCTTCCTCCTCTGGAACGCTGGCCTCATGTTCCAGTGGGGCACGCACATGGTTCCCGCCCGCGGACATATCTCTGTCTCCGAGATGATCCATAACCAATTTTTCGTCGTGCCCCGTCAGCTTTCCGCCGATCTGTACTCTTATCTCTTTAAGCGCAAAGCCCTCATGCAGCAGATCGAAGACCGCGACATCCAGCAGATGAAGGAGCCTCAGCAGCCCTGATCGCCAGCCTCTCGGCCCCGGCCCTCTTCTCTGGTACTCTAATTACGTATCGATCTATCTTTTTCTCGGAGTCTTACTTAGACCAATGGCTTCCGTCACTACGCGTCCGCCGGACGAGCCCGACTTGGCAAGGGTCGCACCGGAAACCATCGCGCTTCGTCTACCCAGCGCTCCGACCACCGTGCGCATTGAGCCACCCCGCGGCTGGCTGGAGCTGCGTCTCGCCGAAGTCTGGCAATACCGCGAGCTTCTCTATTTCTTCGTCTGGCGCGACGTCAAGGTCCGCTACAAGCAGACCGTCATCGGCATCGCCTGGGTCGTTCTGCAGCCGCTAATGACCATGGGTGTCTTCACTCTTTTCTTCGGCCGTCTCGCCAAGCTCCCCTCCGATGGCCTCTCCTATCCCGTTTTCTATTTCTCCGCGCTCGTCCCCTGGACCTACTTCTCCACCGCGCTCCAGAGCTGCACCAGCGTCGTCGTGGACAATCAGCGCGTCATCACGAAGGTTTATTTCCCACGGCTCATTCTCCCGCTTTCCGCCGTCGTTTCCGGCCTGGTGGACTTCGCCATCGGCTTCGTCGTCCTCCTCGTGGTCACCACGATCTACGGCATCAAGCCCACGCTCGCTGTGCTTTGGCTGCCCGTGCTGCTGCTTCTCGCTGTGCTCACGGCGCTCGGCGTCGGCCTCTGGATGTCCGCGCTCAACGCTCTCTATCGCGACGTCCGCTATGTCGTGCCCTTCCTCGTCCAGTTCTGGATGTTCGCCTCCCCCGTCGCCTATCCCAGCTCGCTCGTCCCGCAGCGCTGGCGATGGCTGTACGGCCTCAATCCCATGGCCGGCGTCATTGACGGCTTCCGATGGGCCCTAACGGGCCACGGCGTCGCCCCCGGCCCGCTGATGCTCGCCTCGAGCGCCATGGTCGTCCTCGTCGTCCTCGGCGGCCTGTTCTTTTTCAATCGCATGGAGTCCGCCGTTGCCGACCGCGTCTAATCCCGCCGCGCTCAACCTCTCCGGCCGCATCCCCGAGCTTGACGGCATCCGCGGCATGGCCATCGGCATGGTCTTGTTACACCATTACTTTTTCCAGCCCATCGTGGCTCCGCCTGCGACCTTCCTTTCTTATGTGCAAGCCGCCGGGCGCCTCGCTTGGAGCGGCGTAGATCTCTTTTTTGTCCTGTCAGGATTCCTGATTGGCGGAATCCTCCTCGACGCTCGCTTTTCTTCGAATTATTTCTCCGTCTTCTACACCCGTCGTTTCTTTCGTATCGTTCCCATCTACTTCGTTTTCTTGGCCATCGCATTCTGCCTCTGTGCTCTCGGGAATTTGGGGATTACGTCCGATTTCCGGTGGATGTTTGACCACCGCCTCCCCTGGCTGCCGCACTTTCTTTTCTTCCAAAACTTTTGGATGGCCGTTACCACCAGTTTCGGCGCTCTCGGCGTCGGCGTCACTTGGTCTCTTGCAGTCGAGGAACAGTTCTATCTGACCCTTCCTACCCTTGTCCGTTTCCTCACCACCCGTCGCCTCGCACTGGCACTTGCCGGAGGCATTGTCCTCGCGCCCATCTCGAGAATCGCCCTCCACGCCTTTGCGCCCTCCCACTATCTTGCTTGGTACGCCCTGATGCCATGTCGGGCCGATGCCCTCCTGCTCGGCGTTGTTGGCGCGATGCTCCTCCGCAGTCACGTTTGGAAATCGCGCCTCGAACGGAACCGCCGCATTCTGCTCTTTCTTATCGTCCCTCTGGCCATCGGATTTGCCGCGCTAACGATGCGCGCGCCTGACGCCCACGGTCTTCTAATGTTGACGGTTGGATACTCCTGGCTGGCTTTATTTTATCTTTGCGTGATTCTCTGCGGCTTGCTCTACCGCCAGAGCTGGTTCGGTGCCTGTCTCCGGTGGGCCTGGCTCGGATGG
>Ga0210401_10002948_pt1 | contig 18440 bp, 14 predicted proteins | sample IncBWH32MmetaG_FD_150866 | JGI IMG/M metagenome (GOLD analysis project Ga0210401, IMG submission 150866) | Forest soil microbial communities from Barre Woods Harvard Forest LTER site, Petersham, Massachusetts, United States - Inc-BW-H-32-M | ecosystem: Environmental > Terrestrial > Soil >... | reverse complement strand
CATTTGATTTGTGGTCAATCAGAATTACCGTCGCATTTCTTACGCCCGTTCCGCTCGGATCATGAATCGTGCCGCTGAATTTACCCGACAGGTTTTGCCCTGGCAGGCTTAGCGTGGCAAGCGGCAGCAATAAACACAAGGCCGCCACGACGCTCAGCATTCCTGCGCGGTGCGAAAGACGGCGACGATCGATCGAGGGATTTAGCATGGCCATGAATCTCCTCTCCAAACAGCTTGGTCGCGCAATGGCAAGCGCGGTGGACCAATCTCTGCTCGGATTCTCCAGTGTCCGCGCAAGATCAAGGAGTTGTCGGGCATATTCAGATGCTTCGATTCCGCAATTCAAGACGGAATCATCGCAAGCGCGTTCACTCTCTTGCCGCAAGTTATGCGCTGCCATCCACGCCAGGGGATGGAACCAGTAAAATCCTCGAACCAGCTCAGCTGCGATTTGCAGCATCCAGTCGTGACGCGCGACGTGCGAGAGCTCGTGGGAAAGCACCACGCGCGCTCGGTTTACTGGCCATTCTTCAGCGCTTCTCGGCAGCAGCACCACCGGCCTCAAAAATCCCCAGGTGAGCGGCATAGCCACTGGATTGGAGCATTGCAACACTCGCACTTGGCGTGAAATCTCGTATGAATCGCACAATTCCTTAACACAACGAAGCCAGCTCTCATCGAGTTGCGCTATAGCCTGTCGTGACATCCACGCCAGCCGCGCCAGGCCGGCAATGAGCCTCAAAGCCACGACGAACAAGCCAAAAATCCAGATCGCCAACACAATGCCAGCCCACCTGCTGGACAGCGGCGAGGCTGCGCTGGCATTCACGATCATCGCGGGCAGGTTCTCAAAGCTCGCCATCGTCCCCGCGGTGTGCGTGCTCCACGCTCCACGCGCGCCTCCCAACGCCGTCGAACACCAGACAGGAAGCACCATCGTCAACACCGGCAGCGCCAGCGAGCTCACAATTCCCGCGGCCCATACCCTGTGGCGCATCGCAGCCGATTGATTCCGCAATGCCATGGTCACTATCCACGCTACCGTTAGCAGGATGGTGGCTTTTGCGACGCACGCAGCGAGAAGTCCCAGTGCCGCTTCAGGGCTGTTCAGCAAGTTCATGATCAGCTCTCCTTTTTTCCTTTTGCAACCAGGCGCGCCAGGCGCTCCAACTTCTCCGGAGAAGTTCGCGAAACCTCGCCTCCCAACAACGCCGCGACTACTTTCTCCGTCGAGCCGTCAAAGAATGTCTCCACCAGGTGCCGGAGGGCAGAGCGCCGTGCGACCTCATGGGGAACAGCAGGAAAATAGACATACTTCAACCCTTGTTCTTCATGCCGTACGTGCCCTTTCTCTTCGAGCACGCGAAGTTGTGCGCGTACCGTCGAATAGTTTCGCTGGTCTGGCAGTACTTCGAGCACCTGCCCAACCGTCGCGCTCTTCAGTTTGTAGAGCACATCCAGGATCTGTCGTTCGCGCCGTGCCAATGCATTCCGCTTGGTTTTTCTCATTGTCGCCTGCTGGTTCTCCAGCATATCTGCTAGAAAACTAGCACCATGAATTACAAAGGTCAACGAAAACTTTGTCACTGTCAGCTGTAGCTGGAGATCCGCCGGAAGGTAACTTTACTGATAACGGAGAACTTCATTGCCCGTACTTCGTCTGATCCACAAACTGCGCCGCAACTCCCTTGGCTCCCACCGCCCATCCTTTTCCATACGAAAAGTTCAACGCATTCAGGTTCGGTCCGTCGATGGCTTCCCACTGTTCCCCGTCTTTGCTCGTTTCCGCTCCGTTCGGCCCCACCGTCAGGAATCCTGCGTCAAAGGTCTCCACCGCCGAGCGAAATCCCATCGGCAGCTTCGACGAAAGCCGCCACGTTTTACCTTGGTCGACGGAATACGCTGCCGTTTTCTCACGATGCGTCGGCTCCGAGTAGTCCCCGCCAACGGCCACCACCGTATCCCCGGCTCTCACAATGGAAAAAATTCCCGCTGATCCTTTCCCGCTCAGAATCGGGGTTTCGCTCACCGTCCAACTCTGCCCCATATCCGTGGAGTGAAAAACGCGCGCCTTCGGTCCGCCCGTGCCGAAGTAAAGTTCGCGATTCTCGAAAACCAGCAGCCCGGAATTACTCGCCGCAAAGGCTCCTTCTTTCGGCAGCGCATTCGGCATGTGCTCTCTCGGAATCTCCTTCCAATGCTTCCCATCTTCCGTACGCAACAACAGGAATTTTCCGTCCACCGGATCGCTCAGTGCTACGCAGTGCGTTTCATCGCTGCACGTGATCGCATCCAGAAAGAAAGACTTCCGCGTATCCTTATACTGCTGCTCCCAGGTCTGTCCCCCATCCGTCGTCTTCCAGACGCCAGACTTCTCGCCGTCGCCGCTCGCCATCACGTATGCCGTGGTGCCGTCCAGCGTCTGCACCCCTCGAAAATCGCGCGCCTCGCCACCAGGGATTGCGCATTTCTGCCAACTCTCTCCTTTGTCCGTCGATCGCAGCACCGTTCCCTTCGAACCCGTTGCCCACACCGTCGTCTTCCCGTGCAGCACCGCCACCGCCACGCCGCGCAGATTTGCATCCACGCTCGTGGATTTCACCAACCACCACGACTCGTCCTGTGGCACCGCCATCAGCAATACACACATCACCAGGTAGCGCATAGCCCAGAAGTTTACCACCTGTAGCTCACCCCTTCAGGGGTGAGGAAGTTCCCCTGTCGAGCGGCCACTTTACCAGTTGAGCGCCTTTGCTTCTCTTCGCCTTTGTAGGGGCCGCCTTCTGAGGCGGTCCGCCGTGGCAACCTCATTGCCCGCCTCTAATCCAACAAAAATCCAACCTGCCAATGTGAGGACACCCGACAAGCATGACCGAAGAATCTCAACTTCAGATGCCAGTATCACGGGAATTGGTTTTTCTGGGATGACTTCGATTTGCGGCTGAAAACGAAACTCGCTATCTCTTGATCGGCGTCGGGATACTTCTCGCGTCCGGATGCTTCGGAGACCAATCTTCCGGCGGAAACGTCACCCGCCAGAATGTCGGCGACGGTGCGGAAAACTCCAATCCAATTTCCGCTTTACCGGAGCGCACCGGACCAAGGAATGCCACGTGGCACTCCTCTTCCTGTTTGGTCGCGTTGTGGTGCATCAGCACCTTGGCTCCGCTCGTCAGCCGCGTCTGCAAAAGAATCAGCGCGCCGTGCGCATTGATCGCCAGCGTAGCCGTCTCTTCTTCAAATGCTTTGCCTTGCGCGTCCTTGCCGCGAATCCGTACTGCCACTTGCATCAATACTCGTTGACTCCGCCGGCGTGGACCTGGATGAGTTGGGGCATTCTGCGATTGGCCCATAGAACCTCGTACTCTTCAATATACCCCGCGCGAAAAGAAAGTCGAGTGGCAAGAAAACGCGCGTATACAAAAAGGCTACTCGTTCCGCAGGAACTGGCCTGGTACGCAAGTACTAATAAAGATTTGAACCGGCAGTAAACCGGCCCCGGTGGCTTAGGAGCGTTGCTCCATCGGAATGTACGACCGCGTATCGTGGCCCAAATAAATCTGCCGTGGCCTTGCAATCTTTTGTTCCTGGTCCAGCAGCAATTCTTCCCACTGCGCCAGCCAGCCCGACATGCGCGGAATCGCGAACAGCACCGGGAACATGGTCATCGGGAATCCCATCGACTGGTAAATCAGCCCGGTATAAAAATCCACGTTCGGGTACAGCCGCCGCTTCACGAAGTAATCGTCTTCCAGCGCGATCCGCTCGCATTCCAGCGCGATCTCCAGCAGCGGATTCTTCCCCATCAACTCGAATACTTCGTAAGCAATCTGCTTGATGATCCTCGCCCGCGGATCGTAGTTCTTGTATACCCGGTGGCCAAATCCCATCAGCCGCGTTTCCCCCGCCTTCACGCGGTGGATGAACTCCGGCACTTTCTGCACCGAACCAATCTCCATCAGCATGCGCAGCACTTCTTCGTTCGCTCCGCCATGCAGTGGGCCGTACAGCGCCGCAATCGCCGCCGCTGTCGCCGAATACGGATCCACGTGCGAACTCCCCACGCTCCTCACCGTATTTGTCGAGCAATTCTGCTCGTGGTCCGCATGCAGGATGAACAGCACGTCCAGCGCACGCTCCAGCGTCGGGTTGGGACGGTACCTGGTCTCGCTCGTCCGGAACAGCATATTCAGAACATTTCCCGGGTAACTCAGATCATTGTCGGGATACACATATGGCATCCCCAGCGTATGCCGGTAGGAGAACGCGGCGATTGTCGGCATCTTCCCGATCAGCCGGTACATCTGCTTGCGCCGCGAAGCCGGATTAAAAATGTCTTTTGCGTCGTGGTAAAACGTCGACAGCGCCGCAATCGTCGAAATCACCATCCCCATCGGGTGCGCGTCATAGTGAAATCCGTCCAGAAATTTCTTGATGCTCTCGTGTATGAACGTGTGGTGCGTTATGTTCCACTGCCAATCCTTCAATTGCGACGCCGTTGGCAGTTCTCCGTGCAGCAGCAAGTAGGCCGTCTCCAGATACGTCGATTTTTCCGCCAGCTCCTCGATCGGGTATCCCCGATACCGCAAAATCCCCACATCGCCATCAATGTACGTAATCTTGCTGATGCACGATGCCGTGTTGTTGAACGCCGGGTCGTAACTGATCATCCCGAAATCCGCTGCATTTACCTTGATTTGCCGCAGATCCATCGCCCGGATGGTGTCGTGCTTGATGGGAATCTCGTAGCTCTTCCCGGTGCGGTTATCCGTAACCGTCAGCGTCTCGCGCCGCGTCGAGGCATCCTCGTTGTTCGCTTTCGTTTGCGTTACCGGCAGTGCAGAGTCCATGCAAATTACCTCAGGATGTCGGCTGGCGCGCCAGCAGCCCCGTCCGTCCACTTTACACCAAAGCATGGCACCGTGGAAATCCGCCACCAGCCAGTCCGGCTAGTCGCGTTCCGTGATGCGCTGTCTAACCGCCTCACTCCGCGCGACATATCGCCCGCCGCGCACTGAAGAATATACCTCTTGACAATAGTCGTTATAACGTATATTATCTCTCTCGACCCTTTCAGGAGGCTTCCATGATTCTCGTCCGCAAAAGCAATGACCGCGGCCACGCCGACCACGGCTGGCTCGACAGCCGCTTCACTTTCTCGTTCTCCGATTATTACGACCCGCAGCGTGTTCAGTTCCGCACCCTGCGCGTCATGAATGACGACCGCATCGCCGGCGGTGGCGGTTTCCCCACGCATCCGCATCGCGACATGGAAATCGTCACCTACGTTCTCGAAGGCGCACTCGCTCACAAGGACAGCATGGGCAACGGCTCCGTCATCAAGCCCGGCGACGTGCAATACATGAGCGCGGGAACCGGCGTTGCGCACAGCGAATTCAACGCTTCGGACTCCGAAACCGCGCATCTCTATCAGATCTGGATGTTCCCGGATCGTCAGGGCTACAAGCCGGCGTACGACCAGAAGCATTTCACCGACGCCGACAAGCGTGGCAAGCTGCGCCTCGTCGTTTCTCCCGACGGCCGCGATGGTTCGGTGCAGATTCGCCAGGACAACGAACTCTACGCCACGGTTCTTGCTCCCGGTGAATCCGTCGAGCACACGCTGAAGCCCGATCGTCACGCGTACGTGCAAGTCGCGCGCGGCAGCGTCACGCTGAACGGCGAGCCGCTCGAAGCGGGCGATGGCGCAGCAATCTCCGCGGAGAAGTCGCTGCGACTCGCGGGCGTAAACGACGCGGAAGTCCTGCTCTTCGACCTGGCGTAACAGAAGCCAAGCGCACAGCTACTCCAATAATTCCTAAATGCAGCGCCGGCTCTAATGCCAGCGCTGTTGGGTTTTTCTCAAGCAAGCCAGCCGCGCAAAAAAAGAGGCGGGAGCAATCCCGCCTCTTCCTGTTTCCGTATTTGAATTCCTGTTTTCTAATTTCCAATTTCCATTTTCTGATTTCTACTTTCTATTTTCCACCGCGCGACCACGCCGGCGCGGCAAGAATCACGCCAAGGCCAATCGTGGCCAACAGCACGACGAGTGAAGGAACGAGTGGCGTCTTCGCGGTCATCAGGTAAACGATCCCAATCGCCAGCATAGTGCGGATGCGAATCAGCGTCGGTATCACCGGATCCTTCACCAGCGAAAGCGCCTCGCCGCCCAGCGCCGCCGTTCCCTCCGCCGGCAACGCCGCCCGCAGCTTCTTGAACCTCGGCAGCAGCATTCCAAATCCAATCACCAGCGCCAACACGATCCCAATCAGGGTGGCGATCACCCAACCTGCTTTGGTCAGGTTATTGACGCCCGCCATGTAAAAGCCTGTCAGGATCAGCAGCAGCAGTCCCGGCCCGCTCACCGGCAGTGACGCGCGATAAATCCGCAGCCACGATCGCGCCTCGCCGGCTGTCGTCGCGCCGCGCAGCAGCGTCGACGCAGTCCACTCCAGCCCGTAGCCGATAAACAGCGCGGCCATGCCCACAAAATGCAAAAACAGCACAATCAAGTAGCTGTTCATAGGGAACCTATTCTACCCGCGTGCGCGCTGAAACTCCCGCATAAATCCTACGAGCGCCTGCACCGCATCCAGTTCCACCGCGTTGTACAACGAGATGCGCATCCCGCCCACGGAGCGATGCCCCGGCGTCCCAATCAATCCGGCCGCGGTGGCCTGCTTCGCGAATTCCTTTTCCAACGCTTCGTCGCCGTGAGCCGTGGTGCTGCCGCCCACGCGAAACACCACGTTCATCAGCGAACGCGACGCCTTCTCCACGGGGCAGTGGTAGTAGCCGTTGCTCCCATCGATCGTTTCGTACAGCAGCTTGGCCTTCGCTTCATTCCTCTTCTGCATCCCGGCCACTCCGCCCTCCGCCGCCATCCATTCCGTCACCAGGCTCAGGATGTACACGGCAAACGTTGGCGGCGTGTGGTACAGCGACTTCTCTTTAATATGCGTGCGGTATTGCAGCAGCGTTGGCAGGTCCTTGTCCGCGCGCTCCGCCAGATCTTTCCTGACAATCACCACCGTCACGCCGCTCGGCCCCAGGTTTTTCTGCGCCCCGGCAAAGATCAGCCCGAACTTGCTCACATCGATCGGCCGCGACGTGATGTCCGACGACATGTCCGCCACCAGCGGCGCGTTCGATGCCGGCATGTGGTGATATTGCGTGCCTTCAATGGTGTTGTTGGTGCAGAAGTAGGTGTACGAGGCACCTTCCGACAGCTTGATCTCTTCCGTTCGCGGCACGCGCACGAATCTCTCCGCTTCCGTCGACGCGGCAATGTGGTGCGGAATGCCCTTCTGCAATTCGCCGATGGCCTTTGCGGTCCACGCTCCGGTGTGCAGCACGTCCACCGGCTTTCCCGACAAACACAAATTCATCGGCACCATTGTGAACTGCATGCTTCCGCCGCCTTGCACGAAGATCACTGCGTACTCCTCCGGGATCGCCAGCAGCTTCCGCAGGTTCTGCTCCGCGGCCGTGTTGACGGCCTCAAACTCCGCCGAGCGGTGTGACAGCTCCATCACGCTCATGCCCGTCCCGCGGTAGTCCAGCAGCTCCTCGCGGATGCGCTCCAGCACTGGCAACGGCAACGCGGCCGGCCCAGCATTAAAGTTAAACACCCGCTTCACGCGGGTTGCAGCAGTGGTCGTGCTCACAATGATCATGCCTTTCGCAGAAGGATTGCGGCGCTTCCGTAGCGGATAAGCTGAGGTTTGCTCCGCTCCTTAGAATACCAGATGAGCCGTGCCTGGCGATTCGCAACCCGTGTCTCGTGAGCCGCGCTCAGCGGCCAATTTGGCGACGGAAGAGAAGTGGCCCTTCGACTGCCTTCAGGGCAAGCCAGCGCCTCCGAAATGCCGGCCTCCAGAATTTTAGGGCTGGCCGATAATGTCGGAGCTAAAGCTCCGACCCCTAAAAGAGAAAGCAAAAAAGAAGCCCTCAGAGAGAAAAGCAGATCCCTCGCTGCGCTCGGGATGAGAGTTCTAGGAACGGCGATCCACAAAGGCGACTCGGTCGACATTGACCTGCGCGGTGGGGGCAGATAGACTCGCGGCTGCTCTATGGGGGCGGGGACCTGGCGGGGTCCGTACCCCGGCCATTTCCATCCACAAAAAAACTAGAGGAGAAACCATGCGAAAAGCTCTATGGGCCATTCTGTTTGTTGCAACGCTGCTGAGCGCATTGCCAAGCCGGGCGCAGAATCCCAACTATGACGTCGGGCCGGTGTGGCGCGTCACGTACTTTCATCTGAAGCCGGGTCAGGGAGAAGCGTTCTGGAAGGATTTTCGCGAGAACCTCAAACCGGTCTACGATGCGGTGAAAAAAGAAGGCATGATCACCGACTACAAAGTGTGGACCAACGTGACCACCGATGGCCCAAACGATTGGGACGTTGCGGTGGGGCTACTGTTTCCGAACTGGGCGGCGCTCGATCAGATCGATGCGAAAGCGGCGACCATTTCGGCTAAGCACTACGGTTCGCGCGAAGCCATGATCGAAGCAGGAAAGAAACGCAATGAGATACGCGAGGTGGTGTTGAGCAAGTTGGCGCACGAGGTGATGCCGAAGTAGCGGCGCCGGCGCGGTGCAAAACCAGCCCAGCCCCGGATGCGTTTGTTTCGCAGAGCGTTCGGGGCCGCTGGCTCGGAAAGCAGGAATGAACGCTAGGTTTAAGTGCGCGTACCAATGAGCTAGGCGGCAATGGATCAAGCCACGATCCCTCGCTGCGCTCGGGATGACAAACCATAGGAGCGGTGAACGCAAGACCTCGTTAATGTATTGGCTAAGGGGCGACCGCCCAATCCCGGCGGAGCTGGTGCCGCAAACCTGCGTTCCTTTGAAGAACTTTGAACCGTTGGACATTCTCGAATCGCAGGCAGGAAGAGTGGCATTCAAAATTCCAGACCCGCAACAGACCTCGGAAAAAGAAATCCTGGTCATTTCCAACCTCATGAAAGATGTCGGTTCGGCATTGGAAAGCATCGCAAACACGCTGGCGGACGGGGTTGTAGAGGTAAACGAATTAAACGCAACAATTCCGAAGCTGGACGCCGTGATTCAGGAATGCGCCTCGGTCAAATATCTTCTCGAGATACTGTGTAAGAACAGAAAAAAGAAGATGAAAAGGTGAGGCCGGTCCTTACAGCATCTTTTTGATTGAGCCTAACTAAGCGCCTACGCCGCCGCTCCTTCTTCCTTGCCGAAACCCGCGAAAGTCTTGCCCTGCTCGACAAGTTGCTGCAGCAGCGGAGCGGGCCGCCACGTTTCTCCGTGCTTGCGATGCAATTCGCAGACTCGCTCGTAGACCTGTTTGAGGCCGACGGTGTCGGCATACCACATCGGGCCGCCGCGATACGACGGGAAGCCGTAGCCATGCAGATAAATAATGTCGATGTCCGAGGCGCGCAGGGCGTATCCCTCCTGCAGGATGCGTGCGCCTTCGTTGACCAGGGCGTAGATGCAACGGTCGGTGATTTCCGAGGCCGAGATTTGACGCTGCGCAATGCCCGCTTCCTGGACCCACTTCCGAATCAGTTCATCCACTTGGGGATCCGACATCGCGCGGCGCTGCTCATCATATTGGTACCAGCCCGCTCCTGTTTTTTGTCCGTATCTGCCGAGTTCGCAGAGCCGGTCTTCAAGGATCGGCTGACGAACGTCCGGGTGTTCCAGATGGCGATATTCTTTTCGGATCCGCCAGCCCACATCGAGCCCCGCAAGGTCGCCGGTAGCCAACGGTCCCATGGCCATTCCGAAGTCGGTGAGCGCCTGGTCAACCGCAGCAATCCCGGCGCCTTCTTCGACAAGGAACTGAGCCTCGCGGCGGTATGGATGAAACATGCGATTGCCCACAAAACCGCGGCAGTTGCCAACCAGTACGGCAACCTTGCCGAGTGCTTTCGACAACTGCATACATGTGGCGATCACTTCCTTTGAAGTGTTCTTGCCGCGGACAACCTCTAGTAGCCGCATGACGGTCGCGGGACTGAAGAAATGCGTGCCGATGACAAACTCCGGCCGCGAAGTTGCGGTAGCAATCTCATCGATGCTTAGCGTCGAAGTGTTACTGGCAAGGATGGCGCCTGCTTTGCACACACGATCTAGTTCTCTGAACACTTCTTTCTTGAGGGCCATACCTTCGAAAACGGCTTCGATCACAAGGTCCACCTTTGAGAAATCGTCGTAGCTCAGCGTCGGCGTGATGCGCTTCAATCGCTCTTCGCCAACTTGCTGTGAGAAACGACCGCGCTTGACGGAATTCTCATAATTCGACTGGATGGTGGCTAATCCACGGCAGAGAGCGCCCTGGTCCGTATCCTTGATAAGGACCGGAAAACCGGCATTCGCCAACACCATGGCGATGCCACCACCCATCGTGCCTGCGCCAACGACGGCGGCAGATTTTATGGGATTCAGGGGGATGTCTTTGGGAATGTCAGGAATTTTGCTAACCTCGCGCTCGCTGAAGAAGGCGTGGATCAGCGATTTAGACTGCTCAGAAAAGAGGCAGTCCAGAAAGAGCTTCTGTTCCAGCTTGCAGCCTTCTTCGAATGAGAGCTTTGTGGCCGCCTCCACTGCATCGATCGCGGCAGCCGGGGCCAGCAAGCTGCGATGCTTTTTGCCGGCCGCCTCCCGCGCGGAGGAAAAGATTCGCGTGTTCTCCATCGCGTCCCCGAGTCTTTCATTGCGCTCGCGGGTTTTTGGCGCGGGCTTATCGGCCATTTCACGCGCAAACGCAACCGCCCCGGTAAGAAGATCGCTATCGATGATTCGATCGACGATGCCGAATCGCAGCGCTTCCTCCGCTTTAATCGGATTCCCACTCGCGCACATCTCGACGGCCTTCGCGACGCCGGCGAGCCGCGGCAGGCGCTGCGTTCCACCCGCGCCTGGGATCAGCCCGAGTTTCACTTCCGGCTGGCCAAGCTGTGCACCAGCAACAGCAACGCGATAGTGCGCGGCCATTGCCAGCTCCAATCCGCCGCCAAATGCCGTTCCGTGAATCGCCACAATCACCGGTTTGCTGCTGTCTTCGATCTTCAGGAACAAAGGAAGAAGTCCGGCGCCGCGCGGATTGCCTGTGTCGGACGTCATCTTGCCGAATTCCTTAATGTCCGCGCCGGCCACGAAGGTGCGGCCGCCGCCGATCAGCACCACTGCTTTGATGCTCGCGTCCTGGACGATCTGGTCTAACACTTCGGAAATGCCTTCAGGGACACCGGGGCTCAGAACATTTACCGGTGGATTGTTGATCGTGATGATCGCGATGTCTTTGTCTTTTGTGAGTTGCACCAAATCGGCCATGGTAAGACTCTCTTACGTGATTAGGTCAACGCGGTTTCCGTTATCTACATTTGGCGGACCACAGTATAAGGATAATGCGGAGCTGGTGTCGATCATCTCGGAGGGCGACCGCACGTTGAGATCTACGAGGTCTTGTTGCTCCAACAAAGAAACGGAGAAGGCAGCTAAGCCCTCTCCGTTCTTTTACAGTCATTGTTTATGCGCGGTCCTCGCAAACCGCGGCCGTGGGTTAGAAGCGCAAGCGCGCACCAAGCTCCACGTGCCTTGGATTGTTGGCCTGGCCCACATTAAAACCAAGAGCGCCAAAATCGCTGGTGTCGGTGAGGGCGTTGTAGGGATCGTTTAACACCGTATGGTTAAAGATGTTCGTGAAGACAGCACCGAACTCCATGTTTACCCGCTCAGTGATCATGATGCTCTTCTTAATGCTGAAGTCTACGTTCCAGAAGGCTTGGCCGCGGAGGGTGCCAACACCACCGTTGTGACCACTGTCGATTCCCAGGATCGGGTTGCGGAAGCAGTTATAGACCGTTTGTGGGTTCTGATACAAAGACGGCCCGTAACCACTCCCTCCCATACCCGGATATTGCGTGGAAGGTATGGGGTTATTGTGTCGTTGGCTGCCGCCAGCTGCACCACCGCAGATGTTGATGGCGTTGTCGTAGCTGCCGGTGTTGGTGCCATCCGCTACGCCGAAAGATTGGCCGCCATCATAAGCTGAGTTTGTAGCATTCGCCGCATAGACCCCCAGCGGCAAGCCACTGCCGAGGTCGATAATGGGCGCAAAGGTCCAACCGCCCAGAAGGCGTCCAACGAAACCGTGCTGATTCTGGAAATAGGGCGGCTGGTAGACGAGCCAAGTGTTAAAGAGGAACTTGCGATCCCAAGGCTGCAACCCGTAGCTCCTGTTGATATCGAAGGCATCGTTGATCGTGTATTGGCTGGTGGCCTGGACTTGCGACCCGGTCCCCAGTGCCTTTCCGTAAGTGAAATTGGACTGCATGGTGATGCCGTGCCACGCGTTCATCTTCATGGTCACGAACATGGCGTTGTAGTTTCCGGTACCTATACTGGTGTTCTGGGTAAAGTCGGACGACAACTGCGCGCTCGTCCCATACGGTCCGGGGGCGCCTGTCGGTGTATTCAGCATCGATCGGGGGAAGTTGAACTGACCAGCGTCGAGATCGCTCCAGAGGCTCCAGACGTTGGCCAGTCCGATGTTCCCCGTGCCGGCATTGCCTTCCTTGGCCGCGACTGCTTGCGTGCAGCTCGCGAATCCTGCGCAGTAGGCCTTATTCAGGGCCGACTCGAAGAATGGCTGGGGCGTTACGGCCGAAAGATTACCGGCACAGTTTCCACCCGCCATTCCCTGGTTGCCGCCGCAATATTGCCATACCATCTGGCCGTAGGCTTTGTCGAATCTCTGCCCACCGAGGGTCATCATGTAAGGGACGGCGCTCAAGTTTATGGGCTGGAATTCGTGGGTCAGGAGGCGTCCAATATAACCTACTTCAACCGTCAACCGGCTGTTGATCTGCCGCTGCACGGTGAAGTCGAACTGTTGGCTCATGCTGGGCCGGAAATTCGGGTCCAGGCCCGTACCGGAACCAGCAGCCGCGGCGTTAAATCCGGGCACGGTTGGCTGGGGCAGGGTCGTGGTGGCCTGTGTAAGGGGCGCCACCAAACCACCGAAGCCGTTGGCCGTAGGGCCAATTCGGAAGGCCGTATTTGGATTCGAACCGCTAGGTCCGCCGCAGGCGCCATTTGTGAGCGGGCTGACGCACTGAACCGCTTGGATGAGGCCGTCACCCAACAGCGGTATCAGCACCAAGCCCACACCGTTCAAGCGGCCGTAGAGGATGCTGTAGCCGGTCCGCACGACCGTCTTGTTCCTGCCAAATATAGAACCTAGCAGCCCCTCATCGAAACTTGGATTCCAGGCTCCAGCAATGCGCGGACTGAAACCACCGTAGAAGGGGTTATAAGGATACTTCGGGTCGCCTGCCACATTGTGTACCAAGGAAAAGCCAATCGTGGGATTAAAGACTTGACCAGCTAGCGCCGCCTGCTCGCGTGCGTTGAGGTAGTTCTCGGTGTTGAGGGGCTTATTGTCCGGGCCGACCAGCACAATCTGTTTCCCCTGCGCCTCAGTCGGTGGCATCTCGAGCGACCAGCCCAAACCGTAACTGAGGGTGAAGGAGGGCTTCATACGCCAGGAATCGCTGGCATACAAGTTATAGAAGGGGATAGTGCTTTTGTCATAGGCAGGGGTGTTCGGCGGATTCAGTGTCAGATTCGGACCTGTCCGCGTGTAGGCAATCTGTGAAACGCCTGGAATACCAAGCACAATCGCGTAATCTCTTTTGTAATTGTTAAGTTGGGAAGAACCAGCGGCTGCGTTAATCGCGGCGGGAATGTAACCCGTCATGTCCATACCGTTCGTGCTTCCGACGCTAGCCCCGGTCCAATAAACGGTGTTGTAATTGATACCACCACCGTTGTCGGTGCGCTGGTGATAGTTCCAATTGTGCTGATAGGTGCCGCCGAACTGGAAGAAGTGTGTGCCTTTGGACCAGGAAACGTCATCGCGGATCATATTATCCTGGCCGTCCCAGAATCGCGTGCGCACATTCTGCGTGTCCAGGTTATAGGGCGCGAGTACGTTGGTAGCGCTTTCGCCTAAGGGTTCGATCGCTCCACCCAGTCCCGCTAATTGAGGCGGCTGAGCCTTGGAAGCACGTGCCCAATAGTTTCGCAGATAGCTGTAGTGGAAGTCGTTGGTAAGTGCGTTCGTTATGTTGGTCGTTACCCCAGCGGTCAGGTACCAAGGCACTTGTGGACGACTTGAAATGGACGCGGGGACACCCAGCTTGTCTCCCGGGAAAAAGCCTCCGATGTCGATTTGGTTTCCTGTGGCACGCTCCATTTTGTAGTAGCGGTAGGTGGAGTAGAAGTGCCACTTGGGGCCAAAGTCGTGGTCTAGGCGAGCCACGCCAAAGTTGTCATTCCAAGGCTCAAGCATGTTACCGCGGAAAGCCAGTATGTTCAGTCCATCGCACCTAGATAAGCCGGCGCAGGTCGATATGTTGGACGGTGGCATGTACGTGGTCCAGATGGCTTGCTGCGTCGGGCTGATTCCTAGGCCCCGTGGGTCGCACGCACCCGCAGGACACCCGGCTGGTTGGACTATCTGTCCGGGAGTCAGTACCGCAGTAGCTGGACCATTGTAGGTGACAGGCGTCGGGTTAAGGTTATAGGCCGTTCCTCCGAACTGCAGAATTCCCTCGTCCATCGCCGCAGATGGCACCGCTCTTGTAACGGTGGTGGAGTTATTCCAACGGAAGCCTTCGTAGTTCGCAAAGAAATACCACTTGCCCCCAAGAACATTCTTGGAGATGATCGGTCCGCCGATGGAGCCGCCGAAACGGTTGTAGTGGTAGCTTGGCTTTGGCGAGCCCGAAGCGTTATTATTGAAGCCATTAGCACCCCAGGCATTATCCAAATAGTATTCGTATCCCGTCCCGTGCCATTGATTCTGACCGCGCTTGGTTACCAGCTGTACTTGCGCTCCGGCGGAGGCATTGAAATCGGCGGTTTGGTTATTGGTGCCCACCTTAAACTCTTCGATGCTGTCTGCGGGCGTGGGCATAACACCAGTCGGACCCCCGCCGCCCGGGGCGCCATTCACTGCGGTCCCCGTCACCACGCCTACCAAACCGCCCGATGGGTCTCCGGCAAAGCTGGGCGTGTAGGTATTCTGCGTGCCATCCATGTCGCTGGAGTTATTGCCGCCGTCCAGCATGAATGAGTTCTGGTCCTGGTTTGCACCGGCGACGCTGCCGTCGACCGCGACGCCTGGCTGTAGCGTGACGAACGTGCTGACGTCGCGTCCGAGGCCCGGCAGATTGTCCAAGGGAAGACCGGTTAGCGTGTTGCCAACCGTGGCGCTCGCCGTTTCCAGCGCCGCGCTATTGGCCGTGACCTCGACCGTTTCCACGTTTGAACCCAACTCCAGCTTGACATCCAGCGTGACGCTCGCGCCCACCGTGACTTCCTGCTTGGTGAACTTGGTTACGCGAAAACCAGCCTTGGAGATCGTTAGGTCATACACTCCAGGCGGCACATTCGACAGAGTGTAACGCCCCGAGTCATTAGTGACTGCGGTTCGCGTCGTGCTTGTTGCCATCTCCGTAAGTGTGACGGCTGCACCCGTAACCGTGGCGCCGGCTGGATCCGTGACCACCCCTTGTATCGTTCCGGTTGAGATCGCCTGGCCAAAAATCTGAGCTGGCATCAAAATACAGATCAAAACGAAAAGGACTATCCGCGTTCCTTTTGCGAGGACACCCATACACACTCCTTTTTGGATGGAAAAAGATTCCCCCCACAGGGCCTTCGGTCCACCACCACAAAGTGTCCTCTGTTTACGCCCGCGGACCGCTTGGTGTCAAGAAGTTATTTCTTCTTCATCAAAGTTATTTTTCGAAACCGGCTCGGCGCGGTTCGCTGGTGAACCTAGAGGCTACAGGGACCCGTGTAGTTACTCTTGCACTTTAGGATCGATACTCTGCTGGAAGCTAGCATACCCGCCTTCGCGGGTAGCAGTTTCCCCTATCGACTTCGCAGGCTTGAGCCATATAATCCCGTCGGCAGTAGTGGCTCGCTGCTCTGTACCATCCGCCCGCCCGAACGCCAATCGGCCCGAGTGTTAAACTCATGAAGGAGCACCGCAATGAAAAAGATCTCGGTTTTTGTTGTTGCAGCGCTGTTCTTGGCAACCTACTCCTTTGCCGATAATAAAAAGGAAGTGGACCGTGTGGAAAACGCCGGCAAAGTGATGAGCGAAATTCTGAATGTTCCCGAAGACATCCCCCAGGATCTGCTCGACAAGGCCGACTGCGTCATCGTGTTGCCTTCGGTCGTCAAAGCCGCTTTCATTGTCGGTGGCAGCTACGGACGCGGCGTCATGACCTGCCGTAGCGGGGAGAACTTTAGTGGAAAGTGGGGCGCGCCCACCATGATCGCTCTGGAAGGTGGCAGCTTTGGTCTGCAGATTGGTGGTCAGGCTACGGACTTCGTGCTTCTGGTGATGAACGATCGCGGCGCACAGGGAATTCTCACCAGCAAGGTGAAACTAGGCGCCGACGCTTCGGCTGCTGCCGGCCCGAAGGGTCGCGAAGTTTCCGCCGCCACCGACGCAACCATGCGCGCGGAAATCCTCAGCTACTCTCGCGCGCGCGGCGTTTTCGCCGGTGTCTCGCTCGAAGGCTCAACGCTTCGCCCGGACAATGACGCGAACAAGAACCTGTACGGCAAGGAACTTCCGGCGAAGGACATCGTGCTGAAGGGCGCAGTTCCGCCACCACCTGCTGCGAAACTGCTCCTCGAGACGCTCAACAAGAAGTCGCCCAAACACAAGTCTTGATTTGAGCGCTGCTATTATAGTGCCAGCCGACCGCACCGGTTCTGTTTTTCATCGCAGGACGCGCGCTGCTTGGAGCTCGCGTCCTGTTTTTGCGCAGCGCTGGCGTTCCTGACGGCGGCGGTGGGCTAGCATGAAAGCTAGCGCCAGACTGCAGACGCAAGCCCTCGAGGGGCCGCCATGTCTCGGCAGCCGCGAACTATGAATCACGAACCACATCTCACAAGCTAAGGCGCGACGCGAGATTCCGCGACCACGTGCAGCCCGTGGCGGGGCCGGAGTGTGATGGAAGCCAATGGAACAACCGGGTGGCCGGCGAGCAACGGGAATCGAAATTGTTGAGCAATGGTGCTTAGAACCAGGTTGGCCTCCATCAGCGCGAAGGAATTGCCGATGCACTGCCGTGCCCCAGAGCTGAAAGGAAAATATGCGAAGCGAGGAATTTTCTTCAACAGATCGCCTTCCCAGCGTTCCGGAATAAATTCATCGGGTTTGTCGTACCAACGAGGATCGCGATGCACCACCCACGGGATGGCCGCCACACCGGTGCCTTTGGGAACTGGATAGCCGGCGAGTTCGTGATCCTCGATGGCCAATCGCGCGACGGCCCATGCGGGTGGGTACAGGCGCATGGACTCTGAAAGGATGTGGCTCGTGTAGGCGAGTTGCGGAAGGTCCTCAAGAGTGGGAGTGCGCCCATTGAGGACGGAATCGAGTTCCGCGTGGAATTTTCCCTCGACTCGTGGATTTTGCGCCAGCAGCCACCACGTCCACGATAGCGTGCTGGCGGTGGTCTCGTGTCCGGCGAGAAACAGAGTAAGTGCCTCGTCGCGGAGCTGTTGCGGGGTCATTCGGGACCCATCTTCATCCTGGGCCTGGAGAAGCATGGACAGTAGATCGCCGTTGTCTTCAGTCGATTCCCGGTGCTCCTGAATAATACGGTCGATGATTACGGTCAACTGGCGAACGGACCGCTTGGCTTGCAAGTTCTGTCTCGTGGGCAGCCACTTGGGAGTCATCATCAGCCGCCGAAAATCGGCGGTGTATTCGAGGAGGACCTGGAGGTTTTCACCAACCTCCGGAGCATCGCGTTCCACGTCCGCGCTGAACAGGGTTTTGCCGACGACTTGCAGGGTGAGACGCATCATGGCGTGATGCAGGTCGATTGGCTGGCCGGGCTTCCAGGATTCCAGCAGGCGCGTCGCGCAAGCGGTCATGGTGGAGGCGTACTTCGCGATGCGCGAACGGTGAAAGGCGGGCTGCATCATGCGGCGTTGTCGAAGCCAGAAGTCGCCTTCGCTGGTCAGCAGGCCATTGCCGAAGAGGTGCCGATTGGCGCGGAGAACGCGGCCCTTAATGAATTTTCTGGAGTTGTTGATGAGCACGTCTTCGATTTGGCCGGGATGGGTAATCACGAAAGTCCGAATATTGAAGAAGCGCAAGCCTACAATGTCGCCATATTCGCGCGTCACCCGCGTCATGAACGTCAAGGGATCGCGGCGCAGCGGGCTGCGCAGGCCGTCGAAAAATCCCTGTTCGGGGCCAGGTGGATACGGAGGCATGGCGAAATGGTACGGGGGAATTTGCGGAAACCCAAGCGGAAAACCGCAATGTGCAGAGTCTTTGGTGGAATTCCCCCGGAGGTCGCTAACCGGGCCCGGGCCCGTTTACGCCACTCAGAAATCCGCCGAGATGCCCCGTC
>Ga0210401_10002947_pt1 | contig 18444 bp, 15 predicted proteins | sample IncBWH32MmetaG_FD_150866 | JGI IMG/M metagenome (GOLD analysis project Ga0210401, IMG submission 150866) | Forest soil microbial communities from Barre Woods Harvard Forest LTER site, Petersham, Massachusetts, United States - Inc-BW-H-32-M | ecosystem: Environmental > Terrestrial > Soil >... | reverse complement strand
CGGCCAATTCCGCTCTGCACCTCGTCGACAACCAGCAGAATGCCGTGGCGGTCGCAGATGCGGCGTAATTCCTGCATAAAGGGCGTAGGAGCGACCACGTATCCGCCCTCGCCTTGCACCGGCTCGATGAAGATGGCGGCGACTTCCTCGGGAGGCAGCACCGTCTTGAAGAGTTTGTCTTCGATGTAGCGGGCGCAGCCCAGGGCGAAGGCTTCCGCGTCTTCAACGCCGCCGGAGCTTCCGCGATAGACATCGGGATAGCGCACGTGGGTGACGCCAGGAACGAGCGGAGCGAAACGGCGCTTCTGCTGGGGCTTGGAAGCAGTAAGCGAAAGCGCGCCCATCGTGCGCCCGTGGAATGCACCGAGGAAGGCAATGATGTTCTGGCGCTTGGTGTGGTAGCGGGCGAGCTTCAGCGCAGCCTCAATGGCCTCAGCGCCGGAGTTTCCGTAGTAGATCTTGTGCGGGCCGGGCATGGGCGCGATCTTCGAGAGCCGCTCGGCAAGGGTCACCATGTTCTCGTAATAAAAATCGGTGCCCGACATGTGGATGAGTTCCCCGGCCTGCTTCTGAATCGCAGCAACAACTTCGGGGTGGCAGTGGCCGGTGGACGTCACGGCGATGCCGGCGGAGAAATCGAAGAACTCGTTGCCATCAACGTCGGTGACGACGACACCACGACCACTCTTGGCGACCAGCGGGTAGGAGCGTGTATAGGACGGTGAAATGTATTTCTCGTCGGCCGCGAGCACGCGCTTGGCATTGGGGCCGGGCAGGGCGGTATGGATCTTGGGTCCGGCGGTCAGAGTCTTGGTCGGCATGGGTGGTCTCCTAAGGGTCGTCGGTCGTTGGTCGTCGGTCGTCGGCTAAACCCTCGGGCAGGCTACAAGCGGACTACGTCCCGAAGGAAATTTGCACAGGGAGGGATTGCAGCTAGTCGCTACCGAAGAGACTAGGACGGACCTGCGAAGGCAACACCGCCAAGTGGCGCCGCGGGCAGCAAAGCTGATGCAGCCAGCAGGCGGGCAGGTGCGAATTTGGGTTCTGCAGGGTCATGAACACAACTTTCCACTACTTAATTCTAACTGGAAAACAGCCGGACCGGAACCCCCTAAAAAGGCCCTAAAGTCCCACGAAGGTATCAGTCTAGTGGGCAATGAGGTGGGGTTCGGGGAGGTGAGCATCATCCCGAAAGATGCAGAAGAGCGTACGTGTCTGCAATTCCGGGTATCGGCTGATGGGAAAACGAGCAGCGAGTGATAGCGACGAAATGGACTTGTGCCACATCCAATCACGGGAGCCGGGTAATCATCCTGATATTCTTCCTTTTCTGTCATGTCTGCCTCGAGTCAACAACGGTGGAGTTTGATCCTTGCCTTCGGGCTGGTCTACCTGTTTTGGGGGTCAACCTACCTGGCAATTGCGATCGCGGTGGAGCACATTCCGCCGGCGTTGATGTGCGGTGTGCGCTTTCTGATCGCGGGCACTCTGATGCTGTTGTATTGCGCGCTCACCGGACGAGCGATTCGATATTCGTCACTCCAGCTGTGGCACATGGCGGTGGTGGGTATCCTGTTGCTGATGGGCGGCAACCTGACTTTATCGTATGCGGAGCAGGTGGTGCCTTCGGGCCTGGCTGCATTGTTGATCGCCGTGACGCCCCTGTGGTTTCTTGTGCTCGATGCATGGCTGCTCGGGGATCATCACATCACGCGCCAGGGTGCAGTTGGGTTGGCGCTGGGGATCGTTGGCATGGTCGTGCTGCTGTGGCCAAAGCTCACCGCGACCGGAACGATCGGCCGGCGCGAGCTCTGGTTCTCGCTGAGCCTCCTGGGCGGTTCGTTTAGCTGGGCGCTCGGTTCGGTGCTGTCGAAGCTCTGGCATTCCCAGGACCTTGACCCTGTCGGAGCGACGGGGTGGCAGGTCGTTTTCGCGGGCGTTGCCAACATGATTTACGCGGTCTTGAACCGGGATTTCTCGCGCGTAGTGTGGACACCGCGGGGGATCGGAGCAGTACTTTACCTGGTGGTGGGTGGATCGTGGATCGGGTACACCGCCTACATCTGGCTGATCCGGCACGCGCCAACCTCAAAAGCGTCGACGTATGCCTATGTGAATCCCGTGGTCGCGGTCTTTCTCGGATGGCTCGTGTTGCATGAACCGATCGACCGCTACATTCTGATGGGAAGTGCGATCATTATTGCGTCGGTGGTTCTGGTGACCAGCGCGAAGGTGACGGAAAAGCCCGCGCGGCAGGAACTACCAGCGGTGGAAGCCGTCGATTGAGAGAGCAATCACGGATTCTGACAGGCTCGGGTTCAGGCGCTGCTCCAGCGCCGGGGATTCCCTATTGAAAACTGATCCAGTTGTTCTGGAGTTGGCATGACGACTTGTGTGCGCTGCGGACGAGAGGTTCAAGATCCTGGATATGCTGCGAATCTCTGTCCGGAATGCCGAGTGGCGGTTGCCGGAGGAGGAGGACAGCCTGCGGCAGTTGTCGCGCAGCCTCCGATTGCAGCGATGCGGCGAGTTCCGTACCGGCCACCGTTTACGGTAGCCATTGTCGGGATCAACGTTCTCGTGTTCGCGCTGATGGTATTGAGCGGGGTACCGCTGGTTACGCCGAATGTTCCTCAGATCGTTCGATGGGGTGCCAACTTCGGCCCGTTATCGCTGGGTGCGCAGTGGTGGCGGATCTTGGCCTCAAACTACGTACATATCGGAATCATCCATCTCGCCGTCAACATGTGGAGTTTGTGGCAGGTGGGCCGCTTGGCGGAGCGGATCTTCGGAGGATGGCCTTATCTACTGGCGTACACGGCTACCGGGATTGCGGGCAGCCTGGCCAGCCTGCTATGGCGACCGGTCGGGGTGAGCGCGGGAGCGTCGGGAGCGATTTTTGGAATGGTGGGAGCGCTGATCGGAGCGCTGTACCTGGGGCATTTGCCGCTTCCCAAACCGGCGCAACAGAGTCTCTTGAAAAACCTCGTGGTGGTGGCTGCGGTGAACCTGATTTACGGGGCGCAAGCAAGTAACATCGACAATTCAGCGCACATTGGCGGCCTGATCATGGGATTGGCGATCGGCGCGCTGCTTGCCCCACAGCTCACCCAGCCCAGAGAGCAGCGTCAGGCCCACGAGCGATTCGTCTTCCTGGGCGTGATCCTCTTTCTGATCGGCTTTGGCGTTGTCGTCAAGCACGAGCGCGGACCGATCGTCGACGAGTTCCGACGCCAGGCACCCGCGGCGCAGCAGCCTGATGCGCCGTAGGTACGTTGGTCGCCAGTCGCTAGTCGTCAGTCGTTAGCCGCTTGGGTCTCCGCTACCAGCCAGCAGTGCGGCCGCCGACACTCTCGCAGAGCCGGAACTTGCGTCTAAAGGATTTTGCTGACGACTAGCGACTGGCGACTAGCGACTGGCGACCAGTTTCCTACTCTGCTCCTTCTTCGTCCTCTTCATCTTTGTCATTCACCACGTCGACGGCGTGACCCCGGACCGAGAAGGTCAGTTTTTGCGTGTCATCGGGTTCGAAGGTGACGCGGGTCGGCTGGCGTTGCCACGCAGGCGCAGGACATTCAGAGTCGGGCGTGTCATCGCCGTCGGGCTCGCCAAGCGGTTTTTTCAGGATCGGTTTACGCCTGCCGAGCTGCGCCACGATGGCAAACAACTTCTTACCATCGTCAGAGACGCCGCAGTAGGCGATGTAATCACGGTACCAGCTTGGCGTGGAGTAGAAGGTGTCGAATTCTGGCAGGTTGAGTTGTGTGACTCGTCCGGTAACACGATCGACCAGCAGCCAGCCCCCGCGTTGCCACTGCCAGCGCGAGGCGGCACCGGTTTCGGAAGGCAGGGTGTCGTTGAGGCGAAAAACCCGGCGCACGACAAAGAGCCGGTCGGTCACTTCGTGAGGTGTTCCGGTCGTGTACTCCTTGAGACGCGTGTCGACGTAGAGTGCTCGTACTTTTAATTCAAGTGCCTTGGTTTCGGCAGTTCCTACGTACCCCGGGGTCCACTTCCCAAAGCTGATGACGTGGGGCTTGGGCACGGCGAGTGCTGCCGCAGTGCACAACATGAAAGTGAAAATGAAAGAAATGCGAAATTTATTGCACATGGAGGCAGCTAACCATAGGGTGCGGTGCGAGGCAAGGTCAGTTGCCACATGGAGAGTGAAATTTTTTCCCGAGGAGGGAACCAGAATTTGTCACAGAAACGATTTTTATGCGGCAAAAGCGTATTCGCGAGAGGAGAAAGTCCGCTACAATGGGTGCCGTGGCAACGAATTTTCAAATACTGCAATCTATTTAGTTCATGGGCGAGCTCCTAATCCACCGACGCGTTCCGCGCATTCTCGTGGTGGATGACAATCCCGACATGGTCGAGCTGATGCGCGAGCTCCTGGCAAGCCGTGGCTACGAGGTGGTCGCGGTGCGCGATGCCACGGAAGCGGAGGCCGAAGTGCGGCGGCACCTGCCCGATCTCATTCTGTCGGACGTGGTCATGCCCGGCCGCTCCGGTTACGAGCTTTGCCATGAGTTGAAGGAAGACCCTGCGACCCGGCTGATTCCGTTTCTGCTCATCACCGGATTGAGCGATCGAGAGGACAAAGTCAAAGGGATTGAAGCCGGGGCGGATGATTTTCTGAACAAGCCCATCTTTCCCGCGGAATTGTTTGCCCGGGTGAAGTCGCTGTTGAAGCTCAAGGAATTCACCGATGAGCTGGAGACGGCGGAGTCTGTGCTATGCACGCTGGGGCTGAGCGTCGAAGCGCGCGATCCGTACACCGTCGGGCACTGCGAGCGCCTGGCGAAACGCGCGGCGGCGTTGGGTCGTCACATCGGGCTGGAAGAAGAATCCATCGTGGCGCTGCGGCGCGGCGGGTACTTGCACGATCTAGGGAAGATCGCGGTGCCCGACGAGATCCTGAAAAAAGGTTCCAACCTGACCCCCGACGAATGGAAGGTGATGAAGCAGCATCCGGTCACGGGCGAAAACATCTGCAAGCCGCTGAAGTCCCTGCGCCTGGTGCTGCCGATTATCCGTTTTCATCACGAGCACTCTGACGGCAGCGGATATCCGGACGGGCTGGCGAAGAACGAGATCCCGTTGTTGCCCCGCATTCTGCAAGTGGTGGATGTTTATGATGCTTTGCGGACGGCGCGTCCCTACAAACCTGCGCAGACGCACGAGCAGGCGGCTTTGACCATGCAGGTGGAAGCACATTCGGGGCTATGGGACGAAGACCTGGTGGAGCAATTCTTCTCATTGCTGGCAGAGCGCCAGGTCGCCTGACGCGGCGCCACTCCTTTATTATTCCAGTCGAATATTATTTCCGTCGAACAACCATCGGACCCCGCGCGGGTTACAACCAGTGACCAATACTGCTGTGCCGACCACCTACAGCATCGTGATTCCCGCCTACAACGAGCGCGCGCGGATCCGCGCGACGCTCGACCGCGTGCTGGCGCATGTCCACGAACGTGGTTGGAAGGCGGAAGTGTTGGTGGTGAATGACGGCTCGAACGACGGCACCGCGCAGATCGTCCAGCAATACGCTATCGAGCATGCGGCGCTGCGGCTGCTGGAGAATCCGGGCAATCGCGGCAAGGGGTACAGCGTGCGAAACGGGATGCTGCACGCGAACGGCGAAGTGATTCTGTTCACCGACGCGGATCTTTCCTCGCCGATTGAAGAGGCCGACAAGCTCTTTGCGGCACTCGCGTCGGGTGCCGATGTGGCCATGGGGTCGCGCTGGCTGCGCCCTGAGCTCCAGACCCAGCGCCAGTCATTGCATCGGCAGTTGTTCGGACGGATATTCAATCTGATTCTGCGGATCGTGCTGGGGCTCAAATACAAGGACACGCAATGCGGCTTCAAGGCGTTCAACCGGCGGGCGGCGCAAATGATTTTTCCGTTGCAGCACATCGAACGCTGGGGATTTGATCCGGAGATTCTGTTCCTGGCGCATCGCTTCGGCCTGAAAGTCGAAGAAGTGCCGGTGGCCTGGGCGCACAGTGAAGGCACGCGCATCAACCCGCTGCGCGATGGATCCCGAATGTTTTGGGAAACGCTGAAGATCCGCTGGTATGCGATCAGCGGCAAGTACGGCACGGGGGCCCCGCCCGCCGTGGTCCCGTCATGATGCAGCCTTGAGCAGAGGGCGCAGGGGATGCGTGGTGACGCCCACGCCACGGCAATAGACCAGGGTCAAGCTCGAAGCACACTGCTCACAAAGCCAAAAAAATTCCACGCTTCTTGTATGACGACGCGCGTCCGGCGCGAAGCCGAGCAGAGGTTGCGTGTCGTCCTTTCGGTTCTCACGTTCGAAACGGTAGAGCTTGCCTGTGTGCAGGTAGAGAAAGCGGGCGGAGCATCCCGGATTCGCGCATTTGGAAATCATCGCGGCCTCCAGTGGCTCGGTTGAACGGTGCGGTCAGTTTACACCCGGGCACCGGGTCAGTTCGCTGTGGATAACCGCGCAAATAAAGTGCGCGTTCGGGGAGAGGAATGGATTCATGGCGCAGCGAAAACCCGGTGACGACTATCTGTTCGGATAGCGCGGACTAACCGACTGATTAGTCGGTACGGGGTCTGCCGGCAGTGAGACGCAATATCGGCTCGCTGTCAGGTTGTGCATGTGATTGAGAATACAGCATTAAGCGAAATGTCTTCGAGTTTCCGGAAATCTTCCCAGTTTGGGCACGCGGTTGCTTTAGTAACACGCGTCACGACGCGTTGGTCGGCAAGAGTCGCCCGCGAAATAGGAGAAAAGCCATGAAGCACTCGAAGATGAATCTACAGACGGCCCTGTTGTTCGCAGCGCTCGCGTTGCCGACTCTGGTGGTCCCGGCCTTTGCTCAACAGGAAGTGGATCCCAGCTGGTACAACCCCTGGGCTACCACAAGCAAAGCGACCGCGGACCAGGCCACAACGAAGAAGACGGCGAAGAAGACGACACGGTCGGATGACCGCCAGGCTTCGAACAGCAAGCCACGTTCGCGGAAGCAACTGGCATCGGCAGCGCAGCCGCCGAAGGGGCAGCCAGATACTACCCGCGAATAACGCTGAAGAACATTGGGGAGGAGCGGGATTAGTGGCCGAAGAAGACCCGGCGGCTAAGGCCGTGACGGAGTGAGTAAGTACAAGGCCCGGCGGAATGCCGGGCCTTTTGTTTGCCAGCAGCGTTTGCGATTCCCTTCCGAAGGTGATGCGATGGACAAGCGCCGAGCTGCGCGCCCGATCAGCAATCTGGCACAAGCCGTCTAGAACAGATTCCACAGGAACTGGTTGTAGACCTCGTGGTGATATTGCACCTCGGGCGCCTTGACGAAAGTGCCCAGCGCGCGCGGGCAACGATCGGCGGCGGCTTGCTTCAGGTCGCCATAGCGGCCCTTCACGTCTTTTCCGAGCAGCTGCGAAGTCCAATCCGCTTTGCGGAAACCTTCCAGGGCGTCATAGATATTATCGGGCAGGTAGCGTTCGGCCTGGCGCAGGTTCTTGATCTTGGCGGTTTCGCCCTCAATGCCCGTCTTGAACACGGTGTACATCACCATGTAGGGACTGGCATCGGGACTGACCGACCGGACCTCCACGCGCATGCTCTTGTCGTTCCCAATGGGAATGCGAATCATCGAGCCGCGATCCGTGGGCGAGGCCTTGATCTGGTTGGGCGCTTCGAAGTGGGGATCGAGGCGTCGGTAGGCATTGACGCTGGCGTTGAGAAGCAGGCAGATGTCGTTGCCGTGAGTCAGAATGCGGTCCACGAAGGCCCATCCCAGCTTGCTCAGCTTTTCTTCGCCTTTGGCATCCCAGAAAAGATTCTTTCCGTCCTTGTTGATGGAGACATTGGTGTGCATGCCGCTGCCGTTCACGCCCACGACCGGCTTGGGCAGAAAGCAGGCGGTCAGGCCCATGCGGGTGGCAATTTCACGGCATACGAGTTTGTAAAGCTGAATCTGGTCGGCAGCCTGCACCACCTCGCCATAGCTGTAGTTGATTTCAAACTGCGAGGGTGCGACTTCAGGATGGTCTTTCTCGTTCTGGAAGCCCATGGCGCGCTGAACTTCGGCGGTGGTGTCGATAAAAGTGCGGAGCAGATCGCCGGGCAGTGAGTGATAGTAGCCGCCGGTGTTGACGTATTCGAATTTTCCCGTCTCGTGGTAGTGGCGCTCTGCGTCGGCCCCCTTGAAGAGGAAGCCTTCGATTTCGTTCGCGGCGTTAAGGGTGTAGCCCTCTTTTTCAAAAAGCTCGTTGGCAAAGCCTTTGAGCATTCCGCGAATGTCGCCGGTGTAGGGCGTGCCGTTTTTATCGATCACCTCGCCGAACACCAGGACCTTGCCGCCTCCGAAGAAGTCCGCGGGAGCCCAGTAAAAGGCGCCCCAATCGATGCCAAGCCGGAGGTCGCTTTCGCGCTGCGCGGTGAAACCGCGGATGGACGAACCATCGAAGGTGAGGTTGTCCCAGCTCTTGATGAGGAATTTCTTGTCGTAGTCGAGCATGTGCAGCCGGCCTTCCAGATCGCTGAAAAGCACGGTGACTGCCTTGATCCGTTTCTCGTCGGTGAGGTACTTGAGCCGTTCTTCCTGAACCTTGTGGACGGGAACGCGATTTTTGCGCTGCTCCTTCGCCTTCAGATTCAGCTCTTCGAGTTGGTCGTACGACAGAGCCAGAAAATTCCGCAGTTCAGTCGACATGAGTCTCCTTAGGACAAGGGTAGTCAATTGGAATCAAGGGTTTTAGCAGGCCTCGGGGTTAACCAATCAGGTTACCGTGCGGGCGGCGGTCGGGCCAATAAAAAGACCTTATCGGGCAGATCAAACGGATTTATGCTGCACCACTTCTTGGGCAGAGTTGCGGCGCGGCCTTAAGCTCCACGATTTACGGAACTTTCCGCGGGGAGCCGCCGTATTTTTCTGCAGAGAGAGAGAGACCGGGCCTCGATGCAGGAGGCGCGGAAGGAGCAGGGAAGGAGATGGCGATGGGAGACATTACGGGACTGGCGGCGGTGGTGATGTTGTTCTCGATTCCCTTGACGGGGATGGGCATGTACACCTGGTATCGGGTTTCCAAGTTACGTACCGATGAGCGCATGGCGGCGCTGGCGCGCGGGGTGAACGTTCCCATCATGCCGGAACTTTCGCAAACGGCGCGCTCGCGCCGCGCAGGAATTTTGCTGGTATCGGCCGCGATCGGATTCGTCACGACCTTTGCTCTCATCGCGCGGGTCGAGCCGGATGCCTGGATCGCCGCATCGTTTGGCGCGATTCCGTTCACGCTGGGATTGGGATTCTTTGTGGACGCGACCCTGGTTCGGCGGGATCTGAAGGCGTCGGCTTAAACAGACTGCGGAAAAACGACCGTAGCGCCGGCGTCCCGCCGGCAGTCGCGAGGGCATCTTGCCCTCGCCCTGCAAATGTGGCAAGGGCGTTCCTTTAGCCGCGACGGAAAAGTATCGTCTATCATCGCGCCTTTTACGCCGTTAGGTGAAGGAACATCACGGGCTGAGTGCGGGGAGCCATCCGCAATCGGATTTATCACCAAGTATCTTCGGTTTGACCTCTGGCTGCTAAGCCATAATGGTCTAACGGCGATATCGCGTCGACTATCGCGCTACAATGCTGCCCGACTTTGCCATCCTGTTTAACCAGGGGTTCAGTCAAAAATCACTACAAAGGGGCATGCACGATGGGAAACCATGTCGACGTTCGCGCAGAGTCTGGCCGGAGACAGTTTCTTCACGCAGTTCTTTCCAGTGCAGTCGTGGGAGTCGCCGTACCGGCTGGAATCGTGTTAGGCGCTCCTGAGAAACTTAACGCCCAGAGCAATCTCAGTCCCGATGCTGCCGTGCAAGAGCTACTCGCGGGCAATCAACGTTTCGCCGCCAACCAGCTGACATCGATTGAACACGACCTGACCATCCTGAAAGAGCGTACTGTTGCCAAGCAAGAACCGTTTGCCGCCGTGCTCTCCTGTGCGGATTCTCGCGTGCCGGTTGAGCTGATCTTTGATCAGACGATCGGACACCTCTTCGTCACGCGGGTGGCCGGTAATATTGTGACACCAGAGATTATTGCCAGCCTCGAGTATGGTGCCGCGGTTCTCGGAGTCAAGGCTCTGGTTGTCCTCGGTCATAGTGCTTGCGGAGCGGTAAAGGCGGCAATGACGGCCGATGCTGTTCCCGGTCAAATCAGCGCGCTATATCCATGCCTTCGGCAAGCGGTGGAAAAATCTGACGGGGACTTCGAAAAAGCGATCGAAGCCAACGCCAAGATTCAAGCAGAATTGCTGCGAACCTCCTCAACCGTGATCCGCGACGCCTTTAAAGGTGGGAAACTGAAGGTAGAGTCCGGAGTCTATGACCTTGCTACCGGCAAAGTGACTTTGAGCTGAGAGAACAAAATTGGCGATTGACGTTCCCGGAGAAGCGGCCTTTGACCGTTCCAACGGTTACCCGGCCACCACGGGATGAGAGGCCGATCAGTGCGGTTTGAAGGTCTTGCCGGTTTCCAGCAGGGTTTTCAAGCGAGAGAGAATGCGCGGCCATCCGTCGGCGCAAAAGGCGTAGGCCGGATCGCGTTCGTCCCAGTGATCGTGGCGGATGGTGAGCTTTGTAGCTTCCGTCTCCGCCTCAAGTTCGGCAGTCACTCGCGACTTGAAAGGACTTTGCCCGAGCTCAAACGTGTATTGCAGCAATTTGGGCGGTTCCGAGCGCAAGATTTCGCCCTTCACCAGAGTAGCGGACTTGCCATCGGCTCCGGGCCCGATCCATTTCATCGAGCCACCAGGCTTCAGGTCGGCTTCAAAGTCTGTGCCTGTAAAGATGATGCGGTTCGACTCCGGGGAGAAGAGACCGTCCCAAACCTTTTCAGGCTTGACCGCAAAATAGAACACAAATTGTAAAGGGGCGCTCATAGTTCTCCTCAACAGGAGGCTTCGCAGGAGGACTATTGTAAACGGGCGCTGGCATTTCCCGCGCTGAAGCGGTCAATGAGTGAGATCCGGAATCTTTCACCAGCCACGAGCTCCGGGTCGACGAGGTACGGTTTTTGAGTCTCAGGCGCGGGAATCATTCCAGGAAAAGTGGCGACCCCGGAGGGAGTCTAACCCCCAAGCTTCAGATTAGGGGTCTCAGGACTCCGCAGCTAGTTTGTTTATTGTTGCCCCTTGCTGACAGTGTTTGCAAATGCTTCGGATTTCTTCTTGAGCTGTTTGTCTTGTGCTGATTTTCCGTAGACGAAGACGCCGACGAGTGCGGCAAGGGCTCCGATTATCGTTGTTAGACCTGTTCCGCTCATGCCCCTCAGGGACAACCAAATACCCCCGCAGACCGCCGTCATTGCCAAGATAAATCCGCAGGCCACGCCCCATTTTTGGGCGGATGTGTTTGATTCAATGACTTTTTGTTCGAGGCGTTGTCGGTGGCTTTGCTGGCTCTCCGCCATCTTGATGATTCTGTCAGCGGCTCCTGGGAGAATTTGTTCGTACTTGGCGAGAATTTCAGGTGGGGGTAGTGGGCCCGAGAACTGTTGCGATATTGCGACTTGAGCGCGGCGAATGCCTTCTGCTGGGAGGCGCTCTTCTGGACTCACCAGATATGCCTCATCTGCTACTCAGAGACGTAGAAGGAATTTCGGACTCGGATTGCAAAATCTTTCCAGAAACCAAGAGATGATCAAACTCGTTCAGGGCTGTGCAAATATCCCGGCCAACCACATACCAGTCAGAGAGAAGCGCCTTGTAGTCCGCCTCACGTTCGGTGCGGCTATCGTTGTACTTGTCGTAGAAACAATGCCAATCCAATAGGCGGGAAGCACCGGATACGAAAGACGGCGTCGCAAATAGAAAATAGAAATGAGTTTCGTTCATGACCAAGCCGATGGAAAAACAGCCTACGAGACCTGAGATGCTACCACACTGGTAGACGCTTTGATGTGACGGAAGGATTCAACCTCTTGTTTCCCTCTAGGAATTACTTTAAATCCAGCTGTTTGCCAAGTCAATCGTTTCTGGGGGATGCTGGTGTTTGCGATAGTCCTTACAGATCAAGGCTGCCGAGTGCTGGACTGTCGATTAGCTGTTGGCTGACACCGGAGTGACATGAGTTTTTTTGCCCATGCCACTTTGGAGGGGATGTTGCTGAAAGGTGCATGAATACTGGCTAAAACTGGCGACCCCGGAGGGAGTCGAACCCCCAACCCTCAGATCCGAAGTCTGATGCTCTATCCAGTTGAGCTACGGGGCCGGCGGAGAAACTGTATCACGTCTGCAGGGTAGAGCGTTGCGACGGATCTATCGGCCGCAGGGGGCTGCTGCCGCAGCAAGCGGACCTCGCAGTTGCCGGGCCAGGACGTCCGCTTCGAGTGGCTTGCTGAAGTAGTATCCCTGGATCTAGTCGCATTGGTGGGCGCGCAGGAACGCCATCTGCTCTTCGGTTTCGACACCTTCGGCGATGACCTTGAGGTTGAGACTCCTGGCCATGCTGATGATCGCTCCTGTGATCGCGGCGTCATCCGGATTTTCGGCGACGTGCTGGACGAAGGAGCGGTCGATCTTCAGTTTGCTGACGGGAAATTGTCGGAGGTAACTGAGACTGGAGTAACCGGTTCCAAAGTCGTCGATGTCGAGGCGAACGCCCATGGCTCTGAGATCGCGCAGCACGGAGAGCATCACGTCGGCGTTGGTGAGAAGGACGCTTTCGGTGAGTTCGAGTTCGAGATAGTGAGGCGCGAGGCCGGTTTCGCGGAGGACGCGCTCGACAACATCGCGGAACCCTTCCTGTCGAAATTGAACCGCCGAAACATTTACTGCCACAGGAACGGCGGTGGTGCCGTCGTCCTGCCACCTCTTTGCCTGCAAGCACGCAGTGCGAAGCACCCATTCGCCGATGGGAATGATCAAGCCACTGTTTTCGGCAACCCGGATGAAGCGGTCGGGGGCAACCATGCCCATCTCCGGGTGACGCCACCTCAGCAGCGCCTCGAGGCCGATTAGATTGCCGGTCGAGAGCTCCATCTGAGGCTGGTAGACGAGAAAGAGTTCGTTGCCTTCGAGCGCCTGGCGAAGATTGCTTTCCAGTTCCAGCCTTTCCACGACTTCGGCGGTCATTTTCGGGGTAAAAAACTGGAAGTTGTTGCGGCCTTTCTCCTTGGCCCGGTACATGGCGGCGTCGGCATGCTTGACCAGGGTCTCGACATCTTCCCCGTGCTCGGGGAAAACGCTGACGCCGAGGCTGCAGCTGATGTTGAAGGAATGACCTTGCACAACGAATTCGCAGTGGAAGGCTTTCAGGATGCGCTCAGCCACAACCGCGATGTCGCCAATGTCGGTGATGGCATTGAGCACCACGAGAAACTCGTCTCCGCCCAGGCGCGCCACGGTGTCCTGCTCGCGGGCCAGGCTGCGAAGGCGCGTGGCCACTTCCTGCAGCAGGCAGTCGCCGACGGAGTGGCCGAGCGAGTCGTTGATATTTTTGAAACGATCGAGATCGATGAACAGCAGGGCGACCTTTTCGCCGCGCCGGCGTGCATTGGCCAGAGCGTTTATCAGGCGATCGTGCAGGAGAGCGCGATTGGGTAATCCCGTCAGGCTGTCGTAGTAGGCGAGGAACTGCACGCGTCCCTCGGCCACTTTGCGTTCGGTAATGTCTTCCACGGTCCCTTCATGCAGAATCACCGCGCCTTCGGCATTGCGCACCGCGCGCAGGTTCACAAGCAACCATTTTTTCGTGCCATCCCGATGAAAGACCTCGACTTCGACGTTGTGGACCATGCCGCTTTTTTCCAGTTCGCGGCCGAGATCCTCCATTCGGCCGGGGTCGACGAACAAGTCGCGAACAACATTGGAAACCTCGCCCAGCAGGGCTTCCGGAGAATCGTAGCCGTGAATCTGGGCCATGGCCCGATTGATGCTGAGGGGGCGGCCATCGGGCGTGGTCTGGAAGATGCCGATAACGGCGTCCTCGAAAATGGCGCGGTATTTTTCTTCGGCGCGGCGTAGAGCATCCTCGGAGCGTTTGCGCTCGCTGATGTCCTGTTTGACGGCAACGAAGTGAGTGATCTGCCCTTCGCTGGAAATGGGCGTAATGGTCATTTCCTCGTGGTAGAGAGTTCCATTTTTGTGGCGGTTTACGAGTTCGCCATGCCATACCTTGCCGGCGGTAACAGTTCGCCACATGTCGGCGTAGTAGAGATCATCCTGTTTGCCGGACTTCAGAATGCGAGGATTTTGTCCGAGGACTTCTTCGGCGCTATAGCCAGTCATAGTGGAGAAAGCGCGGTTGGTCCAGACGATGGCGCCATCGTGATCGGTAATGACGATAGAGTTAGCGGCGGCTTCGAGACTGGCGGCCTGCAGGCGCAGGCGCGTATTCATCGCGGAGAGTTCGGCGGTGCGCGCGGTGACTTGTTGCTCAAGGTGCTCGCGGTGGTCACGCAGGCTCTGATCACGGAGGGCGATCTGCTCGAGCATGCCGTTGAAGGCGCGCACGAGTTGCCCGACTTCGTCGTGGTTCAGGGTCACGGCGCGGATGCTGTAGTCAGCGGCGCTGGAAATCGAGTTGACGGTGTCGACCAGGGCGAGCAGGGGACGGGAGATGAGTTGCTGGAAGCGGGCAGCGACAACCAGGGCAAGGGTGAGGACCAAGGCCAAGGTCAGGGCAAAGGCGATCTTGTACTCGCGAAAGCGTTCGTCGAGTCGGCTCAAGTCCGATTCCACGTAGATGGTGCCCAGCGCCTCGCCGGCGAGGGTGACCTGGCGGAACTGCACCAAACGGTTGCCTTTGAAATTCGAACCCTGGCGCTCGATGGGCGGGGGCGAAAACGTGAGCAGGTTGCTATCCCGGACGTAGACGGCAAATGGCGCGCCGTCTTGGGTGTAAATGCAGGCTGCCGTAATGCTGGGTTCGGCGCGCAGCGCCTTGAGGATATCGTTGGCAGCCTCGGGATCGCGAAAGGCCAGGGCAGCGGTGCTGTTGCGGGCGAGTACTTCGGCCAGGGTTTCCAGATCGCGGACCATGGTTCGTTTCTGGCCCTGGTAGTCGAAGCTGCTCATGGGGAGCGACACGGCGAGCGCGGCGAGGAAAGCCATCGCCAGGAACAAGCCGGTGAGCTTGTGGCGGATCGACCAGTCACGAAATGGCTTCATCGGCGCCAAAAAGAACTCCCACCTACTCGATGACAAATTTGGCCAGGCTCAACAGCCGGGCGCTGATTACCAGGCCTTCCTGCGTCGCGGCCTTGTGATTGATTTCAAACTGCACCTTGCCCTCGCGCATCACAAGGTTGATCATTCCGCCCTGTTCGGCGAAGCCTTCGACATCACTGACCGTCAGAGCGCCGGTGCCGCGCAGGCTCTCGAGAATCTGGGTTCGCTGCTTCTTGCCGGTCGCGGACACAAAAAGCATGTGGCAACCTCTTGCGAGGTGCGGGTCTTGAACTTCGCGGACCAGCAACTTGTGGCCGCCCACGGTCCGGTCCCGCGTGATTGTGCCCAATTCCTCCCGCAAAGCGTCTGAGCCGAGAATGCAGATTTGAAACTGGGTCGTGGCTTCCGGCAAAGCCTTGGTCGGCCACTCGACAAATTTAGCGAAGTTGAAAAGCAACGCTGCCTTCAACTGCGCTTCACTGACTGGCGCGGCTTGCGCCCTGCCACCGATGGAGCCAATCGCCGCGAAACACAGCAGCGTCGCAACCCGGAGCCAGAGCCGCGGGAGGATGCGCATCGGCGGGCCGCTCGTCCCCGAGGTTCGCATCGCGCATGGCGTCAGTGCAGGCAAGCGGCTCCTTAAAAGGTCCACGTCAGTTTCAAATAGGCGCTCCGCCTGACGGTGGTAGAGTCCACGCTTCCCGTCTGATCGAGGAACTCCAGGTGACGGTCGCGCAGCAAGTTCTGACCGACAAGCGCAAGGGAAAAATTTTCTTTGCATTGCCAGGCGAGCTGCGAATCCAGCCGGGTATAAGAAGGAACCGCGGGACTGGCCAGGCGGTCGACGAAGTAGGCCGCGGCGTCCCAGGTAAGTCCTTTCCGCACTCGGAGGCTGGAACGGAGCTGCGCCGCGTGCACGGGACTGCTGCCCTCGTTTTCCCGGGGAGTTGCGGTGTCGTGGCTGCCCGGCTTGCCATGCATGTGAATGCGCTCGAAGGCATAGCCGGGGCTTAGGGTCCAGCGGTCCGCGATCTTCCAGTTGGAGCTGATCTCAACGCCATGGGACTCTCCGTACCCGAGATTCCGATAGGTGATCGGAATTACGAGATGGGGAGGCTGGGGCGAAGGCTCGAAAAAAGCCGGGGCGGGTTCGGTCGACTGCTGTGACGTGTAGTGATTGTAGTAAGTCGCCAGATCGACGGACCAGTGAGGGAGAAGGTCGGCGCGATATCCCAATTCGTAAGCCGTGAGGGCCTCGGCATCAAAATGGGGATTGCCGAGCAGCGCGGAAAGAGCCGGAGAGCCATCGGGCAGAGAAAAGCCGGCGAAATTGCTGCGGCTCGCCACATCGACTTCGCTGGGGGTGCGCACCGCGTGGGAGACGGCCGCCCACAAGGTGCGGTCCGGTGTCGGATTCCAGGCAGCGCGGACGCTGGGCATCAGGTTCCATCCGCCATAGGTGTCATGTTCGAGCTTGGTGCCGAATGTGACTGAGAGACGATCGGGTTCGAGGGACACCTCGTCCTGAAAGAACAGGCTTGCCAGGTTGGTCTGGGAATCGGGTGGATCGAGCGAGAACTGCAGGTTGCCGTGCGTCGCCGATTCGGAGAAACGGTAGGTCGCGCCCCAGACAAGATCCTGGCGTCCGCCCCAGGCCAGATGATGCTGGAACCCGAGGTTCACGGTATTGCGGTCCTCGGCGAGGATGTCGAGGCGCTTGTAGCGGGTAAAGGACAACTGCGCCTGCAGGTCGGAACGGTCCGAATGCCTGTGGTTCCACGTGGCTTGCAGGAAGCCTCCAGATAATGGAACCCGCAGATTCATATCGACGGGAGCGGCCGCGGTCACAGACTGCAGGACGGGGGCGGGGCCGCCTTCGTTTCCGCCGTAGAGGTCGCCTTCGAGAGTGAGTTTGTCGCGGGCGGCGAAGTCCCGGTCCATGCGAAAGCCGCTGGTCAGCAGGTGCCAGTCATCCGCGCCGGTCGCGGAGTCGAGTCCTGGCAAGCGGAACTGGTTACGGTATTTCGCATGGACGCGATAGGTAAGGTTCTTGCCGATCCGGCTGCCGTATTGGACCGTTCCCACGGATTGTTCAGAAGTTCCCGACAGTGCGCTGACGATGCCGCCCTGGGTTTCGGATGATTTCCGGGTGAGGATGCTGATCACGCCATTGACCGCGTTCGCGCCCCACGCCGACGCGCCCGGTCCGCGAATCACTTCGATGCGATCGATGTCCTCGAGGGGAAGATCCAGCACGTCCCAGAAGACTCCGCCGAAAGTTGCCGTATAAATGGGGCGGCCGTCGACCATGACGAGGAGTTCGTTGGCAAAACGCCCATTGAAGCCGCGTGCGCTGATCGCCCAGGTGTTGGCGTTGATGCGGGCGACATCGAGACCCGGAACGATGCGCAGGATTTCGGCGATGTTGGTCGCGCCGGACCGACGGATATCCTCGGCGGTAATGACGAAAACAGAGGAGGCGGTCTGCGATAGCGTACGCTCGGTGCGAGTTACCGAACTGACCCGAATATCCAACAGGTCCTCGAGGCTGGCGTCCGACAGATCGCGCTTCGTCTGGGCCAAAGCTTCGATGGTGAAAGACATCAACAGCAGGGCCGCCAGTAATCCCCAAAGCATGCGGGCAATGATTGACATCGATTTCATCCTGCGCATCCTTATTTCGAAAACGTCATGGCCGTCACCAGAAACAGAAGGTTCTTCCGGTATCTCGTCTAGCCAATCTGCACACAAATCTGTAGTGACCATCGGCACCAGCCGAGGTTGACTTCAGTGATCAGTGGAGGGACGGGCGTCTCGCCCGTCGGGCGGGCGGGGACGCCCGCCGCTCCATAGACGACCGGGCACTACCCTTTGGTGATAGGGAACTGTCGCGTAATTAGTGAGTTCGAAGGGACAGGGACAATCGGGTAGGGCTTCCGTCACTACCTGGGGGTCGTCAATATTTGGTTAGCGGCGCAGCTAGCTCGCTTTCAATCCATCCGGGACCAGGGGCAAGGAGCGCAAGCGGACGCCGGAAGCGTCGAAGATGGCGTTGGCAATGGCCGGCGCAAGTCCAACCATCGGGCATTCGCCGGCGCCGGCCGACGGAAGATCCTTGCGATCGACCAGAACCGTTTCGATCGCGGGAAGGTCGCTGAACCGCGGCACACGATACTCCGACATTCGGCCGTTCAGAATTTTGCCATCCTGAAACTGGATTGCCTCGAACAAAGCGCCGCCGAGGCCCTGAACGTTGGAGCCTTCGATCTGGTTGCGGAGATTGTCGGGATTGACGATGGCGCCGCA
>Ga0210401_10002945_pt1 | contig 18447 bp, 21 predicted proteins | sample IncBWH32MmetaG_FD_150866 | JGI IMG/M metagenome (GOLD analysis project Ga0210401, IMG submission 150866) | Forest soil microbial communities from Barre Woods Harvard Forest LTER site, Petersham, Massachusetts, United States - Inc-BW-H-32-M | ecosystem: Environmental > Terrestrial > Soil >... | reverse complement strand
AAGGGCTTCACAAGAATGGTGAATTGACGGTCCGGATTGCCTACAATCTATTCACGCAGAAGCCCAAGGGCGAGCTCGCCGACTTCCAAAACTGGACCGGTATGCTCAACCCACGGCAAGGCGACGATTATTTTCGCCACAATGGCGCTGGAGAGATGCTAGTCTTCTCGGCGGCGGATTTCGAGGACTTTCTCGAACCGCGCCCCGACATGCCCGGCGTCATGGAGCAGGAGTTGAAGCCCGTGGTGAGCCTGCTGGCGAAGAATCGCTGGCCCTTCCGCCTCCACGCCACTTACGACGAGACGATCACGCGGGCGTTGAACGTCTATGAAGAAGTGAATCGAGAAGTCCCGCTTCAGGGCTTGCACTGGTTCATCGACCACGCGGAAACCATCTCGCAGCGCAGCATGGATCGCATCGCGTCGCTCGGCGGTGGCATCGCGATTCAGCATCGCATGGCATTTCAGGGAGAGTATTTCCGAGACCGCTATGGAACCGCCGAAACGAAGCGAACGCCCCCTATCCGGGAGATGCTGCGGGCCGGCCTGCCCGTAGGCGCCGGAACTGACGCCACGCGCGTCGCCAGCTACAACCCGTTTGTGTCGCTTTACTGGCTCGTGACGGGAAGGACGGTCGGCGGCTTATCAATGTATGACGAGGATCACAGGTTCGATCGAATGGAAGCTTTGCGTCTGTGGACCGTGGGGAGCAGTTGGTTCTCCACGGAACTGGGATCGAAAGGATCGATCGTTCCAGGGCAATTAGCTGACCTCGCGGTCCTTTCCGCGGATTATTTTTCAGTGGCCGACGAGGAGATCAAGAATCTCGAATCGGTGCTGACGATCGTCGGTGGCAAGCCGGTGTACGCCGCCGAGGAGTTCGCGGAACTCGCGCCGCCGCTACCGCCAGTGCTGCCGGAATGGTCTCCCGTCGCAGCTTATGGCGGCTATTACAAGCCGGTCACTGCACCAGCCGTGGCGCACTCGTTGCTCGATCACTCGCACGGCATCGAGCACGTATGCCACGACCGGCAGATCCGCGGCGGGATGGGATGTCGGTGTTGGGCTTTTTGATGTCGTCTACGGCTGAAAGGAGAATCGCGAGCGTATGCAACCATTCCTGAGAACAGCCCTTACAGCGGCTTTGATCGCGGTAGCGTGGGCCGCGCCAGAGGATTCCAACTTTGGAGTCGGCGCGCAGTACGACACGACTCACGTCTATGTCCAGCCGGAAGACTTCGACAAGTTCGTGGCCAGCCTGGTGGCCACTTTCGGCGGGATGACGACCAAGCAGGGAGTCTTCACGGTGACTCCGACTCCGAGCAAGACAATGTCGCAGCTCGTGCTGACGCCCGTGGGAAGCGTGTCTGTTTTCGGATTCAAAACGCCCGTACCGTATCCGTTCGGAGTGGAACGTACGGGCTATCTCGTGACCAATCTGAAGGATGCTGTCCGCGCGGCGCAAGTCGACGGCGCCGATGTTCTGGTCACGCCTTTCGATGATCCGATCGGCAAAGATGCCGTCATCCAGTGGCCTGGCGGCGTGAATATGCAGCTCTATTGGCACACAACGGCCCCTTCGTATCCGGTGCTCAAAACAATTCCGGAGAATCGTGTGTACGTATCGCTGGAACGGGCCGGTGCCTTCACGCGCAGCTTTATCCAGTTTTCGCACGGTAAGGTTTTGAGCGACGATCCGCACGCACCAGGTATCGAGATCGGGCGAGCGTCCGCTGTGATAAGACGGATTCGAATCACATCGCAATTCGGTCTGCTGACTGTCTTCGTCACCGATGGGCATCTGCCATATCCGTACGGGCGCGAAATGACCGGATACGAAGTCACCAATCTCGGCGAAACGCTCAAAAAAGCAAGAGCGGCAGGAGCGACAGTACTGGTCGAGCCATATTCCCTCGGCGACCGGCAGGCGGTAATGGTCCAGTTCCCTGGCGGCTACATCGCCGAGATTCACTCGATTACGCGTAAGTAGACCGCCATGCAATTCGTTGTTGGTTGGCCGGCGCTGTTTCTGTCTGTGGGATTATGCGCGCAGGTTCAGGAGGAATCGCCGGCTCCAGAGCGGACGTACAATCTGCTGCGCGAAAACGACGATTGGAGTTTTCTTGCCGACCCATCGTTGCGCCGCGATTTATGGGATCCGATCAAATACATCCCGCTTGGCTGCGAGGCCTGCTACTTCAGTCTCGGGGGCGAAGTTCGCCAGGTTTTCGAGCAGGTCGCAAACGATAACTGGGGAAAACAGCCCTATATGAACACATTTCTCCTCCAGCGGTACATGCTGCACTCGGACTGGCATCTGGGGAAAAGTTTTCGCGTCTTCATACAGCTCAAGAGCGGACTGGAGAACTATCGCGCGGGCGGTCCGAGACCGATCGATGAAAAGAGACTCGATTTAGAGGCGGCTTTTTTCGAGGTCGGCGACTCACATAAAAAGAACTGGGCCGTCTTGCGAGTTGGCAGGCAGGAGTTGAACTACGGATCGGGACGACCGGTTTCGGTACGCGAAGGTCCCAACGTTCGGCAGAGTTTTGACGGTGTAAAAATCCGCACCAAGACCGGTGAGTGGTATGTCGACGCGTGGGCCGTTCGGCTCGATTTGGATAGATTCGGATTTTTCAATAACGCTCCGGATCATACGACCGCCTTTTGGGGGCTTTATGCGACGCGGCCCTTGCGTCGCGGCGTCGCATTCGATACGTATTACCTGGGCATCGATCGCAAGAGGGCGGCCTTTGAGCGCGGCACCGCGACCGAGCTGCGCCATACCGTGGGGGCAAGGGTGTGGCGGCCGATTGCGACAAAGGAGCCGGGGCTCGACTTCGATTACGAAGGCCTCATGCAGTTCGGCACCTTCGGATCCGACGATATTCGCGCTTGGACATTCGCATCGGATACTGGCTACAGCCTGACAAAGCTGCCGCTTCGGCCGAGGCTCAGCGTGAAGGCTGATATTTCGAGCGGCGACAATCCTGGCAGCCACACGCTCGGGACGTTCAATCCCATCTACCCGATCGGAAAATATTTCGGAGTTTTAACCGACACGGGGCCCGGTCCCGTCAATTTCATCGACGTTCATCCGCAGATTCAAACACAACTGGGCCACGGCGTTTCTGTCGCCGCGGATTTGGTGGTCCAGTGGCGGGATAACCTGAACGATGGTGTCTACGCCGTTCCCGGATTTCTACTCGTTCCGGCCGACGGGAGCCGCGCACGCTTTGTTGGCTATCGTCCTGGCGCTGAAGTCCGCTGGCAGATCGACCGTCACGCATATCTTCAGGCGGATTCGGGCATCTTCTATGCCGGCGAGTTTCTCAAACAAGCGTCGCCCGGGCGCAACATCAACTACATGGAGTTTTGGGCGGGCTACAAATTTTGAGGAGAATCAACGTGGAACAATCAGCGAGATATGGCCTGTTAACGGCGCGACTTCTGATCACGGTCGTTTTTCTGTTGAACGGTTTCGGGATCATCGATCAGTCTATTCCGGCCCGCGAGCTCGCCGAGCGCGGCGCACCGGCGAGTCTGGTGCCGGTCATTATGTTGAGCGGCCACGCGCTTGAACTCGTCGCCGGCCTCACGCTCGCGCTCGGCATTTTGCCACGCCTATCATCGATCGCGCTGTTCGTGTTCTTGGTTCCGGCGACTTTCGTGTCGCATTCTTTCTGGCTCGCGGCCGGCACGCCTGCGTTCCAGGGGCAACTTATTAACTTCTGCAAGAACACAGCGATCCTGGGAGGCCTGCTGTTCATCGCAGCCACGCCGGGCCAACCCAGGCTTTGGACGAAGACATGATCACCGTTACCGCAACCCTGCTGGCAATGACCGCGGTCAGCGGCATCGTCGATGCCGTCAGCTTCATTGCATTGGGCCACGTGTTCACCGCAAACATGACCGGAAATATTGTGTTCCTCGGCTTCGCGATCGGAGGTGTGGCCGGTCTGTCGATGTCGAGGTCGTTGTTGGCGCTGGCCTTCTTTATGAGCGGCGCCGTGCTCGGCGGATGGATGACAAGGACAATGAATCCGCAAGACCCAGGCTCCACGCCGGTCCACGCTCTTGCGTTCGAGACCATCCTCCTATGGGTCGCATCTGCGGTCTCGATTGGGTTCCGCGCGCCGTATGAAGATAACAAGCTCAAGATTGCTCTCGTCATCGCCTTGACGGCAGTCGCGATGGGGCTGCGCAATGCCGTCGTGCGAAAACTCGGCGTACCCGACCTGACCACAACCGTGCTGACGCTGACCATCGTTGGGATTGCTGCAGACTCAAGCCTTGCGGGCGGCAACAACCCGCGGTGGGGGAGACGCGCCGCGGCTATTTTGGCGATGATGACCGGGGCGATCGCCGGCACTTCGATGCTCATCTATTCCGTGGCGGTACCGCTGTTCGTTTGCGGCGTCATAACCGCGATCTGCGCGCTGGCGCGACTGCACCTTAGTCGAAAGGAACTTAGCAATGGCTAAAATTTTGATCGGAATTGTCCTCAGTTTTCTGATCGGCGCAGCATGTCGATATTTCGACATCCCGGCCGCCAGTCCGCCTGTCATTCCAGGTGCAATCATCGTGCTGGCGATGACGTTGGGTTATAGCTCGATGGATCGTGTCGTCAGCCACCGCCAACACGTCGCGACCACGAAGAACTTTTGCGGAGGCCCGACCGGTCTACCGCTTGCAGTGACGAGAAACGCGGGCTTAGACAAACATCTTCCGGGAAGCGCCCAGGGCGATCCGCTTGGTCGTTAGGAGACGACTTGGTCAAACGGCAATGCAACAACTGAACGGACTGGCGGCTCTGAGAAAAACACGTCTACGCGGCTTCCCGCGACCGTGTTGGTTTTGTGCTCTCGCCCTCTTGCTTCTTCGCGCTAACGCCCACAGTAACCCATTCTCGATCTGTTCCCTTTTTCAGGTCAAGAGTTTTTCGATCACAGGAGACCGGTAATGCCATTCATTAAGATCCACGTCCTCGAAGGACGCTATGACGAAGGACGCCTCGACGGCGTGTCGAACGCGATTCAACAAGCACTAAGGGCCGAATTAGGAACGGCGCCTGACGAACTCTTCCAGGTTATTCACATCCTGCAGCCGGGCCAATTCCGGCACACGCGGTCCTTCCTGGGACTGAACTACTCGGACGATCTGATCTGGTTGGAGCTTACGCTCATCACAGGCCGTCTTGCGAAGGAGAAGCGGCTCGGCCTTTTGAAGGCCCTGAACGACAGAATTGTCGATGCCGCTCAAATTTCTCCTGACGATCTAGTAATCACGTTCTTTGAGACGGCGGAAGAGAACATTTCGTTTGGTCGGGGCTTTGCTCAGCGCGCCGATAACTCAAAAACGTGAAAGGCCGTCGCCAGCTTGCCTTTCGGCAATACGAGGTTGGTTGACCAAGTGGCGACACAACAGGATTTAATTAGCCGGAGCCCCAACGTTTTTCAGCCAAAGGGAGCTTGCATGTTGAGGATTGAAAGATCAGGGAATGGTCAAGTGCTGTTCACCCTGAGTGGTCGGATTGAAGGAGAAGTCCAAGAGCTCCAGAAACTGATCGCCTCAGAGAAATCTGGGCAGCAGCTGATTTTCAATTTGCGGGACGTGACGCTTGTCAACCAGGATGCCGTGAAATTTCTGGCTCATTGCGAGGAACATGGCATCACGCTTGAAAATTGTCCACTCCACATCCGAACGTGGATCGATAAAGTGAGAGATCGACCCAGACGGCGGCAGACGTGACGAAAAGCTTTGTTTTACACGGGTTGAAAATCGATTTTCGGGACTCGTCCCAAGGAGCCCTTCCTCAGGCGCTCATCAGTCGCGGCTCGGCCCACAATTAGGCAATTCGGCGGGGTTCACCGAAGACGGAACGTTTACAGATGAATCGATCGGGGCACCTATCGCGGTAAGCAAGTTCATTTTTCAATGGAGACCGGCATGGCATCGAGAACAAAGGTAATCGGTCGCACTGATCCCTTGGGGTCTGAAACAGCAGTTGAAGAAACAGAGGGGCTGGTGCACTTAACACATGAACAACAAATAAGAATTCGCGTATGCGAGATTTATCTGCATCGCGGGAGACAACCTGGCTGTGAATTGGAGGATTGGCTTCAGGCTGAACGAGAGCTCACGAAATGAGTCCTGGGCACCGCTTGGACAGGTTGCAAACGAGGGGGCGCATATTCTTTACCTCCGCTGGGACGACAATTACTAATGTGAATTGGCTTGGTGGTCAGTTTCGGCGTTTGTATTTGAGGCGACGTGTGATTTTCGAGGACACTTCAACGCTGGCGAGATTGGCGGGATGGCTGGTTATTTTTTGGCTCTGCCTGTTTGCCACCGACCCGCTGAAGGCACAGACACCGGACCCGTCGCCCACGGATGCACCACAACCAGAAGTCCGGCCTCCGCTTAGCCCCTTTCCCAGATATCAAGACTGGAGCTTTCTACGAGACCCGGCCGAACGAGTTGATCCTTACGACCGATTGAAATTCATTCCATTGAACGCCTCGGGAACAATCTACGTGACCCTCGGCCTTGAGAACCGCACCGAGTCCCAATATCTCAACAGCAATGCCTGGGGCGCAGGCCCACAAGATCACACGGGTTACGTTCTCGAACGGTTGATGCCCGATGTTGACGTGCGCCTAGGAGATCATGCGCGTGTTTTCATTACACTGGCCTTCGACGAGCTTGGAGGAAAAAAGGCGGGGCCTCGGCCGGGGATCGACAAAGATGCTGCCGATGGACACGAAGGTTTCGTCGAGTTCGGCGGCAATCTCCATGCCCTGCACCCCGGCTGGAATGTCATCATTGGACGCCAAGAAATTGTCCTCGGAACAGGGCGTCTGCTCGATGACAACGAGGGAGTGAACGTAAGAAGCGCCTTCGACGGCGTCCGCATCGGGTATGACAAACCAGAGGGGCGCATTGATCTCATCGCGGTCAAGCCGGTAGAAATCAATCCAGGCGCGTGGGACGACATGCCCAATCCAAAGATCACGCTGTGGGGCCTGTACGCCTCGAATGTGCGCTGGAGCCCCCAGTTCATGACAGATGTTTACTTTCTCGACTACGATGCGAAGTCCGCGACGTACGGCAGCCAATCCGGGCGAGAGCAGCGTCGCATGGTTGGCGGGCGATATTTCAACCGCTTACCCGGCGATCCGCCCAGAGCAGGTTTTGATTACAACGTTGAGACCGGCTTCCAGTGGGGCACATTCGGGAATCGTCAAATTCGCGCCTGGGGCGCAGGAGGAAATTTCGGGTGGACGCTCCCTGGCCCCGTGTGGCCCGTGCGTTTCGGCCTCCAGGCCGATGCCATCAGCGGAGACAACGGACAGCCGGGTACGCTCGGAACCTTGAACGCGTTTTTTCCGCGAGGAGCGTATTTCGGGCCGAAGTTCGCGCTGATTGGGCCGGCAAATTTGTTATCCGTTCAGCCCCAGTTCGTGTTCCATCCCTTGCCGAACGTAACCGGAACTTTCGAATGGATATGGTTCTGGCGCGAGAGTACGAAAGACGCGCTCTACAGCTTTGAGAACGTGCCAATACGACCGGCGAACCTTAGCAGCGCGCGCTTCGTCGGGAGTCAGCCGAACCTTGAGATTCGTTGGGCCATAAGCGAGCATTTCCTCGCAGCGTTGAACCTCGCCGGTTTCGTTACGGGGGAGTTTTTGAAGCATTCCCCTCCCTCGAGTGCAATTGTGTTCTTCAATCTCGGTCTTACCTATCGGTTTTGAGGATTTCACGCCCCGTCCGACCGCTCCAGGCAAACGCTGGCGATCGGGCTCTTGGCGGCTCCTCCGGAGAGAGAAGCGTCTGTCTTTTCAGACGCCCGGCCCACGAGTCTGCTGGCGTTTTAACCGAAGCTTCACCGGTGTTTTGTTTTGGAAACTCCCGCGCCGATGTACATGTTTTGTACAAACGGCCTGAGATTCCTGCGAACAAGGCCGTTCCTGCGATTGCGGTTTCAGTAACTAGAGGAAACACGAGAAGGCGGCAAATCCGGGTTCGACCCCCGTTAGCGCTGCCAAACCTTTTAGAATCATCCGATTGCAAGATCGACGTATTGGGCCTGGCGCTGCGGCGCTCCGCCGGAAACGGGGATAGGGTTCGATTCCAGATTGAATTCGCTGCTCTGCCTCAAATCCGACGACCCGGCCCGCTAGGAATCGCAGCTCAATTCGGGAGCCTCTACACCGCCGAGTGGGACGAACCGGACGTCCGGCAGTGGATGCGAACTGCGCTGCTTCCTTTCCTAATAACCGCTGTGCCGCGGTCAGCTTAATTGCGGATCAGAACGGCGGACAGCACGCCGAGCCGGTTTTCGCCAAGATTGCGCGCCAGATTGCCGGTCATGGCCTGAAACTCCGGACCCATCACGACACCGAGGTTGGGTCCGTTCGGCGTAGAGCCGGCCATCGCTCGTTGAAACCATTCGAGTCCGATCTGAGTATCGTCGCGCCAGAGAACTGTCTGGAACCCGGCTTTTTCGAGCGCCTTGCGCATGTCGGCCTCGGTGAGCAGGAAACTGGTTGAGGCGCCGCGCGCCCATGGCGTGGGATACACGACATCGCCATCGCGAAGCACCACGTCGTAGGTGGCGAAGCGGCCACCCGGCGGCAGAATCCGGCGCACCTCCGCGTAGAGGGATGCGCGGTCGGCGATGTTCATCGCCACGTGCTGAAGGAATGCCACATCAAATGACGCGTCCTCGAAAGGGAGATGGAGGGCGTCGCCGACCCGGAAAGTGGCGCGACGCGACAACCCGCAGCGCGCCGTTAAGTAATTCGCCGCGTCGATAAAGCCTGGACTCAGATCGACGCCCGTCACCTGACAACCGAAGGTGGACGCCAGATAACGGGCTGGGCCGCCGATGCCGCAGCCGATGTCGAGCACGCGGCTCGACGGTTCGAGCCGGGCGGCGGCAGCGAGGTCGGCGGTGGCGAGTATGCCTCGGGTGTGGAACTGATCGAGTGGGTCGAGCTGATCGACCCCGAGCGTCTGGTCTTCGGCCGCGATCGACCGAAGCGCCGACTTGATCCGGCTCGTGAGGTCCATGGCGTTATAGTGCTCGGGCACTTTGGTGATGGTATCGGTCATGAAAATTCTCCTTTAAAGATGCTGATCGGCGGTGCGCCATCGGGCTTCAGGCTGTGGCCTCATTACCGTTCAATATCCGGGCCGTCTGGGGCTGAGGACGCAGCAGCAGATAGAAAGCGGCGATGTGCGTAATCATCAGCAGTGGCACATAGAGGATCGGAATCCAGTAGGTGGCGCCCAGTTGCCCTGCGATTGCGGCGAGGCCAACCTGGTTGCCATGGAAGTAGTCGATGAGAATATCCGCCGCGCCCACGACGTTGAAAGCGATGACGAACAGCGAGAAGACGGGACGCATCCTCACAGTGAGAAGTGCAAGAATGGCCAGCACCCCGGTCGCGAAGTCGCCGTAGGCGGCGAACGGGGCGAAGCTCGCGGGAAGATTCGGGCCAATGACGCCCGGAAGAAGAAAGACCAATCCGAAGAAGCGGAAGCTGTGAAGAGTAGCGATGGCGCGCTGCGATTCAACCCAGTCCATCGTTTTCAACTTAGGCCAGACATACGCGCTCCAGAGAAGCAGCCAGGCGACGTACCCCAGAACCAGATGTGTCCAAAAAACCGTTGCTGTTGACATTGTGACCTCCCGCTCATGGGATTATGTCCGTCATCCTATCGATTCAGATTTCTTTGAGCCGCACGATCCGAGGGCGTTTGCAGCGTGAGATGATTGCCAGCATCCTATATAGAGAGCCATGCGCTATCAGCCCGAACACAAAGCCGAAATCCACCAGAAAATCGTCAAAGACGCCGCGCGGCGTGTGCGCACCGAAGGTCTCGCCGGCGCCGCGGTTTCCGCCGTGATGCGGGACACGGGCCTGACCCACGGCGGGTTTTACAAGCATTTTCCAAGCAAAGACGAGCTCTTGATCGAGGCGCTCGCCGAGGCTTTCCGCGAGATCGCCGATCATTTGGCGCAGGCCGCCCAAGACTCCGAGCCCGGGGCAGGCTGGAGGGCGATCATCAAAACCTACCTGACGTCGGAGCACGCGGATCACGCCGAGTGGGAGTGTCCGCTGGCGGCTCTGGGCTCGGAATTGGCGCGGGCCGACCCGGCGATGAAGGCCCGGATCTTCGGGGAACTCGCGAAGTACCGGAGCCGCATGCTGCCGTTTATGCCCGGCCGCCGGACGGCGGACAAAGAGCGGGCGTTCTTTGCGATCTTTTCGACCATGATCGGCGCGATTGAACTCGCGCGTGTGCTGCCGGAGCCCGCAATGCGCGCGAGCGTGCTCGGGAGCGCCAGAGATTTTCTGCTGAGCAGCTTCTGAGTCCCGGTCAGGTAGTTCGAATATCGCGCCGCCCCATCAGCCCAGCACGCCAGATCACATGCTCCGGGTGATCTTCGGCAGCGGGGGCAGCAGCATCGGTGTGTGACATGTACATAAGAGGTCTGGTTGGTGCGTCGACTTCAAAAGTGCGACACCTCGGGCCGCGCCGTGCTCTGGTGTAGGAAGGGCACCCGCACTATTTGGCCAGGTTTGCTCGTGTACATGTTTTGTACAAACGGCCTAGATTCATGCGAAGGCGGCGAATCCTGAGTTCGCCGTTTCAGTAACCTAAAGGAAACACTAGAGGGCGGCGAATCCGGGTTCGCCCCCGTTAGCGCTGCCAAAACCATTTAAAATCAGCGCCTTGCACATGAATGTGCAAAGGCTCGAATCCAATCGAATTCCCCCGCGTCTTGAAGATCCCTCCGTAATAGGACCACGAATAGGGTTCCAGCCAGCTCATCACTACATGCATCGCCTTGTCGCAGAGACGCATCCAACAAGAGACTTGGAATAGTTCCTGGAGAGCCTCCGACCACGTCCAGCGACACGACTGCATGGAGTAGAAGAATGAAAGTTGAACTCGTTCCTCCCGACTCCGACACAGCGCCGCGTCATTGGGTACGCCGTGACCAGGCGTTCGCAATGATGTTAGGGCCCGGCTCAATTGAGTGGGGCTCGAAGCGGTCCGCCCTGGAAAAGTTCGCTTACAGAGCGGGTGATTTAGCATTATGCGACCGTCATCAGGGAGAGTGGGTCGGACTCATGAAAGTGCCGCATCTGCAATTCGGTCTTTCCGATGCGGCGCTGATGGCTGCCTCTGAGGAAGCGAATGGCGAGGTCGAACTTCGTCCTCACCGCAAATTTGCGGACTCCCGTCTGGGTACGCTGGCTACGATCGTTCACGCCGAGATGGTAGCTGGGTTTCCGAGTGGCCGGCTGTTTCTGGATTCTATCGAACAGGCGATGGCAGTGGCCTTGGTCAGTAGTCAGGCAGTAAGGGATCGTCCTGTGCGGATATCTCGCGGCGGACTAGCACCAGCGCGCTTGCGAAGGATAACAGATCTGGTCCATGCGAGGTTGGAAGACGAGTTGGGTCTCCACGAGTTGGCGCAATCGGTGGGATTGAGCACCGCTCACTTCGCGCGGATGTTTCGCAAGTCAACGGGCGAGACCCCACATCAATTTGTTCTTCGGCAAAGGCTTGAGCGTGCCAAGGCGATGTTGCGTGCTCCCGATGCGCGAATATTGGACGTGGCCGTGGCCTGTGGCTTCAAGACCCAGCAGCACTTTGCGCAGGTCTTTCGTGATGTCTGTGGATTTAGTCCGACGCGGTATCGCCAGGATTTTCTAGGCTATGAAGCGACTTGCGAGTCGGAAGCGTCCTCCGAAGACACTTCACAACTGGTGAATCGCGGTTCGAAGCCAGAGCTTCCGACGGGCTGACGCTCACTGCCCGCAATTTTGTAACCCCACGCTCCCCGCAGCCTCCTCAGCACTCGTCGTGCGCCAAAAATTCTAACTCGGCCCACCGCCTTCATTCCAATTGTTGTGATCTGGCCCTCAAAGGCCAACCCCAGACTCAGATGCAGGACGATGGAGTTCTCTCGCGGGTGCCACAAATTCCAGCAAGATTTCGACCATCCAGCACAAATCCGCACAAGTCAGTTTCCGATGTGCAGTTTAATCAGGTTGTGAGCAGAGCGCTGCGTCAACACATCGGACACCAGAATCAACCGATTATTGATGGCCGCCCATCGAGGGAAGCAACCCGTTGGCGCTCGGCGGGTGGGTTCATCTACCCAATCCAAAGTTCCCGCGAGTGGAGCGGCATCGGCACAAGGGTTGATCTATCGGAATTGGAAGGAGATTCGACATGCCACACGTTACGGTCGGAAAAGAAAACTCTGGCGACATCGAGCTTTATTACGAAGACCATGGCTCGGGGGATCCCATTGTCCTGATCCACGGGTACCCATTAAGCGGTGCTTCGTGGGAGAAACAAGTACCAGCGCTGCAGGATGCGGGTTATAGGGTGATCACCTACGATCGGAGAGGCTTCGGCAAGTCGAGCCAGCCAACCGCGGGCTACAACTACGACACGTTTGCAGAAGACCTTCACAAGCTGGTCATCCAGCTTAAGCTGCGACACGTCACTTTGGTCGGCTTCTCGATGGGCGGGGGCGAAGTCGCACGCTACTTCGGGAAATACGGCTCCACGGGTGTGAGCAAAGCCGTGATCATTTCCGGCGTGCCACCGTACCTGCTAAAGGCTGCGGACAACCCCGATGGCGTGGATGGCAGCCTGTTCGCCGGGATACAGAAGGCGGTAGCCGCTGACCGGTATGCCTTCTTCACGGGCTTCTTTAAGAATTTCTACAACACGGACGCATTCCTGGGAAAACGTGTCAGCGAACAAGTCGTCCAGGCCAGTTGGAACATCGCGGCCGGCGGCTCTGCTACCGCCAGTTTCGCGTGCGTCGCAACGTGGCATGAAGACTTCCGCAAAGACCTGGCTCGTGTCGACGTGCCCACGCTCGTGATTCAAGGAGATGCCGACCGCATTCTTCCCATAACGGCCACGGGCCTCCGCACCGCCAAACTCATCAAAGGAGCGCGCCAGTTGATCGTGAAAGATGGACCGCACGCCCTCACTTGGACGCACGCGGAAGAAGTCAACGCCGGACTGCTGAGCTTCCTGAGCGAGAAGGTCAATAACCGGCAGCAGGAAGTTGCCTAACCACCCGTCCGTGCCCGAATTCATTTGAAGGAGACCACATGAAACTCAAAGCAGTCTTGCGCGACAAATCATTGCATCTTGCAGCCATCTTTTTGCTCGCTGCGCAGGTGATTCCAAATATCGCCCGGGCCCAGGCGCAGCCCGCCCCGCCGCTTGCCGGTGTTCTGGGAAAAGTCCAGTCTTTTACCGACAGTTCGCTTGACGTGGCAACGCCTACGGGCGTGATGCACCTCAAGGTCACGCAACCGCTTGCAACCTATAAGCAGATACCGTCCGATTTGAGCCATGTCAGCTCAAACTCCTATGTCGGCGTGGCATCCGTGCAGCAGGCGGACGGCACAGAACTCGCGAAGCAGGTCATCATTTTTCCCAAGGAGCTGCGCGGTGCGGCGGAGGGTAGTGTTCTGACGGATGCGCCAGGCGCAACCGCTCATAGCAGAATGACAAACGGCTCCGTCTCTAAACCCGCCGTTTCCCACTCGCGCATGACGAACGGCACGGTACAGAAGGGCGACAGGAGCACGCTGGTGGTTCGATATCAGGACGGCTCGCAGACGATTTCGATACCTTCGGGTGTCCCTGTCGTGATGGTTGCAAAAGAACCGGTGACCGTGAGCGCCGGCGATTTCGTCTATGCAGCCACCGAAAAGCTGCCGGACGGAACACTGACCACGAACAAGATCCTCCAGATCGCGGCCGCAGCCGGTAGCAACGGGCAGTAGGGTGGCGGGAAATGAGCCGGGCCGCAACTCCATGTCCGGAAGCGATCTCCACGAGTATGCCATCGAAACAACCGAACGTGCTCGTGGCCAGGAGGCATCATCTCCTGGTCCGCTGGAGTCACTGGCTGAATGTGCCGATCCTTCTGGGCCTCATTTTGAGCGGCATTTCGATTTACTGGGCGTCGCCGATTTATCAACACAAGCCCGATCCGATTACCGGAAACTTCGACCTCGCGGCGGATATTGGAATCTGGATATGTGCCCACGTTCCAGGGCTGCATCGCTACAGCAGTCCACCCGACTGGGTCTACAACCACATGAGCCTCGGTCCGGGAATGTTGGCGGTCGCGTTGCGGCTCCATTGGCTATGCGCGTATGCATTCATGCTGAATGGCGCTGTGTACGTCGCAGGGCTGATCGCCGGGGGAGGTTGGCGCTGCTTACTGCCCCGTAGGACCGATCTGTTTGACGCGTTGAGGATGTTTCGGTATTACATCGGATTTCCATTGGCAAGACTAGCTCGCCGCCAATGGCCACATCCAAGTTCCAAGACAAAGTACAACGCGCTGCAGCGCGCCGCATATTTCACTATTCCGATCGCAGGGTTCCTTTTGGTAGCCACGGGCTGGGCGATTCACAAGCCCATGCAGCTCCATTCGTTGGCTTCGATCTTCGGTGGATTCGATGCGGCGCGCGTTTGGCATTTCTGGCTCATGTGGGTCTTCCTCCTCTTCGTCGTACCTCATGTGATTCTGGTTTTCGCCGACGGGTGGGATACGCTCCGCGGCATGATCACAGGCTGCTCGGCGAAAGTAATGCGGCCAGAGGTCACGGCTGATGAGCACTAAGAGTCGAGGCTGCTTTGGAGAGCAGCCTCTCCCAACATTCGAGGTCAACACTCAGTTGCTGCATCGCCGCACGCGCCGCGACCTTCTGTTGTTCGGCGCTGGAACGATGGCAGCGCTCGCGGGTGCCAGATCGCTCCTGCCCCATGCTCTTAGTGTCGCTCTTCGTATCGATGACGAAGTGGCCAAATCGCTCTACTCGCCACGTCGCATGGTACCAACGTACACCAAATCACAAATTACTCAGCTCAAAAACAACTATAGCGGAGCGACTCCCGATCCCAGCTACATCCCCGGATGGCACGTGACTTTGGATGGGCTTGCCTCGGGTGTGAGCGTCGCCCTCAATATTCGCAATCTCATGACTCGCTTCTCCATCCACGAGCAGATCACGCGACTGGTTTGCGTCGAAGGCTGGAGTGCGGTAGCTTGGTGGGCCGGCTTGCGATTCGACGATCTGCTTCGTGCCCATCCACCGATGTCGCAAGCGAAATGGGTGCGCGTGGAGTCGTCCGTCAATCTCGATGTGTCCGGAAATCCCGACCCCTATTACGTCTCAATTGACCTGGCGACGGCCCTCCATCCCCAAACATTGCTCGCCACGCACTTAAACAGTCAGCCCTTGGCTGTGGAGCACGGAGCGCCACTCCGCCTGATAGTGCCCGTAAAACTCGGCTTGAAGAATGTGAAGGCTATCACCGGACTGACCTACGTCGCGCAAGAGCCACGAGACTACTGGGCCGAACGAGGTTATTCTCACTATGACGGAATCTAACCCACGCGCCGCAGTCGAGCGAATTGCTGCCTTCACTGCATCCGCCCGACCAGGGCAACTCACGAACGAGACCCGGCAACTCTTCAAGCGCAATATTCTGGACAGCATTGGATGCGCCATCGCTGCACTGCCAGGACAGCCATTCCAGGCGCTGCGCGAACAGTTCGAGGAATACCGCGCTCCGGGCCGGTGCACGTTGATCGGCGGCGGCAACACCTCCGCGGACCAGGCAGCGTTCTTCAACTCGGGTCTTGTGCGTTACGTCGATCTGCTCGATAGCTATATGGCGCATGGCGGCCTCTGTCATCCAAGCGACAACTTCGGGGCCGTTCTCGCCGCGGCTGAGCAAGCAGGCGCATCCGGCGAGGATTTCATGCTCGGGCTTGCTATAGCGTATGAAATCCAATGCCGGTTTTCAGCCGCAGTCCCAGTGATGGCGAAGGGCTTCAACCACGCCACCCAACTCGCGATCTCCGCCGCCGCGGGTGCAGGCAAGCTTCTCGGACTCACTGCCGTTGAAATCGCGAATGCGATTGCCATCGCGACGGTTGACAACATCTCGCTCGCCTGTGTCCACGCCGAACCGGTGTCGCAGTGGAAGGGATTCTCACCAGGGATGACCGGAATGCGCGCGATTTACGCCGCCTCTCTCGCGAAGCGCGGATTCGAGGGCCCAAGCGGCCTGCTCGAAGGCCCTGACGGGCTCGAACGCATGTTCGGCCAACCGATTCATGTGGATTGGGATGATCCCTCGCTCGAGATCGTCAACCAGACTGTGTTGAAGAAATACTGCTCGCTCATTCATGGCCAGCCCGTGCTGGAGGCTGTGCTTGATCTGAAGCGCGGCAACGGACTGGTCGCGGCAAATATCAAGCGCGTCCACTGCGACGTCTTTCAGGGGGCGTTCGATTTTGCGGGAGGTGGTCGCCTATGGCTCGAAGGACCATCCCCAAGCCAAAGAGCAAGCCGATTACAATCTCAAATACCTCATTGCGGCGGCTTTGCTCGACGATCAGGTGGGGCCAGCACAGTTGCAACCGGCACGCATTCAGGCGCCGGATGCGCAGGCGCTGCTTGCGCGAGTGCAGGTCCGTCCCGATGAGCGTTTCACCGCTCGTTATCCCAAAGAGCTGAATGCCCGAATCACGATCTCCACGAAAGACCAGCGGATTTTCCTGAAAGAACAATTGGGTTACGAGGGAGGCCTGACCAATCCTATGTCGTGGAACCGGGTAGTGGAGAAATTTCACTGGCTGAGTGAACCATTCGCGGATAAGGATCTCCGAAGCAGGCTCATCGAAACCGTGCATCAGCTCGATAGTCGGCGGATCGCAGATCTGACGGAACTGCTCGCCCAGGTACGACCGACGGCGGTGTTTCCAGCAACTCACCCCGGCATTCAGTGAGTCTTCAAGTGGTTGCCTTTCTCCCTCAGGAAAACGAATGTAGCAGGATTCCGACCATCCGGCAGGAATCCGCACAAGTCCATCAGCGATGTGCAGTTTAATCAGGTTGTGCAGAGCACGGCATCAACAACTGGACGTCAAGATCAATTAATTATTGCCGGCAGCAACTAATTCGACACAGAAGGGAACGTCAATGGAAGCAATCGGATTGTTAGTCACGCTCGAAGCACGCGCAGGTAAAGAGACTGATGCCGAGGCATTTCTTAAATCAGCTCAGCCACTCGCGCGTGATGAACAAGGGACGTTGAAGTGGTATGCGATCAAGCTCGGGCCGGGAAGGTTCGGGATCTTCGACACATTCGCGAATGAAGCGGGCCGCAATGCCCAACTAGGTGGCGATATTGCCAAGGCATTGGGGTCGCGGGCCAATGAGCTATTTGCGGTTTCTCCGCAGGTGCAAAAAGTGGAAATGATGGCAAGCACACCCTTCAAGGGTTGAGTGCGAGTTGCGACGAACGGATGCTAAAGGGATTTGACGAATGGCAAATACTACGAAAACAGCAATTGTAACGGGTGCATCACGGGGGATCGGAGCGGGACTTGTCGAAGCGTTCCTGAAGCGCGGATACAACGTAGTCGCAAACTCGCGACACATCACAAAAGAAAATCCATTCGCAGTGGCCGCGAATGTGGCACTAGTTGATGGAGACATCGGTGATCCAGGCACTGCGGCGAGGATTGTGGATACCGCCGTATCGCGATTCGGCCGAATCGATGTACTGATAAACAATGCCGGTGTCTTTATTCCGAAGTCGTTCACCGACTACACGACCGAGGACTTCAATACTTTAGTCTCTACGACGCTTGCCGGCTTTCTCTACGTGTCTCAGCTCGCCGTAAAGCAAATGCTGCGGCAGAAATCGGGCAGCATCATCAACGTGTCCACTACCCTGGTGGACCAACCGATCGCGGGTGTCGGAGCGGCCGTTCAAATTATGCTGAAGGGCGCGTTGAATGCGGTGACGCGTGCGCTCGCCATTGAATATGCGAAGGAAGGCATTCGCGTAAACACCATCGCGCCAGGAGTGATCAACACCCCTATGCACAAGCCGGAGACTCATGACTTCCTCAAGGGACTGCACCCTGTTGGAAGGATCGGTGAGGTCAAAGAAATCGTCGACGCAGCTTTGTTTCTGACCGACGCCACTTTCACCTCAGGAGAAATACTGCACGTGGATGGCGGCGCGCACGCGGGCAAATGGTGACCGCAACCCAGGAAGGAGAACAAATGAACACACATCAAAAGGCCAACACGGCAACTGGTTCAGCCCAGGAGGGAGCTACGGTAAGGTATACCGCCAAGACCCATACCTCCGGCGGCCGACGCGGCGGAGTGTCCAGCAGTGATGATGGCCGCTTGGACGTTAAGTTCTCGGCTCCCGGACTCCCGGGAACCGGCACCAATCCGGAGCAGTTGTTTGCCGCGGGGTGGTCGGCCTGTTTCATCAGTGCGATGGGCGTTGTGGCCAGAAGGATGAAGGTCACGCTTCCCACTGACGTAGCCGTCGATGCCGAAAT
>Ga0210401_10002944_pt1 | contig 18449 bp, 18 predicted proteins | sample IncBWH32MmetaG_FD_150866 | JGI IMG/M metagenome (GOLD analysis project Ga0210401, IMG submission 150866) | Forest soil microbial communities from Barre Woods Harvard Forest LTER site, Petersham, Massachusetts, United States - Inc-BW-H-32-M | ecosystem: Environmental > Terrestrial > Soil >... | reverse complement strand
ATCGCACAGGCTATGTGCCGGGAGTAGCATTCATGGCTGATGACGAAAACTACCCAGTCACTTTGGCTCAGCAGATATTCGGAAAGGCTACAGCTATACTCGGACACTTTCCACCAGCACATGATGCAGTCGAGCGTAAGTCGCCCGCACGATCCAGCGGGCGACAATGGATGCCTTCAAAAAATGGATCGGCCGTCCCGCGTCGGCTGTCTGCCGATTTCTACAACAAAATCGGCACGAAACCGACATGCCGATGCAGTCGCGACATTTCCGTTGTTGAGGGATCAACGGCGTGGCCGGGAAGCAGCTCAAAGTCTGAAAAAGACTCCGACTAAGCACGGCTTTTCGGCTAGCAGTCAAGGTGTGCTCGACGTCGCGCCTGTCGATAGAGATGCTTTGGCCGCAGCCGTAGAAGTCAATGCTGCCTGAGTGGTTGGACGACGATCCTTGACGTAACCGATGGGAACACCAAGCCGGGAAATTGTCACCACAACCTTGCCATCAATGATCTTGTCGCAGCCCAGATGCGTCGGAGCGATGAAGAAGTCGGCTTGGCTTCATTGCGGATTCTTGATCCAGTGTAGCCGGACCCGCTTCAGCCGAAGCTCGATCGCATACCGCTCCCGCTCGAACGAGACTCGTTCGCCGCAAACCGCCACCGTGTAGTCGTGCGGTGTGAGCGAGCTTCCGAGGCGTTCGGTGCGATCGAGATATTGCTCAAGTTGATATACCGCTTCCGGCATGATGTTGACCCAGTAGTCGGTCACGTAAAGACGCGATGCGCCATAAAGGCCACCGACCACAGGATTGTAGTAAAGGTACTCGTATGGGTGGAGCCGAAACAGCACACTGGCATTCCAGGTGAAGTAGACGCTTGCGGCGGCGAGCGCGGCAAATCCGAAGGGCTTTCGCCACGACGACAAAGCGATCACCGCGGCGTCAATGCCGATACCGGCTAGGACCGCAAGTGGCGGTACCACGAACGTGAAATGGCGCAATCCGGTGAACGCGGGGCCTCTTGCGATTACCTGACAGGCCAGCGGGAACGCGACCGTAAGCGCAACCAAGGCAATCTCCCGGCGACTGGATGGCTGCAATCCAGCGTGGCGGGCCAGCGGCGAGGCACCGGCCAACAGCAGCGCAATTACAGCGCCAGCGAGCGTCATCAGAGAGACGCGTATCAGGATATAAATCGGTACATAGAGACGCGGGACCGACTCCATAGGCTAAATTTGACCGTCGAGTAGTGTTTCGATGTGTTTTTGAAACCCGGCAAACTCGAAGAAACCGCGAACAGGATTGAGCGGAGCCAGGGCCGCCCAGGGCCAAGCAGCGCGTCGCCGAAGTGCGGACGCGGCAGCCGGCGCATGATGCGTATCAGCATATAGGTGGCACCGATCATACCGGCCGCGAGCGGAACGTCCTTGGTATGGTTGAACATTTCGCCGTACCAGCAACCGCAGACGGCGAGGGCTACGGCCGCAATGAACCCCGCGCGGGAGCCCGAGATCGTCCGTGCGGTGGCCGCTGTAGCAGCGATGCCGGAGATGCCTATCAGCGCGCAGAGAATATGCCTGATGTCGTAGAGATCGAAACCGGAAAAAACCTCGCTCAGGCGCACGCCAAGGATATCGAATAGGCCGCCGTAGAGATAGAGGTCACGAAAGCCGAATACCGTCGTGTCGGTCCTTCCGCTTCGGTAGTATTCGAGAATAAGTTGCCCATAGTGGTGTTGCAGCCCCTCGTCGTTCGATACCGCATAGTCGTGGAAGGTAAAGAGTGCGATCGAGGTGACCGCCACAATCAACAGCGCGGTCGCGAGATCGAAGGCACGAAAGGAACGAGAAAGTTTCCTATTTTGTACGCGGCCGTAAATTTGTTCTTTCGCAGCCGGATTCGTGCTCACGGCAACATTTTCGCTCATATTCGTCCTTGTTTGAGTTGAATTTCGGTTGGCGGGCGAGTGTGCCGGTGAAATGCATCCGTGCCATCACGCTAGGGTGCTATTGCTCTTATCTCCGCCTTTAACCAAGCGATGCTCTTGGCCTCTAGATTATCCGGCCACGGATAACCAAGGCTGATAAGTTTTGCTTTTAGATTTTTTTCGAGAGGCGTTATCGCTGCCTCTCTACCGTATTCGGTCAACTTGAAGAAAACCTTGGTTTCGTTTTCGCAATGATCTTCCTGGACAAAATTGGCTTCAACTAAGTAATCGAGAATTTCGTATGAGAGAAAATCGATGGCAACGCCATCCGCGCGGCATATCGCAATATGTTTCTTGTAGGCGAGCGTCGGGCTTCGCAAAACCACAATATAACCGTCCAGGAAAACAATTCGCCGTAAAATCTCGGCGGTTGTTATCGACATCCAAATCGCTATTTTGAAACCGAGCCGCCAGCCTGACTCGCATTGTATGTTGCAATGTTATCGAATGGGAAGGTATTGAACCAAAGTTTTACGGGCGCTCCAGCAGGCGGTCCAGACCTTGGGGCCGTGGCCCGCCCGACTTGGAGCTTCTAATCTTCGGCTTGAGCTCCAGTTGGAGGGACGCGGTCCAGGCCATTCGCGTTGACGAACGGTCTCGGTATAACGCGGCGGAGCCATATTTAATCCAGGCACAGGCGCCCGCGCTGGCAGCGCACCTCGTAGGCCTAAGGTTGGAAGATTTTCCCGGCTTCATGATTGGTAAAGACGAACCGGAAGGGTTAGGCTTCCGGCCGACAAAGGGCATCGAAGAATGCCGGCCGTCAGAAAACATACCGTCAGCTGGGGAGGACAGCATGGGTACTTCACAACGATCCGGGTCCGTCGATCGGCGGACTATTCTGAAAGCAAGCACCGCAATTGCTGCGGTGCAATTCTCATCACCCTTCATCATCAAAGCCCGTGGCGAAACCCCGGTTAAGATCGGAATGGTGGATCCGTTGACCGGCGTTTATGCCGCGATCGCACAGGGCGAAGTAGTAGGCGCAAAATTCGCCGCCGAGCAGATCAACAATAGGGGCGGCATTCTGGACCGGCCGGTCGAGCTTCTGATCGAGGACTCCGCCAATGACGTCGGCACCGGGGTGCAGAAGACACGGAAGCTGATCGAACGCGACCAGGTGAGCTTCATCATCGGCGACGTGAATTCCGGCATTGCGATCGCGATGGCGCAGGTCACCCGCGAAAAAAAAGTGCTCCATATCGTCTCAGGAGGACACACCGATCCGATCACCGGCACGAATTGCTCATGGAACGTGTTCCGGATTTGCAATTCCACCACTATGGACGCCAATGCCATTGCGTCGACCCTGATAGAGAAGTTCGGCAAGAAGTGGTACTTCCTGACGCCCGATTACGCCTATGGCCACTCGGTCCAGGCGGGCTTCGAAAAAGTCTTGAAAGCCGCGGGCGGCACATCCGCCGCCTCGCTGGTCCCGTTGGGAACGCCGGATTATTCAGCTTACCTGATTCAGGCCAAGGCTTATGGCCCGCAGGTGCTGATCAATGTCATGGGTGGCGGCGACCAGGTCTCAAGCCTGAAACAATTTGTTCAATTCGGTTTGGACAAGCAAATGGCCGTCGGCGGCGCCTTGTTCGAGCTTGAGAGTATACGGGCCGTGCCCGATGGTGCGCGCGTCGGATGGTGGACCATGGAATGGTGGTGGGATCAGCCGGGCGTGCCGCACGTCGCGGAATTCAATGCCTCGATGAAGAAGATCACGGGTCTGTCGGCCACCGCGCGCAACTGGTTCGGTTATGCTTCGGTGCAGACGCTGGCGGTGATTGCAAACCAGGAGAAGACGCTCGACGCCGTCAAGCTGGCGCGTGCGCTTTCCGGATTCAAGCTGCCGCCGGAGATCGCCTTGCAGCCGGGCGCACCCGAGTTCCGCGCCGGCGACCACGAATTGATGAGCACCGTGTTCGTCGGCGAGGCGCACCCGCCGAAGGGCGATCCGGACAATATGTTCACGATACGCAATCCGGTGCCCGGCGGAAAAGCCGCCGGACCGGCGGAGAACACCGGTTGCAAGATACAATGGCCGGCCTGACACAAAACGACGTGTCGCCTGGCGCCACAAGGCGCGCGCCAGGCGACACGAAACTTCCAACAATAAAAACAACGATCCAGAGGAAAATCCATGACATCGCAGAACTGCAACCCGAAGTTCAATCGTCGCACGCTCGTCAAGGGCGCCGCCGCGCTTGGCGCCGTTCAAGTCGCTTCCCCCTTCATCCTCCAGGTGCGCGGTGAGTCCGCGGTCCGGATGGGCATGGTCGATCCTCTTACCGGTGTTTACGCCGCGCCGGCCGGTAACGAGGTGATGGGAGCCAAGCTCGCCGTCGAGCAAATGAACGCCAAGGGCGGCATTCTCGGACGTCAGGTCGAATTGCTGGTGGAAGATTCCGCTAATGACGTCGGCACCGGCGTGCAGAAGGCGCGCAAGCTGATCGAGCGGGATCAGGTCAACTTCATGATCGGCGACGTCAATTCGGGTATCGCCGCCGCGATCGCCCAGGTCACCGTTGAAAAGAAAATTCTGCACATCGTTTCCGGTGGTCACACCGATTCGATTACCGGCAAGGACTGCAAGTGGAACGTGTTCCGCGTGTGCAACACGACGCGGATGGAAGCTAATTCGGTATCGAGCGTGCTTTACAGCAAGTACGGCAAGAAATGGCACTTCATCACGCCCGACTACGCCTTCGGCCACACGCTCTATGACGCCTGCACCGACGATCTGAAGAAGTTGGGCGGCACCGTCACCGGCAACGAGCTTACCCCGCTTGGCACCACGGATTTCTCCGCCTATTTGATCAAGGCGCGGGCGGCCAATCCGGACGTGATGATCCTGCTGGTGCAGGGCTCCGACATGATCAACTGCCTCAAGCAGGTCGTGCAGTTTGGCCTCAACAAGCAGATCCACGTGGCGGGAACGCAGCAGGAGCTGGAATCGCTGGCCGCGCTGCCGCCGGAAGCGCGCATCGGCGTCTGGATGTTTGAATGGTACTGGAAGCAGCCGGGCGTTCCAGGCGTCGAAAAATTCGTCGCCGATATTCGCAAGGTCAACAGCGGACATGTGCCGACCGCGCGGCACTGGTTCGGCTACACGTCGGCAATGACCTTTGCCCTGATTGCGAACCAGGAAAAGACCATCGACGCGGTCAAGCTCGCAGCAGCCTTGGAGAATTTCGAGCTGCCTGCAGATGTCAAGCTGCAGCCCAACAAGGTCTACTACCGCAAGGGTGATCATCAGCTAATGACCTCCGCCTTCGTGGGCGAAGCGCAATCAGTCGGCAAGGACGACCCTGAAGATCTATACCGTGTCGACGAAGTTGTCCCCGGCGACAAGACGGCGCCCGCCGTCAGCGAAACCGGCTGCACAATTCAGTGGCCGACATAACATAATTCAGTCATTACTTGATCCGGGGAGCAAAGCTTCACGGATTGCTATCCGTGTTGTCTTGCTGGTGATGAATGACGCAACTACTCCTGTTTAATGTGACCAACGGGCTCATCATTGGCGCCTTCTACGTGCTGATGGCGCTCGGCCTTTCCCTGATTCTCAATTTGAGCAACGTCATCAATTTCGCCCATGGCGGGTTTCTCGTCATCGGCGGGTACATAGCCTATACGATCACCCCCTACATCGGCTTCTGGGGAGCGCTGCTGCTTGCGCCGCCCCTGACGGCTGTCTTCGGACTTGCGGTCGAACGCGTGTTGATCCGGCCGCTTTATGGGCGCGATCCGCTCTATAGTCTGCTGCTTACCTTCGGCTTGGCGTTCATGATCGAGGACGGCACTCGCTTCATCTTTGGCCCGCAGGGCAAGCCGGTCACCATCCCCGCACTTCTGGCGCAGCCCCTGAGCAATGAATTCTTTTTCATTACCGGTTATCGCCTGTTCATGGTGGCGGTGGTGGTGATTGCCGTGACCTTGCTGTTCCTGCTGCTGCGCTACACAAGATTGGGCATTCGTATCCGTGCCGGCACGCTTGACCTCGAAACCGTTGCGGCGCTAGGAATCAACGTGCAAATGTTGCGGTCGCTTAATTTCGCGGTCGGCATTTTTCTGGCGGGTCTCAGCGGGGTTCTTGCCGCCGGACAACTGGGCCTTGAACCGACCATGGGTACTGGCCTGCTGATGCCGAGCTTCATTGCCATCATCGTTGGCGGCATTGGCAGCCTGCCGGGAACGCTGGTCGGCGGCTTACTGATCGGAGTGGCGTCGGGATTAACCGCTGTGTTTCTCCCCGCAGCCAGCGAGGCGGTGATCTACGTCATGATGGCGGTGGTGCTGCTGGTGCGCCCGCGCGGATTGTTCGGCGAAGAAGGAATGATGAGTTGAGCGCCGAGCAAACACGCAAGCGGATCGTTCTCGCCGCGATCTGGATAACTTTGCTGCTCGCGCCCTATTGGATGGTGCCGCTCGGCGGTTATACCGCGCTTGCGACCCGTGTCCTTGTGCTTGGACTAGCGGCGATGTCGGTGAATTTTCTATTGGGATTTGCCGGCGTGCTGTCGTTCGGCCATGCTGCCTATTTCGGCCTTGGCGCCTATGGCGCAGGTTTAACGCTGAAATTCCTGGCGCCCAGCACACCGCTGGCGCTGGTCGCGGGAATGCTGCTGGGCGGCCTTTGCGGCGCCATCCTCGGCACGCTGATCGTGCGGCGGCGTGGCGTTTATTTCGCCATGGTGACGATCGCTTTCGGCCAGGTATTTTACTACATCGCATTTCAGTGGAGTTCACTGACCGGCGGTGACGACGGCCTGCGTGGCTTCTCGCGCCAGCCGATCGACTTTGGCTTCTTCAAGCTCGACCTTCTCTCCAGCGCCAACAACTTCTATTTCTTTGTGTTGTTCTGCTTTGCCCTGGTTGTCGGCGCCATGGCATTTATTCTGCGCTCGCCCTTTGGGCGCACCATGATCGCGATTCGCGAGAATGAGCGCCGCGCTCGCTTCCTTGGCATCCCCGTGGAACGGCACATCTGGATCGCGTTCACACTGTCTTGCTTCTTCATGGGATTTGCCGGCGCGCTCTATGCGCTCGTCAACAACTTCGCCGATCCGAGGGGCCTGCATTACAGCCAGTCCGGCGATTTCGTCATGATGGCGGTGATGGGCGGCATGCGAAGCTTCTGGGGGCCACTGCTCGGCGCCGCTGTTTTCGTGGTGCTGCAGGATTATCTTTCGAGCATCACCGTCAACTGGATGTCGTTCGTCGGCCTGCTCTTCGTCCTTGTCGTCCTGTTTTTCCCGCGTGGGCTGCTTGGCTTCATTCAGCGGAGCAAGGCATGAACGTTCTCGAAATCAACAACGTCACCAAGAAGTTCGGAAACCTTGTGGCAGTGCGGGACGTATCGCTGAGCGTGGCCAAAGGAGAGCTGTGTGCGATCATCGGACCGAATGGCGCGGGCAAGACAACCTTCTTCAACCTGATCAGCGGTTTTTTTCCGCCCACCTCGGGCGTCATAACCTTCGATGGCCGCGACATCACGAAACTTTCCACGCACGAGCGCGTCGCGCGCGGCATGGCCAGAACGTTCCAGATTACCGAGATATTTCCCGAACTTACCGTCTTCGAAAACGTCCGCATTGCCACAGAAGTTGCTGGCGGATATCGGTTGAGGCCTTGGATCAACCGTTCGGAACAGGCGAAAATCTGTGCGCGCGTCGAAGAGGCGCTGAAACTAGTGTCGCTGGAGACCAAGACGGATCGATTGGTCGGCGAACTCGCACACGGCGATCAACGCTCCGCCGAGATCGCGATGGCGCTGGCATTGAAACCGCATCTGCTGCTGCTCGACGAACCTACCGCCGGCATGGGCGACCAGGAGACCTACCAGATCACCCAGTTGATCCGCCGGCTGCACCGTGACAGCAACTACACGATCGTGCTGATCGAGCACGATATGCGTGTCGTATTTCATCTTGCCGACCGCATCTGCGTGCTCGATCAGGGCAGGATGCTGGCGCAGGGCACGCCGCAGGAGATTGCCGCCAATGAGACCGTTCAGGCTGCCTATCTGGGCAATGCCGCATGACCGCAGCACTGACAGCCGAAGGCCTGCACACCTATTACGGCAAGAGCCATATTCTGCATGGCGTCAGCCTTGAGGTTGCCGATGGCAAGATCACCGCGCTGCTGGGACGTAACGGCGCTGGCAAGACCACGACGCTGCGAAGCCTGATGGGTCTCACGCCGGCGCGCGAAGGAAAAATCACCATCTTTGGTGAGGACACCACGCGTTGGCCGACTTTCCGCATTGCCACAAAGGGGGTGGGCTATGTGCCGGAAGGCCGGCGCATCTTCGCCAATCTCAGCGTCGCGGAAAATCTAAAAGTTCCGCTCGAACGCGGAGGTCCGTGGACCATCGAGCGCATCTACCAGCTGTTCCCCCGTCTCGAAGAGCGCAAGCTCAATCGCGGCCGCCAGCTTTCCGGCGGCGAGCAGGAGATGCTGTCGATCGGCCGGGCATTGCTGGTGAACCCAAGGCTGTTGATTCTCGATGAGCCTTCGCAAGGATTGGCGCCGCTGGTCGTGCGCGAGGTGTTTCGTATCGTCCAGCAAATGAAGGCCGAGGGCATTTCCGTTCTGCTGGTCGAACAGAATGCACGGATGAGCCTGGAAATCGCCGACAATGCCTACGTGCTGGATGACGGAATCATCGTCTATTCAGGAACGGCCCAGGAACTCGCCGCCGACGAGTCGCGGGTGCGCGCGCTCGCTGGCGCCAGCGCTCAGGAATGGACACTGACTTGAGCCGCTAAGTCCAATGGTACATCTACATCGGCGTCGCCCACGTGATTAGATCTTGCCAGTCCTGCGATAAGGCACTCGCACCTGCTTTTCGGCCGGCTCCGGCGGATTTGCATTGGGCGCAGAGACTGTCCTGAAGTCAAACACGGTTTTTTCGAGCCATCATTATACTCTTCAGGCATTCAAAGGAATTTTAGTCATCAATGTCCGAAGATGGCACTTTTGAGACATGGCGTGATGCCTGGCTTGAGTCCGTTACGCGCGCAACAGCGGACATGATTCCTGCCGCTAGCAACGTCTCTCTGCTCTGCCACGAGATCGCCATCGGCCTGTCGTCGGGCTTAGCCTTTCTGCTCGCAATCAAGTGTTCTGCTGAGAATTAGCTCACTTGTTGTTATGCCAACAATCAATCGTCCTACTTGTAAATGACCCCGGTTCCGACGAAAACTCGCAGCATTCCTGTCGCTGAACCAAAGATGGGCATGATCAAGGTGATCAAAATGGACCTCCACGGTTATCACCCCTCCGAAATAGTACAGACGGACGTACTAAAAAAAATCATTCAGCAAACATGGGACATGGGTGAGAACTATGTGACGCTCATTCATGGTCATGGTCGAAATCGTGGAATCTCGCCAGGTTTTTTTAATACAAACACCGGGTACTTTGGGTTGGAAATTCGTCGCGCCTTGCGCCGTGACAAGGAGCTGAGGCAATGGATCAGATATACGACACTGGATTGCAGCGACATGGGTGTGACACGCGTTAAGTTGAAGCCAAACCCCGCGCCAACGCGAAGCGAATTGGATCATGACTTGTTGCCTGCAAAGAAGGGAGGAAGGCAAAGCTGGTGATTCATGCGGCGATTTCGACTAGCTATCGTGCGTCATTTTCGGGGTAACTGCCTGAAGCTTTAGTATTCAAAATAGCGAATTTTTTGCACGATTTTCGCCTCATGCGTAACGCTAATTTTTCGATGATCGCCTGAAATCCTCGGAGAGTTGCCGTGAAGCGCCGAGATCCGCATTTGAAAGTGTCATTCAATTTTTCTCGCCCAATCGGTCTCGATTCCAAAACCTGGAGATACGTCAAACCAAACCTACAAGCGTGGCAGCAGGCCCAGCACCAGATCGGACGGTTCAGGTTCTATGGCTATTTGACGGCGGTCTATAGAACATACAAAGAATGGAAGGATCTCGGAATTTCGAAAAGGATGACGCGCCGCCTCGCCAAACAACTTGAGATCCCTCGCAGGAAAGGCACGAGTCCAGTCAGGACATTGGTCGATGCAAGGTTTCCCGCGTTGGATCCGAAGCAGAAAAGCAGATGGTCAAGGGGCTCCAGAATTTCCCGGCTGGCGAAGTAATCTTGAGCGCACAATGACCGAAATAGTCGATGGTCACCGGCCCCTTGCTCGTCGAAGTCGCCTTGGCCAGTTCAAGCATATGATGGTTGTTGCCCGCCTGCTTCCATGCAACGCTACCGGACACCGGGGCGCAGTTGATGGATTGGGCCTCCGCACTGTCCGCGACTGCCGTCGATCCGACAGCCGCCGCGACGATCGACCCGGCGGCTGAAGTGAGGAATCCACGGCGTCCAACTTGTGGCTCGGAAGCGTCGTTTGGCTTGTCGGCGGACATTTGATGCTCCATGACAAAACTTTGATTAGACAATTCTAGGTGAGATTCCGGGAACACCTAGAGCCAGGTGCGCAAAGTCATGAGGCCACCACAAAGGATCGGTGCCAGATCGCCTCCTCCGCCGGGCAATGCAACTCGGACGCGGTCGCCAGAGCCCAATTGCGTGTATTGCCCGTCCGCTCCCGCTGTTATCGGGCACCCTCTCGACGAAAAAACAGATCGATGCAAGCCGTTGGCCAGTCTCGGCACGTCAGGCAAGGGTGCACCCGATCGGTCCTTCTCGCACCCATCACGTGCGCACGCCGGATAGATATTCAATGCGTCGAGTGCGACGATTAACTCCGCCGCGCAGCGCGGGAACGCTACCAACCCCTGGTCTCCTTCAAACGCGGCTGGCACGCCGTCGAAGCGCGCAGAAGGCTTGAGCAGCTTTAGGCGTTCTCTTGTTGACGAGCGACATTTCCCTGCTCCCGGCAATGCCGGTCTTCTTGATCTCTCGGTGCACACGTCGCGCGCACGTGACCTTCTAATTGACCGACAAACTTAAACTCTGGCTCCTATTCATCATTGAGGCTCGGGCGCGGGACCGTAGTGTGACAACAGCCAAACCGCGATAATCAATATTCCCGCGGCGATAAAGAAACCCTGACCGCCGGCGACGAGAACCGGAAAAGCCAACGCGCCTACAACGAGGACAGGCCCCACCAGCATTTCGACGAAGGCATGGAGCTTCATCGGAATGATCTTGATGACGCCAAGCGGCATGTTGGTTAACAAGGTCATAGCCAGATGAATGCCAGCAAGCGCATACGAGATGATGGCGGCCGTCCCGGCGAAGCCGAATAGGCTTGGCGCCAGGACAAATAGCGCGACAGTCACATAATCCAGGATGCCGTGGGTCGTATCAGAAAGGATTTTCATTTCAGCCTCATTCGTTGAACGTTTATGTGAGCTTTAGTTATCCAGGTCGTTACTCGATGGATCAAACGAACGCAGCAAGCATCGCCTCCCGCGTGCTTTTGATGTCGGCATCCGACAATCCAGATTTTGCCAGGACAAGCAGGCCTTGCACGCTTACGACGAGGTGCAAGGAAAAACGTTCAATCTCGGCGTTCGAACGTTTCGTCCCGTCAGCAGAAGGCAATGAGAGTGCGTTTCCGAATTGCGTCCGGAGAACCTCGACGCCAATCCTGAGATGGTCAACGACTTCTCTGTCGTGGGTGCCTAGCTCTAGGGCCGTATTCCCAATGAGGCACCCACGCCATCCCGTCGCGTTAGATTCTGCGCTCCTCGCAACATCCAATATGCCGTCAATAAGCGATGCAACGGCACAATACGAATTCGATGCATCCGCGATCAAGCCGGTAAGATGCCTATCGACGGTCTCAAAATACAGATTCAAGACTCGCAGAAACACGTCACGCTTGGACCCAAATGCATTGTAAAAACTTGCCCGACCGACACCCATCGACTCTAGCAATTCGGGCATGTTCGTACCCTCGAAGCCCCGCTGCCAGAATGCCGATAGCGCGCCAAGCAACACCTGGTCAGGGGCGAAGGCCTTATTCCTCATAGCATCATATTAGATCAATTGGTCTAATATTGCAAGTGATAGTAGAACTCCCAGTGATTGCGTCCGCTTCGCTCTTGTGAGCGGCGCGGTATCAACAAAATCCAAGCGTCCGTCTTGATATCGCAATCAGCTTCCCCAAAAGCTGGGGCTGTTCCCTTGGAGCGGGCCGACTGACGACAAACGCAAAACCCCGCTCGCTGTCAGACGAGCGGGGCGCGATTTAGTTGTTGCGGCCGCCAAGGGGAACCCAGCGGCGATGCTTGCGCACTGATCAGCGCGATTCGCCAGTCACAGTGCGGCATTGGAAGTGTGGCGTGGTACGCTTGCTTTGGCCCCAAATCAGTTAATCAGCTAGCAGTTGTTTAAAAGACTGCTAGCATGACTGAGTCCGATATTTTGGCCCGCAAGATTGAAGAGCTGAAGGAATGACAACGGGTAGCTTGGAGGTGGATCCGCAACCCTTCGGTCATACAATTCGAACGCCGCGAAATTCGAAATCACATCAGAGAGAGCAATGAAGCGCTGCGTCAATATTTGAGGATGATGTCGGAGCATCTCCAACGCCAGGCTCGCCCGGTGGAAGACGTCGGCGACCCTCTCGCGAAAATCCCCTTTCGCATTCCGGCCTGGAATTTTGCGCATTACGATCCTCGTTGAGTTAAAACGCGATACGCGAAAAGGACCCGCCTTTAAGCCGCCCGAATCAAACAAGCACCTATCACCCATAGGTGCACGCTCAAAGCATCAACAATCGCCAACTACTCCGTCTCGCTCATCACACACCCCAGAGCGAGACGGGGCATTTTTCTTGTGCTCCACCGGCTTGCTGATCCACTGGTGCACAAAAATCGGAACGCCTATGCCCGTGAGAGCCGTAGGGGTATTCGTCAGCGAAGACCATCCGGCGTGAGTTTAAGGTCAATGTCTTTGGCGCCCTGCCGGTCGTCAAAGCATTTCTGCCGGCGCTTCGAGCGCCTCGTGGCGGATGAAGAAGCCGAGCTGGCCCGTGCTCAGGCTTCTGCAAAAGGAGAAAACCCCTGGAACGACTACGGCCCGTCCTGGCCTGAGAGGACAGGCTCTTGGTTGCCGCCGAACCGATTAAGTCGATATCGGCACCTGCTCGCGCGCGATACTCAAAGCTTGCGGGCGCGTTTGAGGCCGTCCAACTGCGCCCAGATCGCGCCGGGCTCGGTGACCGGATAAGAGCAGAACGTGCTCGTGCAGGCGAAGGCGGCGGGACCACCGGGATATTCGGGGTAGTCGACGTCGATATTGGCAAGCTTGCCCTCGCGCTTGTCCCACCACTCCGCGCGGATGTTGGCGAGCGGATAGGCCAAGGCGGCCTTGTAAAGCGCAGAGGAGCGCGGATCATCTTTGGCGCCGACAATGGTGATATGGGGCGGCTCATTGCGCACCTCGTCTTCAGTGAGCAGGACATCGGGCAGAAAGCCGAACGCGTCGAGGATCGGCGGCGACGTCAGATACCCCATTCCGGCTTCGGCGATTTCGCGATAGCGGCTCTCGCCGGTGTAGCACGACAGCAGGTTGAACATCCTGACCGCCGTGACATTGTCCTCGCGCTGCTTGATCGGTTTTACAAACTGCTGCGCCTCCGGCGACGCCGAGGCGATAAGCCCGCCGGTCGCGGGATCGATGAAGGTCTTGGCGATGAAATCGGCGGTGGCGCGGGCCTGATCCAGCCACGCGCGCTCGCCGGTGGAGCGGTGTAGCGCGAGCAAAGCCTTGGCCATTTCGATATTGTCGGCGAGATAAGGACCACCGGTGTCATGTTCGGCATGCCGGAACCCGCCATTCGGCAAGGCACGGTTCGCCAAGACCCAGCGCGCGGCGGCCGCTGCGAGTTCGCGCGCTTCCGCGACGCCGGTGGCGTCGTAGTAGGCCAGCAACCCCGCGATCGCCTGCGCGGTCTCGCGCGCATATTGGCGCTTGTCGACGCCGGGGTCCCCGTCGCTTAATCCCATCGAGGCATAAAAGCCGCCGCCGGGCGCCGCCATTGTATCCTTGAGGAAGCCGTAGATCCGATCGGCGGCCCGCCGATAGGTGGGATCGCCAAACATCACGGCTGCCCGGGCGAACGCCGAAAGCGCGGCCTCCTGCGCGAACATCGGGAATTCACGCGCGGGCTCCGACCAATCCGGCTTCAAATTGACCTGGTTCATGCCGCCCGTTTTCTCTTCGATCATGGTATCCGCCATCAAGGTCAGAACCCTGCGGATCCGCGCTTCGTTCGTGCGGTCACCCTGACGCGCCCGCTGCAAGGCCCAGGTCAGCATCTGTCCATCCACGAATTTGGACTTGCTCCAGCCGCCATATTGTTCATTCCACGCACTGTCGATGAAACTGAGAATCTCGTCGCGTTGCGTGTTGGACAGGCCTGTCGCCAGCGTTCGCTCGCGCTCGGGCGAACCATTTCCATAATCGACCGGCGTGGGATCCTTGATTGTTTCGTTCAACACCGGAATGAAAAATGGCGCAGAATAGAAGCCACGAAGCTTGGCGATCTCTTTGCCGTCGGGACCAAGGATAATCGTCGCGGGCCAACCCCATCGTTCATATCGCTGGGAAATATCCGGACGGCTATCCTGATCGACATAAACCGGGATGAAATGATCCTTCAGGATCTCACGAACTTCGGGCTTCGACCAGGTCTCCTGATTCATCGCGTGACACCATCGGCACCACCAAGACTGCAACGAGACGACGACGAACTTGTGCTCGCGGGCCGCGCGCGCAAACGTCGCCTGGCTCCACTCACTCCAGAAACCATCGCTGTTGTCGATCGGCGCTGCCTGGGCTGCCGTGCCAACGAGCAACGACAGAAGTAAAATTCCGACGCGGATCATTTCCTGTCCTCCCGGCCAATATTGATATTTGTCGATCAACGCGAAGTCCGCGATCGAATAGCTGTGCCGCCATTTCGATAGTACCGGATCAAGCCAGAGGCGCCATTTCCGCGGTTCACGCTCCTGTTTGCAAGTTCGGTGATCATTTTAATTCGTTACCATCAGGCTTAAAATTACGAAACCGTGATCCAACTTCGCAATCGGGGCACTCGAGGCCGAAAAACGGGCGCGGGTCTCCGGGCCTTCCGCCGGCGGCATTGTATAGCAGCAATCCGTCGCCGATCACCGAGCAAGGGATCGCTCCGCGAAAATCCCGGTTAGAGTCGATAATGACAAGACTTCCGGCCCAGTACACCAGCGGTGGCAAGTCGGATACCTTTAGATGCATTACAGGCGGGTTACATAACTCTCTTCTCGATCGATAGCAGAACCCTTTCTAAGTCGGCACTCCGTGACGAAGCGGGAAGTCACGTTGACAGCGAGAGTTCAAGATTATATTAGATCGGACGATATACAATCGGAGCTGTGTTATCGATCTGCCTCACGTGATCGTAACTGGTGAGCGTATCTCCGGTCGTTACGCTATCGCCTGCGAGTTTTCCGCGCGACCGCTCAGGCGTGCGCCCTGGGGAGGAAACTTAATGAAACATTTCTTTTTGTACGGCAGCTTCATGCTGGCGACACTGGCCGTGCCGATTGCAGCGCACGGACAACGCACGTCACCGATCGACACCGTCAACCAGGCGGTCGGGGCCATTGGCGGCGCAGACGCGCTGCGCGCGATGAAAGGTTTGACGTTCAAGGCTGACGCACAATTCTGGGAGCCCCAGCAAAGCTACGTCGCCGATGGCGAACCCCGGTTCGTCGGCAACTCCAAAATCACCTTCACTTGGAAAAATGACGACGGCGCCTCGCGGATGGATTGGGAGCGCAAATTCGAATATCCGTTCGTCGAAGAAAAGAAATATAGCGAAATTGTCACATCGAAATACGGCGCTGTATCCGGAGGGGGCAGCGAGGCTCCGATGTCGAATATCAGGTTCGCTTCCTATCGGCGCGAGCTGGAAAGGGCTCTTCCCAACCTCCTGCTGAAAGTGCTGGATGCGCCGGGGAAGGTTTCTCCGTTGTCCGACCAGGCGCTCGACGGCAAGTCGCTGCCGTCCGTCGCCTTCTCTGACGGCGACTTCAAGTTCGCCATCCTGTTTGATCCCTCGACCAAGCTGCCAGCCGCAGTCCGCTCTTTCGACGACGACTGGGTCTACGGCGACAGCACCTATGACCTCGTATTCGCTGATTGGCGGTCGGTCGACGGGATCAAGTTTCCGTACTCACAGACCTACACGATCAACGGTGTCAAAGTGGGTCACTTGGACGTGAAGGAAATCAAGGTCAATCCGACGGTTCCGGCCGATACGTTCACGATCCGCGACGAGGGCCGGAAAGAAGCAAAGATGCCGGCGTCGGTGCCCTACCAATGGGTGATACGGCGTCTCTTCCTCGGGCGCTTTCTCGAAAGCGACGCGGTTAATTTTCCAGCCACGGCGCCTGGCTTGAAGCTGATCGAGCTCTCGCCGAACGTACAATTTGCAACCGGGGGCAGCCACAACAGCCTTGTTATTTCGCGAAAAGATCACCTCGTCATCTTCGACGCGCCGATCAACGAATGGCAATCGCGCTGGACGATTGATGCAGCGAAAGCGAAGTATCCGGGCAAGCCGATCAAGTATCTCGTGCTCACGCATCACCACAACGACCATACGGGCGGCGCGCGGACCTACGTGGCCGAGGGAGCGTCCGTTATCGTCGCCGCGCCAAACAAGAAACACTTCGAAACGGTGTTTCGGCTTCAACACAAGTTCGTCCCCGATGAGCTTCAGAAAAACCCAAAGCCGGCCAATATTATTGAATTTGCCGACCACATGACCCTGAAGGACGACTCTGGCGACATCGAACTTTACAAGGTTGCTAATCCGCACTCCGATGGCATGCTGATGGCATATCTCGCCACTGAGAAGATCGTGTGGGTGACCGACTTGTACTCGCCGGTCCGCGACAAGGACCGCTCGGAAATGTTTGTCTCATTCTTCGAGGCGCTCAAGCAACGCGGCATCGCACCGACCCGTATCGCGGGTGGACATGGCGGCGTCGTGCCCGCATCGGATATGGAAGCGATCATGGCCGCAAAATAGCTTCCTGCGGCGTCTGCACTGTTGCTCCCGCTAAACACGATGGCGAAAGAGAGCAAGGCTGCCGTTCGACGTTGAGCGCTTGCGCGTCGGATTCCAACGCGCTTTGCAACGTTCGGCGATGAGGGGGTCGTTGGAAACTCGATCAGAACTGGCGAGTCCTGAGAAATACTGGATAAAGCTGACCGCCTCGTGGTTTACGTGCCGCCCCTGCCTCCGACGACTTTTCAATCAAAATCATCAAACATTGGTGGAGGCTACGCCTGGCCGGAAAAACCTGGGTTCGCTGACGTCAATCTCTTCTGGAACCTCTCATCCTTTTCTATTTCCCCGCAGTTCGGCGCGCTCCTGGTTGGTGTCACTCCGGAAACGAGTGCGCGCATAGGCACGGCCTCAACATCCGGATCGCAGACTTGCTCAAGCATCTGTCTTGAGGTGATTGAAGGTTGCCGGTAGCTCAACAATCGACGCCACCGGCTTATCGCCAACGATGGCGCCGAGCTTATTGTTATCCAACACTTTGATCGGCCATGCGCCGGCGCGCAAGTACGCCGGCCCCGATTTGCATCATGACGCCGAGCAACCAGCAGAACCCAATTGCTAATGTGCCCGCCAATCGCAGAACTTCGTCAAACACGAGAACATAGACCGATGTCAACGCGGCCGCGGCGGAAAGGAATGTGCCGATAGCGCCGAGCCAGTCGATAGGCCCCACGTCTGAACGACCGCTTTGACCCGCAAGGGCAGCCTGCGGCGATCTAACTCGAGAGATATCGCCCCCTAGATAGAAACCGATCGCGCCGGCCATACTCATGGATGCGACAACTCCGATTGACTCGAGCCCCTCGATATCGGCTCGCACGACATACGCTGCGACGAAAAAACCGCATAGCAGGCCGGCTATAGCAAGCCCGGAACGCGCAATGACATGAGCGATCAGACCGATAGAGTAATCGCCTCCCGAATGGTCATTTCTTTCTTTACGCATGATCGGATCCTTATCTCTATCCACTATCTCCGCTTCGCATGACTTGCCATCAAACTCTTCAGTTTAGTCAGCAATGGCGCGCTTACGCTTGCAAACAACATAAGGAGCCTATCGCTTGCAGCACCCCAATCCGCTGGTTGCGCTGTTAGTCGGCTGGAAGCTTCGACGCCATTCCAATCACGAATCGGACGACTCGAGGCTTCTTCCGCGGTGATCGGTACTCGATCCATACCGTTCGAAGTCCGTTGGCTGAAGCACGGAATCGGAATCGTTGTGCCGAGTCGACGGCTTGAATAAGCTTCGAGTGGAGAGGAAATGTTGTTTCTCGTCTTCCATCACTTCTAAGTGAGAAGACATCGCGCTGAAGAGCACGCCGGAGTGCTCGTTCTCGCTCTTCGCGCGTCGCGGAGGCGATCACAGGATGCGGCCGACTTCCCGTGGACAACCTGTGATCG
>Ga0210401_10002941_pt1 | contig 18461 bp, 32 predicted proteins | sample IncBWH32MmetaG_FD_150866 | JGI IMG/M metagenome (GOLD analysis project Ga0210401, IMG submission 150866) | Forest soil microbial communities from Barre Woods Harvard Forest LTER site, Petersham, Massachusetts, United States - Inc-BW-H-32-M | ecosystem: Environmental > Terrestrial > Soil >... | reverse complement strand
TTCGACGAGACGCATAGGCCCTAAGCCATTTTTGCCGCTCTTTGGTGTCGGAGAGAAGGTCGCTAAACTCGGTCGAGTACTGATAGTTTTGTCCACCGGTGCCGCCTAATTCATAAGTGACGCAAAGCCAAGGCTGATTCCAGCCGCGGATCGGAAGCATCGGATTAAACTGATCATTTGCCGTGCAGACTTCAACGATCGTCCATTGAGTGGTGTAATTTCCTTGATCGTACATCCGGCGCACGTTGTAGGAAATATTGTCCCAACTATAAGAGCCGTCGGGCATCTTCACGCCGTATTGCTCAACGATAGCTTTCACCGTGAGGTTCATCTCGCGGACCATCGTGGCGGCTTCATTGAGACCGTTGTTGATCAAATAATAAGATCCAGGAATCAGAGTGTGGTAAAAAGGTCCCACCTTACGCTCTTGAATGTAGTGCGCGCCGGTGTTGAAAACTCCATAGTCCTGATAGAACTGAGCTGCAGAGTAATAAAAATTGGACGCAGCCAACACGTCATGACAGCGGTTCGTATAGCGCTGAAGCCAGAGATGCACTTCCGGCCGGTCGTTGATGTCCTCGTTTGATGTCGCGAAGCGGATCCATGGTCGCGAAGACGAAGTATTCCCCTCGAGAAAACCCGCCGCGAAAGAGCGCAAGGCTAAAAGATGCGTGGCGTCAACTATGTGACGGTTATTCCGCAGTCCCTCGAGCTGGCCGTTGCCGACCATAAATTTGATGCGGTGAGGAGCGGCCCATTTCCCGAGGTCGATCCAATCCCCTTGCGCGCGCAAAAAGCGCTGCTTGGCGAGATTGCGCAAATATTCACAGCGCTGTTTTGAGATCGGTGGATGATTGCGATCGCCGCCTTTTGGCTGCTCATCGACTTTTTTATAATTGTCATTTGGTGAGGAATCGTTCATAAACCTAAGAAATCCTTACTGCCGCCCATATTGAAACCGGGTCCGAGCGCTGTAGGTGTGGCCGTGGTCATATTGATTCCCGATGTCGCGGCTGCTGTTCGAGTCGCAGCGCCGGCGTTGTTTGACGACAACACGTCCGCTTGCTGGCGATTCCACTGCTGTTGAGTGATGAGCTGTTGCGCCTGCGCTTGAGCGTAACTAAATTGGTCTTTGGCGAGGTTGAGCGACGCGCGCGATTGATTGCGGCCGGTGACTTCTCCCGCCGCCTCGTCCATCCATTTAAACTCGCCGCCTTGATTTGTCCATTTGCCGTTATTGTCGAAACCGTAGAAGTTTCCAATAGCTTGCACACCCTTACTGACGAAACTACCAACGTCCGAAAAGGAGCTGCTTACAGATTTACCAATGTCATCGAAAAGACCCATCTATGAAGTCCCTCACACTTAACGGTGACCCTTCTGCAGAAGACAGTAAAGTCTAAAGTTAAAATTAATGATCTGTCAAAAAATTCTTGACTTTAGTCGTACAAATTAGAGTAGGTGACGTCGTCGATATCATAAAGATCGGTCACGTCGTGCTCCGGCATCTTGTACGCCGACTGCCCCGTGAGCAAGTGATTGCCGTCAGCATCGGTCACAACCGCGTTCTCCGGAAGCCTGTCGGTCACCTGCATGGCGCACGTTAGCACGAGAGCGTCGGCGATGTCTGGTGACTGACCAACTCGGTCCTTGATGTCCACCTTAGGTTCGACGGTTTTTTTCATCGTCACCTTATGTCTGGATCCTCTAGCCCAAGTGAGCTGCTTCGCTGTGATCTCCAAATCATCCGGATCCCTAGTCGTCAGCACGCCGCCTTCTATGAGCAATTTATTGAGCTCGTGGTACATCTGCGCGCGGATATTTGCGTACTCAGAATCCTTCGACTCCGGCGTGTCGGTCGGTTTGTTGGCGAACGAAATTAAAAACCAACTTGTCTTCCCGGCGTTTTGCGCCATCGAATAAATTCCAGTTCCCTCTCCTTGATCGATAAAAACAGCGTCGGCCCCAATGTCCTTCTCATAGTGACAAAGCTTTTGAAAAGTGAGCGTGTGATTTTCTTTTTGCGACCGATCGAGTTTATATTTCTCGAGCACGCAAAGATGGTGCCCCTGCCGCATGGCAATTACCGTCTCGTCGCCGCCCTGCCAAGCCGGGTCGCAGGTCAAGAGACAAGGAAGGCTTGCCACTGTTCCGGCGTCAAAATGTTTTCCTCGCTCAATAGCAGCCGAGACATTTTCGGTTGAAATGATGGAGTCTTTCGCTGTTTTTCTCGGCAGTCCTCGCACGCGCACTCTAAAATCATCATGGTCTTCGTTACCGTTACATTCACGGAGCAAATCATCAATCCAGCTTTTATCCATGTGGCCCAAGGTACGGGTATCGATTCGCTTGGAATGCCACAAAGGTGATGACATGAGCTGCTCGAATTTAGAGGTAGGGTCGTCGGAGTTGCCAAACGCCATCCAAATTTTGATGGTAAGCGTGTCTCCGAAGGCTCCATTTGCGTATTCGAATATTTTAGCCGGAATGCCTGGCGCTTCCTCAAACACATAAGATACAGCTCGCCCTTTGTTGTGAAGCCCAGAAATAGCTGCGGGGGCTTCCTCGGACCAAGTGAAGGTGTCCGTCCGCCATGTGGACGCAAACTTTGGATTGCGCGCTTTAATAGACGTCCCAAACTTCTCAAAAAACACCTCCGAATACCGAGCGTTTCTAAACCAAATGTCGTACTCAGGCCACACGGTCGCCTTCATTTGAGGGTCAGTGTTGGCTGTGATCCTGGCCCTGAGCTGCTGCGTGTACATGAGCATTAAAATTGTCATCGCGCCAAAGGCCGTCTTTGCGGCCCCGTTGCCTGACGAGATGATCAGCCGGTAAAGTTCATAACGCGTTTCAGGATTGGTCAAGTGTTTAGAGAGCTTCTCCCACTCCTCCATTTGCCAGTCGTAGGGGGCCATGGCCTCGAGCTCGTGCCCCTTTTGTCCGAACGGAAAGATATGGTAAACCAAGCGGCAAAAGTCATAGCGATTTTTATTTAGTCCGGCTTTGAACGCCGCCAAGTCATCTGGATTAATTTGCGCCATCAATGGTCCACGGTTTTAAGGGTTTCGTCCAAGTCCTTTTTCTCGCATTCACTTTCAAGTAGGTCCGCCAGATCCCTAAGCGTCTCGATAAACATACGATTTGTCCAAAAGTCAAACTCCCGGCCCTCGAGCAAAACCAAGGTGAGAGTGACGGTCTTGTCGTCCGCTAAGTCGCTCATACTCCCCACTTCTCAAGCTCTTTGTCCCACACGAAATATTGCCAATGGCGGAATGCGGACCACCACTCAAGCGCTTGTTTATACGTCCAGCCCTCATAGCGCATTTTGATGACCGCGCCCACAAAACCGGTGCGATCTTGACCATGCTCACAGTGAATAAATGTAGGCATTCCATCGGCCACTAATTTTAAAATTTTATCGACGTAGTCTTTGTCCGGAGCTTGGATCGCCGACATCGGCATATTGTACTCTGCCATTCCAAACTCACAGGGGAACTGGAACATGACGCTGTCGCGCTCATTCTCGTAAACTTTTAGAGCCTGATAGACTCCAGCCTCAAGAGAAATAATCCGCTTGATCCCCTCAGCCCTAAGGTCGGCCAAATTTGCCGGCCGAGGCCCTCCCCACACTTTATAGTGCTCGGAAATGATCACTTATCCGCCACGTCTTTGCAGTCTTTAAACCTGGCCGTAATCCCCTTGATGTCGGTCTTCTCTCCCCTGACCAATTTACTCATCACCGATTGGTCCATCCCCAATTCCTTGGCCGCTCGATTCCCCGACGGATATTCCGTCTCGATCCCATCCTTCACCACTACTACCGGTTTCGCCTTCGCCATGCTCAACTACCTCCCTTGAAGCCATTAGTTTCAATCGTTCCTCGGCTCTATTATTAGATTCAAGTAAAACCTCTTTCATATTCTCAGTCACGTCATGCGTCACAACCGTAGTCTTTTTAAATACATTCTTCTCCGGCCCCAGCATCTCATTGGCTTTCATCTTGTCCCATAATTCAAAGTCAATAATTTGACCGGTGACAATTCTCATCCCGTTGGCGTCTTCTCCATAAATATTCTTTACCTTCATTTTTTTTATCGCGCGCCGAACTTCCGGTCTGATCTCGCGCAAATGTGTCTTCCACGAGCCGTCTGGATTTTGAAACTCCACCGGGTCGACGTCAGCGATCTCTTTGACTCTCTCGACCACGTCGTGTGAGTCATAGCCGTACTTTATTATCGCACGTTGCGTGATGGCCTCAATGCAGGAGTGTATGTCCGGCCGCGACCTCCAGTAAGCCCCCGACCCGCTAAGCCCCGACTCTCTCTGCGCCTGGGACGCATTCCGACAAGTGCAATATGCCAATATGAACCGCAGAATCTTCTCACTCTTAAAGTGCTCAGGAATTAAATAAGTCTTAAAGATGAGCCTCACGTCATCGTCTTTAAGCCTAGGATCCTCCTCAACCATCACCGGGTCTGGATTGCCAAATGGCATCTCCCTATTGTTCTGAAACGGCGGTTTTGGAAAAGGTTTACTCTCCGACATATATATATAGAGTGACCTAACTAAAATCCGTGTCAAGTCTGGACTCCTCAATCGCCGCTACAATGTTAATCTGTTACAATGACATACCTATTTGCTTGGCTCATTGCTGATTTTATCTCTGGAGTGGTGCACTGGTGGGAAGACAGATCCTCCACCACCAATTCCAGTATCGCTTTTCTCAATCAAGTCCGCCTCGACAATGAACGCCATCACAAAATGCCGGGCTATCTGACGCGCTACTCGTGGTGGTCCAATATCAACACCACAGCGCCCTTCGCATGGACCGCCGCAGTCATTTCTTTTTTCCTCGGCGCGCCTGACCTCATGTGGCTCGTCCTCTTTTTCCTAGGCTTTGGAAATCTCGTCCACCGCTGGGCTCATGATTCTAAATCGCGCCGCCCTTATATAGTGCGAGTGCTACAAGCCATTGGCCTACTGATCTCAGAGAATCATCACGCCGGTCATCACTTCGAAGGTGTTCATTTGGTTAAGCGCGAGGAGAGCCGTTATAGATTTTGCGTTATGTCGAATTGGCTGAATCCGTGGTTAGATGCTGTAGATTTTTGGGGAAAACTTGAGAGACTTCTACATTGTATATCTGGTAAAAAATTATAAAATTTTATACATTGTATATAGTTGAAAATATTTATCAAAATTTTCCCATAATTTTATACATTGTATATAGTTGAAAATGTTTATCAAAATTTGCCTAGGTGTGGGGATGGACCTTATAAAGATTTTCCGGATCGCGTTTTTTGCTCCAGGGGGTGGCCGTTTTGTTTTCGGTTTCTCATTTTCTACATTGTATTGCGGACGTAAAAAACCCCGACGTCGCCGACGCCGAGGCTTACAGCTCGAAAGGATACGAGCCGATTCTATTTACATTTGGAATAGCACGTCTGATACGAGGCGAGAAGCGGCGAACAGATCCGCTCACATCGCATTAAATCATCCGCGGTTTTAAAACTAGTGCACCCGAACATAAGGACTAAGACGAATGCGCTCAATAGCGAGGCTATTAGGACGTGGGAAATACTCACGGTCCCGTATCGCATAGCATCCATGCGTCCCCGCCGGTGATCCAATGGATGAGACACGTTTCGCCGTCGTCGTTCTTTTCAATTGCCACGCGGTCTAATACAAAATGCTGAAACAATCCGGTGATTACCACGAGCGTAAAAATTAAAATATAGCGTCTCATTATTTGCGCTTCCACGAGCAATTGCCGGACTTGGCCTTGCAATTATAAGTGACCTCTTTCCATTGGTACACGGCGGCCGCTTTCCCGTCCTCAGTCATTGCATTTTTAATGGGTTTACCCTGTTCAATCTCGTGGTCGATAGCGAGGCGTTGCGCCTCCATTGCTGAGATTACCTTGGTCGTACCCTTAACGCGGAACTTGGCTACGCCCGAATCATCGTCCATGGTGACCGACGCGTGAGCGTGACCTGAGATTACGAGAAGCATTGAGATTACGAGGCCGATAATACCGGCGGTTAACTTAGACATAGTGCATCCTTTGTTGACTTAGGAGAATTCCTAGAGTCGGTACAGTTGAGCATGCTAATATCGTGCCGCGTTAAAATCAATATACATTGTTTTAAAACCTTATACATTGTAGAACTTTTATACATTGTAGACGTTAATTATAATCCGCGAGGCTTATTTATGATTATACATTGTATAAATTGCCAAATGATGATTTTAAAATTGAAATACATTGTATGATTTTAGAGAATTTGCTACCAATTTGAGAAATTATCTACAATTTTATGTTGGTGGAAAATTTTTTACCTAACAAATTATTTTGCCAAATCAAATGAGCGCCGCGTTATGCTATTGACAATCTTTCTCACCAAATGTTAACATGTGGGAGTTATCTCCACCGCAGGAGGCGAGCGCAGCCTTCAGCAAGCTTCGTCCGCCCTCTGTGCTGTAGATACGGGCACCCACTAGTTAGGCAGCGCGTCAAACAATAAAAATACAATGTAACACCACTTGACAGCCCAATCTACATTGTATTACTCAGTCACAATGGAAGAAACGCAATACATTGTTTATAGTGAAGCGAGCGTGGTATGAAGCTTGAGCGGATCCCAATGAATCTGCTGTTCGCCGTCATGTGCGAGGGATGCCGCCTTAAGATCCACAATACAATAGTGCGCTGTCAGAACTTGGGCGTGAAGGTGCACGAGGTGGAGCTGTGCGCTTACTGTGAGGATAGGTTGCGGCCGAAGGCATTGGAAGAGGACTTTAAACTGGAGGTGCAGGATGATGAGAGCGATGATAATTAGCGGAAGTGTCGGGCTTATGACCGTCATGGTTTTATGTTGGCTATTGGCGCAAGGCTTGATTGCCGTGGGATGGGCGCTATGAAGAAAACAATTGAGGATATAAATAAAATGTATTTTGAAGCGATAGCGATTGAGAAACAAATGAATACTAAAAGTGAGATGGAGGCTTTAGCCGGCGACGTGGTTTCGAGCCGCCGCATTCGTAATGAATGGTACTTACTGGAAGATAAGTTAAAAGAAAAGCTTCGCGCCATTTGTTCGGAGGATTTTATTTTAATGACCAAACCGAAACTAATTAAGTTCTTAGTGCTTTGCTGTTCACATCGACCTGTCGAGCCGGTTTGGGTTTTAACAGATATTTCAATTCAATATAAGGAGATTTACCCGTGCGAGAAGTCAGTCAAGCCGTCGTAGAATACCGGCAAGAGATGAAAACCAAGAGAGCTTTGGAGACGATTGCGTTTTTGAAGGGATTGAAGCCTGGGACCGTGCTTTATCAGTCGTGGGGTTATGACCAAACCAACGTCGACTTCTATGAGGTGGTGGAGGTCAGAAACAGCACGGTTTGGCTTCAGGAAATTGGATGTAAGACCGTTGAGGGGTCGGAAGGTAGAGATTGTGACTACGTGATGCCGGACGCATCGGTGAAGGTTAAAGAGCCGTTTAAAAAGATAGTTCGCTCGCCGTGGATTGCAATGACAAGTTATTCATCGCTCACGCTTTGGAATGGCGAGAAGAAATATAGGAGTTGGTATGCCTAGGAAAATAGGAGCTCTGCACGTCACGCGGATCAAGAGGCCGTTTGTTAACGGCGCGCATATTCATTTTAAAGGCAAGGTGCGAATTGAGGTCACTTCATATTGGGGCGATTCGATCAACATTCGAGTGTACCGGAAAAATAAATGCATCTCTGACGCGAGGGTTTACATAAAATGAAGGGTAAAGCACATTCAATTCCGACGAATCACGTTCAATGGGTCAATGGCTTTAAAAGCAATATGCCGGACTGGCCGTCGGCTAGGAAATGCGCGATTGCGGACAAGATGCATTACACTTTAAGCCGCGTGCGCTCGATGATGTTCGCATTAGAGAGAGCCGAAAAAGAGCAGGATTGCAATGTGGTAATCAGCATGATGTTGGCGGATCCGTCGTGGAAGTCCGTCTTTGACTCGGTTTACGAGTGTGTGGACATTTGCGAGGGAATGATGCAAGACCGGATTGATGAGCATGTTTTAGAGATTAGGGGAGCGCCGGATTTTGTGAATTTGAAGACTGGCGAGGAGATTCACGTCAAGACGATGCCTGCGCCCACCGTTGAGAATCATCAATTGGATGCTTATCGGATTCCGTCGGAAAAATTGACAGGCGCGCCGACAACTGCCGTTGAGATGCGCGAGCGAATGCCTTCAGGATATGACCCTGATTACGATGCTAGAGTTGATAAAATTATGAAAAAATTTCCCAAACCGCCGGGCGTAAAATGATCAAATATCTAGTCTGCTGCACGGACCACCGAGAAGCGATCATAGTTTGCGCGACATTTTACTTCGAGGAAGAGGCGAAAGCATTCCTCGAGGAAAACCCGACATACTTTCTTTTGACGGTGGCGGTAAAATGAGCGACGAGAATCTATGCGTGTTCATGGGCCTCAGATGAATAAAATGTCAAAACCCCGCGGCGGCTGGACAACTCGTGAAGCGCCGAAGTGGATCCGGCCGCGCAAATATCCATGGCTTTTCGACATTAGAGACGGCGCTTATGGTCAGTGCGAAGCCTGCTCGAGAGTGGCTACGAAACTAGTTTATTACTTGGAGCGTGAGAACCAAGAATTTTTGTCGACTCTCGTTCTTTGTGCTGGACACGTTGGTTTGGTGCGCAATAATTGGTCGGATCTGTTTAAGGCAATCGATCTTAAAATAGACAGGGGAATGAAATGATGTGGCAATATATCACGGAAAAGTTAGATCTTGAAAAATGGAATCGCCTTGGTAGAGACGGATGGGAACTGGTTTCGGTCACTGAAGTTTTTAATAGTCAAGACGCTCAGACGGAAACTTGGGGATATTTTAAAAGGATTGCGGAATGAGACGCCGGCCGCCGTGGTTCAAAAAGAAAAGTTCAGTTGAAGCCGCGAAGGATTTTGTGGGCGTTAAAATCAGTATTCCCAATGAACAATATAAATTTTTATGCAAATTGTCGGAATCGACCATGCTGCCTCTTTCGAGATTGATTAGCTACGCCGTCGACAACGAGCGCGATTCGCGGACACCGTTTTATTATCCGGCCGCTGAGCCACAAACTATCTATGTGCCGCACGCCTATACCGACGAGGCGCAAAATATTTTCGCTTTCATTCAGCGTTTTCCGTCAGGTATCAGCCGGGACAATTTGCTGATTTTTCGAAGGCAATTTGGCGTGCCCAATAAATCAGTGGTGCTATTGGCTTTACGTGAATTACTGGAAATGAAATTGGTTTTCGAGACGGCCGTTAAGCCGCCAGGGCAGGTCTTTGAATTTGGTCCCGACCATAAATGGATTAGAGTTAAAACCAGGAACACGGACGTCATCGATAGAAAGCGAAAGAAGTTAGAACAGCAAAAAAATAAGATCAAAATGGCTGAAGAAAAATTGTCGGTTGAAGAATTTTTGGCTTATCGTGAAAAAGTCCCCGATGACGTGAGACAGAGAATTAATGAAAAATTGGAAAGAGATAAACAAGAAATAAGGAGCAAGTATGGCGGACCCGCTGGGAAGAAAACACACGACGATCCACAAACCGAAGAATAGACACCACGTCGACTCGATCTGTGATCACATTTTAACTCACGAAAAGACCGACTTCCACCACGGGAAGCGCAAGCCCTCGGCGCAACATGTCTATTTCGACGCCTTTGCCGTGATGTACGGGGTCGAGGAGGCTTGCAAAATGCTCGACGAGGCCAGAACTAAATGGGAGAAGTCATGAACGCCATGGACCTGCAGAAATTCTTAACTAAACACAAGATGGAATACAGCCAATTGGCCGATCTAATAGGTCTCACGCCGGCCGCGGTGAACCATTGGCTTACCGGCGCGCGTTCGATAGCGAAGCCATACGGTCGTTTACTAAGGCTTTTTGACCGCCATCCTCAACTCATGTCGGAGTTTCGCCAATGATTGACCGCATCAAAGTCGACGACGATGGGCGTCTGCTTTACGATAGTAATAAAAAGCAGGCCGGCGACGGCACTACCGCCGAGGGGGCTAAAACTTGTACAATCCCCCAGGACTCAGAGTTGGAACGGACGCCAACGGTGGGGCACTCTGCTGCGCCGGAGCTCATTGTTTACCGAGAATTCGACGATGGATCCGACGAGATAGGCGTTTTGACCTATGACACGCACGGGTTTTGGATTCACGTCGGGGATTTTGATTATTATCTTTGCTGGCCTCAGGCGAGAATATCGGACGTTCCATTTATGATTTTAGGGCAATTATGACAGTTGAACAACAGAGATATTTTGATTCAATATTGGACCGAATGCCTGAAAAACCAGGCTATGAAAAATGGGTTTGCGGGAGTCTTTTTCATTGCGATCCTGACATTCACCAAATGTTCGATGAATGCCCACAATGCCATCAACTTTTTCACCCGGAGACGGGTTATAAACTTAAAGATTCTATGGGAGAGTCGAAATGAGAGACGCAATCGGTACAAACAAAATATTCAAAGACCAAAAGCTTCGCATTGAAGGCGAACTAGCCGAGGTATTTGGCCCACAGCCCGGCTATGGTCGCGCCGATATTCCTTACCTCGCGTGTCGCGGAAACCCTGCGGCTATCAATGCGCAGGAGCGAGAGAAGTATACGATTGATGACGAGCCGTTTTATTATGCCAAGATGGGCGCGCTGGGTTACATCATTTCTCATAAAGACTTCAAGTTTACAGATCCTAAAGGGGAATCTGGAAAATGAAACTCCTCCTCGCTTTGGTCATGACCGCGCACGCCGGATGGTGGAGAGAATTTTGCACCAAACATTTAATCGCCGATGACCCTTACCAATTTGAGTCGACGCCGGTAGAATGGGTCAAAAATAGAATTGATTTTTTAGAAGTGCGGGAAAAGTGGAATGCTTTGACGCCCGACGAGGAAATAGAGCTTAGAATTATGCGAACTGAGTTGAAAAAGAGGTCTAACTCTCCCGGCCCTCGGCGTCCGTAATGGTGTACACTTTTCCGCCGGCCATTTGGTCAGGATTCTCAATCAATTTAACTTTTTCGCCGAGGTGACCTTGCAGCTCAATGAGGTGGAGCGCGTCCTCCGTGCGCGTTTTGGAGAGCGGATCGCCGCAGGTTTTGAAGTGTGCGACAATCGCGGCCCGGCTGGGGAATCGATTGGTTTCACGGACTTCCTGCACAAATTGGAAAACTCTTTCAATGTCGGTGAGTTTCTCTTGGGCTTCGCGTGCCTTCGCATCCGTCATATGCTTGCGGGTAAAGAGGAATCCGTCCCGCAGGATCAAAAATGGTTTGTTATAGAGTGGAGATCCATCGCTGAACTTATTCACATTGCAAAGCATCGCGCTTTGTTTTTCAGTGAGGGTTTCACCGCTCAATTCACTGTACTCCTGATCACTGATCGAACGCAGCGTTCGAGAGACCCTCGAGTGCGATGGCAGTCCGGTGCCGCCGCGACCGGCAAATTGCGTCATGTCCTTTTGCGAGCTGGCCTGTTTACCCATGTGGTTTATCATTTCAACACAGGCTCCGCTCCGTTCAGCCAATTCGGCCATAAATTTGGATACAGCTTTAGCCATATCGTTGAGAGCGGCCTCAGAGCCCCAGAAACTAGAGATCGGGTCGAAGACGATCATTTTAGGCTTGATCTCGTCGACCGCCACCATGATTTTTTCCATGGCGACGGCATTTGGCATTAAGAAATTGGTCATGCGGTCTTTGACAATTAAACATAAGTCGGAATCTTTTTTTATGTAGATTGATTCGAGGACTTTTTCGATCTTTTCGTTGAAGGCCGGGTTTTCTGTAAACCCCATTTGTTTGAGGATTTGGCCGAGCATCGCTTTAAGTTTTTTATCCGTGTCTTCGCCAGTAACAAATAAGGTTTTCCCCGGTGCCACACAATTAAATCCGAGGAAGCGCTCCCCAAGCGCGAGACACACAGCCTCAAAAAGTTTAAGCGTTGTCTTTCCTGTGCCGCCGTCAGCGGTGGTGATGTGAATATCCTCAGTCGACCAGTCCTGAAAGAGCTGCATTTTTTTGAGTTTGGTGTGGTCAAACAATTCCTCCCTTGTAGTTTTGAGCGGCATCCAAGACGGTCCGCGGGGATCTGGGATAGGTAAATGAGCCACCGGCGGTTGTGCGTTAAACGGATCGTTTATGGGCTTTTTGCCCCCGCCGGCGAGCCCAGAATCAATCGTTGCTTTTGCCTCGTATCCTACAATTCCGCAAGCTTGGGCAGAGCGCATCAAAGCGTCGAAAACGTATTCCCTGGTGATTGAACCGCTTGCAACTAGCTGGCCGAGCTTGAAGGCTTCCGTGTTGAGCGTGTGATTTCTCTCTCCCACCGGGGCATCTCGGATAATGTCGAGGGATCTTTGAATAAGTCCCGCTGCAATTTCCGGAGAGACCCGGATCGTTGACGTGATCTGCCCGACGGCGGGAGCTTGTGTCGCGAGACAGGAGCTTGTGAACCATGGCGGTGGATCTGCCAACGGTTTATTGATTTCGCTTCCATACCATATGATGTAGCCGCCATCACCGCGCGCATCAAGACCTGCTGCGAACTTAGTGCGATTCCCGTATCGTTGTCCGTCGGCGGGATATTTATAGATGTAGTGAGCCCCACCGGAAGGTGTTCGCTGAGTTGGGGTGTCGGGCAGTTCTTTTCCTTTGATCGTTTCATATCCATTTCCTTTCACATCCACATCTAAAACCAAAATTCCATTGGCGGGACCTGTCGGAACTCCCCAATGCGTGAGCTTTCCGCGGAATAGATCGGCCCACATCCGATGCACTTCCGGATCGGCGGACGCGTCGGCCTGCCAATTCTTAATGAGCGGCACTTTTCCAGCCGCGGGGAATATTTTAAAGCTCAAGGCCAAATGGTCTTTTTAAATTCATCGACCGACGTCACAATGCCGGCGATCCCGCCAGCGGCTTTCACCCAAGATACGAAAGCAAGCTGCGCATGAAAGCGTTTATCTTTTTTATGATCAGGTTTTTTAACTTCGATAGCGGTGAAAACAGCGATCGTTTGGCCGACCATTTCTGGGGTGATTTTAACTTGTCGGAATCCGATGAGATCTGAGGACTTAAAGGTGTCGCCGTGCTTTTTTGAGACGTTCCCCAGGCCGAAGAAAACCCAGCGTCCTGTCGCATCTTTGAGCGCGCCTGAGTTATTGCGCATAAGCTGGCATCCATAGAACGGGCCTTCGATTTGGATTCTTTGCTGGATTTCTGATTCATCCATTCCTCCCCCTTTAAAAATCCCCGGCCCAATCGCTACAGCCGGGGATAAAATTTATTTGCCGTCCTTATCGCTGTCTTTCCAAGCTTTGGACTTTTTCATTTTCTTTTTCTTCTTCTTTTTTGCCATGATTGATCACCTCCTCCGCTCCCAGCGTGACAGTAGAGCCTGTAGTTGGTCAATTGACTCCAACATTTCGGCCCTCGTTTGGCTAAGTGCTTCAGTGATCGTCATTTCAAATTGGAGATAAAAAAGCTTGTGAATGTAGCGGTCGGAGTATCCGCTGTGTTTCTGGACTCCGGCCCATTTGGCGATGATATCGACTAGATCTTTTTGCGTATCTATGCGCTCCTGCTGAGCTTTTAAAGCCTTTTTCGCGGCGGCAGGTCCGGCGGCTAGGCTCACCCGCTTGGCCAGCCGGCCGGGGTCCTCGAGCTGAGCTTTCGCCGCCAGTTCATGAAGGGTTTCGGGATCGACCAGTTCAAGGTCTCCATCAACCAGGATGGGAGGGACGCGCCCACCGCCGCCGCCTGAACCCCGGAAAGCTTCCTCTCCACACCAAGGGCACGCGGTGAGCGCACGGTCGTAAGGTGAATTACATTCTATATTTGAGCAAATGCGTATGAAATTGGTTTTGTCGCGCTTCTTGACAATCCGGTCTAGAGTCCATTCCCTGGAACTGTCCGGAAGTCCGTGCTCGGTGACATTACCGACGTGATCGATTAAAATTAAATACTTTTTATCGGGCGCAGGTCTGAGGCCGCGGCCGCACATTTGCAAATATTTGGCGGTGGACATGGTCGGGCGTCCCATGCCGACGCACTCAATGCCGGGGACGTCTAGACCCTCGTCGAAAAGATCGATATTCAATAAAACTTTGATGCGCTTATTTTGGAAGTCGAGCATCCCGTCGAGCCGCTCTTTATCCGTCGACTGCGCGGTCAAGAGTTTCGCAGGGATGCCGGCCGACTTGAATTTGGTTTCGGTGAGATTTCCGGTCAGCATGTCGGTCACAAAATAAATCGCCTGTTTTCCGAGAGCAAACTTTTGATAGTTCGCCACCATGTCGCCGACGATCGCGGACTTTTGCGAAGCCTCGGTCATCGCTTCTTTCGAGTAGTCCGTCCCGTTTGAGGCCCGTCGGAGGAAACTTTTATAGTCACTTTGTGGGATTGCGATTTTATATTTACAGAGAAATTGATTCTCAATTCCCCATCGGGTAGAAGGCCCTTCAACCATGACGTCGAAGACCCCGTCAGCATGTCGGCCAAGTCCTCTTTTATCAAGCCGGCGAGGTGTCGCCGTAACTCCAAGTCCGATTGCGTTGGGAAAAGCATCGATAGCCCGTCCCCACTTATTATTCTTAAGGAGGTGCGCCGCTTCGTCTGTGATCCAGAGCCGGATTTTTTTCGCCCACGCTTCATAGTTACGCCCCCGCGCATTGAGAGTGTCGACCGAGACCACCGTGACGATCCCGTTGAAGTCATAAAAAGACTTCTTTAAAACCCGCCTTTGCGCGGCGATGATTCCGGAGATCACAGGCTTTGGAGCTATTATATTGTGAATTATCCCTTCCTCGGCAAGTGTGAGGCTGATCTGCTGGACCAATTCTTTGCGGTGGACGAGAATGGCGGTGGGCGTTTTATCGAGAGATCCAACAGCCATTTCATTGGCTATCGTACAGAAAAGACGAGTCTTTCCCATTCCTGTCGGAAGCTGGGCCAGGACGTTTTTATGTCCAGCCCGCCACTCGTCATAGATCTCATTTTTTAGATCGACCTGATAAGGTCTCAAAACCGTTGCCATTTGACAGATCGTGAACCTTTCACCGGAAAGCTGTCAAACTTATTTAATTATTTAATTGATTATTTAATTCCTCGTGCTATTTCTACTGATCACAGAGGAGATAAAACAATGTTTAAAATTTTGATTCAGGGGCGAACGATCGAAGAACTGAGAGCTAATTACGAGCTTTTCAATAACGAGTTGAATCGAAGGGTTTCAATTTCAAATCCGCTAATTCCTGAGCCTGCTATGTTGGATGAGGAGGAGCAAGAGGATTTTTTGACCGAAGCCGCGGCGCAGCCGAGCTCGCCGACAATTCCCCTTGGCCTGCCAGCGGAGTCCGAATCGATGTCAGCCGTTTCAAAAAATGATATTGATTCCAAAGGAATGCCGTGGGATGCGCGAATTCACGCGAGCAGCAGAGCGGTCACAGCCAAGGGATCTTGGCGCTATCGCCGTAATGTTGAGGACTCGACTATATATAAAGTGGAGCAAGAGTTGATCGCGGCACTCAAAGGCGCGCCGGTGACACTTCCACCGACTCCGGCAATACCAGCAGCGCCTATTCATCACGTCGCAGTCTCCCCCGCGCAAGCTCCTGTTCAGCAAGTCGTCCCTTCCGTGCCCGTCGTGCCTCCTGCCCCTGTCGCTCCCCCACAAATGCCGCGGCCTGAACCAGCGCTCCCAAGCGCCCACACGGTAGAGACTTTTAAAAAGCTTCTCGTGCCGACGCTTGCTGACCTGGTGAAAAAGGGCAAGTTGACTCAAGAGTACGTGAACCAATTGACCCAGCATTTCGGCGTCGACGCCATTCACAAAGTCAATGATCAGCAGGCCGAAGAGATGTTCCACAATTTTATCCAATACGGAATGATTGCGAAGGCTGAATAATGGCCATCGTCGATGTGACCGCACTTTGCTTGCAAGAGATTCTCAGGAGAGATTCTATACCTCTTGTTGAAGTGATTAAACGTCGCCCGGTAACACCGCGAGATTTTAAATTGGCAGGTCCTCCGGGATCTCCTGTTTTTAGCAGGGTCTGGATCACATCGCACGATTTAGCTAATTGCCTTTTGAAATTGAAAAAGGGCATTGATGATTTTGGCGACGATATGATTGCAGCGACCAATAAGATGGAAGCTCTATTTAAGGATGACTTATGAAAGCCCTTGAGATCCGTTGCTCAAATTTAGCCCGTCCAATGACCTGCGCGGGCTTTTTATCTTTCGAGAATCTGCCGGAATTTGAAAGCGGACCGGCCGCGGCTGAAGGTACGGCCGCGGGAGAGCTCTTAGAGCGGATGCTTCTGGGGCAGGATATTCCGAAGCAGGCGCGTAACGGAGTTTATTTTAACGACGAGATGGAATTTTATCTCAAACCGATCGTTGAGGAAATCAATGGCAACAGACAGTCAGAAGTTTTATGTGAGCAAAGAATTGATTGGATCTCGTCTTCTGGTGTGCGGATTCGAGGGAGCTACGATATATCTTTTATTCGGAACGGATGTTTATACATTGACGATCTCAAGTACGGATGGGGAATCGTTGAAGTTAAGGACAATTGGCAGTTATTGGGATACGCAATCGGTGAGGTCATTCGCCGAGCTATTAGTTTCGAAAAAATTATTCTCAGGATCCATCAGCCGAGACCTCATCATGAGGATGGGTCTACTCGTGAATGGGCCTTATCATACGCTGAACTTCTTGCTCACAAAGCGAAAATCGACGATCGTTTACAGCAAATCGTCAGTGGCTATCGTCTCCTTGAAACCGGAAAACAGTGCAAATATTGCTCTGCTTCTGCCGAGGCTTGCCCGGCTTTCAATCGCCTTTTTTATCGCGCTCTGGAAGTTAGCTACGACTTTGTTCAAGACCAAATTGATGAAAAGGAATTGGCGCGGCAACTAGACCAAGCCGAGCGTGCTGCAGAAGTCATCAAAATTAAAATGGACTCACTTTCCCAGCTCGCCACTATGCGAATCAAGTCTGGAAAACTCATTCCCGGCTACGTTACCGAGGAGCGCTATAGCGACCGCAAATGGAAAGACGGAATCACGCCGGACGTGATTGAAGTTTTAACGGGTAAAAAAATAATCGAGCAGGTCATGCTCTCGCCGGCCAAGGCTGAGAAGGCCGGCATCGATAAGAAATTCGTAAACTCTTTGGTTGACAGGCAGTTCCTCGGTCAAAAGATAGTGAAGAAAGATTCGAGTCAACTCGCAGATAAAATCTTTGGAACAGGAGCGCCGAGCCGATGAGTGATCAACAGCCTGACCCGCACGCGTGCATTTTTCACAACCGTCTGCGGGCGCTTCAGGTTTTTAGAATTCAGGATTCGCAAACTAAGGCATGGTTTCAATACGGACTCTGCCCAATTTGCGCGAACAGATTGAAAAAGCAAGAGAGCTTCAAGAAGGACATAAGCGACCGACTTGAAGAAATTTTAGAACAAAGTAAAAAGAAACAGGAGATGAAAAATGCTCGGAAAGTTTGAACTACTCCCATACGATTCGTCCTCTCAAGCGCTGTCGAATTCGGCTTTACAAAAGGTCGATGATGTACGCGCATTCATTGAGACCAATATCAAACCAGGGCGCGAAGCGAGTCTAGCAATGACTAAAGTTGAAGAATGTTTTATGTGGATCGGAAAAGCGATTCGCAATGATCAATACGAACGTCAGTTCAAAAAGGAGGAATAAATGGCCAGCGAAGGTAAATTAGTAATAGTTCAGGGGCGCATGGTTTGGGCTTCAGGTGACCTTTTCAAAGGAAAAGGTCAAACAATTTTCGGCACTAATCAGCCGTCGATTGACCCGAAGACCGGAGAGCAGAGCATTCAGTACGGCTTTGGATTGTCAGTGCCGAAAAGTGAGTTGGCCGATCCCAATCGCGCCGGAGCTCTGTGGAATGCGATGCACGAGGAAGCTTTCACAATGTTTCCCTCACGTCAGATTCCGCCCAACTTTGCGATGAAATATAAAGACGGAGATAATGACGTCGACGACCAAGGGCGTCCGTACAGCGCGCGTGAAGGCTACGCCGGATGTATCGTTTTTGCCATGACCACAAACCTTCCTATCCGTTGGTTTCGCTGGGAGAATGGTCAAAATGTTCAGGTCATCGACGGAATTAAATGCGGCGACTATGTGAACGTGCAAGTCAATATCAAAGCGCATGGTCCAGGTCAAAAAGGCGGCAAAGCGGGTCTTTATTTAAACCCCATGTCAGTTCAACTTGTGGCCCCCGGAAAAGAGATCATCAACGCTCCCACCGGCGATCAAGTCTTTGGCTTGGCGGCTCCCGCGGCCCCGCCCAATTATGTTCCGCCTCCCGCTCCTACGATGCCTCCGGTCTCCAGTATGCCTGCA
>Ga0210401_10002940_pt1 | contig 18462 bp, 19 predicted proteins | sample IncBWH32MmetaG_FD_150866 | JGI IMG/M metagenome (GOLD analysis project Ga0210401, IMG submission 150866) | Forest soil microbial communities from Barre Woods Harvard Forest LTER site, Petersham, Massachusetts, United States - Inc-BW-H-32-M | ecosystem: Environmental > Terrestrial > Soil >... | reverse complement strand
AACCAACCTCGGGCACCGGATGGCGATCGTCCTGAATCATCAGGTGTATTCGGCGCCGACGATCAACGGGCGCATCGACGATTCAGGAATGATCGAATCCTTTTCGCAAGATACTGCGCAGGACCTGGTGCTTGTACTCCGCGCAGGCGCGCTCCCTGCTTCAATTAAATATCTTGAGGAACGCACGGTGGGTCCCTCGCTCGGAGCCGATTCGATTCGCCAAGGCGTTCGAGCGTCGATAGCGAGCCTTGTGGTGGTGATGATTTTTCTGGTGATCTATTACCGGCTGAGCGGTGTCAATGCAGTTGTGGCGTTGATACTGAACCTAATCATACTGATCGCCTTCATGGCCTATGCAGGAGCTGTCCTCACGCTTCCGGGCATTGCTGGCGTGATTTTGACTATTGGCATGGGCGTGGATTCGAACGTTCTTGTTTTTGAGCGCATACGAGAAGAGCTGCGGAACGGCAAAGCGCCGGCATCTGCGGTGGCGCTTGGTTTCGATCGCGCGTTTCTGACGATTATCGACACGCACGTCACGACCATCGTATCGGCAATCTTCCTCTTCCTCTTTGGCACTGGGCCGGTGCGAGGATTTGCGGTCACGTTAGTCATAGGTTTGCTCGCCAACGTCTTTACTTCGATTTACGTCTCGCGAGCCATTTTCGATTACCACCTGGCGCACATGGAACGGCAGGCGGAACTAAGTATTTAGTGGTATTTGGGCCGAAGGCAGAGCCGGGAACAATCGCCGGCAACACGGTGTCCAATAAAGACGGATAGGACTCGATGGAATTCTTTAAGGGCGTAAACGTCGACTGGATGGGGAAGGCGAAGTACTTCGTCACCCTGTCGCTGGTCCTGCTGGCAGTGGGATGGGCCTCGATTCTGAAGAATGGGGGGCTGAGGTACGGAATCGACTTCCGTGGCGGCACGCTGGTGTATGTGCGGTTCGCTGGGACGCCGCCGATCGATCAGATTCGAAAGGGATTGCAGTCAGCCGGTCTTGCCAATAGCACCATTCAGTCCATAAGCGATATCGGGAACTCGGCGTCGCAGCGCGACGTGGTGATCGGCCTCGAGCAAAAGGGCACGGGCGATGAGTCGCTCGATGCTGGCAAGGATGCAATTCTCAACGTACTGCACAAGACTTTTGGGACTGACACCTCCGGCAAACAAGATTTTAATTCCATCACCGCACCGGCGCTTGCGGTTTACCTCACCACGAAAGACCCGCTGACTCTAGGCACGAATGCCGGCGATCGTTACAAAGAGCTGGCCCAACGGCTGATAGACGCCCGCGATAAAGATCAGGGCGGCATCGTGACGAGCTTCGATCAATTGAAAAGCGCGCCAGGCGTTACACCACAGGTGGTCAATGCGTTGACCAGCGGCTTCTCCCTGGGCAATTTCACGATTCGAAATGTGGAGATCGTCGGCCCGAAGGTGGGCGCTCAGCTGCGGCGCCAGGCGGTGCTCGCTACGCTCTATGCGTTGCTGGGGATGTTGGTATATATTGCATTCAGGTTTGAGTGGATCTACGGAGCTGCCGCGGTAATTGCCGTCTTCCACGACGTGCTGATTACGCTGGGCTTTTTCTCGCTTTTTCATTACGAGATTTCGCTCACTGTGATCGCGGCATTGCTCACTCTGGTTGGCTATTCTATGAACGATACGATCGTGATTTTCGACCGCGTGCGGGAAAATCTGCGGTTGATGCGGCGCGAGCCTTTCGCGGCGATCGTGAATAAGTCCATTAATCAAACTCTTTCTCGTACCATTCTAACCAGCGGCTTAACTTTCCTGACCGTGGTGGTGCTGTACCTCATGGGCGGGGAGGTACTCCGTGCTTTCGCTTTTGCCATGGTGGTGGGAGTTGTGGTAGGAACGTACTCCAGTTTCGGAATCGCAGCCCCTATCGTTGTGGTTTGGAATAAGTACCGGGGTCAGGGAGCAGCCATTAGCGCCGGATCCGCAGCCGAAAAGCGCGTGGCGGCAGCCGCAAGGAGGTAGTAGTTATGTTCGATGATCTTGTAGTCTCCAGTGCGAATCCGAAGCGCACGAATTCCTGGTGGACGGTGATGCTCTCCAGCGCCGTCCAGGTGGGAATCGTGATTGTGATGATTCTGATCCCTCTGATCTATACGGAAGCGCTGCCGAAGGAAACGCTCACCACGTTCCTAGTAGCGCCTGCGCCACCGCCGCCGCCACCGCCGCCCGCTCAAGTGATTCAGCGCGTGGTGAAGCCTGTGGTGCGCCTGATTCACAACGGGCAGATGATGGCGCCCACCGTCATCCCTAAGAAAGTGGCGATGATTAAGGAAGAAGAATTGCCGCCGGACATCGGTTCCGTGGGCGTCACGGGCGGCGTTCCTGGTGGAGTCGCGGGTGGTTCTGCCGGCGGAGTTCTCGGCGGAATTATCGGAGGCGTCGGCTCGAATATGCCGCCTCCGCCGAAGGCGACCCCTGCACGCATCCGCGTAGGCGGCAACGTGCAAGCCGCGAAGATGGTCCGGCAAATTATGCCGGTCTATCCTCCGATCGCGAAGACCGCGCACATCGCGGGTACAGTCGTTCTTCATGCCGTCATCGCCAAGGACGGCTCGGTAGAAGATCTTCAGTACGTCTCCGGTCCTCCGCTGCTGATGAAGTCAGCGATGGATGCCGTGAAGCAGTGGCGCTATCAGCCGACGCAGCTGAACGGCGATCCGGTGGAAGTGGACACAACGATTTCCGTCGTATTTACATTAGGCGGTTAAGCAGGGCTCGGCTCAGCCCTGCGCTTGGGGGGACGGAGCCGGTTTGAAGAGATTTGCCGACCGGCAGAATCTGGGCTGCCGCGATCGTTAGGGAATGGAGGAGGAGCAACTCTATGTTTTCGACGTTACTGTGGGCGAACGCGATTTTGTTTCAGCAGCAGCAGGAGGTTGGCTGGGATCTGGTGACCATGTGGCACAACATGGGCTATCCGGCTAAGACCGTAGTCGCAATTCTTTTCATCATGTCCGCGTGGTCGGTGGGCATCATGATTGACCGTGCACTGATGTATAGCGCGGCGCGCAAGCAGTCCCGCGTATTCGTGCAGCAGGTAGCCGGCGCGTTGAAGGACAACAAGCTCGACGAAGCCATTTCGATTGCCGAGCGCAACAAGAAGAGCCACATCGCCAAGGTGGTCGCCACCGGGCTTTCTGAATTCCAGGCGGCGTCGGCGCAAGTGAGCGATGAAGAAGTGATCGAAGCGGCGAAGCGCGGACTCGAGCGCTCGGTCGCTATCGTTCACGCGGAAATGAAGCGCGGCCTCTCGGGACTCGCCACGATCGGTTCGACGGCGCCATTCGTCGGATTGTTCGGCACCGTGATGGGCATCATCAACGCGTTCAAAGGCATTTCGGCCTCGAAGGCAACCGGTCTTTCGGCGGTCGCCGGCGGTATCGCTGAAGCCCTCGTCACCACCGCTCTCGGTCTACTCGTAGCCGTGCCGGCCGTGTGGACGTTCAACTATTTCACAAACAAAGTGGAAGCATTCGACGTGGAGATGGACAACTCCTCGATGGAGCTGATCAACTACTTCATTACTCGTCGAGGCGGAAAGAAGTAACATGGCTTACAAACCAAAAGCACCGCCGGTGATGGCGTCGCCCAACGTGATTCCGATGGCGGACATCATGCTGGTGCTGCTCATCATCTTCATGGTGGTCACGCCCATGTTGCAGAAAGGCGTGTCGGTGGACATGGCCAAGGTGAACAACGCCGAAGACATGCAAAACGCCGACAAGGATGACGCGATCATCCTGGCAGTGACCCGCGACGGCAAAATGTATCTCGGGAGCAAACAGATCGCGCTCTCCGAGATTACTACCTCCGTGAAGGACCAGATCGCCAATCGCCTGGATAAGACCGTATTCGTACGGTCCGATGCCCGCGCGAAATACGGCGATGTGGTGAAGGCCGTGGACGAAGTTCGCTCGGCTGGCGTTGACAACCTCGGTTTGCTGACCGAGAAAAATCAAAAAGGCGGGGCAGCTCCTCCGCCGCCACCGGGAACAGCCGGCGGCACGGACTAGCTGAGGGGCGTTCAAGGAGTTTCCAATGGGGATGGCAGTTGGTGGAAATAAAGGTTCGATGTCGGAACCGAACATCGTTCCTCTGATCGATGTGCTTCTCGTGCTCATCATCATTTTCATGGTGATCACGCCGACTACTCCGCACGGTCTCGACGCTCTCGTTCCTCAGCCGGCGCCGCCGAATGCTCACGAAGATCCGGCGTTGCTGGCCAAGACGATCGTCGTGCAGGTGACCGCGGGCGGAGACGTGATGATCAATCAGGACAAGACGTCCTGGGATGAGCTCGGTCCGCGTTTGGAAGATATTTTCAAGCAGCGCGCCGAAAAAGTGGCGTTCGTGAAGGGCGACGACGCCGTCGAATTCGCCCAAGTCGCTCGCGCCATCGATATCATGCGCGGCTCGGGCATCGAGAAAGTCGGGCTCATCACCGCCAAGGTGGAAGCGGGCCAGTAGTTCGTTTCCTCGTGAACGTCTGAACGCCGGGCTAAGATTTCCCTGCCCGGCGCAGCCCATCGTCAAGGAGATAGGGATGCAGCGGAAGCCCCACACAGGGATTCTTTTGGCCGCCGCCGTCATTGCGGCGCTCGCTTCGGGAGCTGGTTGCGACAAGCTTCGCGCCCGAGACAAACTGAATAAAGGTGTACAAGCCTTCAAAGGCGGCCAATTCGATCTCGCCGTCGAAGATTTCAAGCAGGCCAAGGATCTTGATCCCAACCTGACGAATGCCCGCCTCTACTTGGCCACCGCCTACGCAAACCAGTACATTCCAGGCGCGCCTTCGGACGACAATGTCCGCATGGGCCAACAGGCGATTGCGGAATTTCAGCAGGTGCTGGACAAGGATGCCAATAATCTCTCGGCCATCGACGGTATCGGCTCGATCATTTACAACATGGGCGGCACCCCGTTCGATGCCAAGAAGCTGGAAGAATCGAAGACATATCACGAGCGCCACATTGCGCTCAAGCCGCAGGATCCAGAGCCTTACTACTGGATGGGCGTGATCGATTGGTCGCTGGCCTATCGCGGCAACAAAGATATGCGCGAGGAGTACAACAAGACGGCGAAGAAGCAGATCAAAGATACCGATCCGATGCCGCCCGCTCTCGCCGCCCAGTTCCAGCAGAAATATGGGGCGATTGTCGACGAGGGCATCAAAAACTTGCAGATGGCCACTGACCGCCGTCCGGATTACGACGACGCGATGGCCTACTTGAACCTTCTCTATCGCCAGAAAGCGGATATGGAGACCACTGCGGATGCTCGCAACAATGATCTGAAAATGGCAGACGATCTGGTCGACAAGGTGAAGGCCATCAAGCAGAAGAAAATGACGGCGGCCCCCACTACTTAGCAGCGTTCGTTTTTCGAATCTTCGCCACCGGTAAGATAAACTAAACGGCGGGCTCCAAAAGCCCGCCGTATTTTTTGCGGCACGGAGGGCAAGTTGATGTCGGGCGAAAGAGGAGCGCGATTCGCGAGTTTTCTAGCCATTGACGTGTTCCTCGCAGCGACGATTCTGGCAGCGGCGTATTTCTCTGCACCAACGGGCGCCGGTCAATCGAGGATCGCGGCGTTGCCCGTTACATCCGATCCCTGGTCAGCGTCGCAAACGATTGAGCCCTCGGATCTGGTCAAAGAACTCGGCCTATCGGAAGGCGAACCCGGCGAATCGAAAAGCGCCGCGAAGCCGATTGTCGTGTGCGTCGGTTTTCGCCCACTTTATATGGGCGCTCACGTGCCGGGTGCCGTGTTTCATGGCGCTGCGCAGTCTGAGCAGGGGCTCGCCGATCTGAAACGATGGGCGCAAGGCCTCCCGCGCAACACGAACCTGGTTGTCTACTGCGGCTGCTGTCCGCTCGATCATTGCCCCAACCTTCGTCCGGCTTTCGCCGCGCTTCGCGATTTGGGCTTTGCGAATTTGCGCGTGCTACTTCTTCCGCACGATTTCGCGTCCGACTGGGTGGAAAAAGGCTATCCAGTGGAGAAGGGCGCCGAGAAATATTCGAATGCGAATCGGTAAGCGCCTACCCAAAAGCTTCGAAGCTGCCAGGGCCTGACATCTTTTCGCTTCGCACCCGCATCCCTTAGAATGGGTGCGGCTGAATTCACTGACCGCGATATTAGATATCAAGGGAACGAATGAAGCAGAAAACCAGCGATCTCCCTCCAAAGGCCCTGATCGCAGCCGGCTTCCTGGCGTGCGTCTGCATCGCCTTGCCCGCATCCCTTCACGCTCAATCCGCTCCGGGGCCGATTCATCCTCCCCCCGCGGACTCGCAATCGTCCGATGGCTCTTTGGCGCCGCCTCCTCCGCCGGTGAAGCAGTATCCGCCGCAGAACAAAGAAAATCTGGTTGGCTCGTGGAGAATTAATCCCGACGAAAGTGACGACGTGCACCAAAAAATCGAGGAGGCGCGCAATCGCAGCGGCAGCAACAATCCGAATCCGGGCAACGGCGGCGGCGGAAACGGTCCTTATCCCGGCAGTGGCGGTGGCAACGGTCCTTACGGCCGGCCCACCAATTCTCCGTATCCCGGCGGTGGTTCGCCTTACCCGGGCAATGGAGGCGGCAACGGTCCCTCTGGGCGGCGCGGAGGCATGGGGGACCCGACCAATTACGAAGATCGCCAGCAGCTTCAGGATCTGATTGAGCCGGCCACGTCACTCAGCTTCGTGCAAAAGGAAAACGAAGTGGACGTCACTGATGATCAAGGCCGCAAGCGCATCTACTTGACCGACAACCGCCACCCGCAAAAATCCAAGGATGCAAACTATCAGGAATCTTCCGCGCACTGGGAAGGAGCGCGCCTCGTCTCCGAAGAAAAAGGCCTGCACGGCGGCAGAATCACCCGCACCTACGAACTCACTCCCGACGGCAAGCAACTCAACGAGAACGTTCGCCTCGACAATAGCCACACGGGCTTGCTCACGGTACGCTACGTCTTCGACGTCACATCATCCTCGACGCCAACAATAGCGCCCGCCGCAAAGTAATACAGACCTTTCTCGAAGTTCAGTTCGTTTCAGTTTGTCGAGCCACCGGCTGCGATTCAGTCCTGAACCATCGAAACAAGAGCGTCGCAGCGAAACCGCCGCCAATTTGCGCCAGTATGAATCCCGGCACATCCTGCGGCCGGATGCCCGCAAACGTGTCGCTCAGCGCACGACCGATTGTCACCGCCGGATTCGCAAATGATGTGGACGCTGTGAACCAGTACGCCGCGGTAATGTAAGCTCCCACTGCAAATGCCACCGAGTCCGGGCGCCGTTTCGCGCATCCCCATATCACGCACATCAATCCGAACGTCGCGACGAATTCGCTGAAAAGTTGCACCGCTCCGCTTCGCGCATGCTGCGAGAGCGAGACGACAGGCAGCGTGAACATACCGTGCGCGACCATCGCTCCGCCCATCGCTCCCAGCACTTGCGCCCCTATGTAGCCCGGCGTTTCCTTCCAGCGCATGCCGCCCTCGATGGCATCGCTCAGCGTCACCACCGGGTTGAAGTGCGCCCCCGATGTCGGGCCAAACGCCAATATCAGCGCTACAAGCGCAGCGCCTGTCGCAATCGTATTCGCCAGAAGTGCAATCGCCACGTTTCCGCCCGCAAGGCGTTCCCCCATGATTCCCGAGCCGATCACGGTTGCCACTAGGAATCCGGTTCCGAGAAATTCCGCCGTGAGCCGTTGTCCAAGCGACGCTTTCATTTTTGGCCGATCCCATCGATTTCCCGCTTGATCGCCAGCTTGTCGAGACTTGCCAGCGGCAAACTCAGGAACAATCCGATGCGGCGGTCGAGCGTCACAAAAGCGTCGCGAAACGCGCGCTCCAGCGTCGCTTGGTCCTCGCCCGCGTTTCCGGGGTCGGGAATTCCCCAGTGCGCCGTCATTGGCTGGCCGGGCCACACTGGGCATGTTTCCTTGGCCGCCGAATCGCAAAGCGTGAAGACGAAGTCCATTATTGGTGCTCCGTGAGCCGCAAATTCGTCCCAGCTCTTGCTGCGAAATCCATCGGTTGAAATTCCCGCCGTCTGCAGTTGCCGTATGGCGAACGGGTGGACAACGCCGTGTGGATGGCTTCCCGCGCTGTACGCGGTAAACCGCGGCTTGCCTTTGTGGTTCAAGATTCCTTCGGCGAGGATCGACCGCGCACGATTCCCGGTGCACAGGAAAAGCACATTGTAGTATCCGGTCATTGTCAGCATTCCTTGGGTCAGTAGTCCTTGGCCATTAGTCCTTCGCTGCGCAGCAAGACGACCCGCAGCAGGGTTGCTCCGAACCGCTTTTTGCGCTCGCCGGTTTTTTCGCTCGAATGAACGCGCTCGCGAACTTGCCTTCCACGTGCGGCGCCATCGCATCCACGTCGATGCCCTGCGCCGTCAGGAATTGCCGCGCGTCCGCCACGCTGTAGACGCGAGTCGGCTCGATTTCGATATCTTCGAATCCCGCCTCCGCAAGCTTCGTCCGGTATTCCGACTCGTCGAGCGCGCCGGCCACGCAACCCACCCACAACTCCACGCTCCGCCGAATCTCGGCAGGAACAGTTCCGCGCACCACCACATCGGAAACCGCAAATCGTCCCTCCGGCCGCAGCACGCGGAATGCTTCTCTCAACACGCGGTCTTTGTCACCCGATAAATTAATCACGCAATTCGAAATCACCACATCCACCGAACTTTCCGGCAGCGGTATGTTTTCGATCTCGCCTTTGAGGAATTCCACGTTCTCCACTCCTGCCTTCCGCTGATTCTCTCGTGCCAGCACCAGCATCTCGTCCGTCATGTCGAGACCGTACGCTTTTCCCGTTGGGCCGACGCGCTTCGCGGAAAGCAGCACGTCAATCCCGCCCCCGGATCCCAGGTCGAGCACAGTTTCTCCCGCGTTTAGCTGCGCCAGCGCCGTGGGATTCCCGCATCCAAGAGAAGCCGCCGCCACCTCCTTCGGCAATTCCGCCACTTCGCCCGCTGCATACAAATCCGACGTGATGGGATCGCAGCATTCAGTCGCGCTCGTCCCGCATCCGCAACCGCTCGCCGCGCCTGCCGTCACTCGCCGCGCCGCCTCGCCATATTTCGTTCTCACCACGTCCTTGATGTTTTCATTTGCCATCGGCTTCCTCCTCGGCTCATTGAATAGATAAAGATCCATTGAATATTGACGATATTCGATATTAGGCACGACAAATATCCGCAACTTACCCTTCCTAGCTGGTTACACATCCATGATTAGGCGTGCCGCGTTGGGAAACTCACCCAGGCAGTTCCGGTTCACCCGGTAGTACATAAACGTTCCGCGCCGCTCCGACTGCACGAAGCGCGTGTCCCGCAAAATCTTCAAATGGTGCGAAATCGTTGGCTGCCCGATCGGGAAATGCTTCACGATGTCGCACACGCACACCGCCCCGCGGTTCGCCGCCAGCAGATTCAAAATCCGAATCCGCGTCGGATCAGCCAGCGCCTTGAACCACCCTGCATACTCTCGCGCCCGCCCGCGGCTGAGCTTCGGCCCTGCGTCGGTCCTGCAGCACTCCCCGCTGCCATTCGCACAATCTGTCGTGCAATTTGTCTTCTGCGCCATCGAATCGGTCGCCTCTCAATTCCTGTCTCATTTGACCCTACTCCATTCATCGACAAACATCAATGAATAGGGCTCTGCCAAGATCGTCTCGCCTCAGGCACTGAGTCCGACGCTTTGATAAGAGGCTTGCAGCATTCGAAGTCAGTAGCTCAAACTACGGCAGGGTGCATGGTGGCGAATAGACTTCTCCCGTTGTTGTTGCTGACCCTTTTGAATGTTGGAGCGCTGTCCGCGCAACACGTCGAAGCTCGGTTCACCACCGATAAGGCAGATTACCTAGCAGACGAACCTGTGTTCGTGGCGCTAACGGTGAGCAACAAGACCAACAGACCGGTCTGGCTGGATTTTAAGTCACCCGACATGCCCTTGCTTTGCAACGACTTTGCTATCGAAGTGCCCGGAGCAGGACCGGCGCAGGAACAATGGGGCTGCGGCTTTGCTGGAAGTTGCGGACGCGGTTTCAGGGAGATTTTGCCTGGCAAGAGCCTTTCTCTACGACGGCTGGTTAACTCGCAATTTCGTTTGCAACCCGGTGAGTTCGTTATACGAGCGCACACGGCCATTGCGGTGCATGCTCAAAACCTACTTGATTCTCCTCAAATCGACCAGTTCGATGTGACTGATACCCTAATCGTCAAATTGCGGCGAGGAAACGAAGACCAGCTTAAAGCTGCCTTTCAACCCTTTGTTGAAGAACTCGACAGCCCAGACCTAATGAAACGTGGTGAAGCAGCAGGTGCTATCACTGCGCTCACCCCACCGTTCTTAGAAGATGTTCTAGTTGCGCTGACGAAATCCACCTATGCCTATGCAGCTATCCAAGCACTGAGAAAGGCCGACACCTCAAAGACGCGGGAAGCCTTGGCTCAGATTGCAACTGGTACGGGCGACTCTACGCTTCGCATCGAGGCCGCCCGTAATCTGGGCCGAACGCATGACGCAACCTACCTTCCCATACTGTTCAAGCTAATGGAAACGGATGATAAGGAGATTCAGAATGCCGCCTCGGAAGCTGCAGGGAACCTAGGCGGGTCCGCAGCTGTTCCACAACTTGCAGTCCTTGTCTCAAGCTCTAACGTAGAGACGCGAAGAGCTGGAACGAACGGTCTGGGAGTCGCTCATGCAAGCCAAGATGTGCCAATTCTAATTGGACGGTTGCTCGATTCCGACGGAATGGTTCGACAATCGGCAGTAAGCGGCCTGTGGTTGCTCACCCATCGCGTCGCATTCGAAAAGGATCAATGGGCCGATGTAACAAGCCCTCAGTCTGCAGACGCTGTACATCAACGGTGGGTGAGTTGGTGGAACTCTCACAAACAGGATATCAAGATCCACGGCATGGCTGATTGCGCCCCGCCTGAGTCTCTCGACTAACGACGCCCAACACTTCTGGCGTGCCCTTATCCTGCAATCGGGACCGGGACCTGGTCAGGCGCTCTTCTGCAGAAATAGCGCAAGAGCCAATCCTCCTTGTAAATCGAATCGGTCATATTGATCAAAGACAGTCAGGTACTGGTTCTTGAAAGTTATATTGTACCTATGCTACCGTCACCATGGAGGTATCACGACACATGGCCGGAGGCGGCAGTGCGAAACGACTTTTACCCGGCGGCGCGCCGCGAATTTCTAATCGTTACACCGCGATTAGAATTCGTCGCAAGCTGCTGAAAACAAAAGGAGCAACCAATTTCTAATCGTTACAAAACGACGTTTTCGCAGCCGCCGCTTTTGCATCTCGCCGCGACAGTGCTAGTACGGAACTGCGCCACAAATCTGCGTCCAAACCCGAGCGACTCGATTAAAATAGCCCCAGATTAAGCGGGCAACACTATGGATCCAGCCCCTAAATCGTCAATTTCGCCAGCCGCAAGGCGTGCCGTAGACCTGCGCTTTGTCGAGCTGATGGACAAAGTCCGCCGGAACCGGCCGGGCGACGACCTCGAACTTCTCCGCCGCGCCTTTGATTTCGCAGCCGAGCAGCACAAGACGCAAACGCGGCTTTCGGGCGAGCCGTTCCTCTCGCATCCCGTCGAGGTGGCGCACCTGCTGGCGGATATGCGGCTTGACGTTACCGCTCTGTGCGCCGCACTGCTGCACGACGTCGTCGAAGACACCAAAATTCCGCTCACGCAAATAGATGAAATGTTCGGGGCGGACGTAGCGCGTCTCGTGGAAGGCGCCACAAAAATCAGCCGGCTCGACCTTCTCGCCCCGGAAGCGAGGCAGGCCGAAAATGTGCGCAAGATGCTGCTCGCCATGGTCAACGACGTGCGCGTCGTGATGATCAAGCTGGCCGACCGCCTGCACAACATGCGCACGCTGCAATTCCTCGATTCCGAAAAGCAGCAGCGCATCTCCCGCGAAACGCTCGACATTTACGCGCCCGTTGCCAACCGGCTTGGCATGGGCTTGATTCGCGGCGAACTCGAAGATCTGGCGTTCCGCTATCTTGAGCCCGAATCATTTCTCGACATTCAGAAGAAAATCAGCACCAAGCAAAAAGTCTTCGACAAGTTTTTGCACGAAGTGCAGGACGCCGTCCGCAGCAAGATGATCGAAAACGGCATTCCCGCCGAAGTGCAGGCGCGCATCAAGCGGCTCTATTCGCTGCACCTGAAAATTCAGAAGCAGCAGCGCACTCTCGACCAGGTGTTCGATCTTCTCGCCCTTCGCGTGATCACCGACACGGTGAAAAATTGCTACGCCGCGCTAGGCGTGATCCACCAGATCTGGCCGCCGGTTCCCGGCCGTTTCAAGGACTACATCGCGATGCCGCGGCCCAATTTGTATCAGTCTCTGCACACCACTGTGATCCACGCAGGCCAGCCCTTCGAAGTGCAGATTCGCACGCAGGAAATGCATCGCATCGCCGAGCAGGGCGTCGCGGCTCACTGGAAATATAAGGATGGCGGCGCGGTATCGCAGGCCGACGACCAGCGCATCGTCTGGATGCGCCAATTGATCGAGTGGGTGCAGGAAATGGAGGAGCCCAGCGAGTTCCTCTCGACGCTGCGCGTGGACCTCTATCCTGAGGAAGTTTATACGTTCTCGCCGAAGGGCCGTGTGATCGTTCTTCCGCGCAGCGCCACGCCTGTCGATTTCGCGTACGCGATTCACACGGAAGTCGGAAATCAATGCAGCGGCGCAAAAGTGAATGGTGCGCTGGTGCCGCTGCGTCATGCGCTGGCCAATGGTGATGTGGTCGAAATCCTCACTCAAAAAGGACACGAGCCATCGCGTGACTGGCTGACCTTCGTTCACACTTCGCGCGCCCGCAGCAAAATACGGCAATGGATCAATCTGCACGAACGCGAGCAAGCGACCGATGTTGGCCGCAGGCTGCTGGAGAAGGAAGCGCGTCAAGCCAATATCACGCTGAAGAAAATTTCCGATGAGGACTGGCAGCGCGTTGCGTCCGACTACGGCTGCGGGCGCGTAGAAGATCTCTACGCCGACCTCGGCTACGGAAAATGGTCCGCCCGCCAGGTGCTCGCCAAGGCTACCGGCCAGCCAATCGCCGAACCGGGCGAGGACAAACAACCGAAGATCGTTTCCACCGTCAAGCGCATGCTGGGCATGAACGAAGGCGCGATCGTGGTGCGCGGCGGTCACGACGACTTGATGGTGTATCGCTCGAAATGCTGCACACCGATTCCCGGCGACGATATCATCGGCTACGTCACTCGCGGCCGCGGCATCGCCGTACACAGCAAGAGCTGTCCGAACGTGCAAAATCTCTTGTATGAAATCGAGCGGCGCATTCCGGTGGAGTGGGCCGGCACGACGCAAGCAACGTTCCCGGTTCGCTTGAGGATTTTCACTGAGGACCGCCCCGGAATTCTCGCCGGCATCACCAGCGCCATCAGCGACACCGGTGCGAACATCCGCACCTTTGAGAGCGGCGGCGAAGCGCTGCACGCGCGCATGGAAGTGGCGCTCGACGTCCACGACCGCAAGCAGCTCGAACGCATACTAAGCTCCATCAAACGCATCCCGGGAGTCTTTGACATCGAGCGCGTCTACAATGTTTAAGCGGCCGTCGCTGCTGGGCCTCGCGGTCGCTGCATTAATGATCGCAACTAGCTGCAAGCATTTACAGCCGCTGGATACGAAGCCTCTCGATGCTGCTGGCGTCGGCTACGCCTCGATAAAAAAACTCGAAGCCCTCAAAATCACATCCGAAGAAATTCCGGAAATTTCCAAAATGCGCAGCGGCGGATTTTCCGACGACTCGTGCGTAAGCATCGTCGAAATTTATCACCAGCGCGGCAAACCGTTCGCGACGGGCGAAGCGGTTGCGGGTCTTGTGAAAGCGGGCGTGCGCGAAAACACCATTCTCGAGCTCGCCCGGATGGACCAGCTCGGACTCGGCGCCGGCGAATTTCAGGTGGTGCGGCTCGCCGGGCTTTCCGATGCAATCATTCTCGAAATGGCGAAACATCAAGCGGCGGGCACGCCGTCGCTTTCGGGTCTTTCGCTCGGCAAGCTGAAAAATGCTGGCCTGCGCGAATCCACGCTTCTCGCGCTGGAACAGCGCGGCATTCCCGATTCAGCCACGGATCAAATTCTTGCGATGCGCAAGCATCGGGCCACCGACAAAGACATTCTTCGCAAGTTCACGGGAACCTAGCAGATCGTGCGGATCGCGTTTCGGACTTCTCCAAATGCCATCTGCCCGTTAGAATCACTCATCTTGTCCCGCGCCGCATTTCACTCGCGCCTCGCGCCACTCGCAGCAGTCGCGACCCTGATTTGCAGCGCCGCTTGCACGGTGCCGCTGGCTCCCGGATATGCCATCAGCAAAGAATCGCGCGAAATACAATTCGTCTCCGGCACGACACCGGAACTGAAGATCCGCGGCCAATTCACGCTGGTGAATTCCGGCGCTTCGAAACTGAATTTCATCGACGTGGTGGTTCCGGTGGAAAAGACGTTTGGCATGAATGATCTGCGTGTCGAGGTAAATGGGCATGAAGTGAAAGCTGTCCCGCTGCCAGCAGAACTTCAGTACGATCATCCGCACACGCTTCGCATTCCTCTCGAGTCCACGTGGGAGCAAAAACAGAAACGCGAACTGCTGATCGAATATGTGCTGCGCTCGCCGGACGATTCTGGTTCTCAAATCACGCTGAGTCCAAAAACCTTCAGCCTCGGTTTCAGCGGCTGGTTCGCGGTCCTGCAGCCGCCCGATCGCGCGCTGTCGCCGTTTCCGAAGCGGCCGGACCGCACCCTCGTCACGGTTCGGACGCCCGCCAATTTTGTGCTGCTTTCGCGAGGCGCGAAGATTGGCTCTAAAAAGCTTGGCGATGTGATGGAAACTCGATACATGGTGCGCGCCAAAGATCTCGCGCCGTTCGCGGTCGGCGGGCAATACGTTGAAGCATCCTCGTCGCGAAGTGGAAATAGCTCCGTCGTATTCTGGACGCTTGAACCACTTAAGGGCGACACCACCGCAAGCGCCCAACGAATCGAATCGGCATGGAACGCGATGCAAAATGATTTTGGCCCGCTCGACAAGAATATCAAAGGCCCACACGTGGCCGAGTCGCCAGAACTGCGCAATCATTTGACCGGCGAGACAGGCCCGGCAGCCGCAGCGTTCCCCGGCGGAGCGCTGGTCAACACTGCGGCGCTGGCGCTGGGAATCAACAGCGAGGAATTTCTCGATAGGGTGACGCACACGATCGCGCATGATTGGTTCGGGGAGCAGATTTATCCGGCGCCGTTTGCTGCTCTCGGTCTCGGCGAAGGGCTTCCCGAATACGCTACGATTGTGATCGATGAGGCGAGCAAAGGCGAAGCGGGCCGCCGCCAGCGCATCGCGGAATATTTGCACGCGTATGACGAAGCCTCGAAGAAAGCGGTCGAAATCTCGCTTGGTACGGCGAAACTCACAGATCCACCGGAACAGCGTGCCATCAGCCTTGCGAAGGCGCCCTTGTTTTTCATCGCGCTCGAAGACAAATGCGGAGAAGCGCCGGTGCGCGCGGCGCTTAAGCGAATCGTTATTCTGCTTCGGGGCCAGCAGGTTGGCTACAACGAAATCCGTTCTGCGATCGAGCAGGAAAGCGGCAAAGATTTGGCGGAAGTTTTCCGAAGGTGGCTTTACGAATTGGGAATCCCAAAAGATTTCAGCGCGAAATATCAAGCCGCTAACGAATCGCGTCCTTAGCCATCCAAGATTCTCTGATCCGTTCAATCAGGAGGCGCCGTGAGAGAAGTGATTTCCACCGACAGAGGTCCGAAGGCGATCGGTCCCTATTCGCAGGCGATCAGGGCAAACGGCTTCATTTTCATTTCCGGCCAGGGCGCGGGTGATCCCGCAACCGGGAAAATTGTGGAAGGAGGAGTGGCGGAACAAACGGCGCGATGTCTCGAGAATCTGAAGGCAATCGTGGAGGCGGCGGGCGCGTCAATGGATCGCGCGGTGCGAGTGGGCGTTTTCCTAAAAGACATGAATGATTTCGAGACGATGAATCAAGTGTATGCGCGCTACTTCCCGGCGAACCCGCCTGCACGTACCACGATCGAGGCCGCCCGCCTGCCGCGCGATTTTCGCGTGGAAATCGATATGATTGCGCTGGCCTAAGCTTGATCAACACGCCAGAAACGCTCGAATGACACAAGATACAAACATTGGTGGAGCGAGCGGAAGGTTTCCCGCTACGCATTGGTCCGCTGTGCTGGCCGCGCGTAGCGATGATCCGGCGGAGCGTGCGCGCGCGCTCGAAGCGATTGCTGCCGCGTACTGGAAACCGATCTACAAATATGTGCGCATCCGCTGGAGCAAATCGAACGAAGACGCGAAGGATCTGACGCAAGATTTCTTTGCGACGCTGTTTGAGAAGGAATATCTCGACGCTTTCGACCCAGGGAAAGGGCGCCTGAGAACCTTCTTGCGCATCTGTGCTGACCGCTTTGTGGCCAACGAAGCAAAAGCTGCGGCGCGGCTCAAACGAGGTGGCGGAGCGGTGCATCTTTCACTCGATTTCGACGCAGCGGAAACTGAACTTCAACGAGCTAGCCCTCATCTGCAACTCGCCGCGTCTCCCGAATCAATGGACGACTTCCTTGAGAAAGAGTTCATTCGCAGCCTCTTCGGAATCGCGGTTGACAAGCTGCGCAGCGAATGCGAGAGCCGCGGGAAACAAGCGCATTTCAGATTGTTTGAAATGTACGACCTCGAAAGTGACGGCGGCCGCAAAGCAAGCTATGCCGATCTTGCTAGGGAATTCCAGATCGCGCCGACGGACGTAACAAACTATCTCGCCTTTGCCCGCCGCGAATTCCGGCGCATCGCGCTTGATTGCCTTCGCGAAATGACGGCGTCCGAAGATGAATTCCGCCGTGAGGCGCGCGCTCTGCTGGGAGTGGTCCCCGAATGAACTGGCTCTCCGATGAAGCGATCGCGCGGCTGCAAACGGCGAGTGCGCTGCCAGACCTTGCGGGGACGCGTTATCGGTTAATCGAACGGGTGGGAGGCGGCGGGATGGGGACGGTTTATCTGGCTGAGGATTCCGTGCTGGGGCGCCGCGTCGCATTGAAGATCCTCGATTTGCCGGAACTGCGTGCGGATTTGAGCGCGCGTCTTCTCCGCGAGGCTCGGATTCTTGGACGGCTCGAACATCCCGGAATCGTGCCGGTGCATGACGCGGGAACGCTGGCCGATGGACGCGCATTTTATGCGATGAAGTTTGTCGAAGGCGAAAGGCTCGACATGCTGGCAAGGCGAATCGATGCCATTCCCGATCGTCTGCGGATATTTCAACGTATCTGCGAACCAGTGGCCTTCGCGCACGCGCGCGGAATTCTGCACCGCGATTTGAAGCCCGAGAACATCATGGTGGGGCCATTCGGTGAAGTGCTGGTGATGGATTGGGGCGTGGCAAAGATTTTGCGCGAAGACCGGACGCAGCGGGAAGATCACACTGGGATTCCTACGGAGAGGTCGCAAAATGCGCCGACGGAAACGAAGCCATTGAAAACCGCGCATGGAACGGTTCTAGGCACGGCGGGATACATGGCACCCGAACAAGCGCGAGGCGAAATTGATGGTCTGGACGAACGCGCAGATATTTATTCGCTCGGCGCAATTCTTCAGTTCCTTTTGAGCAGTAAGCGGCCGACGGCGGGAGAAGAGCGATTGAATAGTGAGAGTGCGCCGCTTTCATCGGCTGGGTCCGCTCCGAAAGCTGTTGCGGCGATATCACAAAAGGCTATGGCTGAAGATCGCGACAATCGCTATGCGTCGGTAAGCGATCTTGCGAATGATATCGCGCGATATCTCGACGGTTCCCCTGTTTCAGCCTATCCCGAGAGCATATTTCAAAAGGTGAGTCGCTGGGCGACCCGTTATCGGGTAGCGATCGGGCTGGTTTTGGCGTACTTGATCGTGCGAGCTTTGCTACTTTTTTGGCTGCGGCGCTAAAGGAATTCGGCGGTGCGTTTAAAAGAAGAATGAGGGCGGCTCAAAGGCGGGCCAGGAGACCAGCGATGAACAAAGTAGTGTACGGATTGATTCTCGGCGGCGTGTTGGGAATTTTCGACGGGTTGACATCCTGGTTCACGCCGGAAGTGCGATCCCAGCTTCTCAGCATTGTTGTCGGCTCGACGATCAAGGGGATTATAGCGGGGATTCTGATCGGCTTTTTCGCGAGGAAAGTGCATTCACTCGCGCTTGGCATTTTGTTTGGACTCGGAGTGGGGCTGCTCCTGGCGTTCTTCGTGGCTCACATGCAGAAGGGATACTACTTCGAGATCATGCTGCCGGGCGGGCTGGTCGGTGTGATCGTCGGCTACGCGACGCAGAAATACGGCGG
>Ga0210401_10002935_pt1 | contig 18498 bp, 13 predicted proteins | sample IncBWH32MmetaG_FD_150866 | JGI IMG/M metagenome (GOLD analysis project Ga0210401, IMG submission 150866) | Forest soil microbial communities from Barre Woods Harvard Forest LTER site, Petersham, Massachusetts, United States - Inc-BW-H-32-M | ecosystem: Environmental > Terrestrial > Soil >... | reverse complement strand
TCTGATTGATATGAAGTCGAAGGGCATCACGGTGCGCCCGATCCAGACCATCGACGGCGGCCACGAGGTCAACGAGGTCTTCTTCGACGACGTCGAGGTGCCGGTTGAAAATCTCGTCGGCGAGGAGAACAAGGGCTGGGACTACGCGAAATTCCTGCTCGGCAACGAGCGCACCGGGATTGCGCGGGTCGGCGTCTCCAAGGAACGCATTCGCCGCATCAAGGATCTCGCCTCGAAAGTCGAATCCGGCGGCCGGCCTATCATGGAAGATCAGGCTTTCCGCGAAAAGCTCGCCGCGGTCGAGATCGAGCTGAAGGCGCTCGAACTGACGCAGCTTCGCGTCGTCGCCGACGAAGGCAAGCACGGCAAGGGCAAGCCCAATCCGGCTTCATCCGTGCTCAAGATCAAGGGCTCGGAAATCCAGCAGGCGACCACCGAGCTTCTGATGGAAGTGATCGGTCCGTTTGCCGCTCCCTTCGACGAACATGCCGACGACGGGTCGAACGAGGCGATGGACTGGACTGCGCAGATCGCGCCGAGCTATTTCAACAACCGCAAGGTTTCGATCTATGGCGGCTCGAACGAGATCCAGCGCAACATCATCACCAAGGCGGTGCTGGGGTTGTGATTCTTCTCCCTCGCCCCGCTTGCGGGGAGAGGGGCGGAGTGAGGGGACCCTCCGCTATTGAGCTCGTGGTGATTCCCCCTCACCCGATCACTTCGTGATCGACCTCTCCCCGCAAGCGGGGCGAGGTGAAGAGAGCGCGAGCTTCGAAGAGATTTGTAGTCGAGGAAACAAAAATGGATTTCGATTTGTCCGAGGAGCAACGGCTTCTCAAGGAAAGTGTCGATGGGTTGCTCGGCGACGCCTATGATTTCGATTCACGCAAGAAATACATGAAAGAGCCCGGCGGCTGGAGCAAGGCGATCTGGAACAAGTTCGCCGAGCAGGGCCTGCTCGGCCTGCCATTCGCCGAGGACGATGGCGGCTTCGGCGCGGGCGCGGTCGAGACCATGATCGTGATGGAGGCATTGGGCCGGGCGCTGGTGATCGAGCCTTATCTGGCAACCGTGGTGATCGGCGGCGGGCTGCTGCGCCATGGCGCATCAGTTGCGCAGAAAGAGGCGCATATCCCCTCCATTATCGACGGCAGCAAGACCTTTGCCTTTGCGCAGCTCGAGAAGAACTCACGCTACGATTTGGCTGACGTTGCGACCTCGGCCAAGAAAAGGGGCGAGGGCTGGGTGATCGATGGCGAGAAATTCGTGGTGCTCAACGGCGAGGCCGCCGACACCCTGATCGTCACCGCGCGCACCAAAGGCGGCCAGCGTGACGCGGTCGGCATTGGCGTGTTCCTGGTGCCGGCTGGCGCCAAGGGCATCGCCAGGAAAGGCTATCCGACCCAGGACGGCCTGCACGCCGCCGACATCACCTTCACCGGCGTCGAGGTTCCTGCGGATTCTGTGATCGGAGATCCCGAAAACGCCCTGCCGCTGATCGAGCGGGTGGTGGACGAGGCGCGCACCGCGCTTTGCTCCGAGGCCGTCGGGCTGATGGATGAATCGTTGAAGGCCACGGTCGAGTATCTGAAGACGCGCAAGCAGTTCGGCGTGCCGATCGGCAGCTTCCAGACCTTGCAGCACCGCGCCGCCGACATGTTCGTCGCGCTCGAACAGGCGCGCTCGATGTCGATGTTTGCAACCATGGCCTGCGATTTCGAGGACGCGAAGGAGCGCGCCACCGCGGTCGCCGCCGCCAAGGTGCAGATCGGAAAGTCCGGCAAATTCGTCGGCCAGCAGTCGATCCAGTTGCATGGCGGCATCGGCATGACCATGGAGGCGCAGATCGGTCATTACTTCAAGCGCCTGACCATGATCGAGAACACCTTTGGCGACACGGAATATCACCTGCGCCGCGTCACCGCCGGCGGCGGGCTGGTGTAGCGTCAGCGCCTGTCGGTCATGCCCCGCGAAAGCGGGGCACCAGTATTCCAGAGACCTCTCGATCATTGATAACCGCCGCGGCGTACTGGATCGCCCGGTCAAGCCGGGCGATGACGATTAGGTTTACGAACCAACGGAAACAACATGAAATCCACCCCCTTCGATCTCACCGGACAAGTCGCCGTCATCACCGGCTCGAGCCGCGGCATCGGCCGCTCCTCGGCTGAACTGCTGGCCAAGCTCGGCGCAAAAGTCGTGATATCCTCGCGCAATGCCGAGGCCTGCGAGGAAGTGGCGCAAGGCATTCGTCAAGCCGGCGGCGACGCCCATGTCATTGCCTGCAACATCTCGCGCCGCGAAGAGGTCGAGCCGCTGGTTGCAGGCGGCATCAAGCACTACGGCAAGATCGACATCCTGGTGTGCAATGCGGCAGTGAACCCCTATTACGGTCCGCTGCTCGACATCAAGGACGACGCTTTCGACAAGATCATGGCCTCCAACGTCAAGAGCAACCTGTGGCTCTGTGCGCTCGCGATCCCGCCAATGGCCGAGCGCGGCAAGGGCTCGGTGGTGATCATCTCCTCGATCGGCGGATTGCGCGGCTCGACTGTGATCGGCGCCTACGGCATCTCTAAGGCAGCGGATTTCGCGCTCTGCCGCAGCCTCGCCAGTGAATGGGGACCGAAGGGCGTGCGCGTCAATTGCGTTGCGCCGGGCCTGGTGAAGACCGATTTCGCCCGCGCGTTGTGGGAAGACGAAGAGCGGCTGAAGCGCCGCTGCGCCACCACCCCGTTGCGCAGAATCGGCGAGCCCGATGAGATCGCGGGCGCGGTCGCCTATCTCGGCTCTGACGCCTCGAGCTTCATGACCGGGCAGACTATCGTGGTCGACGGCGGCGTCACGACCGCGGGGGTGTAGTTCTTTAATCCCTCCGCACGCCGTCTTTTCCCTCTCCCCTCGCGGGAGAGGGTGGTTTCGAGCGTCAGCGAGAAACCGGGTGAGGGGTTCTTCGTCAATGCTGGACCGGACCGCGACCCCAGTCTCGAATTCGCTTTCGCTCATTCTCGCCACCCTCTCCCACAAGGGGAGAGGGGAAGAGGCAGCGTCGCTCACCGCCAGCTTGACGTCTGCTTTCCAATCCGCTTGCCTTACGCAAAATGATAACGCCGGGAAACGTTCATGTCCTTCGTATTGGCCATCGATCAGGGCACCACGTCCTCGCGCGCCATGGTGTTTCGCACCGACCTTTCGGTCGCCGGCGTTGCGCAGCAGGAATTTCCGCAGCATTTTCCGGCGTCCGGCTGGGTTGAGCACGATCCGGAAGACATCTGGAATTCGACCATTGCAACCTGCCGCGACGCGCTGAAAAAGGCTGACCTCGTTGCGAAGGACATTGCCGCTGTTGGCATCACCAACCAGCGCGAGACGACGGTGGTTTGGGATCGCACCACCGGCAAGGCCATCCACCGCGCTATCGTCTGGCAGGATCGTCGCACCGCTGACATCTGCGCGAAACTGAAGGAAGAAGGTCACGAACCAACGATCACGACCAAGACCGGCCTGATCATCGATCCCTATTTCTCCGGCACCAAGGCTGCCTGGATTCTTGATAACGTCCCCGGTGCGCGGGAACGCGCCGTGCGCGGCGAATTGTTGTTCGGCACCGTCGATTGCTACCTGCTGTGGCGCCTGACCGGCGGAAAGGTGCATGCGAGCGACGCCACCAACGCCTCGCGCACCTTGCTCTTCAATATTCACGAGGGCGACTGGGACGACGACCTCCTCAAGCTCTTGCGCGTGCCGCGCGCGATGCTGCCGGAGGTGAAGGATTCCTCGCATCGCTTTGGCGAGACCGTGCCCGATCTGTTCGGCGGCGCGATTGCGGTTTGCGGCATCGCCGGCGATCAGCAGGCAGCGACCATCGGGCAGGCGTGTTTTACGCCGGGCATGATCAAGTCCACCTACGGCACCGGCTGCTTCGCGCTGCTCAATACCGGTACCACGCCGGTGGCTTCGAAAAACAAGCTGCTGACGACGATTGCTTACCAACTCCGGGGCCAGCGCACCTACGCGCTCGAAGGCTCGATCTTTGTTGCTGGCTCCGCGGTGCAATGGCTGCGTGACGGGCTCGGCGTCATCAAGCAGGCGGCAGAAACGGGGCCGCTCGCGGCAAAGTCCGATCCCGCGCAAAGCGTCTATCTGGTGCCGGCCTTCGTCGGTCTCGGCGCGCCCTACTGGAATCCGCGGGTGCGCGGCGCGCTGTTCGGGCTGACGCGCAACACCGGGCCGGCGGAGCTCGCGCATGCCGCGCTTGAGAGCGTCTGCTATCAGACCTTCGATCTCCGGGATGCAATGCGCGCGGATTGGCCGGGGGCGAAAGCCGCCAATATCGTGTTGCGCGTTGATGGCGGCATGACCGTGTCCGACTGGACGATGCAACGGTTGGCGGACTTGCTCGATGCCCCCGTCGACCGTCCGGTGATTCAAGAGACAACCGCGCTGGGCGCAGCCTATCTCGCCGGGCTTGAGGCCGGTGTTTATCCGGAGCCTGAAAAATTCGCCGATCACTGGCGGCTTGAGCGTCGATTCAAACCCAACATGAGCGCAGCCACGCGCGAGCGGAAGCTGAAGGGCTGGGCGCGCGCGGTCACAGGCGTGCTCGCGAGCGATGAGGACGCATAAATGCGCCTGTGCCCGTCATCACCTCCGAAAGCGGGTGATCCAGTATTCCGAGGCGGTTGTGATAAAGCCGAGAAGCCGCGGCGTACTGGATACCCCGCATGCGCGGGGTATGACGGATGGGGTGGCATTCAACGAGGGACAAAATAAAAGATGAAAAAGACGATTCGTGTCCTGCTTACTGCCGCGCTGATCTCTTCTGCGACATCGGCCTCCGCGCGCGACAACGACAACGCCTTGTCCGCGGCGCGGCTTTCCACGACGCCCGCGCCGGGCCTTCAGGCCCCTGGAAAAATCCTGATCGATGTCTGGGGCATTCCGCACATCTATGCCGAGAACGAGCACGACCTGTTTTTCCTGCAAGGCTTCAACGTCGCGCGTGATCGCCTCTGGCAGATCGATCTCTGGCGCAAGCGCGGCCTCGGCCTGCTCGCGAGGGATTTCGGGCCGGCCTATGTCGAGCAGGACAAGGCGTTACGGCTCTTTCTCTATCGCGGCGACATGAATGCGGAATGGGCGTCTTACGGCCCCAAGGCGAAGTCCTATGCGGAGGCTTTCGTTGCCGGCATCAACGCCTATGTTGCGGACGTGCAGGCCGGCCGCAAACCGCTGCCGATCGAATTTCGCATCGCCGGCACCAGGCCCGATCTATGGACGCCTGAGGATGTAGTGCGGATCAGAAGCCACGGCCTGACGCGCAATGTCGCTTCTGAGGTGAAGCGTTCGCTGGTTGCCTGCGCGGCCGGACTGGAAGCGGATCGGTTTCGCGTCAAGCTCGAACCGGCATGGACCACGAAAATCCCCGAAGGGCTCGATCCCTGCAGCATCCCGAAGGGCGTGCTGGCGGCCTATGATCTGGCGACGCGGCCGGTTGCCTTTGCCAAGCCTGAAGACCGCAAGGCGATGCTCACGCATGATCCCGATCGTTTCCTCGCTGAAGCTGACGGGCAGCGCGATACCATCGGCTCCAACAATTGGGTGGTCGCGCCGTCGCGCACCGCGACCGGCCGGCCGATCCTCGCCAACGATCCGCATCGCGAGCACAGCGTGCCGTCACTGCGCTACATCGTCGGGCTCAACGCCCCCGGTCTTTCCGTGATCGGAGCGGGCGAGCCGGCGCTGCCTGGAATTTCGATCGGGCACAACGGCACGATTGCGTTCGGGCTGACCATCTTCAACGTCGACCAGGAAGATCTCTACGTCTACGAACTCAATCCCGCCGATCCCAATCAATACCGCTATCGCGATGGCTGGGAATCGATGCGGATCGTGCATGAGAGCGTCGAGGTCAAAGGCGAGGGTGCCCGCGACGTCGAGCTGAAGTTCACCCGGCACGGCCCCGTCGTCTATGTCGACGAAGCCAACAAGCGCGCCTTTGCCATCCGCTCGATCTGGTTCGAGCCGGGCACCTCGGCCTATTTCGGTTCCTCCGACTACATGACCGCGAAGGACTGGAACGGCTTCGTCGCCGCGATCAGGCGCTGGGGCGCGCCATCCGAGAACCAGGTCTACGCCGACGTCAAAGGCAATATCGGCTGGATTCCCGGCGCCAAGACGCCGCGCCGCGTGAACTATGACGGGCTGCTGCCGGTGCCGGGCGACGGCCGCTATGAATGGCAGGGCTTTATCGACAACGACCAATTGCCGCGCGTCTATCGCCCCGAGCAGGGCTTTTTCGCCACCGCCAACCAGATGAACCTGCCGAGCGATTATCCGGTAGCTGAGCGCAAGGTCGGCTTTGAATGGGCGGACCCCGCGCGCTGGCAGCGCATCGTCGAAGTGTTGCAGTCAAAGTCAAAGATGACGCTGGCCGACGCGATGGATTTGCAGAACGACGACACCTCGATGCTGGCGCGGCGTCTGGTCAAATTGCTGAAGCCGATCGAGTCCGACGACGCCAACACCAAAAAGGGGCTGGAGCTTCTCAAAAGTTGGGACGCGCACGATGGTGCCGACAGCGCCGCGGCCGCGGTGTTCGAGGTGTGGATATCAAATCATCTCGGTGCCGCGCTAATCAAGGCGGTCGCGCCCAAGGCCACTGATCTCATCGCGCCGGAAGCTTCCAGCATCTCGCCCACCGTCGCCTATCTCGAGGCACCGGACGAAAAACTCGGCGCTGACCCTGCGGCTGCGCGAGACCGCATCTTGCGTGAAAGCCTTGGCGGCGCGGTCGCCGAGGTCAGCGACAAACTGGGCGCGGATTCCTCGATGTGGCGCTGGGGCCGGCTGCATGTCGCGAAATTCGATCACGCACTGATGCCGCTTGCCGACAAGGCGACATCCGCGCAACTGACCGTCGGGCCGCTCGCGTTCGGCGGCGCCGCCAACGTGCCGCGTGCGGCGACCTACCGTCGCTCCGACTATCGCCTGACCGCCGGGGCCTCGTTCCGCATGGTGCTCGATGTCGGCAATTGGGATGCAAGCCGCGCCGTCAACACGCCCGGCCAGTCCGGCGATCCCTTCAGCGGGCATTATCGCGACCTCGCGCCGCTCTGGGCGACCGGACAATATGTGCCGCTGCTCTATAGCCGTGCGGCAGTGGAAGCAGCGACCGCAGAGGCGATCACGCTGACGCCGAGGTGAGGGGGATGCGATCTCGAAAACCTCCCCTTGAAAAGGGGAGGTCGCTTGGCTCGAAGAGCAAAGCGGGAGGGGATCAAAGTATCAGATGGCGTGCAAAACTTGACCCCCACCCCAACCCTCCCCCTTTCAGGGGGAGGGGGCGACAAACCGTCGATTCAACGGGTGCCTTCGTAGCTAACTTCCGAACCTCACCGCCGTTGTGTTCGCCCCGCACAGCAACACCGCCACGCGTTCTCCGGCCGCCGGCTTGTAACGTCCCGAAAGCAGCGCTGCGAAGGCTGCGGCCCCGCCGGGTTCGGTCACCAACCGCAGCTTCGACCACAGCGCTTCCTGCGCCTGACGGATGGCATCGTCGGTCACCAGCACGACGTCTGCGACATTGTCGCGCGCGATCGGAAACATCAGCTCGCCCACGCGCCGCGGCGCGAGGCTATCGGCGGCGATCCCGCCGGCGGGTGCGTCCACGGGATGGCCTGCCTTGAGCGCGGCGTGGAGCGTCGGCGCAGCTTCAGGCTCCACCGCGACGATGCGCACCTTTCGCCCGTACCACGCCGCGATGCCGCCGATCAGGCCGCCGCCACCGACCGCGACCAGAAGCGTCTCGATCTCGGGCGCGTCCTGCCCCAGCTCCATTCCCACCGAGCCCTGGCCGAGCAGCGTCTCGGCCTGATCGTAGGCATGGATCGGCATCGCGCCGGTTCGTATCATATGGCTTTCGCTTGCGGCGAGCGCGTCAGCATAGAGCGAGCCCGCGATCACGAGCTGCGCGCCATAGCCGCGGATGCGCTCCTGCTTGGCCGGCGAGGCAACGTCAGGCACGAAAATCGTGGCGGGCACGCCCAATCGATGCGCGGCACAGGCGACTGCTACGCCGTGATTGCCGCCCGAGGCCGCCACGACGCCGGCAGGCGGCGCCTTTCGCAGCAGCAGATTGGCGAACGCGCCGCGCGCCTTGAACGATCCGGAATGCTGCAACAGTTCGAGCTTGAAGGTGAGGGGGCCGGGCGGAAGGCCGAAGTCGGCCATGTCGGCGGTCACCAGCGGCGTTCGCCGCACAAAGGGGCGGATCACGGCCTCGGTGGTTATGATGCGTTCGCGGGTGATCGGGTTCATCGCTGCCATGGGTCCGCTCTTGTCGTGTTTCCCGTAACGTTAGTCGCTTACGTACTCCGGTGAGAGGTTCACGATGCTGCCGGCGCGCGTGAGAATGACGCTCTCCGGAAAGTCCTGCTCATGGACGACGCCGAGGTCGTTCAGGCGTTGAAGCAATTCCGCCAGGCGCGGCAAACAACCGCCTTCGATGTCGTGCAGGACAACGACGCTCCACTCGTTTTCAAGCACCTGTGCGACGCACGTCTCGACCCATCCGGCCGCATCCCTCCAGTCGCCCGGGACGCTGTTCCAGAGCACGGTCTGAAACCGGTTCGCCAGCAGATAGGCAATAGCCGCCCGGTTCAGGAGATGAGGGCCGATCAGACCGGAGTTTCCGTATGGCCGGAACAGTTTGTTCGGGTGAGACAGTTCGCCGATCGCGCGCTGGGTATCGGCGATTTCATGCGCGGCAAAATCGGGGTCGGGATGATCTCCAAGAGCCACGGAGTGTGAGAACGTGTGATTGCCGATCCAGTGGCCAGCAGCGTGGGCCTGCCTTGCCAGGGACGCTGCCGCACGATCGGCCAGATTGCGGCCGATGACGAAGAAAGTGCTGCGGATACCCCGGCGTTCCAATATCTCGAGCACGCGTTCGGTGATCCCGACCGTCGGACCGTTGTCGAAGGTGAGCGTGACGCGTCGCGTCGGCATGCGTTTGCGAGCCTCTTATCGTTTCCGCGATCTTGACACGGCTTAGGTAATTAGCAAAGTGGCTAAATGAAAATCGCAGCGGTGCTACGGGCGCTGGCCAATGAGCGGCGTCTGCTGATCCTGGACTGGCTTCGCGACCCCAAGAGGCATTTCCGTGCCCAGGTGGACGGCGATCTCGTCGAAGACGGCGTCTGTGGCCTCTTGATCGCGGAAAAGCTCGGCGTCAGCGCGCCGACGTTGAGCGAGCACATGCGCGTCCTGATCGCGGCCAGACTGGTCAAGACCAAACGCATCAAGCAATGGACTATGTACAAGCGCGACGAAGACGCGATCGAAGCCGTCAAACGCGTCATTCACGATAAGGTTTGAAGCAGCGGGGCGTCGACGCTTCCTATCGGCTAATGTAGAAGGCTGGCGCCGAACTGGTCGCCTAGTTTTAACCGCATCGCGAGCCGCGCTTCCCTCATCCTGAGGAGCCGCGCCAGCGGCGTCTCGAAGGATGAAGCCAATATCAGGGGCCTCATGGTTCGAGACGGCGCATTCGCGCCTCCTCACCATGAGGATTCAAAGCGGCTCATCGCGTCCGGCTAGCGCGCGGAATCGGCGAGCCAGGCTGCGAGCACGGCGCGCTCGTCGGCGGTGATTTCAGTGATGTTGCCGGGTGGCATGGCACTGGACCAGGCTGCGTTTCGTCCGATCAGGCGGCTGTTGCGCTTGATGGCTTCCGCATCGTCGAGGCGGACGCCCTTTGGCGCTGCGGTAATTCCATCAAACACCGGTTCGGCGGCATGGCACATGCTGCAACGGGACAGCACGATGTCCTGGGCGGCGGCAAAGTCGTGCTTGGGCACGACCGCACTCACCTTGGGGTCCCGCGGACCGGCGGTCGAAAGGAAGGCGATGGCGATCATGCCGAGCGCTGCCACGCCCCATACCCACCACGGCGATTTGCGCCCCGCGTGGCGCTCGTTGAAGAAATGACGGATCACGGGGCCCAGCGCGAGTACGATCGCCGCGATCAGCCAGTTGAAGCGGGTGCCGAAGATCAGCGGGTAATGGTTGCTGATCATCAGGAAGACGACCGGCAGGGTCAGGTAGTTGTTGTGGACCGAGCGCTCCTTGCCCTGCTTGCCGTATTTTGGGTCCGGCTTTTGGCCAGCGAGCAGCGCGGCGATGACCTTTTTCTGGTTCGGGATGATCAGTGTGAAGACGTTGGCGACCATGATGGTGCCGATGATCGCGCCGATCTGGTTGAAGGCGCCGCGCCCGCTCAGCACATGGGTGAAGGCATAGGTCAGCGCAACGAGGAAGATATAGCCGCCGATCGCGAACGGCAGTTCGTAACTGGAAAGCCCGCTTCGGCAGGCGGCTTCATAGAGCAGCCAGGCCAGCGCCAAGCTGAAGAAACTGAACAGCGCCGCCTGTAATGGCGTCAGGTCGAGCACTGATTTGTCGACCAGAAACAGTTCGGCGTCGAGGTAGTAGACGATGACCATCAGCACGAAGCCCGACAGCCAGGTCGTGTAGGCTTCCCACTTGAACCAGGTCAATTCGCTCGGCATTTGCGACGGCGCGACCAGGAACTTGACGATGTGGTAGAAGCCGCCGCCGTGCACCTGCCACGCCTCGCCGTGGGCGCCTTCCGGCAGCCCGCTACGCGGCTTGAGTTCGAGGTCGAGGTGAATGAAGTAAAACGAACTTCCGATCCAGCCGACGGCTGCGATCACGTGCAGCCAGCGGAAAATCAGGCTGGCCCATTCCGATAGTATCGATGCCCACATCGCCGGCTCCATCCCTCGCGCGGCGTATCCGGCGACGGTCCCGCGCGTCTCGTCTGGCCAACCCCGGCCAGATGCCCCAATTCTGTGTGACATCTATCGGACTGATTTTCCAGCGCTTACGACTGGCAGCAGTTTGCCCAAAAATTCGGCATGTGGACTTGGCCGCCCCAAACCGGGTAAATGGAGTGGGGGCCGATTTCGAGGTGGGACAATGAAGAAGCTTCTCCTGTGCATGATGATCGTGGCGGCGGCAACGCCGGCCTGGTCGCAGACAAAGCCGGCGACGAGAGCCGCGCGCGTCGACCCTTGCGCGCCGATCGGCCAGACCGCCGGCCGCGAACTGATCTATTCGATGAGTTGCACCAACCTTCCGGCGCCGCCGCCTCCGCCGCCACAGGCTGAACTTCAACAGGCCCCGGCCCCTGAGCCGGAAGTTCGGCGCGGCGGCCTGTTTGGCATGTCCTTCGACGTGGGCGGAAATGCGCCGGGCGGCCAGGGCAGAACCCCATAAGCGGATGGATGTAAGCGGGACGCATGTCGCAGAAGCCGCTTGAGGAGCTGAACGCCGGCACGCAAGGCGACTTCGTCGCAGCGCTGGCCAATATTTTCGAATATTCGCCCTGGGTTGCCGAGCAGGCCTTTGCGGCGCGGCCCTTTGCCGGCGTCAATGCGCTGTTTGCGGCGATGAAGACGGCGGTCGAGCGCGCTCCGGAAAATCTCCGGCTGGCGCTGATCAAGTCGCATCCTGATTTGGCCGACAAAACCAAGCGCGCTGACGAGCTGACGGCCGAATCCTGTGCCGAGCAGAACAGCGTCGGGCTCGACCGGCTGTCGGATGCCGAATACGAGGCCTTCGAGCTGGTCAACAATGCCTATCGCTCGAAATTCGGCTTTCCCTACATTGTCTGCGTCCGCCGTCACACCAAGGATTCGATCCTCAACAATTTCGAGCAACGGCTGCCGAACGATGCCGCGACGGAAACGTCGACCTCGATTGCGGAGATTTGCCGGATCGCGGCGCTGCGGCTTGATCAACTCGTCGTTTCCAGCGACCGGCTCCCCGTTCATGGGCGGCTTTCGACCCATGTGCTGGACAACCATAACGGCAAGCCTGCGGCGGGCATCGGGGTCGAACTCGTCGAGCGTTCAGCGCTTGGCGCCAGCCGCGTGGTTGCGCGGGCCGTGACCAACGCGGACGGCCGCACAGACCAGCCGTTGATCGGCGGCCGGCCGGTGCCGATCGGCCGCTATGAGCTGATCTTCAGCGTCGGAAACTATTTTAGGGAACGAAACGTCCCGGTCTCCGACCCGCCGTTCCTCGACGATATTGCTTTGCGTTTTGCCGTCAGCGATCCCGAAGGGCACCTGCATGTGCCCCTCCTGGTCACGCCCTGGAGTTATGCGACCTATCGCGGCAGCTAAAATCGGAGTTCCTCATGGTGAGGAGCCCCCGGCGGCGCTTGCGCCGTCCGGTGCGCGTCGCCTGACGATGCTAACGCATCGCAGGATGAACCATGAAGGCCGCGCTGGTGTTCGCGGCCCATCCTTCGAGACGCGGCGTTCGCCGCTCCTCAGGATGAGGTCGAATGTTCAAACATGCTGCGCGGATGAGGCCATGGCCGCGGCGTCGGCTTTCGCGCTGGAGCTGCTTCCCAATCCGTTGAAGAACGCGTTCAGGATCACGGCCGTCACTGCGCACAGCAAGATGCCGGATTCCAGCAGCGGTTGAAGTTCGCGCGGCAGATTGTGGAAGAAGCTGGGCGCCGCGAGCGGGATCAGGCCGAACCCGACGGAGATCGCGACCACGAACAGGTTGAAGCGGTTGGTCCTGAAGTCGACGGCCGTCAGGATCCGTGCGCCGGTCGCCGCCACCATGCCGAACATCACAAGGCCCGCGCCACCGAGCACGACTTGCGGCACCGCTGCGACCAGCGCGGCCAATTTCGGCAGGAGACCGAGCAGCAGCATGATGCCGCCGCCGGCGACGGTGACCCAGCGGGAGCGTACGCCGGTGACGCTGACGAGGCCAACGTTCTGCGAAAAGGAAGTGTAGGGGAAGGTGTTGAAGATACCGCCGAGCAGCGTGCCGACGCCGTCGGCGCGCAGGCCGCGTGACAGTGCTTCGCGGTCGATGGTTTTGCCGGTCATTTCGCCGAGCGCCAGAAACATGCCGAGCGATTCGATCATCACCACGATCATCACGATGCACATGGTGACGATCGGTACGAGATGAAACTGCGGCATGCCGAACCGGAAGGGAATGACGATGTCGCCCCAGGATGCGGCGACGACCTTGTCGAAATGCATGACGCCGAGCACGCTCGCGAGAATAGCGCCGGCGATGATGCCGAGCAGCACCGAGACATTGGCGACAAAACCGTTGCCCCATTTGATCAGGCCCATGATGACAAGCAGCACGAAGAGGGCGATGCCAAGCCCCTGCAACTGCGCGTAGGCCGGATTGGGAAACGCCACCATGGCGCCTTCGACCAGCTTGGGCGGCAGCGTCGGCTGTCCGCCGCCGGCCCAATTGATACCGACCCGCATCAGCGAAATGCCGATCACCATGATGATGGTTCCGGTGACGACAGGTGGAAACAGCGGCAGCAGGCGGCTGATGAAAGGCGCGGCAATGATGCCGAAGATTCCGGCAGCGATGACCGAGCCGTAGATGCCGAGCAGTCCGATTTCGGGATTTAAAGCCATCGACAGCATCGGGCCGACGGAGGCGAAGGTCACGCCCATCATCACGGGCAGCCGGATACCGACACCCGGAAACCCGATGCACTGCACCAAAGTGGCGAGGCCGCAGGCAAACAGATCGGCGCTGATGAGGTAAGCGACGTCTTCCAGCGGCAGTTTCAGCGCTCCGCCGATGATCAGGGGAACCGCGACCGCGCCAGTATACATCACCAGTACATGTTGCAGCCCCAGCGCCAACAGCCGCGGGACCGGCAGGACTTCGTCGACAGGATGAATCTCGGTGCTCATGGCTATTTCCCCCCAACGGACGCCAAGCGCGCCCGGCCGCTGTCACATGATTGCAGCAATTCAAGCCCTGTGCCAGATGCCCCTCGCCGCCGCATGGCAGTGCTCGGGGCGCGGCTCAGTTTCCGAACTTTTCCTTCAGTGCCGGAAACAGCCGGTCAGGCTTGAACGGCGTCGAGGTGAAGCGGATGCCGGTGGCGTTGGCGATCGCATTGCCCATCGCGGGCGCCACGGGATTATACGGGCTCTCGCTCATTGATTTCGCGCCCATCGGCCCGATCGTGTCGAACGTATCGGCGAAGTAGACTTCGGTGCGCGGGATATCGGCAAAGGATGGCAGGTGGTAGTCGCGGAAGCGCGGATTGACGATGCTTCCACTGTCGTCGATCAGGAGTTCTTCGTAGAGCGTGGCGCCGAGCGATTGCGCGACGCCGCCCTCGACCTGACCACGGCACTGCATGGGATTGGCGACCCGGCCGGCATCCGCCGCCTGCACGCTCTTAAGAATCTTCAATTCGCCGCTGCCCTTGTTCACCGCGATCCGAAAGCCCTGCACGTTGAAGGCGACCGAACGTGGCGTACCGCCCGAATTGCCGTGAGCCGAAAGGCTTTCGCCTTTTGCGCGCGCCGCCTCGGCAATCTGCGCAAACGGCAACCGCGTATTGCCCGAGACGAGCTGATCGTGGGCGAGCACGCTGGCGGCCAGTTTCGTGCCCATCGCACGCGCCGCAAACGCCTTGATCTCCGCGGCGAGATTTTCCGCCGCCACTTTGGTGGCGAGCCCCGCGACAAACGTGCCGGATGAACCGTAGGCACCGGTGTCGTGGCCGCCATTGGCGGTATCGGATTGTTTCAAGGAGATCTGGTCGACGGTGGTTGCGAGCGCCGTCGCCGCGATCTGACGGTGCACGGTGGCGGTGCCGTTGCCGAACTCGGCGGTGCCGACGGTGAGCTCAAATCCGCCGTCGTCGCGCAAGGAGATATAGCAGTCCGAGATGTGGCCGGCCGGCGGCACCGTGTCGATCATGGTGAGCGCTATGCCGTCGCCGATCAGCCAGTCGTCTGACAACTGCGGCCTCGGTGTATCCGCGGCCATGGCGCGCTCGACCAGGTCGAGGCATTGATCGAGCCCATAGGAGCCATACTCCACGTCGTGATATTCGGAGCCCGGCGGCGCCAGCATGGGGTCGCCGGGTTTGATGACGTTGCGCCGTCGCATCTCGAATGGGCTGATGCCAAGTTGCCTCGCCAGTTCATCGATCGTGGATTCCACCGCAAACTGCGTCTGCGGCAGGCCATAACCGCGGAAAGCGCCGGCCGGCAACGTGTTGGTATAGGCAGCGATCCCGTCGACCTTCTTGTTCGGACAATTATAGACGCTGATGCATTCGCTGACGGCGTGAAACAGCACCGGGCCGGCGTGATTACCGTAGGCGCCGGTGTTGGAGAGCACGTCGATCTTCAGCGCGGTGAGCTTGCCGCTCTTGTCGGCGCCGGCCTGGATGTTGACCCGCATCGGATGACGCGTCGAGGTGGAAATGAATTGCTCTTCCCGCGTCAGTTCGAGTTTGACCGGCCGTCCCGTCTTCAGCGCGGCCAGCGCCAGAATATCCTCGACGAACATCTCCTGCTTGCCGCCGAAGCCGCCGCCGACGCGCTTGCAGAACACACGCACCTTCTCTGCGGGAAGGTCGAACAGGTTGGCGAGCGTGCGCCGCGTCAGGAAAGGCACCTGGGTCGAAGAGCGCACCGTGAGCACGCCGTCGGCATCGACGAAAGCTATCCCGCCATGGGTTTCCAAAGCGGCGTGCTGCACACGTTGCGTGGTGAACGTGCCTTCGTAAGTTACGGCTGAGGCCGCCAAAGCGGCCGCGACGTCGCCAAACTCGCCATGCGTCTCGGCGGCGATATTGCGCTCCGCATTGGCGATACGGTTTTCCCTCGACTTGCCGGCGTGGATCACCGGCGCGCCTGCGGCGATCGCTTTGGCCGGATCGACCACATGCGGCAATATTTCGTACGTGACCTTAAGACGCCGGCAGCCTTCTTCGGCGGCGCCTTCGCTGGTCGCCACCACGGCTGCGACTTTTTGCCCGATGAACCGCACGACGTCGTCGAGCACGCGGGTGTCGTCCGGGTCCATCCAGTCCTTTTCGTGACGTGCGGTCGAGAACAATTTCCGTGGCGCGTCTTCATGAGTCAGGATCGTATGGACGCCGGGAACCGCGAGCGCAGCACTCCTGTCGATCGAAATGATCCTGGCGTGCGGATGCGGTGAACGAAGCACCTTGATGTGGAGCAGGCCTTCGATCTCGGTATCGAAGGTGTAACGCTCTGCGCCACGCACCACGAGCGGCCCCGCAGGCGCCGGCAGGCTACGGCCGAACGCATCGCCGGCGTCGGCCTTTTCGACGTTGGTCTTGCCGTTGAGCGCGTCCTCGATCGAGCGATAACCGGTGCAGCGGCAGATGTTGCCCTTCAGCGCCGCGCCGAGATCGGCGCGTTGCGCCTGGTTCAGCGACGCGCAGGTCAGGATCATGCCCGCGGTACAGAAACCGCATTGAAATCCCTGCGCATCCAGGAAGGCCTGTTGCATCGGGTGAATGGCGGCGTCGCCGGCAAAGCCTTCGATGGTGGTCACCGTGTGGCCTTCGGCACGGAACGCCGGAATCAGGCAGCTATGCACCGGCTCGTTGTCGAGCAGCACGGTGCAGGCGCCGCAATCGCCGGCGTCGCAGCCCTTCTTGACACCGAAATGACCGAGCTCGCGCAGGAACGTGCGCAGGCATTGCCCGGCGCGGGGCTGCTGTTCGAAACTCTTGCCGTTGATCTCGAATGTCATGCAAGCTCGTCGCGGATTTCAGAAGCCAGTCGCAGCGTCATGTGTTTGCGCCAGAACGGCTTGCCGTGAACGTCGTCGTGATAGAGGCCGTCAGGAATGGCTTGCAGGATCGCCTCGCGCAGTTCGGGGGCGTCGGGTACTTTCCTGAAAGAAAGCCTGATCGGTCGTTTGGTCGACGCCGTCACCGTCAGCGCGACCGCGCCGTCCTGGGCGACGGTGCCGATCACGAGCGCCGCCGAACGCCCGACCGGCGTCAGTGAAATCTGACGGAAGGCCGATCGGCGTTTCAGCGCGGCGAGAGGAATGTCGACCTGCCGCAGCAGCTCGCCTGGCCTGAGCACGTTGGTCCGGTTGCCGGTGACGAAGTCGAGCATAGCAACGGTTCGCTCACCGCCGTCCGGCTGCCAGATCGTGCAGACGCCGTCGAGCGCCGAGGTCAATGAGATCATCGGTCCTGCCGGCAGCGACATGCAGATATTGCCGCCGACGGTTGCGGTCTTCCAGATTTTGAACGAGGCGAGGAAGGCGCGGCAGCATTGATTGATCAGGGGTGCGGCGAGCCAGTCCGGCGGACAGGCGATCGCATCGAGTTCGGCAACGCTGCAGGTCGCCGCAATCGATAGCCCGTTCGCGTCGATGGTCAGCCCCGGCCACCCAAGCGCGGCCAGGTCGATCAGGCGGTGCAGGTCGGCCTGCGGTTCCGAAAATAGCCAGGTGCCGCCCGCGAGCCAGGCATCGCCTGCCGTCCAAGCGGGCAGTTCGGAGCGCGTCGTCGGACGCGCTACCGCCGTGATCGTATTCAGGTCCATCCGCAGGCTTTCAACACCAACACTCTTTCTGTAACAGTCTAACAAGATTCCGGAAAAGTCTTGCAAAACCAGCGCCAATCCAACCCGGCCGTGGTCTTTGAATTGCAAGGAAGATTCAAGAGGAAAGGCGTTAACGATGGCGCAACCGCAGGCGATCTGGATCAAGAACCCGCAAGCCATTCTGGCCGAGGGTGCCGACGGCGGTATCGTCGTGGAGGGCGGCCGGATCGTCGAATTGGTCCCGGCCGGCGCGACGCCCGGGACGGACGCGGCGGTGTTCGATGCCTCGGCGCATGTGGTCTTGCCGGGGCTGATTAATACCCATCACCATTTTTACCAGACGCTGACGCGGGCGGTGCCGGCGGCGATGGACCGCGAGCTGTTCCCGTGGTTGCAGGCGCTCTATCCGGTATGGGCGGGACTGACGCCCAAGGCGCTCGAACTCGGCGTCACCGTGGCGATGTCGGAGCTGATGCTCTCCGGCTGCACCACCACGACGGATCATCATTATGTCTTTCCGGCGGGGCTCGAGGAATCCGTCGATATCGAGGTTGCCGTGGCGCAGCGCCTCGGCCTGCGCGCGCTCCTGACACGAGGGTCGATGAACCTGTCGCAACGCGACGGCGGCCTGCCGCCTGACAGCGTGGTGCAGGACGAAGATACCATCCTGGCCGACAGCGAACGCGTCGTCGGCAAATATCATCAGCGCGGTGAAGCCGCGATGGTGCAGATCGCGCTCGCGCCCTGTTCGCCGTTCTCGGTGACGACCTCGCTGATGAAGAAGACCGCGGAACTGGCCGAAAAGCTCGACGTCCGCATGCACACCCATCTGGCAGAGACCGAGGATGAAAACCGGTTCTGCGAACAGCTCTATCAGTGCCGCCCGCTCGATTATCTCGAGGATTGCGGCTGGCTCAATGCGCGGACCTGGCTGGCGCACGGCATTCACTTCAACGCTTCCGAAATGAAACGGCTCGGCAAGGCCAAAACCACCATCAGCCACTGCGCCTGCAGCAATCAGATTCTGGCATCGGGCTGCTGTCCGGTCTGCGAGATGGAAGAGGCGGGC